>Ga0306921_10005184_pt1 | contig 13488 bp, 10 predicted proteins | sample sta12Cox44000080_FD_203760 | JGI IMG/M metagenome (GOLD analysis project Ga0306921, IMG submission 203760) | Lab enrichment of tropical soil microbial communities from Luquillo Experimental Forest, Puerto Rico - statoxic.12C.oxic.44.000.080 (v2)... | ecosystem: Environmental > Terrestrial >... | reverse complement strand
CGCCGGTGTTCCGCCGAGCGTAGCCGTTCCGTTCCCGTTGTCTGTGAAGGTCACGCCACTTGGCAGTGTGCCCGTCTCCGTGAGGGTCGGTGTCGGTGCTCCGGTCGTCGTTACGCTAAATGTTCCAACCGTTCCCACGATGAAGGTTGTGCTGCTGGCGCTGGTGATCGCAGGAGCCTGCGTTGCGTTCACCGTAATGGTACGCGTAGGTGGCGCAGGATCGGTCACGTTGGCGTTGTCGGTGACGGTGAGCGTCGCGGTGAAGGTTCCCGGCGAGGAATAGGTCACATTCCCGGGAGTGGCCAGCGAACTGGTGCTCGGGTTGCCGCCGGCAAAAGTCCAGGAATACCCGGTAACCGTCCCGTCCGGGTCGCTACCAGTTCCCGAGAAGGACACCGATTGGCCTGCGTTGATGGTGACGTTGGTAGCGGGGCTGGTAATGGTGCCGGTTGGAGGAATGTCCGTGGGTGTATGGGTCAACAGCACGAATTTGGCAACGGAGGGCACGCCGGCGGAATTCAAGATAAAGAGCAGATAGTAACCAGGAGGGGCGATGTTGCCGTTGGGAGGCGAGGTAACGTTGAGCACACCCGCTCCCGCCGTGAACGACAAGCCAACCATGCGCTGCTCCATGTCAAAGGCGTGCGTAGGAGCGCCCGGGCGCATCAGTACAACGGAAGAAATGTTTTGCGCGTCCGGCGTTTGCACCTGAAATCCCGCACCATAGCCAATTCCGGTCGTCGGCACGGAGCTGATGGACGGTCGCGTGGCGGCTGTGCCATTGGAATTAAAAAGATAAGGCGGGCTGTAGAGCTCTATGCGCTGTTCGTAGGTCCCGCGGGCCGGATTCCCGCCAATCACCAGGACGGTGGCGTCTGGAAGCAGAAGGGAATTCGAGTGATAAAGGCGCGGATAAGCATTTTGACCGGCGGAGCTGAATTTGTTGGTCACCGGATCATACAGGTCGGCATTGAGGCTCGCCGTAGTCGTGTCCTCGTCGTTCACAGAGCCGCCGAGTACGATTACCTTTCCGTTCGGGAGGATCGTGGCGTTCATCTCGATGCGTGCCTGCGACATGGCTGGGCCAGAAGCCCAAGCCGGTGACGCAGCGGAGAGATCGATGAGTTCTGTGGTGTTAGTGGCCGGACTTCCTCCTCCCATAATCATGACCACGGGCTTGTAGTTGTTGGCGGGAGTCAGAGGGAGCAGGACGGAAGTTCCGTAAGTTCGGGTGCCGCTGTATTTGGTAGTGGCCACGACTCCAGACCACGTATGCGTAGAAGGATCAAAGTAGCGTGATCCGGTGGTCGATCCGGAATAAAACACCTTGCCGTTGGGAATCAAGTGCATACGGGGATAGAGCGGGGGAGTGAACGGCGAGCCGTAGGCTGTACTCCAGCCGGACCCTACGGTATAGATCTCGACGGTGCTATTGGTGTTACCGTTCTCGTCGAGGCCGGAAAAAGTCATGACCGTGCCGTCAGCCAGGCTGGTAACCGTCGGATACCAGCGCCCGTGCGCCATGAGTTGAATGTCGCTAAATAGACCGCTGGATGGGTCGTATATGGCGCTCCGCAACTCTCCGTGGAAGGGATCGTATTGCATCGTGCCGCTATTGATGAGAGCGCGACCGTCATAGAGAACTACCATCCCGTTGCAGAACATATCCCAGCCAACTGGCTGGGTGGTCAGCGATCCGTTCGCCGGGTCGAAAATGGCGGCGCTAAAGTTTGTCTCGGTCGGCAGATTGCCCGACCCCGAAACGATCAACACCTTGCCGTTGTGAAGTAATGCGGCATGGACAGGATTGATCGTCATGGGTACTGGGAAGGGGTTTGGGGGCCACACGCCTTGGGTATTGGCCTGGCACGCCGCCTGCGGGGCCCAGCTGAGAGAGAGGCCGACGATCGCGATTAGGACGGTAGTCTTAGCTTTGAATAAGGAACAAAGGCTTCGGAGCAGGCATGAGGCTGGCGCAGTCATCGGAGATCCCCCTGATTCGGAGCCAGGATGAGCGACCCAAGGGCAGAACCGCGGTTGAGCCGGCGCATGAACAGACCGCGAGCGCGACAAAGTCTAACCCAGACAACTGTACGGGACTGGGTCTTCAGGGCAGTTAAGCAGCCAAACCGAGACTGAGCAATTGCAGTGTTTTGAATCGGTTCGGTCGCGGCTGAATCGGTTCGGTTGGGGCCCGGACGCAGGGATGGTCAGTAAAGATGAAAAAGACTTCCAATATTTGCCATCTCGGGCGCGACCACTTCTCCTATCGAGCCAGTCCGCATGGAGTGCTCCCAGCGATACCGGCCAACTCAGCCTGGCTCGAAGAGCAGGGCCGTTAGGTTAGCTTGCCGAAGTTATCGCGGACGACGCGGCCCGCCTCCATACCGTGGAGCAGGACGATCAATTCTTTGGTCCTTTCCTTTCTTTTCGCGCGCCGGCCACGGTCGCATCAATGTCGACGTAAGTGTCGACTCCGTGCGATTTGTTCTTTCCTTGGGGGCTTGGTGGAGTTTCCTGATGAGCGTCGAGAGCGATTCCGAGCGCTCCAGGGGTCCGCAGGACTAGGCCCCGAGGCGCTCCGGCTTTACCCTTTTCGGCTTCGATGTTCCACTGGGGGCTCACGCCTATGGTGGCGGCGAGAGACTCTTGATCGAGGAGATCCGCGCCTGCGGTAATCCCTGATGAGCGCCCCCGGTTCGGATGGGTGTCCTGACGCGCATGATTCGCCCTTGCAGATGTCAGCGATTGGCGACATCCACCGGTTTCGTCGACCGAGCAGCAGCGCAGGTTCGAGAAGATGGTTGAGCCGCCCGCCTCCGGTCGGCGAGCTGATACCGCAATCCCAGCCGGCGGAGGATTCTTTCTATAGCTTCACTCACCCAGATCGCATGGGTGGCGGCGGCTGCTCCCTACACGCGGCCCGCAGTCCGCTTCCGCTTTTGCGTCTGGTCCCGCGCTTCGCCGCCAGGAGCATGCGAAGGAGGCTCCGGATTTTTTCGAAATCTATTGGCTCTTGCCCGCTGCGCTCAACTACCAGTCGATCTGCGCCGGGAAATATTCCGCGATGAGGTCCCGGTAAAACGGCAGGACCTCGTCCAGGTTCGGGCGTTCGCGGCCCTTGGAGTACAAGTCGTAGGGATTGAATTTCCGCACCCACTCAAACATCCGTTCATCGTGAGCACTCATCAGGTGGCGGTAAGCGCCGTGCTTATGAGCGGGGTAAAACGAGTGGTAGCGCAACATGTAGAGCGCTTCGTCCGGCAGATAGCGTTTGCTGACCTGATAGATGTACTCGTCGTGGCCAAACGAGAGATGCACGTTGTCGAGGCCGCAGTTCGGTTCGTAGACCCCGTACGGGGTCTGGTAGCGCGCGACTTTGCTGTCGGGGTTGGCCGCAAAAAATTCCGGGAAAACGATTTGGTCCGAATAGCCGCAGCCCACCGGAAACGTATCGCCCACCACGGCCCACTGCGGCTCGCCGTATAAACACAGCACCTTGCCGAGGTCGTGCACGAAGCCTGCCAGCACAAACCAGCGCGGATGGCCGTCCTTGCGGATGGCTTCGGCGGTCTGCAGCAGATGCTCAATCTGCGTCAGGTCGGTGTCGGGATCGCTCTCGTCCACCAGCGTGTTCAGATACTCGGCCATTTCCCAAACGCTCTTTTTCCCGCGCGTCAGGCCGCAATACTCCGCCTTTTTCTGCAGCACGAAATCATAGGTCTGCCTGGCGTGGTTTTCGCGATAGAACTGGGTGACGCCGGGATTGGCGTCGGCTTGGTAGTTACGGAACTCTTCCTCGGATTTTCCCTGGCGATAGCGGGTGGCAACAAAATCGTCCCACTCTTCTAGCTGCTGCATTGGCTGATTTTCCGCGACACGGCTCATATTGGTTCCCCGTTACAACCTGAATCTGGCTAGGATTATCGCCGCGCGCTATGTATGGCGCAACGAGTAATTCCCTCCGCCCGAGCCACGAATCACCGCATGCCCGATTAATTGCGAAGGAGGCGAATCGCCGAGGGGTCGTCGTCGCGGCCGTTCTTGTCGGCCTCGGGCTCCTCGATTTTTGAGCCCTCGCCTTCGCCAGGCGCGAGGAAAAGGTTGCTCTCGACGCCGTGCTGCCGGGTATAGAGGTCGTGGTAGCGGCCGCCTAAATCATAGAGGAACTGGTGTGTGCCGCGTTCGATGATGCGGCCGGCCTCAACCACCAAAATTTGCTCCGCTCGGCGGATGGTGGAAAGGCGATGCGCGATGACGAACGTGGTGCGCCCACGCATCAGATAGCGCAGGCCTTCCTGAATCAGCGCTTCGGATTCGGAGTCGAGGCTGGAGGTCGCTTCGTCCAGGATCAGGATGCGCGGATCGGCCAGAATCGCGCGCGCGATCGAGACGCGCTGCTTCTGTCCGCCGGAAAGCCGCACTCCCCTTTCACCGACGATGGTGTCGTACTTGTCGGGGAAGTTCTCCGCGAACTCGTCCACGCGGGCGATGCGGCAAGCGTTGAGGATCTCTCCTTCGGCCGCCTCGGGCCTGGCAAAAGCCACGTTTTCACGGATCGTTCCGTCGAAGAGAAACGTATCCTGCAGCACCACCCCCAGCTGCGTGCGGTAGCTGCTGAGCTTCACCGTTGCCAGGTCCATTCCATCGACCACCACGCGGCCGCGCGCGGGTTTGTAGAAAGCCGCGACCAGGCCGATGATGGTGGATTTGCCGGCCCCGGAAGGACCGACGAGCGCAGTCACCGTTCCCGGCTGCGCATGGAATCCGACCTCGAACAGCACCTGTTTTCCGGTGTCGTAGGAAAAATCCACACTTTCAAAAATCACTTCGCCGTTGATGCGGTCAATCGCCGCCGCGCGTCGCGCGTCTTCGTCTTCCGATTTCTCGTTGAGGATCTCGCGCGTGCGCTCGAGGCCGGTGATGGCTTCAGTGAGTTGCGTGCCGATCGCAACGATCTGAAATACCGGCGCCACCAGCATGGCCAGGAAGGCCGAGTACATGAAGAACATGCCGAGGGTCATGGTGCCGGCCAGTATGCGGTGCGCGCTGATGTACATGATGATGGCGCTTACCAGGCCGATGAGCGTGGTGCCAGAAAGGCTCATCAGCGACGTCGCAGTCAAGGTTTTCAGCACATTGTCCAGCAAGCGCTGCACCCCGCCGGCAAACACTTTCTCCTCGCGCTCTTCGGCGTGGTAACCCTTGACCACCCGAACGCCACCCAGCGATTCGGTGAGACGCCCGGTGACTTCGGCATTGATTTTGGGCCGCGCGCGAAAAATGGGCCGGATGGTCGCGAAGGCTTTGTTGATCAGCAGGCCAAAAACCAGCAGGATGCAAAACGCAATCACCGTCATCAGCGCGCTGATCTTCAGAAGAATGACCAACGCGAGAATGGCGGTCATCAAGCCGCCCAGAAATTCGACCAGGCCGGTGCCGATGAGGTTACGGATTCCTTCGACGTCGCTCATGATGCGCGAAACGAGTTCGCCGGTTTTGTGCGAGTCGTAGTAGGTGACGGGCAAGCGGCCGACATGCGCTTGAATGCGCTTGCGCATGTCGGTGATCATGCGCTGCGCGGATTTGGAAAGCAGCTGGGTCAGCGTGAACGACGTGAGACCCTGGACCAGCGTGGCGCCCACCACAGCCAGGATCAGCCAGCCCAAGAACTGCATCTGGCGCTGGCCGATAACGTTGTCCACCAGGAATTTGGTGGAGGCCGGCAGCACCAGACCGCTGACGCGGTTGATCGCCATGAGGCCAAAGCCCAGAAGCAGTATGCCTTTGCGGGGCTTGAGGAGCGCCCAGACCTCCGGCAGGGCTTTCCAGGTTTCGGCTGCCGATTTCTTGGACTTGCCGCCCGCAGCGGACGCTACGGCCGCGGCCCGCGATTGCGTTCTTTCTCCTCCAATACGGGTCGTTGGGCTGCCAGGTAGCTTGGGCACGATGTTCTTTCGATGCAGAGATGTAAGGTACGACTATAGGCGAGGCAGCCGAGAATGGGGAGCATTTTGGAGAAGCCTTCCCCTATTTTTTGGCGCATGCAGAATCTAAAGGGGTTAGCTACGCCGACGGAAGGGCGCTAAGGTCCCTGACCCCAGAAAAGCACCGAAGGAATCTAGAAGGCTACTCGGGGGCATTGGCAGAAGCGGGCTTTTCGAAGATGAGGAAAAAATAGGTGCGGTCGGAGTCTGGCGGCGTAAAAGTTGGCAGCTGGCGCAGGAAGCGGAAACCGTTGCGGGCCGTGTCCTCGCGAACCAGCTTCTCGGGAATGCGATGGCGCTCGTAGTAGCTCTCGCGGCGGTCGCCGGGCTTGGCGGGCGCGTCGATGATGGCGAGAAGGCCGCCCGGTTTCAGCGCGCGCAGCATGCCCTGCAGCATTTTGTCGTAATCGCGCATTTCGTGATAGGCGTTGGAGACGAGCACCACCTGGCAGCAGCCCGAAGGCAGGCGAGGGTCGTCGGTTTCGCCATGAATAGTCTCGACCTGCGTCCATTTTTCCTTGCGGGCGCGCGCGCGGATTTTTTCAAGGCGGTCGTCAAGAATGTCTTCCGCGTAGACCTTGCCGCCAGAACCGACACGGGTGGCAAGATGAAAGGTGAAGTAGCCTTCGCCTGCGCCGACATCCGCGACGGCGGTGCCGCTTTTGATTCCCAGGGTGTCCATAACCTCTTGCGGTTTTTCCCAGTCGTCGCGGACTTTCCAATCGTCCTGAGCGGAGAGGCGGCTGGCGAAGATCGCCAGCACAACCAGCGGCAAGAGGGATTTGCGGAAGAGTGTGCTGGGAACTGAGCGCATGACGACTCCTGACGGGAGCTTCGGGCGGGTGACGCTCGCGGCTCCCTTGTGAACTGACGCGGACGACGGAAGTTGGGTGTTATTTCGGATGTAAAAACTCGCGAGCATCGCTAGAGGTAGGAAAGCCACCACAGGTCGCGGCGGCGGTTTTTGAGATTCGCGTACCAGCGACAAATCGGGTAGCTGATGGCCACAACGGCAATCCAGATCAAGTACACGACCGGCAGGCTGAAGCCGTAGTCCTGCGGAAAGGCCTCGCGCGGTCCGCCAAGCGACGGCGGTGGAAGCAGCAAGAAGGAATGAAGGCCGTATCGGAAAGCGGGCAGAAGGACCGCGAAACCGTGGGCCAACGCCAGGTGAAAGAGAAAAAAGAAGAACGGGACGCGGCCGAAAACGAGGAGGGGGTTGGCGGAGGAAAAGGAGCGGCGGTCGAGGATGGCGAGAGCGGCCAGGGCGGGGCCTAGCGTCATCAGGAGAAACAGAAGCGATGGAGGATATTTCGTGGTGTTGAGAAAGGAGAGCGCGGTAAAGAGCGCCGAGGACTCGAGAGTCCACTTCAATGGATCGCCGTAATGATTCAAGACGCGCAGGAGAAGGAAGGCAACGGTAAAAGCAAGGCCGAGCCGAACCAGGAACCGGCGACGAGATCCCGGGTCCCAGAAAAGAACCGGGCCCAAGCAGAAGCCCGCGGCCATGACCGCGACCCAGGGTATCAGCGGATAGGCGACGACAACGAGCGCGCCGTGAAACGGAAAAGCGGCTTGCTGGTGAACAACGTCCCAGAGCGGCGCGAGACGCCCGAAACGCCCAGGACGGACGGGGTCGAGGAGGTTATGCGCGGCGATGACCAGCAGGCTCAGTGGCGCCATGAGCTTGACTGGCAAATGAACCAGCGCGGCGAGCACGACCATGGATAAGCCGAGCATCCAGAAGACGGTAAGGATGAAGGGCCCTCCCGTCCAATTCCAAGCGAAGAGTAAGATGAAGCGAAGAAACGTGAGTTCGAGGAACATGAGCCACAGGCCGCGGGTCAGCAGAAAACGCGAGAGCTCCGGCAGCTTGCGTTTGTTGTGATACCAGAAAAACGCCCCCATGCCCGCGGTGAGAGCGAAGACGGGTGCGCAGAAGTGCGTGATCCATCGGGTGAAGAAGAGCGCAGCGGTCGTTCGCGACAAGTCAGTGGGGAGAAAGGACATCGCGGAGAGATTCGTGAAGTCGCGCACATGGTCGAGGGCCATGATGATGATGATGGCGCCGCGGAGAGCGTCGACGGACTGGATACGGGGCGAGCCAGAGATTTCTTGCATGGCGGAAAGCGAACATTGTATGCAGTTGCCAACGCTTCTGGAAGACGCCGGTCTCTAAACAGGCCGCTATGTCGCCCAGCGTTTTCTGACTTCGGCGAGGAATTTGGCTTTGTCTTTCTTGATGAGGCGGACCAGCGCCTGATTGCCGGTGTCTTCGTGGGCGGCAGCCCAGAGAACCATTTCGGTGAGCACGGGCGCAAGGTCCATACCCTTGCCCGTGAGAAGGTAGTGGATCTTGCGGCCGTCAGAAGGATCGGGCCGGGTGCTGATGATGCCGTAGCTTTCAAGACGGCGCAGGCGATCGGCCAGGATGTTGGTGGCAATGCGCTCGTCGGAGGAGAGGAATTGCTTGAAGGTGCGATGACCGCGGACCATCATGTCGCGGATGATGAGCAGGGACCAGCGATCGCCCAGCATTTCAACGGACGCATTGAGAGGACAAGCCGAGCGGCGACCCGGGGCGGGCTTTTTCCCTGCCATTTTGGAATGCTAGCAAGTTTCGCTTGCTTTTCGCAAGCGAGATGAGCAGACTGGCGCGAGTAGCCAAGGCTAGCAAAACTAGGTGGAAAAACGTCTATTTTCATCTAAGAATATTCGCTGAAGCGGCAGCCGGGATGCCGGGCGGGAGAACAAGAGAGAGGGACCATGAGCGGAGTGCGAGTGCTGGTGGGAACGAAGAAAGGCGCATTTATTTTGACCTCCGACGGAAAGCGCGAGAAATGGGACGTGAGCGGGCCGCATTTTGCGGGCTGGGAGATGTACCACCTGAAGGGGTCGCCGGTTGACCCCAATCGGATCTACGCTTCGCAAACCAGCGGATGGTTCGGGCAGATCATCCAGCGCTCGGATGACGGAGGCAAAACCTGGTTTCAGCCGGGAACGCCGCCCGGAGAGTCCACGACGTCAGCGGGCGGATCTCCGAAAGGAGAGAGCAACAAGTTTGTCTACAACACGTCGCCCAACGGCGGCGCGCCGCTCACCACCCACCAGTTTTATGACGGCTCCCAGCATCCCTGGGAGTTCAAGAGAGTGTGGCACCTGGAGCCGTCGTTGAGCGACCCGGACACGGTATATGCGGGCGTGGAGGATGCGGCGCTGTTCATTTCGAAAAACGGCGGCCAGACCTGGGACGAGCTTTCCGCATTGCGCGGGCACGGAACGGGTCCGCAATGGCAGCCGGGCGCGGGCGGGATGTGTTTGCACACGATCTTGCTCGACCCGGTGAACAAGGGCAGGATCTTCATCGCGATTTCCGCAGCCGGCGCGTTTAGAAGCGACGACCAGGGCAAGTCCTGGAAGCCCATCAACAAAGGGCTGAATTCGCAGTACATCCCGAACCCCGAAGCGGAAGTGGGACACTGCGTGCATCGCATCGCGCAGGCCAGGCAAAAACCGAATTTACTCTATATGCAGAAGCACTGGGACGTGCTGCGGTCGTTCGACGCCGGCGATTCGTGGACCGAGGTGAGCGGCAATCTGCCGACCGACTTTGGTTTTGTAATCGACGTACATGCGCACGAGCCGGAGACGATTTACGTGGTGCCGATCAAGAGCGACGGCGAGCACTACCCGCCTGAAGGCAAGTTGCGCGTTTACCGGAGCAAGACCGGCGGCAACGAGTGGCAGGAGTTGACAAAAGGACTGCCACAAGCGAACTGTTTCGTGAATGTGCTGCGCGACGCCATGGCCGTCGATTCGCTCGACGACTGCGGCGTATATTTTGGAACCACGGGCGGCCAGGTATATTGCTCGACGAACGCCGGCGACACCTGGGCACCCATTGTGCGCGATTTGCCGGCGGTGTATTCGGTGGAAGTGCAGACGCTCGTATGAGCCGTGCCTTGAGGTTTAAATGATGGTTCGGGTGGAGCTTCCGGCGCATTTGCGCGCGCTGGCGCATGTCAAGGGCGAAGTGACGGTCGAAGTCGCGGGCACTGTCTCCATTCTTTCGGTGCTGGATGCGATTGAGCAGAAATACCCGATGCTGGAAGGCACGATTCGCGACCACGCCACCCGCGCGCGCAGGCCGTTCCTGAGATTTTTCGTGTGCGCGGAGGATTGGTCGCACGATCCGCTGGACAAACCCTTGCCCGAGGAGGTAGCGAGCGGAAAAGAGCCGCTATTGGTGGTCGGAGCGATTGCCGGCGGGTAAAACCCGCTATGTTGTCTGGTGCCGGGCCCGCAATTTGCCGTGCGACGGAGCGACGCAGATGAAAATCGTGGTCATCATTGCCAGAGTCATACTGGGCCTGATGTTTTTCGTTTTGGGGCTGAATCCGTTTCTGAAATTCATTCCGGCACCTCCCCTGGAGGGAGTATGGGGCCAGTTCCTGGGAGCGCTGTTTGTCTCCCACTACGTGTGGGTTATTGGCGCGACTCAGGTCGTCAGCGGAGCGCTTTTCCTGATCGGCAGATACGTGCCGCTGGCCATCGCGCTCGCCGGTCCGGTGATCGTGAACATCATCGCCTACCACGTGACCATGCAGCCCGCCCAGGCGCAACTCGCCATTCTCGCGACCATCTGCTGGCTCATTCTCTTCTGGTGGCATCGCGCCTCTTTTGCGCCGCTCTGGGAGCAAGAGCCCAGCCGGCAGTAGCTCCGACGCCCGCCGGGCAGCGCCACTTTGCTGTTTGAACGCAGCGCCGCACAGTAGTTCCTCGCGAACCGCTGGTGCGACGTTACACTGTGAACGGTTGATGGCGCCTCGGGACCAGCGCGTTCACCACACAGGTTTCCAATGACCACAGAAAAAAAGCGTTTGCGCGTAGGCGTTCTCTTTGGCGGGCGCAGCGGCGAGCATGAAGTGTCGCTGGCGTCGGCGGCTTCGGTGGTTCGCGGGCTCGATCCCGACAAGTATGAAGCGGTGCTCATCGGCATTTCCAAAGAAGGCCACTGGCTCGTCGGGAGCGCGGCGCAAAAGATGCTTCCGGAAGTGCTGAAGGCCGGGCAGCGGGTGGTGATGGCGGCCGACCCGTCCGATGCGGCGCTGATCCCGCTCGATCGCAGCGCAGGAGCGGGCGGTCAGCGGCTGGACGTGGTTTTTCCCGTGATGCACGGCACTTACGGAGAAGACGGAACCATACAAGGCCTGCTCGATCTGGCGGGATTGCCGTTTGTCGGCGCCGGAGTTCTGGGCTCCGCGATCGGGATGGACAAGGATGTCGCGAAGAAATTGCTGCAGCAGGCGAAAATTCCGGTGGTGCCCTGGCTCACGGTGTATCGCGCCGACTGGGAACAGAATCCGGCGGCGATCCAGGAAGAGATTGAGAAGAAGTTCAGTTATCCGGTCTTTGTGAAGCCGGCGACGCTCGGTTCGTCGGTCGGAATGAGCAAGGTGCACTCCCGGGAGGAGCTGGCACCGGCGCTCGACCTGGCGTCGGAATTCGCAATGAAGATTCTCGTCGAACGCGCCGTAAATGCGCGCGAGATTGAAGTGTCGGTGCTCGGCAATCACCAGCCGAAGGCGTCCGTGCCCGGTGAAATAGTGCCGCATCGCGAATTCTACGACTACACGGCGAAGTATCTGGAAGAAGGCACCGCGCTGATCATTCCGGCGAAGTTGCGGCCCGCACAGATCAAGAAAATTCAGGCGCTGGCAGTATCAGCGTTTCGCGCGCTGGAGCTTTCCGGCATGGCGCGGGTGGACTTCTTTCTCGAGAAAGAAGGCGGCAAACTTTTCTTGAACGAAGTCAACACCATTCCCGGCTTCACTTCGATCAGCATGTACCCCAAGCTGTGGGAAGCCACAGGAATCCCGTTCCGCGAGCTGATCGACCGGCTGATCGCCCTGGCGCTCGAATTGCAGCGGGAGAAGGCGCGGACGAAATATGAGATCGAGTTGCCGGAAGGAGCGGGTGGGGCACTCGAAGCCTAGCGGCGGCGTCTAATGGGATGGGCCGCCTTTGTGAGGCACAGACGGAGTTTGCTAGGATGAAAGCGCCGCCCGGTCAACCAAACGGCTTGCATAAAAACAATGGCTTCGTCACTTCTCTCGCCTCCGCCTGAACCGTCGAACAAATACAAGGTGATGACCTACACGGGTGCGGGCATTTTGCTCGCGCTGGCGGTGGCGCTGTACTTCATGTTCCGCTACTACCCGGAGAAAAGAGCGGCCGAACATTTTCTGGAAGCGCTGGTCGAGAATAATACGAAACAGGCCTACCAACTGTGGAAGCCTTCGGAAAGCTACAAATACGGGGATTTTCTGGCGGACTGGGGGCCTGACGGCGGCTATTACGGCCCGGTGAAGAGCTACGCGATCGTGAAGGCCTCGGCCAAAAAGGGAGCCAACGGAGTGGTGGTGCTGGTGGAAGTGAGCCCTTTCGCGCCCATGCCTGACAAGAACGACGTCGAACGAAGCCGCCGTACCAAGCAGGTCAACCTGTGGGTCAATTCCGCCGACAAGTCGTTCAGCTTCCCGCCTTCTTTCTAACCATCCCGCAATACGCTTGCAGAAACGCCTCGAAAAACTCTGCGCGACGAAGACTCGTTCGCAGCTTTCCGCACAATTGACATGGGAGATGGCGGGGCAGAAGATAGCGGCTCATTTGTGCGGAGGGCGGCGAATGATCACGCGAAGAAGGTTTGTCAGGCGGGCTGCCGCGCTGGCCACGGCCGCCGGATTGAAGCTGCCGGTTTGGGAGTTTCCGGTGCCGGAAGGCGCCGTGCGCGGGTCCGCGGCGGAAGCGGGGAACGAACGGCCGCTGCTGCTGGGTGCCGATTACTATCCGGACCAGACGCCTGAAAAGTTATGGGAAGAAGATGCGCGAATGATCGCGGAAGCCGGGCTGACCAATGTACGGGTGGCGGAGTTTGCCTGGGGCCTGATGGAACCGTCGGAGGGCAAGTTTGACTTTGCCTGGCTGAAGCGCTCGGTCGAGATTCTCAACAAGCGCGGGATCGCGGTGATCTTGGGGACGCCTTCGGCGGCGCCTCCGCCATGGCTTTCAAGCAAGTATCCGGAAATTCTGCTGGTGAATAAGGACGGCGCCACGGTCTCGCCCGGAGGACGGCGGTTTACCTGCCCGACCAATAGAACCTATCGAAGGTTGTCGCTGGGAATGGCCACGGAGATGGCCAAGACGTTTGCCAACACCCCCGGTGTGATCGGCTGGCAGATCGACAATGAATATACGCTGCAGCCGCATGCGCGCTGCTACTGCAAATTCTGCCGTGAGGGATTCCAAGACTGGCTGAAGGCGAAGTATGGATCGCTTGAAAAGGTGAACGAGAAGTGGGGAACGGTTTTCTGGAGCCAGACTTACAGCGACTGGCGGCAGATTCCGGTGCCGCTGCCTTCCAATGGCGACCCGAATCCGGGGCTGGTGCTCGACTACGACCGGTATCAGTCCTACGCTTGCGCTTCCTCCGCGGAAGAGC
>Ga0306921_10005181_pt1 | contig 13492 bp, 10 predicted proteins | sample sta12Cox44000080_FD_203760 | JGI IMG/M metagenome (GOLD analysis project Ga0306921, IMG submission 203760) | Lab enrichment of tropical soil microbial communities from Luquillo Experimental Forest, Puerto Rico - statoxic.12C.oxic.44.000.080 (v2)... | ecosystem: Environmental > Terrestrial >... | reverse complement strand
CACCGAGAATCTTGACCGTGCCTACGCGTGCCGGTTCACCCGGGGTAGCGTGGAAATTTATACCCATTTGCCGCGTGTCTTCGTGCGGCACCAGATCGTAGGCAAAGTTTGAGCGGTAATACCCGTTGTCGCCCATCACCTTATCCATGCGCTCGGTGGCACGCTTGACGTTGTCCTCTGCGAATAGCTCACCCAAATCGAGCCTGGCGGCATATACCAGCTGGTGTGCCCTGGGAGGTGTCCTCGGGTTCAGCCCATCCACGTTGACGGCGCCGTTGAAGTAGTTCTCGGTGGCGACAAAGGTCAGCGTGATGCCCCCGCCGGCGGCGGGGGAGGCCTCCACATGAAGACTGGAGAATCTTCCCGTGTCATAGAGCACGCGGATTGAATCGCGCACTGCCTCTCGATCCAGCGGCTCGCCCACGCGTACCACCACCAGCTGGCGCAACATGTCGGGATTGGTACCGGCTATCCCGCGAAATTCAATATCGCGCACCGTCTGGCCTTCGTACTTGGCAGCACTGTTGAAGGCAGGCAGGGGATGGGGTTGCGTGCCCAGGGTTTCGTTCTGCGGATTGGGAAGCGGGGTGGGGTTCTGCCCCGGCGCCAACGGTGGGGTCAGCATCAGCGCAACGCCGAGCAATCCAAGATCGAAGATGAATGGCGTGGATGGCTTCCTCAAAACCTGTAACCCTAATTGCACCTGCCAGTTCCAAGCCGTTGCGGTCGAAGCTCCGGTGCCTGCCTCGCACCCGCGTCCTGCCCGATTCGCGTTCTCACGGCGACCGTACCGGTGCGAGTTTGAAGACGAAACCTCTGTGGCGTTACCTATAATAACGAAGGATTCTTCCCCGGGGCAGGTGCGCGGTTGGAATTTAACGAGCGGTACTCCCGCCAGATCCTCTTTCCGCCGGTAGGAGCCGAAGGCCAGAAGCGGCTGGCCGCGGCGCGGGTTGCCTTGGTGGGATGCGGCGCTACCGGGTCGGCATTGTCGTCGATGTTGGCGCGAGCCGGCGTCGGTTACCTGCGCATCATCGATCGCGACTACGTCGAGCTGAGCAACCTGCAGCGTCAGGTGCTGTTCGATGAGGCCGACGCCGCCGAGTCTCTGCCCAAGGCCGTCGCCGCCAGCCGCAAAATTCGCGCCTTTAACTCGGAAATCGTGATCGAGCCGCAGGCTGCCGACCTCGTACCCGACAATGCGGCCGAGCTGCTCGCCAACGTGCAGCTCATCCTCGACGGCACCGACAACTTCGAGACACGCTACCTGATAAACGACTACGCGGTGCGCGAGAAGTTGCCATGGATTTACGCCGCCGGAGTTGGCAGCTATGCCGTGACCATGAACGTGCTGCCCGAGGAGACCGCCTGCCTCGCCTGTGTCTTTCCCGAATCCCCCAGGGGCATGGTGGAGACCTGCGACACCTCGGGGATCCTGAATTCAGCCGTGAATCTGGTAGCGTCGATCGCGGCTAGCGAGGCAATGAAGCTGCTCGTCGGTGCCCGCGACAAACTCCGCCGCACGCTGCTGTCGTACGACCTCTGGCTGAATGCGGGCGCGCAAATTTCGACCGCGCACCCGCGTGAGGAGTGCCGCGCCTGCCAACTGCATGATTTTGTTCACCTTGCCGGAGAATGTCGCCCTCCCATTTCCCTGTGTGGCCGCAACTCGGTACAAATCCATGAGCGCCGGCGTCCCATCGACTTCGGCGAAGTTACTCGCCGCCTCCGTCCTCACGGCCAGGTGAAACACAATGAATTCGTGCTGAAGTTCTGGCACGACCGGTATGAGATGACGCTCTTCCCCGACGGTCGCGCCATCATTAAAGGAACTAGCGACACTGGAATTGCCAGAAGCTTGTACGCGAGGTATGTGGGGACGTAAGTATCCCGAGTGCCCGGCCCAATCCCGACCTGCAAGGTGGGAAATCCCGTTGTGGGGGTTCATCCTGCCCCACCCGCGGCTCAACTCAGCCCGGAGGATCGCCGGGCGGTGCTCTTCTTCCGGAAAAAGAAATCCGTCACTTGTTCTATACATAGAGGCGCGGTGCTAAGGACCCGATGAGTGGCGATTCTTTCCCCTTAAACCTGACGCTCTCGCGCTTTGCGACCGGTTCGTGCGAGGCCACTACGCTGTTTCACGAGTTGCGAAAACCCCTGCTGCGCTACTTGACAGCTCTTGGGCTTTCGCTGGAAGAAGCGCAGGACGTGGTGCAGGATGCTTTCCTGAGCCTGCACAAGCACCTTGCGAGGGGAGGATCGCGCGAGAACATCCGCAGTTGGTTGTTCCGCGTGGCGCACAACCAGGCCCGCAACTGGCAGCGGAGTTATGCTCGTCGCATGGCCGAGCCGCTCGACCCGGGGCTCGATGCCACGTCCGACCAGGTGACGCCCGAGCAGGCGGTGCTGGCCAAAGAGAAGTTCCGGCGGTTGGATCGCGCCGTTCGCCTGTTGCAGGCGCAGGAACGTGAGTGTCTCATGCTGCGCGCCGAGGGCTTGCGTTACCGCGAAATCGGAGAAGTGCTGGGAATCGCCACCTCGACCGTGGCCGACACGGTGGAACGGGCGGTCAAGAAGCTAGCGGAGACATGTAATGTGTGATGGTTCAGATCGTCTGATCGCCTGGATGGACGGCGAGCTCGCCCCGACCGAGGCGGCCGTCATCGAACGGCACGTCCGCGCCTGCAAAGAATGCGGAGAACGGCTCTCCACCTACGAGCAAGTGAGCCGGGAATTCGCCGGCTACTATGCGGCGATGCAGTCAGCAGAGGCGAGCAAGAGGGCCCGTCCCCTTGCGCGCCTGTTGCCCGTCCCGGCCGCCGCCGCAGCCCTAGCTGTAATCGTCCTGGCACTGATGCCCCATCCGGGGAGGAAACAGGTGCCGGCAGTTCCGCAAGTGGAGGTGGCGCCGCCGCCGCCGGTGGTGCAGCAGACCTCCGTCCTGCAGTTCAAGCCTGCGGCAAAGCTGCGGGTTGCCACTCGCCGGAAGCCCCCGGACGCGAATTGGACCATGGCCGAACCGGCTATTCAGATCGCCATCCCCGCCGAGGCGATCTTCCCGCCCGGCGCGATGCCCGCGGGCGCTACCTACATTGCCAGCTTGAGCCTTGCCCCCGATGGATGGGTACAGGAAGTCCGCCTGCAGCAGCGATTTTAAGGTTGACTTTGAATTGAAAAGGAGCACTACCCCATGATGAAACGCATTTTGATCCTTACTCTGGCGGCCTCCTGCTGCGCCATGGCGCAGGAGGGGGGCGGCAACGTCACGTTTCAGACCCACCTGCCGCCGGTCCCATTTGCATTCGGGGCAATGGGGGGTAGCGCAACCCCGGTAAAAGGAGCGCCTTACACGGCGACGATCACCACGGAGTGGGCGCAAACCCTCTCCGACGGCACCCACATCACGCAAAGCAGCAGTGGTTCTACGCTCCGCGATTCGCAGGGACGCACGCGCCAGGACGCTCCCTTGCCGGCCATCGGCAACTTGTCGGCCACGGATGCCCCTCACCTCGTCATTTTGCAAGACCCGGTGGCGGGAGTCTCCTACACGCTCAACCTGACCGACAAGACAGCTTGGAAAAATCCCATGCCGCCGGGAGGAGTCAATGTTGGGGGCTCGGCCGTGGCGACCACCGCCGTCTTTGTACGCAGCGGAAATGCGGTTGCGAACGAATTGCCGCCACCGCCGCCTATGGTTCTGCAAAAGCGCATCCAGTTTGAGGATGATGCAGAAGTCAGCACCGAAGACCTCGGCTCTCAGACCATCGAAGGGGTGCAGGCAACGGGCGTGCGCACCACGCAAAGGATTGCCACCGGGAAGATCGGCAATGATCGCCCCATCACCATCACCAGCGAAGTCTGGACCTCTCCCGAACTGAAGACCATCGTTTACAGCAAGAGATGCGATCCGCGCACGGGTGAGCAAACATTCAAGTTGACCAGCATTCAGCGTGGCGAGCCCGACCCCTCATGGTTCATCGTGCCCTCGGACTTCAAGATCACCGACGGGGGAGGGATGACCGTCTTCTATAAGACCAAACCCTAATCCGGTTTGTGTTGTGAACTATCCGCACATTCCCTGGTCTGGGAATGTGCGGAAATTCGCCTAGTGCAGGCAGCATGTGACCGGGCAGGTTGCTCCGGAAACCTGATAGGTAGACTTGTTCTGCGCGAAACACCAGTGCACCTGCTCGCTGCCAAACAGATCTACCACCGGTCCCGGCACCTGGCTCTCGTCCACCGGCTTGAACTGGAAGCTGACGGTGCCGTCCGCCGCGACTGTCGCCAATGTGTAGCCATAGACGTCGGTCCGCGCGATGGTGGACTGGCCCAAATCGTCAGGCAGTCGGTAACGAACCGCGCCGGCGGTGCCCACGATCCATCCCGGCAGTACCGCGTCGCTTTTGCGACATGCGGTAGCGTAAATGTTGTCCATCACGTAGTGCGAGTGGCTGGCCATTACATAAACGTTTTTATGCGCGTTGCGGCGAAAATCAACCAGCAAGTTGTAAACTTGCCGCCCGCTGAACTGCTCCTGTTGGGAATCGTTCATGCTGTGCCCGGCTGACGTGCTGTCGGGCAAAGCCGCATGCATACCGACGACGACAGTGCGAATTGCCGTATTGGTCGCAGCCCGGTTCAGCACGGCCGTGAACCATGCCATCTGGTCCGGATCAAACTCGTCCGCATCGGAGTTATCCAGGGTAATGAAATCGATGCCGCGGTGAATCCAGTGATAGTAGGTCTTCACCAGATGATCGTCGGGATTGTCTGCCAGGCGTTGCTGCTGAATCACGGGTGAGTCGTACCAGTCGGCGAACTGGGCGATGAGTTGGTAGTGTGTCTTGGGCGGAATTAGCTCGTGGTTGCCGGCTACCAGAAACACCGGCAGGGTGCCGAATGGCTTGAGCTGGTGATTGATGAAGTCGGGCCAGGCAGCGTTGTGATAGTCGGTAATGGTCGCCTGCGGATTCAGCCGCCGGTAGTCCTCATCAAACGTGTAGATGGCGCGATAGTCACCCAGGTGCCAATAGAACTGGGCGTCGCCTTTGAGCACGCTGTCGGCGATGGCCGGCATCACGACGTCACCACAATTGCGCGAGTCGCCGGAGACGGCAAACTTCCAGGAGCTGTTGCTGGCGGTCGCCCGTTCCTGCGCCGTCACTGGCCAAGCAAGCACCAAACGCAAAATGATGACGAAAAGCAAGAATGGCCGGCATGCAGGCATGAAGGGCAGCATGTTCACCTTCTGGCGAACCATCATAACCCACACGAAGATTGCTACTTAAGCACTGCTCGCACCGGCCGGAGGAAGCTGGTTAGACACGGCCGCTTCTTTCAATGCGCCGGCATCTGTTCCGCATCCCCCGCCGTCGACTGTGCCGGCTTTACAAACCTCGACCCATCGATCGGCGCGTTGCTCAGCACTTCGTCCAGCTGAATGGTGAAAGCTCCACCGGGGCGGGCAATGGTCCAGCGGTACGGTGTCTTCACGCCCCCGGCCTCTCGATAATCCGCGAAGTCAACCTGCACCGGATTCAACCCCAGCGCCGTGTCGGTGTAGTGCAGCATTCGGACCAGCAATCCCGATTGAGGATCGAAGTATAGCTTCACGGGGGGCTGGCCCTTGGTAACGGCCCAGACCACGCTGGTTGCCTGGCCGTTGACATTCTCCGGTTGCGGCTGCAGCTTGAGCGCAGTGAACAACCCCGGCAGATAGGCGGGAAACATGGCGGTGGCGTCAAGTTTGGCCGCGTATTGATCGGCCGCCGACATCTCGCGTGGCGTACGCCCGGGAGCGGCCAGCCACCCGGCGCTGCCGTTGTATGCCGTGACGCTGTCGCCGTTCGGAGTGTGCAGGAGCGAAACCCGTTGGTCCGGGGACTTGGCAAAAACCTCGATCGGCAGCTGGCGGCCCCCGGCGAGCACCACATTGCCCTTTTCCACGCGGGTGGCGACTTTATCGAGGGCAGCCCGGCCTCCCAGAGCATCCAGATATTTCGCCAGCACCGAAGTCCCCGAGGGCCACTCAGCAAGCTCCTTCTCGTCCCCGGCACCGGGCTCGGCCCTGGCCGGCGGGGACGCCTGGCTGGCAACCGCGGGGATCGCTTGCGGACGAACCGACCCGCGATGACAGGTGTTGCAGGTGACTTCACGCTGCCCGGCAAAGTTGTTTTGGTTAACCGCAAACACCATGCGCATCATTTCGCGCGCCGTTTGCTTCGCCTTTTTGTCGTCTTTGTCCTTGTCCCGTTCGACGTGGCAGAACTCACACTCCACTCCTAACGAGGCGCTGATGAACTGCATGGTCGGAATCAGCTCATCGGCGGGAATGTTCTTGAGAACCTGAATGTTCTTGAACGCTTGAGCGGCAGTTTTTGGGGGCGCGGCGTCATTGGCCGCCTGAACTGCTGCCACCGGAGCCGGGAGGATCATCGCCAGTGCCGCCACTACAACGGCAGGGAGAAACGGCTGCTTGGCACTGTCGTTCCGTCGACAGCAAGGCTCAACAGGTTCAAACATATTCGAATTGGGATCCCTTGCGGACTGAATTGGGTTCTAGGTAATAAGATACCGCTCTCTGGCGGTAGGCCTGCTTTTATGCGGTTTCTTAACTGCGCTCTACGCGTCGATAACGGCTAGTCCGGCACCGGGTCGCCACTGCGAACGACACGTATGTCGTGGTCGGTGAAGGAATAGTGAGCATCGGCAAATTCGCGTTTGGGCATGTGACAGCTGACACAATTGTGCTCCGCCTGTGGACACGCCTTTCCAGGGTGGTCCTTGGCGGGAGCCGCTGCCGACCTTGAGACATGACAGCCCAGACACTTTTGGTCGTAGTACGCAGCGTCGTGCACCAGCGGCTGGTGGGGATCGTGACAACCGGTGCAGGTAATGCGCGCATCCCCCTTAGCCCAACATTGGCTGTTCTCGAGCCGGTACACCGGGAACCGTACAGTCGAAGGTCCGGTCCCTCCGCCCAGCTGGACGTCCACCCAGGTCATGTGGCAGGAGCCACAAAAGTCGACTGACGACGTGCGATCCAGCCGCGCCGGGTTCAGAATCAGGGCATCGCCGCCTTCGATGCCCGCTTTCATTGCGGCGACGTGATCGGCCCCGGGCCCGTGGCACGCCTCGCAAGAGACGCCCGGAATCACATCGCTGAATCCGCCGCTCTGGGTCACGCCTGCCGCGTGGCAGGCAAAGCACTTGCGGACCTCCGACGGGGGTACGGTGCGTCCGACCGCGGCGCTTATCGATTCTGCTCTCCGCGGCTGGTTGGTGGTGCGATCAAAGCCATCGATGCCTCCGAAATAACTGAAGTGGCTTTCGTAGAAATTGCCTTTCTGCTCGGTTAGGAACACCTGGCTGATGTTGCCGTCACCAAACGCCCAGGTTATGGGTTGCGTAGCCGTTTCCGGTCCACGATTGACGGAGAACTGGTCGCCGTGGGGCGTGTGCTCGAGCATGTACATGTAGGAATCGACCTGGAAGCTGTGGCTTTCCTGGGCGCGCAAGACCTTGGACTCCTCCGGCCGCAACAGCGCCCGCGCCATCCCGGTATCCTTCACTGCCGTGGTCAACGACGAATGACATTGCGTACAGGCCCCGGTTCCCACAAAATCTTTGCGCGTCGGCAGAAGCTTGGTCGGCCACCAGCCCGGCTGCGCGACTCGCTCGTCAGTGCTCATGCCGTCGGCAGAAGAAGTCGGTGGTGCAGCCTGCAGGGCGAACGCCAGGCGCAAAAGCAGTAACGTGCACAATGCGGCTGTAATCCAGGCAGCGGTTCGGTTTCCCGGCGAATCCGCTTCCTGCAAATGCGCGATCTCGCTGTCCTTCCGGCCCCCAACGTGCGGGCAGACCCGTGTCAGCTTAGTTGAGCGAATAAGACTTCTCGTTCCCACAAGGACCCAGCTTTTTCCCTATGCTACTACTTGGGTTGGGCCGGTGATAAACGCGCCCAGGCAGCAAACCACCCTAACCGGTGGCAGAATTTCTCCCCCCATTTTACCGGCGCTAGCCATGGCAGGGCGGGTGGGAGGAACCGCACAGCAAGAGCCCGGCGGAATGTGGCCGGCGAGCGGCAAGATTCCGGAGTCCGCCAGGTCGCACGCCGTCCGTCGCAGAATTCCTGGCAGGAGGGATTTACCCAGGTTGGCAGCACTTGGCAAGCAAGGCAGTGCGGCACGGCCGTGAGTGCGTGGCGTAGCCGCCATCGCTTCTCTGCCCTTAATGGTTGCCGTGGGCAACGGCGTTCACGCTTCCAATGCGGCGCCAGCTCTCCATGGCTCGCTCGCCCGGTCTTCTGGTATCGTTTCCCTTCCCTGCGATTGTCTGCCTTGCGGCAACCCAGACCATTCCGCAAGTAACGAGGCCACATGTCCGCGGCACCTGCGTCCATCGAAGTTCGTCCCCAGCCCAGCAACCTTTATCGCTGGTTGGTACTCATCGTTGTCAGCTTGGCGATGTTCGGCAATTACTACATTTACGACAGCATCAATCCGCTGGAGCGCATCTTCCTCGAACAGCTGGGATTTTCCGCATCGATGTTCGGATGGCTCAATGCCAGCTACAGTGTCGCCGCCGTAGCTACCCTGCTGATTGGCGGCATTCTCATTGACCGTTTCGGCATTCGCAAGGCGTTACTGTTGTTCTCCGTGCTCTGCCTGCTGGGCGCTTCCCTGACAGCCGCGAAAGGCAGCTTCTCGACCATGGTGGCGGGGCGTAGCTTGCTCGGTCTGGGAGCCGAATCACAGATCGTCGCCGTCACCGTGGCCCTGGCTCGCTGGTTCAAGGGCAAGGAACTCAGTTTCGCCTTCGGCATCAACCTCACCATCGCGCGCCTGGCGTCGATCGCTGCCGACAACTCACCGACCTGGGCGAAGTCCGCCTTCTTTCCTCATGGCGTGAACGCCCAACCGAGCTGGCAACGTCCGCTTATGCTGGCGGTGGTAGCCGGATTTCTGTCCGTCGCATGTGCCGTGGTCTATTGGGCCATGGAAAGCTATGCCGACACACACTACCACCTCGGGGAGTCGGGCGAGCCCGACAAGTTAAGCTTCCGCGCCGGCCTCAAGTTCAATCCCTCCTACTGGTACGTGGTGGCGCTTTGCTTCACCTTTTACTCGGGAATTTTTCCCTTCCGCACCTTCGCCATCGACTTGTTCATCAGCAAGATTCTCTCGCAAAGCGGCGTAGCCACGACCTCCACGGCCGCGTTCGCGTCGGCGCAGCAGGTAGCGGGATCGTTGAACAGCATCCTTCCCTTGTCGGCCATGATTGCGACGCCGCTGTTCGGCCTGCTCGCCGACAAGGTCGGCAAGCGGGCCACATTTATGGTGCTCGGCTCATTTCTGCTTATGCCGGTGTACCTGATGATCGCCTACAGTAACATTCCGCTGCTTGTGCCTGTGGCCATGATGGGCATGGCTTTTTCACTGGTGCCGGCGGTGATGTGGCCCTCCGTGGCTTACATCGTCAGCCAGCATCGCCTGGGCACGGCCTATGCCGTAATGACTCTGCTGCAGCAAATCGGTTTCTTCATCTTCAACCTGGCCATCGGAAAGGCCAACGACATCGGTCATGCCGGGCCTGACAATTTCCACGGCTACGCGCTGGGCATGTGGTTGTTCTCGGTGCTGGGATTCCTCGCCCTATTCTTCGCATTGCTGTTGCGCGCCCGCGAAACCGGTCCCGATGCACACGGATTGGAGACCATCACCAGCGCAGCCAGTCGAGCCTAGCGGTCGGATCGCGGATGCGCAAGACGGGAGGTCGAACCTGGTCCTTCTGGACAACCGCAGTCCGAAACGATAGATTGGCAACGCCAGCTCGTCGTACTGGCACACGCGCCACTGCAACCTGGCCAACGAAGGAGGAAGCTGTGGGCCCAACAACGACCTCCGGGATGAACCGTAAGCTGCTCTCTGTTCTGCGTCGCCTCCTAGGGAATGTGCCCATTGCCTTCGTCCTGCGCGACACCGAGGACCTGCCTGATACCAACCTGCCCATCGTGGGAAGGCTCCATATCGGACGGCTTTCCACCCTGCTTGCTCTCGCCCTCGACCCTGAATTGCGCTTCGGGGAGGCCTACGCCGCCGGCCGCCTGGAGATGGAAGGCGATCTGGTGCGCAGCCTCGAATGTGTTTACGAATCCTCGGCCCAGCCCGCCAACTGGTATAAATGGCTGCGTTCCAAGTGGCTCGACTGGACGCAAGCCAACACCCGGCGTGGCTCCCAATTCAATATCCACCGCCATTACGACCTCTCCAATGACTTCTATCGCCTGTGGCTCGATGAGCGCATGGTTTACACCTGTGCCTACTTTCCGACGCCTGGGGTCTCTCTCGAAGCCGCCCAGGAGGCCAAGCTCGAGATGGTGTGTCGCAAACTGCGACTGCAGCCCGGGGAATCGGTGGTCGAAGTAGGCTGCGGATGGGGAGCGCTGGCAATCTACATGGCGCAACAGTATGGTGCCCGTGTAAAGGCTTTTAACATCTCCCACGAGCAGATCGTGTATGCCCGCGAGTGGGCGCGGCGGGAGGGAATTACCTCGAATGTGGAATTCATCGAGGACGACTATCGCAACGTGAAAGACCGGTTTGATATTTTCTGTTCCGTGGGCATGCTGGAGCACGTCGGCCGCGATCACTATCGCGAACTGGGCAGGGTAATTCGCCGCACCATCGGCGACACCGGGCGGGGATTCCTCCACTTCATCGGCCGCAACCGCGTGCGCCCGCTCAACGCCTGGATCCGCGAGCGGATCTTTCCCGGTGGCTATGCTCCCACGCTGCGCGAATCGATGCAGGTGCTGGAGCCTCATAACTTCAGCGTGCTGGACGTCGAAAACCTGCGCATGCATTACGCCAAGACTCTCGAACACTGGCTGGCCCGCTTCGAATCTGGGTTCGATACCGTGGTCCGCACTCGCGGTCTGGAGTTCGCCCGCATGTGGCGACTCTACCTGGCGGGGTCGGTCGCTGCCTTTCGCACCGGCCAGATGCAATTGTTTCAGATCCTGTTCGCCGGCAGCCGCAGCCCCTTTGTTCCCTGGACGCGCGAGGATCTCTACGCGCCCTTCCGCGAGGAGACGAATTCGGAACTATGGACGCGTGTGATGTAGCGATCATAGGCGGAGGGCCCGCGGGATCGTCGTGCGCCTGGGCTCTTCGCCACTGCGGCCTCGACGTGCGGGTCATGGACCGTGCCACGTTCCCGCGCCACAAGCTGTGCGGGGGTTGGATCACCCCGCTGGTACTGGACGAACTTGAAGTGGCGCCCGGCGACTACTCGCGCGGGCGGACCATGCAGCCCATCCGGGGCTTTCGACTGAGTACGATCGGCAAGCCGCAAGTCGAGATTCGCAGTGAGCGTGTAATCAGCTATGGCATTCGGCGCTGCGAATTTGACGACTACCTGTTGCGGCGCTCGGGGGCGCGGGTACGTGAAGGCGCGGCTGTGCATTCGATTGCTAAGGTCAATGGCGGCTGGCTCATGAACGGTGAGATTTGGGCCCTCATGCTGGTGGGCGCAGGGGGACACTTTTGTCCGGTGGCTCGATATCTCGGTAACAAGGGCTCGCCGGCGCCGGTGCTGGCGCAGGAGATTGAATTTGAGATGGATGCCCTGCAGGCCGGGCATTCGCAAGTAGCGGGCGAGGTCCCGGAGCTGTTTTTCTGCCGCGACATGCTCGGCTACGGCTGGGCGTTTCGCAAAGACAACTACCTCAATGTAGGACTGGGACGCACCGACCCGGGCGAGATCTCGCGCCATGTCAAGGATTTTGTCGCTTACCTGGCTGAGACTCGAGCCGTCGAAGTTCCGGCCAACGGAATCGCCGGCCATGCCTACGGACTTATCGGCCGCTCCCGGCGCAAGATCCTCGATGATGGCGTGCTGCTCATCGGTGATGCCGCTGGACTCGCGTATCCCGAGAGCGGCGAAGGCATCCGCCCGGCCATCGAGTCCGGATTGCTGGCGGCACACGTCATTGTTTCCGCCCAAGGGGACTACAGCGCAAGGAAATTGGCGCCTTACCGCCAACTCTTGCATGTTCGCTTCGAACGCGAGCGTACCCGCCTCGACGCCGTGGCAAGACTGCTGCCGGCGATCATCAAGGCAACCGCAGCCCGCGGGCTTCTGCGCAGCCGCTCATTCTGCCGCAACGTGGTCATGAACCAATGGTTCTTGCGCGTCGCCGAGGAACGCCTGGCCCTGGGCCCGCCTAGCGTGCCAGCGGAACTCACGAGCAGTTAGCACAGCCGTCATCATGCGACGGATTTGGCTGTCCCGGGGACAACGGCTATTCGGACTCCATCACCAGGTAACTCAACTCGCCGTCGCGCTCAATCTGCAACACCACCGCGCTACCCGACTGGATTGCCTGCAGCAATTGTTTTAACCCTGCCAGGTCTTTGACAGGAGAGGTATTGACGGCGTGAATGATGTCGCCGGGTTCAGGACCTTCACCCAATAACAGGCTGCTGGGCGTGCGGGCCGCCACAATTACGCCGGACGGGATGCGCAAATCCGGCAACAGGTGTCTGAGGTCGTCATTGATGGTGATTCCGACGATGCCCAGCGGGGCAACAACATTGCCCGGGCCGGCAACCATGTCGGCAAACCGCTGCGGATCATCGGGCCTCTCGGCGACCGTGACATTCACGGTGACCTCTTTGCCGTCGCGTATCACTCCGATGGGCGCGGTTTCTCCAATTTTGTAAGCGAATAGCAAGGTGGCAAACTCCTTCACGTCACCCACCGGCTTCCCGCCAACCGTGGTCACGACCTCTCCTACCTTCAGACCCGCCTTCTCGGCGGGAGAGTCGGGCGAGACATCCTCCAGCAACACGCCACGAGTGCGCGGAAGCTTCAGTCCCTCGGCCAAGTCGGCTGTGATGGGCTTCAGGTACACCCCGATCTGACCACGGTGTACGTGGCCTTCTGTCCTGATCTGGTCGTAGATGTTACGCACCACGTTGCTGGGGATGGCAAATCCCAGCCCCTCGCTGCCGCCGGATTCCGACAGAATGAATGTGTTAATGCCAACCACGCGGCCGTCCACATCCACCAGCGGGCCTCCACTGTTGCCGGGGTTGATAGGCGCATCCGTCTGCACGTAGGTGGTCGGGTTTTCCTCGCTCACCTGCCTTGCGGTAGCGCTGACCACGCCCATGGTCACCGAGTTCTCCAGCCCCTGCGGGCTGCCGAAGGCGAAGACCACTTGGCCTTGCTTGAGCTGGTCCGAGTCAGCCAGCACAAGCGCCGGCAAGCCGGTGGCATCGATCTTCAGCACCGCCAGGTCCGATTGCCGGTCAACCCCCACAATCTTGGCGATCAGGGGGGCCTGTGGTGCTGACTGCTCGCCGCGTTCTTGCAGGGCAGGCAGGCGCACCCGTATTTTTCGCGCGCCCTGCACCACGTGCGCATTGGTCACGATATAGCCGTCGGCGGACAGGATCACACCGGCTCCGATGGCTTCCTGCGGCTC
>Ga0306921_10005179_pt1 | contig 13493 bp, 11 predicted proteins | sample sta12Cox44000080_FD_203760 | JGI IMG/M metagenome (GOLD analysis project Ga0306921, IMG submission 203760) | Lab enrichment of tropical soil microbial communities from Luquillo Experimental Forest, Puerto Rico - statoxic.12C.oxic.44.000.080 (v2)... | ecosystem: Environmental > Terrestrial >... | reverse complement strand
ATTGGCGTTCATGGCTGCGGCCAACATTTCCGCTACGATTCCGCCGGCCAACCCCGCACCCACCCCGCCGACCGGTACAACGACAACGCCGTTAACCGTCTATACCAGACGGTCGGCCGCGGGCTTGCGGGTATCCCAGATTTTAACACAGGCCAGCCCGTGCCGCCGGTGGCCAAGGATCCGGCGCAACTATGGCGCAACCAGCTCTGGTTTCCGATTGCGCGCCTGCTCGTCCGCACCGCCCGTCGGATCCAGCCGCAGAGCGCGCAGAACCGTCCCGAACCACCCTCGCCGATGGGTCCGAGCCAAGATTGGGATCGTGCTTTCCGCCAGAAAGTCGTTATCGAGGCGCTCTGCGCCGGAATCGAGGAAGTCAAAGGAAGTCCATTGTTTGACACGCACGCATTGGAATCCACCGTTGTCGCTTATCTGAATGGTGACGATAGCGTCAGGGATGCGTTGTGGGCGGTGGCGATTAGCGGACAATGGCATAGGTTTGTGCAAAGCGCCGGTACCGACCATCCAGCGGTGCGTACGGTTGCTGGTAGTGATTGGGTCGACCGCGGCGAACTTGAACCGGGGTCTCTTCTTCGCATTCGCCAGCATTAGCTGCCCGACAATCCCGGGGCTTGAGAGTACGACGGCTCGACTTGCTATCGAACTTCGGCGATTTGTTTCCAGCGTTCAGCCGCCAGCTCGAGCTTGTCGATTGCGCGGATCGCGTCCGAGATCTCGGATTCTAACGCGGCTTCGACCGCGCCGATTCCAGCATAGCCGACGATCGTGAAAAAGCGCGCTCCTATGACCAGTCGGAGAACGCTGAGCTCGCGTTTGTCGTCGCCAATAAAAAGCGTCACTGGCTGGCCGATGTGTGCGCACTGCGCCGCCGTGATTTGTTGCGCTGGGCTCAGCGGACTGATGTGTTGGCTCAGATCGAGGTTGAGGAGTTCAAACAGCCTCTGGCATTCTTGAGCGTCGAGCGTTCGTCGCCCCTGGCCGAGACTGTCTCGGACAGTCACGCTGAAGCAGACGATCGAGCGCGTAGCGAGATCGGTCGGCCGGTCATCATCGCTGTCGGCGGGCTCATCGCGAGCCTCGATCGAGGTGAGGCATTTACTGCGGGCCAGCCGCGCTACGAGCCTGGCTCGGAATCGGTCGAAGGCATAGCGGCATAACGATACCGGGAGTGTTCCCAGCAAGTGGGCCTCGGCAATCGCCGGCACCCATCGGAACACAGGCCCGATGCTCGCGGGTGCGCATGAGGTTGGCCACGCCAAGTGCGGGCGCCACCATACGTTCCAGTCTTCTGGCCGGCCGATGCCCGGTGCGGCGGCGAGCAGAGCACGTACTCCGGTTGCACGTTTGCGGTAACTGGGCGGCAAGGTGAGCGCACCCGAAAATGGGGGGCCAGTGAAGAATTTCGAGCCCGACAGTTGCGTCATCCAGCCGAGCCTGGCCCAGCCGGCAATTTCCTCGAATGGTGTGCGCATCTGGCAAGCGTCAACCACGACATCGATCTCGTCGGGCGCCATAGCCACGATCTCCGTCCACGCAATTCGCTCGGGGCGCTTTGAGCCCGGTTTTCGAGCACGCGAGCACGTGAAGGAGAATCCGTCGGCCCTTCGCGAGAGCTGCCCGGACAATCTGGGAAAGCTCGGCCTCGATCTCCGCAATCACCCGTGGCCTACCATCGGGCGAGCGAATGGCCACCTGCTTCACCTCGATCGAGCGGCCCGGCCAAGCTTCTTCGCCTTTGCGCACGGGCGCTCCCGAACCAGCAATGTCGTCGAAGAAACGCCCAGCTCCGGCAAGGGCTACGGCGCGGCCGGTCTCCTCTGGCGCAATCAGGACGTTCGTTAACGGCTGGTCCGTCGCCGCGAGCGCCGACATTACGGCCAGCAGCTCGGTGTCGGAACCGGAGGGGGCGAGAACGACGTCGGCTTCCGAAGGGTCGAGCCCGAGCAGCCCCAAGATCTGGGTAGTCACCGCGTCGGTAGCTTGGACACGCAACGCTTCGAGCGAGACTTCGTCACGAAGCACCGTCATCGCCAAATCACGCCGAAACATGTCGCACAGCATGAATCCATAGTCACTGATGCTCGATGCGGTGGAGGACGAAAAGTGAACCGCGTCGGGCCGCGGGCGGGGCACTGTCCCGTAACGATTGAGGCCGGTTTCACGGTCGATGCTCAAACGACTATCCCCACCGGCGACCAGGATGCACTCGGTCGGCAACGAAAGCTCACCGAGCGATGCCGGATCGAACGGTCCCGCGAGCAGGCCCAAGACATCGTCCAACACCTCGATACGAGACGCCTGCCACTTCAGGAGCTCCGGTGTAATAGACGGTTCGGTGGCGGCAGAGAGAGCGGCCGCGATCGACTGGGGCAAAAGGTCGAGAATAAGGGCTCGATCGTTCTCCCTAAGTTGTCGCAGCAATGCCGCGCCGTGCCGCAAGGCGGCAGCCAGCCCCCCGATCGCGCGGTGGCGCGACAGCGAGGTTGAACCAAGGAGATGGACCGCCTCAAGCCCCCACCGCGTTGCCGCGGCCAAATCGCTGCTATTTCCGAGCAGGACGGGCGGTAGCATCAGCAGCCCCGAACGGGCGACGAGAAACGGAGCTTGTTCCGAGAGGCCGAGCGCAATGGGGGCCTGTGCGGTAGGCAGAATAGCGGAAACCGACGGGTCGGCCAGCAGCGTTCGCGCGAGCAACGGATGCGCCACCCTGGTCCCCACCCGATCGAAGGCGCTAAGTCCCGCCGAGCTGATCGAGACACCCATCGAATCGTAGTTGCGATACACCCGGGACAGCACCCCGGCACGACTGGGCAACTCTTGTTCGACCGCCGGACATAACTCGAGATTGTGGAGCATCGGTGATTCCTCTACCGCCGCACTACTACACAAGATACTCATGGAAGATGAAGCGTGCGTTGCAGCTTCCCTAATCTTTGGCGAGTTTTTGATGGTCTCCCCCTTGATCCCAAGCCGACCCATAGCCCGCCGTCACAAGGCCTTAAGGGGACCCCTAACCGAGCGAAGAAGGCGCCGAGATCGGGCTCAGTTACAACATGGCAAACGGCTTTCTGCTGGATCTCTCCAGGTGTTAGCGGAGGCTGGGGGATTGGCCCAAGTCCGTGATCGCTTCGCCTCAGACCACATCGACGCCTGCGACAATGTAACTGCCGCTTCATGGCTTTAATAAAGAGACTTCGATTACCAGTGGAACGGCGTCAGGCAAGTTTGCCGGGTAGGCTCGTCGATACTCCCTGCGGATCGTTCTCTTAATTGCTAGAATTACGACTTTAGGTTGTGAAGAGTCGGGTATGAGAAACTGATCTCGGTTCGGCGACGACAGGGCGGGTGGGCCGGTCCCTGCCGCCCTGTCATTTTGATACCCGGTTATTGGGCGGCGGCTGCCAGAGGTTGATGCGCAGCGATCACCGGCCGATGGGCGCGCAGGAAGGTGCGGATATGGCGCACTGCCAGCGGGATTTTGTCCGGGGTGTCCTTCCACGGGTAAAGGCTGACCTGCGCGTTTGGGGCGAGATGGACGCACTCCATCGCGACGGCGTAGGGGTGCGCCGGGACATCGTCCGGTAGGACCAGGATCGGCGTCTGGCAGTTGCGCACGAAATCACGCGACACGGTGTACACAAAATCGCCGTTGGCGCGGTACATCTTGGTCAGGAAGGCATCAACCATCGCCATCGTGATGTCGGGCCGGCGCTCGCAGAGCTCCGGGCCCCAGCCTTTCATGTTGTTCTGATACGAGAGATCTGGCAGCTCGGGACGGAAGCCGCTCGGCTGCGCCGGCACTGCGGCGACGACGCGATCGCCGGCCCGCTTCAACAGGTTCCAGATGAACGGGCCGCCAATGCAGAAGCCCAAGACCATGAATTGGCCGATGCCGAGGTGGTCCATCAATCCAATATGGTCGTCGGTGTAGGCTCCCACGGTCGGTCGACCTCGAGGGGCCCCACGGACTGGCCGCCCTTGGCGTTGCGCAGGTCGGCCGTGATGACGCGGTACTCGCCCTTGAACTCGTCCATCGGGTTGAACGGGTGGGTAGCGAGGCCCGCGACCGTAGAGTTCAGCCCGCCGCCGGGAATGACCAGCAACGGGAAGCCGGAGCCGACCTCTTCGTAATGGATGCGGACGTCCCCTTTTTCGTAGAGTGGCATGGCGAGTTCTCCTTGTGCAGGGTGGTCACGAGTTGACGAAATCGCGCACGCGATCGATTTCCTCGATCGCACCGAATTGCGAGCCGATCAGGATCTCTTCGAAGCCCAATTGCTCGACGCGTTTGATGCGTCGGCGCGCCTCCTCCGGCGGGCAGATGAAATTGACCGATGCCACCTTCGCCAGCTCCGCGGATTGGGGACGCTCGGCGAGGTCGATAGAGCAATTGGCGAGGACCGCATTGGTACCGCCCGCCTCGCGATAGATCTTCATGCCATGTTCGAGATCGTCCCAGCTGCTGAACCGGCCGGAGGGGGTCCAGCCCTGGGCTTGCTTGGCGGCATAGGTGATCCAACGGGGGCTGCGCCAGGCGCCGATCAGGATCGGCGGACCGCCCTTGCACCCCGGCCACGTCGACAATGTTCCGCCGTTGACCGGCTCGCCGTTCCACGCGCGGTTCATGATCTCGAGGTCGTTTTTGAAGGTGCGGAATCGGTGATCATAATCGTAGCCGAGCAGCTCGAAATCGTCGCGCGTCGAGCCGCTGCCGACGCCGAGGATCAGGCGGTTGTTCGACATTGCCTGCAGCGACTGCACGCGGTGGGCGAGTTCAACCGGATTGCGCAGCGGGAGTTGCAAAACGCTGATCCCAAGCTCGACCCGCCGCGTGACCGCAGCGAGCGCGGTCAGTACCTGCAGCGAGTCGAGCGTAGGCCGGCCGCGGCCCACCGAATCCCCGACCCAGATGCCGGGAAATCCTCTGGCTTCGACCTCGCGGGCGAAATCGGCGATGCGATCCATCAGCCTGCCATCGGGGTTCGTCCCGTGTTGCTCTGAAGGGGGGCCGATTCGGATCATCGTGCTGACACGCATGCGGTTTTTCCTCTTGATGTTTCCCGAGGCTATGTGCGGCGCCATATTGGCGGGCGCGCCCGGACCGGGTCGAGCAGCGACCAGTCGCCATCCTCCAGCACGTGGCCCTTCGGAAAGGGCGGCCGCGGCTCCAGTCCAAGAGAGCGGACGACGCGGTCGTCGCGATAATAACATTGCAAAACGACGCGGGTCAGCGTCGAGACTGCAGCCCCGCCCTTCGCGCGTAGTTCCAGCGCCACCGTCTCGCGCCGTCCCGGGTCGAGACTGGCCAGCGGCCGCCGCCCGGCAAGACGCGTGAGCTCGTCCAGCGCCTCCCGCACAAGGCCCGTGTCGCGGCCAAGTGTCGCGACGATGTCGGCCTGGATCGCCGGATCATCTGCGCCGGGCACATCGAATTCTGCGCTGGCTGGGATGATCATGGCCGCTATGGCGCGCAAATCGTCGATCTGGGGTGGGGTAAGAAGACTGTCTGCAGACATAACTCGCCTCAGAGGTTGTGAATGTCTCGGTGGGCGGCTGGGATTAACACCGTGGGTCCTTCGAGACAGCGGCTTCGCCGCTTCCTCAGGATGAGTTTTCTTAATACCATCAAGGGGCGATCTCACCCTGAGCAGCGACCGGAGGGCGCGCCTCGCAGGATGCAGTCACAGTCACCGTTTGCAGAATCCTTCGCACGTTCTCAGTCGAACAGGTTGGCCAGGCGCTGCTTCATCTGATCGGTGACGTAGAGCGCCAAGGCCTGGATGGTAGAGGTCGGGTTCACGCCTCCGGAAGTAACGAAGAGGCTGCCGTCGACGATGAACAAGTTTTTCACGTCGTGCGATCGCCCCCACGGGTTCACAACCGAGCGGGCCGGATCGGCGCCCATGCGTGCGGTGCCCAGAAGGTGCCAGCCGCCGTACAGAATGGGGCTGTTGACGCAGATGTCGGTTGCCTTCGCCGCGGCGAGGATCTCCTTCGCATGGGCGATCCCGTGTTCCATCATCCGCGCCGTGTTCTCGCCGATCTGGTAGTCGATCCGCGGCGCTGGGATGCCGTGGCTGTCCTTCAGCACCGGGTCGAGTGTCACGCGGTTATGCTCTTCCGGCAGGTCCTCGCAGATCGCGGACAGCCCGAGGCGATGACCATTGAGGCGACGAAACGCGGCGTGATGGCCGGCACCCCAGGGTAAGAGGCCCTTCGCTTCGCTGGCGACGGCCTCTGCGACAGGCCCGACGCCGCGGCCGAACTGAAACGTGTAGCCGCGCACGAAGCCGCGCGAACGGTCGGTTTCGTAGAACTCTTTGCTCCATAGACAGGTCGGCGGCGCGCGATTGCTGTCCGTTTCATCGGCGACATAGCCGTAGACCTGGGCGTAGGGGTGGAACATTAGGTTCTTTCCCACCAGTCCGCTGGAATTGGCCAGCCCGTTTGGAAACCGCCCGGAGGCCGAATTCAGCAACAGCCGCGGCGTGCCGACGCCATTGCAGGCGAGCACGACCACCTCGGCGGCCTGAAATTGTTCGATTCCGTCCGCGTCGTAATACACGACCCCCGCGGCCATGCCGTGCTCGTTTGTAGTGATCTCGCGCACCCGGCAATGCGTGCGCAGCTCGACGCCGGCCCGCTGCGCCGCGGGCCAATAGGTGATGTCCGTGCTCGCCTTCGCCCCCTGCGCGCAAGCCGGTGTGCAATGGCCCAGATTGATGCAGCGCGCACGTCCCTCGTAATCCACGGTGGCGACCGTGGTATCGGACGGCCACCAGTGCCAGCCAAGCCGATTCATCGCCTTGGCCAGCATTGCGCCGGAGCGACCGAGCGGCAGAGGCGGCATCGGCGGGTTCCGTGGTGGAACACCGGGATCGCCGGCGAGACCGGAGACCCCCATCATCCGGTCGTTCTCCTCAAAGAACGGCACCAATATGTCGTAATCGACGGGCCAGTCGTCGGCTACGCCATCGAGGCTCTTCACGCGGAAATCGGACGGATGCAGGCGTGGAAAATGCGCCGTGTACATCACCGTGCCGCCGCCCACGCCATTGAAGTTCACAACCTTGATCGGCGAGTTGTCGTCGTTGATCGGGTAGTCCTCGGGCCGCGCCCGAATGTTGGGACTGGGGGAATAGTCACCAAAGGCACGCGCCTCCCAGTCGCGGCCGATGCTGGGATACGTCGCGGGGTTCATCCAGTCCCCCTGCTCGAGGCAGAGGATGTGCATCCTCGTGTCGGCGAGACTCCAGGCTACGGCGGCGCCAGAGGCGCCGGCACCAATGATCAGCATATCCACGGGATCGTTCATGCTGCCCTTTCCTGCACCGGGCGCGCAGCATGCCTCGATCGGCTCTCGATATGCAATGCCGCGCCAACGTTCTGACCAGGAGCGCCAGAGCTGGCCCCGACCGCCCGTGTGTTGCCACCTTTCGTCGCGCCGCGACCAATGTTATGGTCAGCTTGCAACAAGAAATTGGTCTCCGGCTTCGGGCCGGTCGCGTGGAACGGGAACATCTCCGATGGCCACAGCCGAGGTTGCTGCAGCCCCCCTCTCCGACTTGGATCACCGCGCCCAGCTGCGCCGCGCGGTAATCGCCAGTACCGTCGGCACCACAATCGAATGGTACGATTTCTTGCTGTATGGTCAGATGGCGGCACTGGTCTTCGCGAAGTTGTTCTTTCCGTCGTCCGACCCGCTAACCGGCACCTTGCAGGCGTTCGCCGTTTTCGCGGTCGGCTTCGTCGCGCGTCCGATCGGCGCAGCGATCTTTGGGCATTACGGCGATCGTATCGGCCGCAAGGCGGCGCTGATTGCGACCTTGCTGCTGACCGGCCTCTCAACCTTCCTGGTCGGATGCGTCCCCACCTATGAGCAAATCGGCCTGTGGGGCCCGGTCATCATGGTCGTCCTACGCTTCATTCAGGGGATCGGTGTCGGTGGCGAGTGGGGCGGCTCGGTGTTGCTGGCGATGGAGTGGGCACGGACGAGCAAAAATCGCGGGCTCCTCGCGGCGTGGCCGCAATTCGGCGGGCCGGCCGGTTTCTTCCTCGCGAACCTCGCGATCCTGGCATTCAGTCAAATGTCGGGGGATCAGTTCTTCAGCTGGGGGTGGCGCATTCCCTTTTGGCTGAGCCTCGTCATGGTGGGAATTGGGTTGTGGATTCGGCTTGGCATCCTCGAGACGCCGATCTTCCGGCAGGTCGTCGCGAACGAACGTGTCGCACGCGCGCCCGTCGTCGAGGTCCTGAAGCGCCAGCCGAGGGAAATCATCCTCGTCGCGCTCGCAAGAATGGGACAAATGGTTCCCGCGTTTGTCTACGCCGCATTCTTCTTTACCTATGGCATGAAGGTCGTCGGCGCCTCGCGCGATTTCCTGCTCGTCGTAATGTTGATCGCGTCGTTCTTTTCATTCTTCACGATCCCTTTCTTCGGCTACCTGTCGGATCGGATCGGCCGCAAGCAAATTTATATCCTCGGCGCAGTGGCGACCGGAATTTTCGCGTTCGCCTATTACGCCATGCTCGACACCGCGATACCCGGGCTCATCCTGTTGGCGACCTTGGTCGCGTATTTCTTCCACGACCTGATGTGGGGACCGCTGGCGGCGCTCACCGCGGAGTGTTTCACGCCGCGCCTACGCTACAGCGGTGCCTCGATCGGGTTTCAGCTCGCAGCGGTGTTTGCTGGCGGGCCGGCGCCGATGATCGCGACGGCGCTGCTCGCTTGGTCGGGATCCGGCCAGGTGATTGCGCTCTACATCTTTGGTTGTGCGATCGTCAGCGTCGTCGCGACGGCGTCCCTGCCGAGCAGCCGGGATCGGGATTTCGCGCGCGATTACCTCTGAGATCTAAGCTAGAAAGGCGACGGACCGATGATCTCCAGCCGTTGCGCGGGCGGATTTCGTTGGCCTCTACGCCAGTTATCGACCCGGTCGGCCGGCCCAAATACCAGGACCCGTAGCCTCCCCAACAATCGCCTCACGCGGAATCTCGCAGGTCTGGATCATCACCGGGTTTCCACTGAAGCGCAATTGCGCGGTTAGCGCGCCTGAGCCATAATATGTTGCACTGCAACAAGGGGAGAGCGATGGCAGCGCGAACCGTATCCAGATCATCTCGGGAGACCCCGACCGTCGCGCTGATGCTGCAGGGTGGTGGGGCACTCGGCGCCTACCACATCGGTGCCTATCAGGCGTTGGCGGAGCATGATCTGCATCCGGACTGGGTGGCCGGCATCTCGATCGGCGCGATCAACGCCGCGATCATCGCCGGCAACCGGCCGGAACAACGCGTCGAGCGTCTGGCCGCGCTTTGGGAGGCAATCTCCTGGCCGGATCTGCCTGCGCAGCTGCCTCTGCCAGCGTGGCAGACATTGCACAACATGGCCAGCAATGCCGAGGCGCTACTGTTCGGTCAGCCGCATTTCTTTACCCCACGGCCGGTGAACCCGCTTCTGGTGCCGCAGGCGCCGCCGCAGCAGGTGAGCTTCTACGACACCACGCCGATGCTGTTTACATTGCGGCGGTTTGCGGATTTCTCGCTGATAAATAGCCGCGTCGTGCGACTGAGCCTCGGGGCGACCAATATTGCCACCGGCGATCTCGAGTTCTTCGATAACCATCGGCAGTCGATCGGACCGGAGCATGTGCTCGCCAGCGGCTCGCTGCCGCCCGGGTTCCCGGCGACAGAGGCGAACGGGAAGCTGTACTGGGACGGCGGTTGCGTTTCCAACACGCCACTCGATGTCGTCGTCGACGAACCCGGGCATCCCCGTATGGTCGTGTTTTTGATCGATCTCTGGGACGCCGCTGGGGCGCCGCCGCAGACGATCAACGCCGTGCTCTGGCGCGCCAAGCAGATCCAGTATGCAAGCCGCACGGCCCACCAGGTCGATGCGGTGGCGACCAAGGTGAACCTGCGCCATGCGGTGCGGCTGCTGAAGGCGGCGGGGGTCCCGGAGGTGGCGACGGTGCCGGACAATCCGGCGCTGACCGAGCGGCGGCTGGACATCGTGCACATCGTCTATCGCCCTGGTGTCGATCAGATTCCCAATAGCGATGCTGAGTTCTCCCGCAGCTCGATCGCCGAGCGGCGGGAGGCGGGGTACAGGGACATGCGCGCGGCACTGGCGGCGGAGCCATGGCTGCGGCAGGAGAGGCCGGCGCATCTCGGCGCGCTGGTGCACCGGGTGGAGCGGGGGACGGTGACCACGCGGTCCGAGCCCAACCTGCGAACGATGATCGACAAGCCGGCAGCGGCCTGACTGCCGCGCCTTCACTAAGAGTGAGAGATGGCTCCCTCTCCGTGCTCGGGGGGCTTTGTCCGGGAATAGCATCTAAATCGAACCGATTTGCGGTCATCATGAATCGTAAACCGAAAATCACCTCAGATTTTCAAGTGACGCCCATCCGTGTCAAGCCGCCCCCAGGCGTCGCCGGGGGCGAGCTTTCCGCGAGGATACCCTATTCTGCATGAGTTTCGGCGAGCGCCCTGCGCCAAGATCGGCCGCCGATTCAAGCTGACCTTCGCCATTTGCTAGCTATCGGGCAGCTTAACCCGCCATCTGATACGGTGCTGGATCACGGTTTTCTCGACATCTGCGGCGGTTTCACCTTGGCCTGAGATTCCGTAGGCGATATGGCGGTAGTGGCAGTGGCAGTGGGGCCAGAAACGAGATATCGCTCAGTCGCCTCTGGTCTACCGCGAATGCTCACCGAAATACGGCAGTCACCCGTGTTGGCCCACACTTCGAGGCAGATTTCCTCAGGTGTGTCCCTGGTTACAGTCCAGCCAGCATTACTCGACGCCACCCGACTTTCTTCGGCGAGATGTCCACTACCCGCCTCCAAATATGCATCGGGTTTGTCGGGATGGAAGCAAGCTGATGCCGTTCGCCTTTGGCACCACTCGTCTTGCTTATCACTTCCTCCGGAAGAAATGCCAATTATATCTTTTAATGCTACTATGGATCGACGAGGTTCGAGCAAGTCCGCAAGGAGATACAAAGTTTTGGTTTGACCGCTAACATCTAAACTCACCCGAGCATCTTGATTGGGAGATTGTTTCTTGACGTAGATTGTTTGTATTTTACCGTTGGGCGGGACTAATTCATTCGAACCCCAGACCCAGCGGCGGCCGGGGCAAAGCCCCGGCCTGGCGTTTTGAGTGGTTAGCCGCTCGCTGTTTGAATCCTCACATTCCACGTCAATGACGTGTCATTTTTACGCGGAGAATAGGTAAGGTTCGCAAGCTGCCCCGGAGGAAGAATCATGCCCCGTTATTGGGTTGGCACGAACGCGATGATCGCAAGCACCCTGGAAACATGGAGATTCATAGCATCCTCCCTTTTTTGTTTTCCCCTGCAAACTATTCCATCCTTCCGATAGTCCCGCACGATGCGCAGAATCAATGTCGTGATGTGGGCAACAGCCATCACCGGAAGCGTGGCGCTGATCCTCTGGGTTGGCTCCGAGGTGCACTATCCGGGGCCCACCGTAGCGCCTTCACCGTCCTCTCTCGTCTTGCCACCTACAGCTTCCCATTCGGGCTCCGCCGAACACATACCGGGTAGCACTATTCCATCCTGGCTTGAGCTTCGTCAGGGCGCGAGGGCGTATACCGGCGACGACGGAGGAACTGCGACCGCCCTTACCATCTGCCCTTCGACGAGTTCGTACACAAAATGGTCTGCTAGCATAACAGCGGTCGTACCGGGTTGTAGCGAAAAACCAAGAGGAGTCCCGGTGACTATTGTATCAAATGAAAGAGTTGCGTCAAATATTGGAGACTATTTTGTTTTTATTAAGGCCGACGACTCTTCGTGGTCCGGATGGACGGGTTCCTCGGGGCTACAGCCCCGAATCCCTGCCAACACAAAGGTCGTTGTAAAGACAATGGTACCCGGAGGAGAGAAATGGTTTTTTCCCAACAGAACTTCGATTGCTGGACACATTGTTCTAAGCGACGGGACGACCTTGCAAATTCTGGCCCAAGATCCAAAAAGCCGCGAAGGTCCGGACCTGTACGCCCAGATAATCGGTAATTCCAATGATACCGGTAAGAAAGGTTGGCTGCATCGGCTCGGCGGGTTCGGACTTAATGTCCTAGGCGACGGCCCGTTGACATTTGCGCCGCCGAATGCGACGGAGCCGCAGCGGCGTTGATTGATCGTGGTATATCTCCCCGGCGCCTGCCGCAAGAGCTTCGGAAGAGTTTCCTTTGACCCACACAGTCCTAATCGGCAATCGGTAGGCGGGCGACATGGAGCCGCCGCTGGGGTGCGGTGTTCGCGCTCGGGCCGTCATTGCCAAAATCAGGAGCGTGATCTGCCGTTAGTCCGTTCGTTCATTCAGCCCGTCGAACGCTGCCGCACGGATTCCGAGGCTTTCGAGCCTCGAAAAACAGAGTGGCTGTCCAGTGGTCCTGGGATGGGTGTTTGACCGGAGTCCAGGATAGCCACCAAGCGAGAGAGCCCGGCCCGAAGTCGCGCTTTTTTGAGGTCAGGGAAAAGGTAGAAAAGCAAAATGATCGATAAAGATGACATTATCAGCGAATAACTACCCTACGAGATTGATATGCTGCGATATGCATATCAAAGATTGCCGGATCTTGCCTCTCAAAGATTGCCGGATCTTCAAAAGAAGGCGGAAATGAATGTCTTTATCGAATGCTTTTGTGTGCACGCTCGGAATCTTTTGGACTTCTTCTGGGATCGGCAACCGATACAGAAAAACTACGCCGTAGCGCGGCAATTTACCAGCGAATCATATAGTCCGTTCGGAGGTAAGAACCCAAAGGCAGATGGCGTTTATGCAAAGTTGAACGACCAAATCGTTCACGTTACGTATCACCGAACCAACATCACGGAACAGAAAATTGGAGATGAAGAAAGAGCACACTTAAAAAATCTAATCGAGAGAGAGATTGACAATTTTGGCAACCATCTTGCAGCTGCATATCAGCACCTCTGGAAGCGTAAAGGGGAGTCCCCCACTATCCCCGACAAGCGGAGCACTATAACTATCGGCGCGACAGGCCCTATCGGTCCGACCCGCCCGCGGGGATCGTCGCCCTGAGAACGATGACGACCCGTCGAGGAGTCGACAGAACGACCGCCGAGGCTCAGACGGCAAGTTCTAGCGAATCGGTTCCTATATGTTTCCATCCGAGCAGGCAGCGGCCATTCACCCCGACCCCTCTTGACCGAAAATCGCACATGGACCAATTGGGCAATTCCCGGGCAGAAAGCTATTCCCGGACAAAGCCGTGCTCGGGGAGGGATGGGTGAAGGTCAGCCTGTTTCCATCGGCAGGGTCGGGTCGGTCGCCCATTCACTCAGCGAGGCGTCGTATAACCGTACATCAGGATGACCTAGCATCGTCAGGATTAACGCGTCGGAGCTGGCAGCGATGCCGCCGCCGCAATAGGTGATGACCTGCGGCGTATCCAAGGCGCGTACAGCTGCAAAC
>Ga0306921_10005178_pt1 | contig 13493 bp, 11 predicted proteins | sample sta12Cox44000080_FD_203760 | JGI IMG/M metagenome (GOLD analysis project Ga0306921, IMG submission 203760) | Lab enrichment of tropical soil microbial communities from Luquillo Experimental Forest, Puerto Rico - statoxic.12C.oxic.44.000.080 (v2)... | ecosystem: Environmental > Terrestrial >... | reverse complement strand
GAACAATGCAATCCGCAAGCTTCGGCAGGCGTTGAACGATGATGCTGACCACCCCCACTACATTGAGACGCTGGCGAAGAGAGGATACCGGTTTGTGGCGCCGGTCACGCAAGCAGCAGGTGCGCCTCAACAAGGAGGTGAAGCCGCCGAAGTCAGCACAGCGACGGCGGCAGCCGGAACTGCGTCAAGCAATCGAGCAGACTCAACTGTTGTAACTGGAAGACGGGTGTGGCTGTGGGTTTTCGTAGCGATTGTGGCAACTCTCGTACTTGTTGGCGCATTCCTGGTGTGGAGAGGAAGGCATCCCGCTCCGCGTCTTGCAATCGAACAACGTGTCACCTCGAATCCACCGGAAGCTCCGGTGACAGGCTCGGTCATATCACCCGACGGGAAGTACCTTGCCTATTCCGATCCCACCGGTGTCTACATACGGCACATCGCCAGTGGCGAGACCCGCCCGTTGCAGTTGCCCGCACACTTCGATGCCGCCCCCACTAGTTGGTTTCCCACAAGTTGGCTTCCCGACAGCACGCATCTGTTGCTGGTGGCAGAGGAGGTCGGGAGCGACGTCCCGTCGGTCTGGAGGGCCTCGATTCTGGGCGGAAATCCGCAGGTTCTGATCGAGAATGCCATGTCCGCTGCAGTCTCACCGGACGGATCTGCGATTGCTTTTTTGAGGATCGGCCCGGATAACGTGGAGTTATGGGTGTCTCGTAATGACGGTAGCGATGCCAAGCGCATCGTCGAGTCAGTCGAGCCGGCCATAGTAGCGCGCCTCGGTAGTTGGGCCACCAATCCGCTCTATACCGGTAGCGCAGTAACGCGCGTCACATGGTCGCCTCATGGAAGGCGCATTGCTTTCATCAAGGGTCTTTGGCCAAACTATCCCGATCCTTCGATGGACAACAGATTCACCCTTGAAACGGTGGACGCGAGTGGCGGCTCGCCCAAGGTGTTGGAAGACTCGACGCAACTGCGATTGGCGCTGGCGTGGGCTGTAGACGGCCGGCTGTTTTTTGCTTGGCGCGACGCGCCCACCAGCGACTCCAGTGACACCGCCGTCTGGTCGCTTCGAGTCAACGAAATATCCGGGGACGCTGAGGGGACCCCTGTGCCTGTCAGTAAGGGTGTAGGACGAATCGGCGAGTTGAGTGTGAGTAGCGACGGCAGGAAGATCGCAGTAAGGAGGGCCAACACCCAGCCCGAGGTTTTCATGTCGGAACTCGACCCTTCGAGCCATCGTTTACAGGCGCCTCGGCGATTCACCCTCGACGAAAACATGAACCTCGCCTCCGCGTGGACGCCCGATGGCCGTGCCGTAATAATGACCTCGAATCGAAGCGGCAAATGGAAGCTGTTTCGTCAGGACCTCGATCAGGTCACACCAGAAGTCCTGGCTGAAGGGACTCCCAACTTTATGCTGCCGCGGCTCAACCCCGATGGTACTGCGATCCTTTACTTCACAGAGTCTGGCCCGGACGATCCTCAGCATATGACTGCAATGCTGGAGATCCCCTTGCAGGGTGGCCCACCGCGATCGATTTTGCGGATGCCGGCTCTTTACAATCTGCAATGTGCACGCAAGCCGTCACGTCTGTGTATGCTCACCACGTATGCAGGGTCAGCCTATCAACTACTCTCTTTCGATCCGGAGAGTGGGAAAACTCAGAACGTGGCCAGCTACAAGGTGAAAGTAGCGCTGAACTGGAGTCTGTCACCCGATGGATCTCAGCTCGCCCTCGTCTTGACCAACTCCGCGCCCAAAGTCACCTTCATGTCCGTAAACGACAAAAGCACCCGCGAAGTCGAACTCAAAGGATACAGTCACGTGAATACTGTGGATTGGACTGCTGACAGTAAGAGTGTTTATGTCGTCGCCGAGAGCAAGAGCGGAACCGACGCGATAGTCGAGGTCGAGCCTTCGGGTAATCAGCGTGTGCTGCTGGAAGCAGACAAGAATATGCGCTTCTGGTGGGCGATACAGTCACCGGATCAACGCCACGTGATTATCGAGCAGCTCACAGGCGAGAACAACGTCTGGATGATTGAGAACTTCTGATCCAATTCTTGCAAAAAAAAAACGGGCGCGACGGTGGACGCGCCCGAGGGCTTCAGTACAACAGACTCGTCAACGTTAGCGATGATCGGCAAGGGCTACGACGGTGAACGTATCGGGTCTTTCGCCGGTGCTAGCGCTCTCCATTGCCCGCTTGCTGGACAGTGGGTTGCGGGCCACGTTCTGGCCGGCGGTCCAGACCTGCGCCAGGAAGTACTCGTTGCCGTACCTGTGGAAAACCAACCGGCTGTTCTCCGACGGCAAACTCGCATGGTTTGGCAGAGTGTTGACGATGGCGGAGTGCTTGCCATCTGTGCTGATAAAGCGGATCGACCGCTCCGGGGTAACCGTGAAAACCAGGTATTCAGCGGCTGGCAGCGAGTGATCCTCGACGCTAAAGGCGAAGGGGATGTCGACCTTCATGAGCCTCTGACTGGTCGTTTGCGCAAAGAGGGTGGCGGAAGTGAACAACAGACAAATGGTGATCAGGGTGCGTGCGCTTTTCATGGGAATCTCTCCTTTTCAAATTGGCCGGTGATTCCGGCTGATGGGGGAACTTTGCCGCGGAACCGCTTCCCGCACAATGGACGGCATCTAGCTTGCGGCTAGAGTTTTTCTGTGCGGCTATGTTATTGATCTGCCTATCGTTTCTAGGACTTCTGTTTTGCTTTCGACCACGAACCTGTGAGCAGAACAGATCGGAAGACACCGGAGATTGCTTAAGGGAGCTGGGTCTTGCGTGGCGACGAACATCAGTCTCGTGATGTGAGACCTAGCCCATTAAAATTAAGGGGGTCCGGGCGTCCCGTTCAAGCGAAGCTTGAGCGGGTTTTCGCGTTTGACTCCTAAAAAGCTCTACACACCGAACAGCCCAGCCCCTTGGCCGGCACAATCGTAGCCCGACACCTTTCGACTTCCCTCACGGCGGGCTGGGAGTGCCGGGAATGGATGCAAGAGCGAAACTGGGGCACACGGCTGAGGGAATCAGCGCAAAACGTCGCATTACTGAGTGGAGCCGATTATTAGCCCGGCGGAGTAAGACTTGCAACCAGAGATGAGGATGCAGAGTGTTCTCGCTCAAAAAGCGTTTCAAGGTGAACCGTGGGACTCGACGATAAAGGAGGAATCTTCTCAAGAATAGCTTAACCAGCGGATTGGCGGTCGCCCAACAAGGGGGGTATTGCCGTTTTCCACCAAGGGTCAGGTTTAAATTTCGGATTCCTTCCGCCCTATTTCTATCGTTGCGTTCGCAACCCCTTCGCAAATCGCAGCGAGCAGATTTGCACCCGAATCTCTGTATTGGCGGCCTGCCTGCTTGTCCTGGTCGGCCCGCCGCGGTGCACCACTGCGCCACTGGCTGACGGCGATCGCATTAGCGTTAGAGCGGTTTTTCCCGGCAGCCGTTGGAATTGAGGGATAATTGGAATTGAAGTTCATCGCTAAACATTTCGACAATGGAGTCGTGACGATTTCTCTGCCGTACGAAACTGAGGAGGTAGAGGAAGCTATCCGAAAGGTAGAACACGACCAATACAAGCGCCCGCATCGAGGAATTAGCTGCAGTCTTGCTAACCACGCTTAATAAATGCAAAACTGGCTGGCGCGCCAGATCTGTTTTCTAGCTTGGATTGAGTTCTCCGGGCAACGACTTCTCCTCTACTTACACGTAGAGTGATCAACTCTTCCGGCGCTTCTATCGACGTCCGATACTGATGCGCCAATCGCGCCTGATCCTCATCCGACACGTTCTTCAGCGCCTCTATCCCCGCCAGCCTTCACCGGCGCACTATCTCAGCTCATCGAAAGAAAGCTTGTGGCCGAAGGAAGTTTTGAGCTATACATAAAAAGTGGTAGTAACTTTGCCTGTATTCTAGCGTCCAAAAAACGGTGCCTGCAAAAGGAGAATCTGTTAATGCGCTACTTGTTGTTTGTCGCCGCAGTGGTGATTGCTGTAGTTCTTCCATTCACTTCGCTCCAAGCGCAGTCCAAAGAAGAAACGTCTTCCGTCAAGGTTGAGGCTACCAAGACGGAGACATCCAAGCCCGAGCAATTCAAACCAGAGCAGCAGCAGACGAAAGGCTCGGTCACCATCGCGGGAAAGGTGATCGACTACGACGCTTATGCCGGCACCTTGGTCGTTCATCCTCAGGGGTGGGATGACGTCCCACAAAATGCCGATCCCGATCCTAAGAACAAAGCTCCCGAAGCCAGCATGTTCTACGTCGCCTATTTCAAGTCCGACACCAAAGCCGCGCCGCCGCGGCCCGTAACATTTTTCTTTAACGGAGGCCCTGGCTCTTCTACCGTTTGGCTTCACATGGGAGCTTTTGGCCCTAAACGCGTCGTCACCGCTGACGATAGCCACACGCCGGCCGCTCCCTACTCGGTTGTCAATAATGAATATAGCCTGCTCGACGTCACCGATCTGGTTTTCGTCGATGCCCCCGGAACCGGCTTTAGCCGTCTCAGTGGCAAAGATAAAGAGAAAGCTTTTTACGGCGTCGATCAGGATGCGTGGGCATTCTCTGACTTCATCGCGCAGTTCCTTGCGAAGTATGGCCGCTGGAATTCGCCCAAGTACTTATTCGGAGAGAGCTACGGCACTACGCGTTCGGCCGTCCTCGCCAACCTGCTTGAAACTGAACGTGATGTCGACTTCAATGGCATTATCCTGCTATCGCAAATCCTGAACTTCTCTCTCGACTCCGACGCGCCCGACGTCAATCCCGGCATCGATATTGCCTACCAGCTCAACCTTCCCACGTACGCCGCAACGGCGTGGTATCACCACAAGCTGCCTGAGTCGTATACGGATCTGAAGGCGTTGGTCGCCGAGGTTGAACACTTCGCTATGAACGACTACGCTCTCGCACTCGAAGCGGGCTCTTCGCTTCCGGCCGATCAACGGCGCGCCATTGTCGAAAAGCTCCATCAATACACCGGACTGCCCACCGCGTATATCGAGAAGGCCAACCTGCGCATCAACGGTGGAGAATTTGAGAAGAACCTGCAGGATGAAAACGGACTGACCACCGGCCGCCTCGATACACGCTTCTCAGGCCCCACGTTTGACCCGCTGAGCAAAGAGGCGGAGTACGATCCGCAGTCGGCGGCAATCTCTTCGGCGTACGTTTCCGCGTTCAACGATTATGTGCGGAAAGAGTTGAAGTTTGGTGAAGGGCGGGAGTACAAGCCCGAAGTTGACGTCTTCAGTTGGTGGAGCTTCCAGCACAAGGAGCCGGGCATGCGATTTGCTTTCCCCGGCGCGACAAACGTCATGCCCGACCTCGCCACGGCCATGAAATATAATCCGCAGCTCAAGGTCCTTCTGAACGCCGGATATTTCGATCTCGCCACTCCTTTTTATGAGGGAGTTTACGAGATGCAGCATTTGCCCATTCCGGCGGACCTGCAGAAGAACATCGAATATCAGTTCTACGAATCCGGCCACATGGTGTACGCTCACGAGGCGTCACTCAAAGCCATCCACGACAACGTGGCCGCTTTCATCTTCAAAAGCAGTAATCACAAAGCGTAGGTGATACCAAACTGGAGCCTCGGCCAGAGCTGATGCGCTTAGGGATAAGTGCAACGAAGACAATGGCGCCAAGCACCTATGGCAGCCCGGCTTTGGTGGAATCGCTCCCTCGGATTAGGTCTGTGTCAGCCTTTCTCGCTGCAGGTAAAAGTTTCCTGACCCTTCGCTGACCTTTTCTCCGAACCCTATTGTTTTCTGCTCATTAGTTTCTTGGTAGGTTCCTTGCACAATCATTTCAGCCACAGTCAACACGTGTCGTCGCTTAACGTCACAGGAGATTATGAGAGCGTTCTCAAACGCCATCTTCGAATGGATATTCGGCTGTCATCACAGCAAGCTGAGTAGAGTATTTACGATTGACCACAAAACGTACCAAGTGTGCTTCGGGTGCGGCAGGAAGCTGCAATATTCGTGGAGGGCGATGTCACTGATAAAGACCAGCGAGACCCCACAAACGCTGGCGTCGTTTACAACAGCGTTCTCGCAGGCAGTGAGCAATTTACTGGGTCAATCGCGGGAGACGTAAGCTCAGTGCCCAGTCGAGCGTCCGAAGGAGGGCACGAATCCCTCGGCGAGGCGGGACGCACTGGCACTCCGGGTTCCATCGTTCAACACGAATCGAACGGACTCGTCAGCCCGGGAGGTCACTCCGCTATGCGCCTATGATCACATGGCGAACAGGTGGCGATTTGGAGATGTGCCTCTGTCCGTTCTCGAATGCTTTTTGACACGCCAGAGAAAATTGCCACTTGGCCACGGGCGTGCGTTGTACACTACCAGCAGATCAACAGCCACAGCTCTTCTCGACAGTTACACAGATTGCGCCCTATCATTGGAAAAAGCATGCATGAGTTGTCGCATCCGAACGTCAATTCAACTTACACGGGGTGCGAAACCATTGTTTAGGAACCCAAATGAGAAAACTTCTCACTCTCAACAAAGAGGGTAAGTTGTCCCTCCGGGCAGCCGATGGCGCTGACACCGAGATACAACTCAAACAACGCAAAGTTTTGCTTCTCATTGACACTTCGGGAAGCATGGCGGGAGCAAAGCTTGAATACGCCAAAAATGGTGCTATAGACTTTGCTCATTCGGCGATAGGAAAGTCGTATGCTGCTGCACTCGCCGTATTTGCTGACCGCGCGGCGATGGTTTGTGATCCGATGAGCGATGCCGCTGACTTCGCACGCAAGATTTCTAAGGTCAGAGTCGGCTTAGTCGGCGGCGGAACCGATCTAGCTGCAGGTCTCGTTCTTGCCAGGAAGTTTCAGGACCTTGCGGCGGTTGTGATTGTGACAGACGGACAGAGCAACGACAACGATGCTGCGCTTCGGATTGCCGCTAAGTTAAAGAATCTGGGCGTCGAAATCATTTGCATTGGGACGGACGATGCCGACAGCAATTTTCTTGAGCAGTTGGCAACTCGATCTGACTTGGCAGCTTACGTATCTCATGCAAACCTACGTTCCGCCATAACGGGCGCAAGTCGATTCCTGCCTCAGGGCTGATAGCAATGAGCGACGACACGTATTACACAGTCCTGAACGTGCCTGAAATCGCCTCACTTTCCGAGATTAAAGGGGCATATCGCGACCTAATCAGACAGGTACATCCCGACACGATCTCTAACTTGGCACCTTATCTGAGGCGTATAGCCGAGGAAAAAGCGAAGGAAATCACAGAGGCATACTCTGTGCTTTCAAGTTCGAATAAGCGTCAGGAGTACGACGAACAGTTAGCCGCCTATAGACGGCAGACGAATGCTGAGACACCCCCGCCGCCCCGTAGTCAACAAGCCTCGTCTCAGAGCTCATCAGGGCCTTATTGCAGCATGTGCGGCACCTCGTTAAGTGCCAGTGGATTCTGTTCAAATTGCAGCAAATTTACGCCTCCCGCTGCAACGCCCCAGCAAACAAAATACAATTGGGCGTTTCTCAAGCGTTGGTCGCAGGAGCATCCGATACTCGTTCTTGCGATTTCAGGATTCTTCTTCTGGTTGATTGCAACCATGGTTCAGTTCTTTCTTCGCAGTCGTTCTCCATCCGACGAAAGATGGACTACTTGAAGGCTGCATGAACGTAGCGCTGAGCCATTCTCTGTTTTCGAGTCACGCAGGCCGGGCCGGCCGCCGACTCTCTTAACCAAGGGCGCGACACCAAGCAATACGCCGCTCTGGCGCTTGCCGGTCCGGCGAGGTTGCTCATGCGCAGTAACTTGCGGATCCACTCAATCAGGATGCGCCCGTGAGCACATTCGTGCGAGGCTACTGGCCTCCGACGATCTGGCATCGATGTGCTCACAGCGCAGACCGTGATTTCTGAGGCGGTCGCGGACTTGAGCGCCTTTCCCAGCGAGAAGCAGTTCGCCAGCTGGTTGGGTCTGTGCCCCACCAACCAGCAAAGTGGGAAGAAGATCCTGAACCGGAGAACTCGAAAAGTAGTCAATCGGGCCACCGTGGCTTTCCGTAATGCGGCCATGACTCTAGTGCGCAGCCAGAGTTATCTGGGCGCCCAATACCGTCGTCTGCGTACCCGGTTGGGAGCTCCCAAAGCCATCACGGCCATGGCTCGCAAGCTCGCCTGCCTGTTTTACCGGCTCATCAAGCACGGCCAACAGTACGTGGACCAAGGCACCGAATACTACGAGACCCGATATCGCGAACAGCAGATCCGAGCGCTGGCAAAACGAGCGCAAAAGCTTGGCCTTCAACTGGTTATCCCGAAGACTGCATGAATCAAGCAGCCATTGAAGGTTTCTGGAGAGCTAAGTACGATTTGTCAACGACGGGCCTTATTTTCCGATGCAGAACGAGCTAAAGATAACGTTCAGGATGTCGTCCGCCGTGGTGGCGCCGGTGATTTCGTCCAGCGGCCGCAAGGCGTTGTAGAGGTCTAACAGGATCATTTCGTGCGGCGTCTTGCGGGGGATGGCGGTGGTGGCCGCGTCGAGGGCGGCGATCGAGTCCTGCACCAGTTTTTGGTGGCGAACATTGGTAAGGAAGCCTGCCTCGGGCTGGGCCGCGCCGTTGCCGCCGGCGAGACGCAGAACCCTGGCGCGCAACTGTTCGATGCCCTGACCAGTCAAGGCTGAGGTCATGACGACGGGCAGGCCTCCGTCGGGGAGCAGCGGCGCAGTCGTGATGGCGTCGATCTTGTTCTGCACCACGATAGCTGGCCGGCGCGCGACCTGCGAGACGAGCTCGGTGTCGCGGCGGCGGGCGGCTTCGTCGCCAGCGGGATGCGAGGCATCGAGCACAACCAGGACGATGTCGGCATCGGCGAGAGCTTCCATGGATTTGCGCACACCGATGCTTTCGGCTTCGTCGAGAGCATCTCGTATTCCGGCAGTGTCGACGAGGCGCACCGGAATTCCACCGATAGAGACGATTTCGCTGACCAAATCGCGCGTGGTGCCCGGTGTTGCGGTAACGATGGCGCGTTCGTACTCGACAAGGCGGTTGAACAAGCTCGACTTGCCGACATTGGGGCGGCCGACAATCGCCAGCGTCAGTCCTTCGTGCACAACCTTGCCGTAGTTGAAGCTGGCGAGCAGTTGCTCGAGCGGCGCGTGGATTTCAGCGATGCGATCGAGGATCTGGTCATCGCGAATGACTGCAACGTCGTCTTCGGCGAAGTCGATGCCCGTCTCCATGATGGCGATCAGGTCGATGAGTTTCTGCTTGATGGGCTGCAGCCGCTTGGAAAGCGCTCCGTCGAGCTGGCGGCCAGCAACCTGGGCCTGGTAGAGGGTCTGTGCGTCGATGAGATCGCGTACGGCCTCGGCCTGGGTGAGGTCGATGCGACCGTTGAGAAACGCGCGCATTGTGAACTCGCCGGGCTCTGCGAGGCGCGCGTCGCGCGCGACAGCCATCTCCAGAACATGTTTGAGGACAACGGGCGATCCGTGACAGGAGATTTCGACCACGTCTTCGGTAGTGTACGAGTGAGGTTTTGCAAAGTAGATGACGACGACTTCGTCGATGCAAACGTTGGTCGCGGGGTCGATGAGTTCGCCGAAGTAAGCATGATTGGGCTGGAACTCGTCTGCGTGCGCGAGCCGTAACATCGGCTTCGCGATGGCCGTCGCCTCAGGGCCGGAGAGCCGCACCACACCGATGCCGCCGTGTCCGGGAGGGGTGGCGATGGCAACGATGGTGTCGTCGAGGTGCATGGGAGTGATTATTCACCACAGAGGCACAGAGACACAGAGGAAATCAAAGGCAAAAAGCAACCGCGGATCACGCCGATCAATCTCTGCGGGATTCACGAACAGCGGATCGAGGGGGTTCGTTCCCGCCCTTTTTGCCAAGTGAAGCTGAAAAGGATGGGGCAGTCGCTGCACCGTGCCGGAGAATTTTCGCGCTATAAGGGGGTGCTTCGACTTCGTCAGCACAAAGAACATGCTGCCTTCGCTCAGGATGACACACAAAAGCAGGGCCTTCGACTCGATCGCGCTCTGGGCGCGATCTCGCTCAGCATGACGCTGGGAATGCGGCTTATCTCCGCCGCCGCGAGGGCGCCGGTGCGGGCGCCTTGCCCTGATAGTCCTTGGGATAGACCACAACATACCGCTCCAATGCTTCGCCAGCACTTTCGGTGCGCAGGTCTTCCCGGTCGCGTAGAGCAAGATGAACCAGGCGGCGTTCGCGCGAGGACATGGGCGCGAAGGCGTAGGGCATACCGGTCTGGCGGACCTTTTCGGCGGCGTGATTCGCTGACAGCCGCAATTCCTGCATGCGTGCCAAGCGAAAATTCTCGCAGTCGAAGATCACCTTGTCGTGCTCATCGGGCGCGAGACGCAGCATTTCGAGGGCAACGTGCTCGAAGGCCCGCAGTAGTTCGCCGCCGCGCTCGAGCACGAGTGGGCTGTCCGCGCCGGAGAGTTCGACTTTGATCTCGGGCTTGGAGAAATCGTGGTCGCCCGCAGGCGGGTCGACCATGATCTTGTAGCGCAGGCGAAAATCGCCGGCGGAGATGATTCCGTTTAACAGTTCGCTGATTTTCTTGGCGGCGGCAATCTTATCGGTAATCGGCATAGCGGAGAGTCTGTGCCTCTATTTCGCGGCTTTGCGGGCGCGCTTTTCCATCTCGGCCCGCATTTCTTTTCCCAGGCCTGTGCGATTCATCACATACTGCTGAATGATAGCGATAACGTTTCCGATGACCCAGTACAGGCTCAAGCCCGAGGCCAGCGACCAACTGAAGAAGCCTAGCATCAGCGGCATCATGATGGTCATCATGCGCTGCTGTGTGGGATCCATACCGGCCGAGGGCGTCATCCTTTGCACGAACAGCGTGCTGACCACAATGAGCACCGGCAGGATGAAGAGCTTGTCGGGAGAAGAGAGGTCGTGCAACCACAGGAACGGCGCATGGCGCAGTTCGATGGCAACGCCGAGCATCGAGTAGAACGCGAACAGGAAGGGCATCTGGATAACCAGCGGCAAGCAGCCGCCGGCGGGATTGGCGCCTTCCTTCTTGTATAGCTCGGAGATCTCAGCGTTCATGTCGGCGCGCCGGGGATCGCGCAGCGGATACTTCTTGTACTTTTCCTGGATGGCCTTCATCTGCGGCTGCAACTTCTGCATCTTGAGCGCCGACTTCATGCTGGTGATGCGCAGCGGCAGCAGCGCCAGATTGATGATGACGGTGAGGATGATGATCGACACGCCCCAGTTGGACGCGATGTGATCATGTGTCCAAAGCAGCCACAGGAACAGTGGCCGCGCAATCAGGCTGAAGTACCCGAAGTCGACGGCGTGGGTAAGGTCCGGGCCGCCGGGCTGTCCACTCATCGTGTTGGCGTGAACTGTGGCCAGGACGTCGAGCGCCTTGGGGCCGACGAAGATGCGCTCACGGGTGCTGCCGTCGACGTCGCCAACCGCAGCGCCAAGGACTTCGACCTTGGTCAGACTGTTCGGGTCGGGCTTGGCGGGATCTTTCGGAACCTGAATGGTGTTACGGAAGGTGACCATCGCCGCGTTCGCGGGAACGTCAGGCAGGAAGATGGTTGCGAAGTACTGGTCCTGCGGACCGGCCCACTGAAAAGGACCGCGCAGAGTGTTGCCGCCGCTGACCTTCTTGGCGGCGAGACGATCGACCTTGTCGCCGGCAAAGTAGTCGATGCGGGCAGAGGCCCACGATGGCGCGGTACCCTGATCGCCGAATCCCGCGGGCCAGGACGGATAGGCCTGCGCTGGCTTGCCGTTGACCGTCACTTCGGTCTCAAGCCAGACCACGTAGGAGTGGTCAAAGCGAAGCGTCTTGTGAACCCTGACAGAGCCGTCAGAAAACTCGAAATTCAGCTCGCCGGGAACCGCAACTGGCGACGTGGGATTCGCCACGTAGAGCACCGAGTTGAGCTTGGCGCGGAGCGCATCGTCGTAGGTGTATAGACACAGCGGTAGTCCGAGGTTCGACGTGGCCGGATTGACCAGATCCAGCGGCTGGCCCTTCTCGTCCTTGTACTTCTTCAGGACCCAGGACTTCACTTGCGCGCCGCGATTGGTGAAGACGATTCGGTAGAGGTCGTTCTCGACGACAGTTTGGGTTTCGGCGCCAGCCGCCTTCGCCGGAGTCGACGCCGCTGGCGCTTCGACGTTCGCAGTTGCAGCAGGCGCCTGTTCCGGTGCGGTCATCGTTTGCGCCGGCTGGCTTTCTGGAGTGGTCGGGGGAGTCGGCTTCTTCAGGAAGAAAAACTGAACGATCAAGATCAGCGCGAACGCCGCCATCATGATGAGCAGCATGTTGCTCTGTCCGCCAGGCTCTTGTTGTGGGTTCCTATACTCGGGCAAAGTGACGTTCCATTTAGTGGCGGTTCAGAGGCTTGGGGTTGGCTCCAGCCGGAGCCGACGCCAGGTAGTCGCAACAATGACTGACGCTGCACGTTTCCTGAGGCACCGGATCATAGCCGGCAAGCGCAAACGGATGGCAGCGGAGTAAACGGGTGATGGCCAGCCAAGAGCCGCGCAAGGGGCCATGGACATCGACCGCCTCCAGGGCATATTCGGAACAGGTAGGCACGAAGCGGCAAGCGGGCGGCAGCATCGGCGAAATCCACCGCTTGTAACCGCGCAACGCAAATTGAATCGTGGCCTTCATTATTTTTGTTCTACCCGTGGTGATGGTTGTTCGGGCTGCGCTTCGCGAGCACGCTGGAGAGCCAACTGTAACCCGCGGGCCACTTCACTCACTACGTCAGCGAAGGGCATCCGCTGCACCGACTTGCGGGGATGAATCACCACATCCACCGGCGCTTCCACAGCAGGCCACGCCGCCCGAACCGCTTCCCGCATGCGGCGCTTGAGCCGGTTGCGTTCGACCGCGCCGCCCAGCGCTCGACCAACTGTGAATCCTACACGGAGCGAAGTGCTCGAAGCATCCGTATGCACTGAAATTGTCCGCCGCAGGAAGAACACAGTCATGTTTCCCGTAAACTGCCGCCTGCCGCCCTCGTAGACACGCTGAAAATCAGCGTGTCGTAGCAGGCGTCTCGACTTGGGAAATGCACGGCTGACGAAAGTCACTAGCTGCAGACGCACCCGAATCCTCGATTCGGCGACAGGCATGAAGCGGGACGGGGTAGCGGCTCCTCGCACTCCAACATTACCTTATGGCCGGAACTTGTGAAGGTGCGTGCAGATACAGACCGATGCAGCTACTCGCGGAAACCGGGCTTCACCGAGACGCGCTTGCGTCCTTTGGCGCGGCGTCTGGAAATCACCGCTCGTCCGCTCTTGGTCTTCATGCGAGTACGAAATCCGTGCGTCTTAGAGCGGCGACGACGGTTGGGTTGGAATGTGCGCTTCGGCATGCGAAACTGCGCTCCTCACTGGGAAAATAGTCACAGGGACAAACTCAAAGTATACCGTTTGGCCCTTGTGCCTCGCAAGCACGAGCG
>Ga0306921_10005176_pt1 | contig 13494 bp, 15 predicted proteins | sample sta12Cox44000080_FD_203760 | JGI IMG/M metagenome (GOLD analysis project Ga0306921, IMG submission 203760) | Lab enrichment of tropical soil microbial communities from Luquillo Experimental Forest, Puerto Rico - statoxic.12C.oxic.44.000.080 (v2)... | ecosystem: Environmental > Terrestrial >... | reverse complement strand
TGCAGGAACCCGTAGATGTCCGACGAGCCCGACCCGTTGCCCGACTCCCTCCAGGCCACGCATGACTGGAAACTCCCCGAAGGAGCCGCCTGGACCGGAACAGGGGCGGTAGGCGTCTGCGAAACAGGGGTGCTGACCTGCTGATTCCGCAGTTGGGACGTGTACTGGCTCCGTACCGGGGTGCTCGGCGCAAACAGGTTCGGGGCGGTATAACTGGCCGGTGGGATGGTCAGCGTCTGGCCCACCAGGATCAGGTTCGGATCGGGAACGTGGTTGTAGCCAGCCAGTTGTTGCCAGGTCCGGTGGGTGCTTGCGCCGATTGCCGTCAGGGTGTCACCGGTCATGACGGTGTACCTGGGCAACGGCGCAGGCGCCCGCACTGCCCTGGTGACTCTCGGAGCGGGATCACTGGCCGGGACCACTGCGCTCCGGTGAGGGACAGGTACGGGACCGTCCAGGCTGGCCGGCATAGCAGATGCCGGCTGAACAAAACAGAAACTGCCGCCCAGGGCGGCAGCGGCTAGAAGAATGAACCGCTTCATGGGTCCTCCTTTGCTCAAGGGGGCTTGCGATAGCGGGAACGCGACAGTGCGAACCCAGTGCTGGGTCTAAGGGCGTCTCCCTCCTGTAGTCACGGCGATCCGGTGAGCGTAGCAGGTCTGCTATCCTGAAAAAACCTCAGGGGTGCTTCCGCCACCTGTTGGATTTTCTGACGCAGTCTGGAAAAGCCTTGGCTCCCGCTACCGCACACAGTCAAAAATGCCCCGTAACCTACTGACACTACGAGGGGCGTCCCAACTCGGGCCGGAAGAGCGGGCGCTCATCCGGGCTGCGATGGCCGAGTCCCAGAAGATCACCATCAGCGAGCAGGCCCTGCACGTCATGTCCCGCCCGATGGACGTGGCCTACGTCCGCAGGGAGATGGTCGACTGGTGGTCGGTGTCGGGGATCTGGCAGCACCGCTACGCCATGCAGGGCCGTCGGCCGATCAAGGGGTTCAAGAGCGGTCTCAGGGAGGAGGCTGAAGGCGCCCGGTGGTGGATAGAGAACTCGCTCAGGGACGCTGAACTCTACTGGGTGTCCCCGGAGATGACTGAGGTGATCGAGACCCTGGCGCCCTCCATCCCCGACTGCCTGCCCCAGCCACCGTGTCGAACCGGCTTCGTGGTCTTCGGCAAGGCCGTCTCGGGCACCGACGCCCAGAACGGGGGCCTGATCTACACCACTGCCTTCTTATGGGCCCCGGTCACCACCGTGCTCGGGGAGTGCATCAGCATCGAGACCTACGCCCACAAGGACGTGCTCGCCGTCTGGCTGCAGATGAGCGCCAAGGAGCGGGAGGACTTTCACGAGATCATGCCACTCAAGCTGCACCCCACAGGGGGGTCGGAGTGGCCGCTGCAGTCCGAGATCTCCGACTTCTCCCTGCTCGGCGCAGAGGACGGGGACCAGGAGGCGTCCATGAAGGAGGACCGCCGGCTCCTGGCGACCTTCTGGGCGCTGTGCAGCCAGAAGATCACCGTTGAGGATCGCTGGGAGCCCGACCGCCGTCTACGGCGCCAGTTCGAGCGGCACAAGGGCTATCACATCCCTCCGGCAGTTCGGGTAATCCGCTTGCGGGAGCCGACAGCCCGGACTCAGGGTGCTGGCGAGGGGGAGGTGGAGTGGAGTCACCGCTGGATCGTCGGTAGCCATTGGCGGCGGCAGTGGCATCCCTCCACCGGCCAGCACGTACCCACCCTCATAGAAGCCTTCGTCAAGGGACCAAAGGACAAGCCTCTGGTGGTTAGACAGACGGTCAAGGCCCTGGTGCGATGACCTCTAACGCCTTTCACAGCGTGGCCCAGATACAAGCCCGCAGGGCGTCAGCCAAGAAGGTGGTCAAGGATCGATGCCCCTGAGCAGACTTCCTGGCCCCTGGACCTGGGAGCGCCGCAACGGGATGTGGTGGCGGGTCCACAAGACCCAGGGCATCGAGGACGGCCCTCACACCTGGCGCGAACTTAACGCCGGGATGGGCTCCTTCGGGGACATGCACTCCCACTGGTACGACCGCGACGGTGAGCCGATCCCCATGATGGTGTGGAGTGACCTGAAGGAGGACACTGAGTACTCGGTGATCGCCAAGACCTACTACTCCGACGGCCCCGACAAACTGATCGAGGTGTCCACCGTCTGGCTCGGGCTCGACCACAACTGGTGGCCGGAGCCGCATGTCCCCATCATCTACGAGACGATGGTCTTCGGGAACGAGGGCATGCTCGGTGACTACCAGGAGCGCTACGCCACCGCTGAGGCGGCTCTGGAGGGCCACCAGACGGCGTGTGCCTGGGTGCTGGAGACTTATCCCGGTGTGCTAGAGCAAAATGAGCACGTAGAACACGAGGAGGACTGATGGGGAGAGTCACCGCTGTCGTCTGCGATCTTCCGACCTGCGCCACGATGGCTGCGCCCGCAGAGGGCGCAGAGCTTCCGACCGGTTGGCTGTTGACCGACATCTACATCGAAGGCGAGGGCAACCTGGAGGCCCGCACACTGTGCTCGTGGGCCTGCCTGTCGATCTTCGCCAACAACCGGATCCAGAAGCCCCAGGTACAGAAGCGCAAGCGGCGTACCAGGGCAGAGATCGAAGCCGATGAGGCCGCAGCTAAGGCAGCCGTCAGTGCCCAACCCGCCTGACGATCTGGAGAGCTTCCCCCCAGCTATCGAACTGGGGGGCGCCATCGGCCGACCGGCCAGTGTGGCCTGTAAGCAGGGTCAGCATGACCTCTGTACCGACGACACCTGTCAGTGTCGGCATCACGAAAGGTTCTGGTATGACCGGCCCTTCGATGAGTGGTAGGGACATCCTCAAGGCTCTGAATGATCATCTGGACGCCCACAAGGATCACGCCTGGGAACAGACGCGGCGGTGCGTGTACTGCGCCGACTGTGGTGTGCAGCTCTACCAGGGCACCATCCCTCCAAGCCACACCAATGTGCGACGTCGGCGCCGGTACCAGGAACCCACGGCTACCCAGGAGATGAGGGACCGGTGGGGGAAGAGGTGACCCCAGAGGTGGGCAGGGACAACGACCTGCTCTCGACCTTCGAGGCCAAGGTCTGGGCTGAGCGCTTCGTCCAACGTGTGACCGAGAACCCCGCGATTGCGACCGACGAGGGGACGATGCTGGCCTGGTTTGCCGGCGCCATCATGACGGGCTGGGACGAGCACGCCCGTCGCTACCCCTCACCGACATGACCCGCGAGGAGACCTTCAACATCCTCGCCACGCTCCTGGAGGAGGGCGGCGAGATCGAGGTGGTCTCTGAGCGCATCATGGAGGCCCTGGAGGTCATCGGTGAGGACCTGCTCGATCACCTGGACCCCCCGGTGGGGCTCAAGCACTGGTTAGAGTCCCACGGCCTCTCCCTGGTAGTGACCTCTGAGATCACTCCCCCGGTGGTCTGGGAGGCTCTCCAGGGAGAGGACGTGGAGCCCGTGGAGGAGAGCATGGAGATCGAGTCGACCCCCACTCTCCTGGTGGGCGACTACGTGGAGTACCAGACCGCCACCAGTGGGCCCCGTGGGCAGAGCAGGCTCGGCTCGGGCTGGATCACCAGCATTGGCGCTGATGAGGATGGCGGGCAGCTTGTGGTCGTCCGTGGTAGCCCGACCGACGAGAACTGGATCTTCACCAGGAACGACTTCATCAGGGTGATCTCGCCTCCAGTTCATTGACGAAGCGTTCTAGCTCTTCCCTGGTGAACATGGTGCGGCTGCCCAGCTTGATCGGATGAAGCTCCTTGTTCTGGACGTACCGATAGACCATCGCCCTGGAGATGCCGCCCAGCATCCGGGCGGCATCGTCGGCGCTGTAGAGCAGTTGGGAGTCTTCTACCGGGGCTGGTTCCGGCTCCGGTTCCTGGCTACGGACCAGCCGTCGAGCCATCAGCGTGGTGTACGGAACAGGCGACGCCTGGGAATCTCCTCTTCTTGCTCCTCCTCTTCCTCGTCCGGCATCTGCTCTTCGGGGGTGGTGTTGAAGGCGAAGCCCTCAGCAGCGGTGGAGAACTTGGTGAGCCAGTCGTCCAGGCCCTCCATGAAGCGCTTCCCAAAGTCGTTCAGGGTTATTTCCAAGCCCCCCAGGAACAGGTTTGCTGACGTGAGGTCCACAGCACCGGCTGTGACCACCTGGGGCTGTACAGGGACTGGCACGGTATCCCCGGCGCCACCTTGAGCTTCCAGGATGGCGACGATCATGGCCTCACGGGCCTTGCGTGCCGGCAGGCCCATGCCCACGGCGACCTCCTTCACCTGGGCGTGGTTCAGCTTCATGAGGTCAGGTCGGGTGTAGAGGGCAGTGGCGACTGCTTCGGCCTCAAGCTCCCGGACGGGCTCAGCCTCGTCCTCGCCTTCGTCTTCCTCCTCCTCCTCTTCCTCCTCCTCTTCCTCCTCCTCCTCTTCCTCTTCCTGCTCCTCTTCCTCGCCCTGCTCCTCCACGCCCAACACGGCAAGTCCGTTGGTCAGGTCCATGACCTTGATGTCCGCATCAAGGAACTTGGCGACGATGCTCTGAAGCTCGGCATCACGTTTGTCGTCCCACAGCACCATCAGGGCCGCGTTGGGCGCCTCGACCAGGATGGTCTCCATCTGGGTGAACACGTCGGTGACGAGGTACTGGTTGGACGCCGCCTGGGCGATCTGCATGAAGGGCCGTCTTTTTTTGTCTTCAGTGTTGGTGATCACCTCGTAGGTGATCTTGGACTTGCGGGCCATCTCGGTCAGGCCGGCCAGCGAGTCGGAGAACTCGTTGAGGACCAGGGGGAAGATGAACTTGACCGGGTCCTCAGACTTCACCGTCTCGGTGAGGAACTCTTCGATCAGGTCAGTGGCGGGGTCGGGCTCCATCTCTCCGGTTCCGATGAATCCGATGGTGATTCCTTGGGATTTTCCTCGCGGCATGCTCACTCCTTAGGTCAAGGGGGTCAACGACCTGACCCATCTGAGCACCTCCAGTCGGTCCTGTGCTCGCCTGAGGGGATTATCTCCTGACCTCACAAAAGCAAAGGCCCTCCCTGTGTCGGGAGGGCCTCGCTACCGCACTACTCCGGGCTGGAAGGAGATAGTGATGTGAAGATACCTGATGGGGTACTACATGTCCAGCACCTACCTCCTGCGTGCTCGCCCCAGTACCTCAGAGACGATCCGGTCACGGTAGTGCCGGAGCACGGTGTCACCAGCATGGAGGAGCATGGAGACTCCAGAGGCCCCTACAGCGATGAGCACGCGGGTTTCCCATGAGCTATGCACGACCAGCAGTGCCAGCAGGGCGCAAACAAGCAAGTTGACGGTGGCTTTCCACCACGCCTGCTGGCGCAGGATGCCCAGCCGGATCATGGCCTCCTTCCATAGCTCGGTGAGCCGGGTGGCCCCGAAGCCGATCAGGAGGGCGTAGCCGAGATCAGCCCCCACTCATACCTTTCTCACTACTCGCATGGGGGCTTTCGTTGAGCCATACCCTGATTTTGGAATGAGGTCAGTCTCTCCTGTTGGTTCCACTTCGTAGACATGCTTGCCGAAAGTGCGGGCTAGGTCAGGATGGAAGCCGAAGTAAACCTCTCTGCGGTGTTCAGGGGCTGGGCCAGGCCCCCATCTGGCGTGGGCCGGGTCTACCAGTTCACCGGGTTGGAACTCATGCGCTGAGCCGTGGTAGTAGGGGCCAAGCTGTTCCTCGTTCAGAGTCTCCCTGCTGGTCACGGCCACAGGGTGGGGTCGAGTGGCGGTGTGACGGCCCCGGAGGCGTAGGTGATGGTGTAGGTGCTGCCCATGGGCACCCAACGGTACATCTCGGCGGTCAGACGGGCGATGCGTGGGGTACGACGGGGGTAGAGATAACTGGCGTTGGTTGGACCCGTCACAAAATCCCCGCTGCTCGACGGCAAAGAACTGGCGTCCATATATGGGGAGAGGGTTTCACCGGCCGTCAACATGGCCGAGTTCAAGAGGAATCTGGCTGCCTGGGCGTTGGGGAAGCGCACGAAGGGGTACATCGTGGTGGGCATGGCGCCTGTGCTGGCTTCTGGAGGAGGGTCGCTCAGATAAAACGGACCAGTAGCCGGGGCGATGCTGTAGCGGTCATATTCCTGGCCGATCATCTGTTGGTTGGTCACCTCGACCCAGGTGCCGTCCGGGTAGTACCAGCGGAAGCCCAGCTGCATGAGTGCGTTGGAGGGGTCCTGGACGGTCATGTACTGGGCGTAGACGCTGAAGTTGAACGGCTGGCCGGCGTTGACCTGGAAGGGCGAGAGGTTGCCGTACATGGTTGGCTGGGCCGGTCGCGGGAACCACAGACCGTTGACCCAGGCGCTACCCACGCCGAAATAATTCTGGTTGATGAAGAACCAGGAATTGACCGGGTCGAACCAGGCTCGTGGCAAGGTTCCCTGTGTGGCACCGGGGAACCAGTTGCCGCCGGGTGAGAACCAGCCCAGGGGGCTCGGTGGAGGGGTCGACCACGAGGTGACCATCCCGAACCAGACAGTGGCTCCGGGCCCTGTGGCGTCGACCTCCAGAGCGGCGTTGCCGTTGATCGGCATCAAGCCGGGGGGATCCTCTACAGAGGAGGGTCGGTAGACCAGGGTGCAGGTCAGATTGGTGGTGGCCTGCTTGGGGTCCGCAGCGTTGGTCAGGCCGTCGAAGCCGATAGCCAGGGTGGCCGGGGGAGGGCTCGGGTTGGACCTGGAGAACGTGGTCAGGGTGTTTGACAGCAGGTTCGATGCTGTGGGCTGCACCAGGATCTTGATGTCACGGGGATAGTCGTAGACAGGGGTGTCCACTCCGATCTGGGCCGGTGTGCAAGGCCACAGACCCATGAGAGTGATGTAGTGGGGCTCGGCGCCGGCCCCGATGATGCGGATGCGTGGATAGATCCAGTAGAACGCTGCGGCTCCGTAGGGCTGGATGAAGGGAGGGGCTGTGCCCGCAGGCGCTGGTGTGGGATAGGGATTGATCGGCCCCGTCACCGTCATCTGGACCCAGTGGCCGGCGGTCTCGTTGAAGGTCTGGGGCGCGATGATCTGCACCGGGTTACCGCTGCCCACATCGCCCCACACCGAGAGGGCTACCTGGCGGGCCACGCTCGACCAGATCTGGATGCGGAAGGTGATCGTGCCCTTGGCGTAGTACTGCGACATGAAGTCGGTGATGGGGATGGGGGCCGTGGTAATGACGATGTCCTGCCCCCCACGCCCCAACCAGACGTTGTCGACCAGATCCTGTTCGTTGTTGGTGGTGTTGAATACGGTCACGGTCAAGGTGACGTGATCGACGCCGGCAGGACTGGTGCCGGTGACGGTGGCGGTGACCCAGTCCCCGGTGACTTCGGTGTTCTGGACGCCCGTCACGGTTCCCAGTGAGGTGCCGGCTGCGTTGAACCATTGGATGCTGATCCCGACCTGGCGGTTCTGACCGGTAAGGCCCCGAAGATCGGCGGTCGCCAAAAATGGTGTGTTGGGGTATGCCGACACTGACCCCGCTGCTGAAGTCAGGCTGGCGACCGAGTTGTTGTTGTTCCGGGTTGACGTGAGCATCAGTGAGTGGGTGCCGGCACTGGCTGCTGCTACAGAGTTGGCGATGTTGGTGTTCGCCCCCGCCACCCAGTTGCCCACGGTGCCGCCCTCAAAGGAGGAGTTTTCGGCCAGAAGGGCATTCGCACCAGCCGCTTGTACGTTCAGACCACTGTTGGTGTAGGGCGGCTGGAGGGTCGGGAAGTTGCCGCCGTAGATCTCACCCACAGGGTCGGTCATCCCTGCTATGGCATCTGGCCCGGTCAGGAGGTTGTTCACGAAATCGATGGTCAAGCCACCGTTGCTGGTGGGCAGGCTTGGGAAGTTCGTGCCCACCGGAGGCCAGGGCTGCCAGGTGCCAGCGTCATCAGCGCCCACCGAGTCGTCTCGGGTCAGCAGTTCGTTGTAGCCGTGGTGGACAAGCTGGGTGCTCGGGTAGCTGGTGAGGATCGAGGTGAACTCGGTGATCCCTCTGGGGCTGCCCTTGATCTTGTAGAGGTGGATGGCGTTCTGGACAAGTTGGCGTTCCTGCTGCATCCCCATCTCAGGCTCGTGGACGAGGCCGAACTGCTGCATCATCAGGGGCAGGAGTGCTCCTGAGCAGGTTTGGGCGTTGTTGATGCTCATGAGCGACTCAAGCTCGGTACGCAGGAAGTCGAACTGGAAGCCGATCAACTGGAGGTAGCGCTGCAGCGGTGGGGTGGGGCTATCGACCGGCCAGGGGTTGTAGGGATCCACCAGGATGAAGTCCCGGTCGCGATAGGCCATCGGTAGCAGGTTGTAGAGCCGTGCCCCATAGCTCCAGTTGACGGGTACCAGGCCGATGAGATCGGTGCAACGGATCCAGATCCCCTCCGACGTCGACCATCCGAACATGCTGTAGTACTGGAAGCCGAAGGGCAGATACAGGTCGGTGAGGTAGGTGACCTCGCCAGTGACGATGGAGTCGTTGGGGTCACCGAAGACATTGGAAGGGGCTTCGGGAGGATGGTCAGAGAACTCGTTGACGTCGAAGACCTGGACGCCGTCGTTCTCGTCCTGGGGGAGGTTCCTGGGGTTGCGGACCAGGCGCAGATAGGCGCAGTCCGATGATGGTGGGTTGCTCCACTGGAGGTGCAGGCTCGCGTAGTCGAGCGGCGTGGAGGTGAAGGGAGCTACGGAAAAATCCGGCCTGACGGTGGCCGGGTCTATGCCGAACTGGCCGACGCCATAGAACGAGACCCCGTAGACCGCCATCAGATCCCCAGCGCCATCCAGCAGAGGCATACGAGAGCCTGGCGATCTACCCGGATGTCCTCGATGAACTGGATCCAGGCCCCTCTGGCGTCCATGGACAGCAGCACCAGCTGATCCTCCATGTACTGGTACGCATACCACCCCAGCATGGACTCCCCAGGGAAGGGCATCTTCATGTACACGAAGGTGCCTAGCTCGGAGAACCGCGCTGACGTGAGGTCGACCCACAGGCTCCCGTTGATGTCGGTGTAGCCCTGGGCCACGCCGCCGGCCATCTTCCACTTCCGGTTGTCCGGACCGGTGATGTTGTTGTCGTTGGCGTCGAGCTTCTGATCCGCCAGGGTCGAGTTGATGATCTTCTCCACCTGATAGGAGTTGATTCCGGCCGTTTTGGCCTGGCTCAGTGTGATCAACTGGTGGGCGGCGGCAGCAGATGGGGCGCTCACCGGGGCGGTGAAGTGTCTGCTGCCGTCTACGCGCATGTACTGGGGGTGATCGTCGGCCGTCCTGCCCCTGGCCGTCTGGTGGTAATGGTTATGGCTCGGTAACGGCGGTGGCGCGATGACCCTACGGGCATCGACTCGACCGGTGGACTTGTTGTAGTAGAGCCATCGGATCGAGCTACCCAGATCGGTGGTCTTGGGCACCAAGAAGGTCGGGGCGCCAACGGTCTTCTCCAGGCTGGTGATCTCGGCATGGAGGTCCTTGGTGACCACATCGGAGTCGAGGGTCAGATCGACAGTGGTGGTAGTGCCATCCGGATTCTGGATGATGAAGACCTTGGTGCCGTCCTGGGGCTGGTTCTGGTACTTGACGAAGTCCCGGATCGCCAGCGGGTACCGCTGACTGGCCGCTACGGGGGGCGGGACTGGCATCAGATCCCCATTGCGATCCAGGAGAAGCTGACCCACATGTTGGGCTGCCAGGAGTAGTCGTGTGAGAACTGCACCGTAGCGCCGCTACCTGACGCGCCCACCAGGGTCACCTGAGCTTCGATCCAGTTGTAGGGTGGGCACGGGCCTGATCCTATGGGTGGCAGTTTGGTGCAGGTGAAGGCTTGGACGCACTGGCCGTAGTTGGTCCCGAAGGGCACTGTTATCTGGCCGTTGGCGTCTGTGCAGCCGGAGAAGACGCCCCCCTGGATCCTCCAGGCGGTAGAGGACGTCGAGCCGCTCAGTGGGGTGCCGCCCTTGGAGCCCGCCATCAAGGTTGCGCCTGTCATCAGAGAGACCGTGGCCTTATTGACCATGGTCTGTACCTGAGAGGCGTTTTGATAGCCGAAGCTCTGTAGCTGGCTCAGTGGCACGAGGTCCCCTGGAGCGCTCCCGGCTACACCGGTTACCGGTCGACTGAAGCCTGGGTAACCGTTGATCTGTATGTACTGAGGGTGGTCGTTGCCGACTGCCTCATCTAGGAGGCTGTGGTGCAAGTGGGTGTGATTGGCCGGGGCCTTGTTCACATAGAGGTCTTGGATGGCTCCGCTGAAGCTCAGATAGGGCGTGCCGGAGAAGGGATTCGTCCCCAGGGTCTTCTCCAGGGCCTGGATCTCATCGTGGCACTCGTTGATCGACAGAGCCATGATGTAGTCGGTGTAGTCGTGGAAGACCGTGAAGACTTTGATTGCTCGCGGAAAAGTGGCAGTCATTAATACACAACACCGCCTGAGACTGAGACGTTGACCTGATACGCCTGGGGGATTTCGTATACGGCACAGACCACGTCTCCGGCAATCTGCGGCGTGGCCTCATTGCGGCACAGCACGGTGATGTTGACGTAGTCCACGCCCTCCGTCTCCATGATGGCGTGATAGACGCTCGACAGTGTGATCCTGGAGCCGAAGTCCACCACTGAGAACAAGAGGAGGTTCTGGATCGCCGCTATGCAGGCTCCCTGCACTGCCGACTGGTGGTACTGGGGCAGCACCTGTACGGAGGCTGTCACGTCGACCGGGACGTAACCGGTCTGGAGCACGCCGCTCTTGTTGTACTGGGGAGGGAGGATGGCGATGGAGACCTGCACCATCTTCTTGTCGTCCATGTAGCCGGTGTAGTTGGAGTTGGTGATCAAGGGCGCCAGAGCATTGATCCGATTGGTCAGCGTGGGTACATCCTGGACGAAGTTGCCAGCCGGGTGGATGTAGATGTTCACGGCGTTGTACGCCGTAGAAGCAGCACTGGCCTTGGCGATCTGTGGGATGTTCAGCACCAGTGCCGCATAGTCGTCCAGGGACACCGCCCGGTTGATGGCGGTGATGGACAGGGGGGCATGGATGCGGATGTGATCGGTGGTCTCGGTATCGGCCCCGCCGGCTGCTGCCTGGGGGTTGGTGACACTCATGACCTGGGGGATGCTGATGTTCAACTGGGTGAGCGAGTTCGGAGCGACGTTGCCGCTGGCGCCGCCGCCCACCATGTAGCTGGCAGTGATCACTGATCCAGGGGCTGGTATACGACCTGCGAGATTGTCCCCGAAGATGACTGTCACCACACTGTTGGCGTCAACCGAGAGCGTGTAGGCAGACTCGTCAGAGAAGGCGTCGATGAGGCGCTGGTGGTACACCCATGGTTGCGGGCCGTTGCCCTCATCGACGTAAACCGTCACGCTGCCGTCCACCACGGGGGTGTTGTAGAGGTTGTACATCTGATTCGCGGTGCCGTTTGAGATGCCGACGGCCTCACCCAGGGTGGATTGGCCCTGTACGGCTCCAACCATTCCGGTGTAGTTGTTCGGAGCGGCCGGCTGGTAAGTGATCACGATGGTGGCGAGATCAGCCGGGATCTGGCCGTTCGTGCCATTACCGAAGAGGACGGTGTTGCCGTTGATGACGGTGTACACGGTGGCCGTGGGTGCTTGGCCCGCGAAGCTGTTGCCTGGCGCCAATGTCCAGGCCGTACCGCCCACCGTTACCGTCTGGTTGGCGCTCCCCCCAGTGAAGTTGTAGAGCGGCCAGGGGATAGTACCGGTGGTGTCCCCCAGGAAGAACTGCTGACTGGCCTGGCCGTTGCCGGTGGCGTTGAGGGTGGTGGTGACGCCATCGCCGTAGATCCAGAGGTCAGCAGTGGTCTCAAAGATGACGGGTTGGCCGATGAGGAGAGTCGACACGGCGGTGTACTGAGGGATCCTGACCGGCGTCGAGCTTGGGTTGGCGATGGTGAACTGCACGGTGGTGCTTGCTGCGACGTTGCCGTGAGGCGTGTAGTCGAGCAGAGCCGCCAGGTTGAGCACCGACTGGCGTTGCTGGGCCGTGCCGATGAACGCCTCGTTGGCGATTCGGTCGGTGTAGAAGTTGAGGATGTCCCCGACGTAGGCGAATAGCTCCAGCAGGACGATCCCGAAGTCGCCTGTGGATCGATCAGTCCACTCCGGCAGGTAGCTCGGGATCATGTTCAGCATGTCGTTGACTAAGGAGGTGTAGTCCCGGCTGGTGTAGTCGATGGGTGGGGTGGTGATGTTCGTGGGCCCCAGGACGTCTGAGACCGTGCCGAGAGAGACTGGGGCGATGCTCATGCGGTAATTTCCACCTGGCTACCGTTGACGTTGACAGAGAAGGTGTGGGTGGTGGGCGAGTTCCCCACCGTGAACGAGATCATCAGTACCACGACCCCGGTGTACTGAGGCTGCTGCACGAACTTCACTTCGGTGACGTTGATGTTGGGTTCGTAGGTGGAGAGGCCCAAGTTGATGGACGTGATGATGTTCTGCTCCTCCACCGGGTCGTCGTTCTCCCAGACGAAGCGGTAGATGCCTACTCCGTAGGTGGGACGCATGACCCGCTCACCAGGATTGGTCAGGAGCAGGGCCAGGATGTGGTTGGTGGCCCAGCGCGCCGGGTCAGCGTCGAAGGCGACCGCTCCGGTGGCGTCGATGTGAAAAGGCTGGGCTACCTCCCAGATCGGAGGAAGCTGTCGGAAGTTGGCCGGTACCAGGAAGGTCACTGGAGCAGCCTTACTGCCATGTACGTCCACTGGCCTGTCACGCCCACCAACCCGTTGACGTTGGAGGCGACGGTTATCGACAGGGTGTCCCCGGTTGAACAGGGGACGAGGTCGGTGACGTTGGATGCAAGCTGTTGACCGACTGCGGTTGCGTAGTTTGCGACTCCATTTCCTACTCCTGTGAACCCCCCGTTGTGGGTCAGGTGGGCGTAGGTGTACTGACCGACGGCCGTAGCCACTGACGAGTACTGGCCGGTGATGAGGTAGGTCCCGGCGTAGGGACAGGTGTAGATGCCCGAAGGCAGGCTGAACCCGCTCCCGAAGCTCAGGGTATCGTAGGGGACCCTCTCGGCGGTGTTGGCCGTCCAGGCGGCGTTCCTGTAAGCCCTGGCCTGGACCGCTGCAGTGGGAGTGGCCCTGGCGAACTGCCGGATGTCGGTCAGGGCCAGACCGGCGCTCACGCTGTAGAGCGGGATCTCATAGATGCCGGTAGGGCTCTGGGTGGGGACCGTCTGGTTGGCGACGAACACGAAGGTGATGGTGCGCCCGTTGGGATCCATGCGGGCCACGATCATTCCGGCTCCGGTGACCGACACCGTCTTGGTTGCGTCGTTCTCTCCGTAGAACCCATCGATCCAAGCGGCCCCGGTGTTGATCGTCACCACTGAGCCGGCGATGGTGCACGACAGTTGGTTCTGATTGCCTGGTACGACGCCTGAGCCGTAGAACAACCGTGCCATCAGCCGCCACCGGGCCGGGGTGGCGGTCGTACCGGA
>Ga0306921_10005175_pt1 | contig 13494 bp, 12 predicted proteins | sample sta12Cox44000080_FD_203760 | JGI IMG/M metagenome (GOLD analysis project Ga0306921, IMG submission 203760) | Lab enrichment of tropical soil microbial communities from Luquillo Experimental Forest, Puerto Rico - statoxic.12C.oxic.44.000.080 (v2)... | ecosystem: Environmental > Terrestrial >... | reverse complement strand
CCCGGATTTTTTTCTCAGTCCGCGGCAGTTTGCTCCAATAAATCCCGCGCCAAAGAAACCAGGCCAGGAATCCCGAGAAATTCACGCCCAGAATTCGCGCCACACCGGTGCGCCGACCGATTGCCGCCAGTTGCCCGAGCGTTTTAAAGCGAAACGGCTTCTTTGCTTTTCCATTAACGCTCGCGATGATGTTGTCAGCGACAATCTTTCCTTCACGTGAGGCGTGTTGCGCAGTTGGGGGGCAATAAGCCTGAGTCGCCGGATCGGGCACGAGCGCGCAGTCGCCCAGCGCCCAAAGTCCGTCGACCCCCTCCACTTCGAGGTTCGCGTTGACGCGAATCCGGCCGCGCTCTTTTGCGCACGCGACAAGGTCGACAATCGGATTGGGCGATACGCCTGCGGTCCAGATCAACGTCGAGCTTGGGATACGGACTCCGTTGGTCAGCTCGATTTCATTAGATCGGACCGCCGCGACTTTGCATTTCGGATGAATCTCAACATCACGTTGCCGCAGTTTCCTGTCGGCGTAGCGTCCCAGTTTTTCGCCGAGCTCGGGCAAAATATATTCACCTGGATGCACCAGCACGATCCGGAGCATCTCTTCTTTCAAGTTTGGATAGAACGGTAACGCGTCGCGCAGGAAATCGTTGATACTCGCGATCGTTTCGACTCCAGCGAATCCGCCACCAGCTACGACAAACGTCAGTAACGGCGACCGATCAGCGCCAGCGCATTCGCTGTCCGCTTCCTCCAGGTGTGCGATCAATCGGTTACGCAATTGAATCGCGTCGCCCAGCGATTTCATCGTCAACGCGTGTTCGGCCACGCCGGGCAGGTTGAAAAAGTTGGTGACCGAGCCGAGCGCCAGGACCAAGTGATCATATTCCAGTTCGTGCGTGTGATGATCGAATCCGTGCGAGACGGTCACGCTCCTTCGATCGATGTCGATCTTGTTCAGATCGCCGCAAAAGAAATTGATGTGACGGATCATCTTGCGGATCGGATTAACGATGTTGGTCAGGTCAAGGTCGCTGGCGGCGATTTCATGCAGCATGGGAGTGAATAGAAAAAAGTTTTCCCGGTTTACGACCGTGACTTCGAACCGCGGATCGCGCCGCTTCTCGAATTCAAGCGCGGTGTAGAGTCCTCCAAATCCGCCGCCGAGAATAAGCACCCGCGTTTTCTTGTCGCTCATTCCTATTTTAGAGAACGGTTCGCTCAAGGCGGAGCAATTCGCCTAGCGACCAGGCCTGGAACGGACAACCGCGCGGCGTGTGCGGCGATTCAGCGTCGAAGATTTCCGAAATATGGCCAAGACCAGCCTCATTCAGATGCTGATGCAGTGGCGGAAGAAATTTTGCACGTGCTTCGACTTTCGCCTCCACCCGGTTTCCGCGAACGCGCACCCACGCTTCGACAAATGCGCCGATAAGCCAAGGCCAGACCGTTCCCTGATGGTAAGCTGCATCGCGCTCGTGCGGACCGCCCTTGTAATGCGCGGCATAACTCGATTCGCCGGGGGCGAGAGAGCGCAAGCCGGTTGGTGTGAGCAAGAGCTTTTCAACTTTATCGACCACGCGCTGCGCTTTATCCGGCGAAACTAAAGTGATTGGCAAGCCGCCAACGGCAAAAATCTGGTTCGGGCGAAATGTAAGATCGACGTCTCCAACGCGGTGATTGCAATCGATTACATCAGCGAGATAACCTGCGTGTTGGTCCCAGAATTTGTCTTCCAAGGCAACGCGTCCCCGTTCATAGAGTGACAACCAACGCGGCGAAAATCTTGCTCCGATCACCAGCGCATTCAGCCAAAGCGCCTGAATTTCTACGGGTTTGCCAATGCGCGGTGTGATCTCGCGACCATCAACCCGCGCGTCCATCCACGTGAGTTGTTGTCCCGGTTCACCGGCGGCGAGGAGGCCGTCATTATCGGCGTGAATGTCGAACCGCGTTCCGGTCGAGTAGCCAGCAAGGATCGCTTCGACTGCAGCTCGGAGCTTTTCGGTATGACAATCTTCTGCGAATCCCGGCCGCTTCCCGGCGGCGATGAGATAATCGTTCACAGCGATGATGTACCAGAGCGATGCGTCGACAGAGTTGAACTCGGGTTGATCGCCTGAATCGGGAAAGCGATTGGGCAACATGCCTTGTGAAACAACGCCTGCCCACGCGAGTAAAATGTCGCGCGCTTCTTCGAGCCGCCCCGTCGCAATGCAGATACCGCGCAACGCGATGAAGGTGTCGCGCCCCCAATCGCCGAACCAAGGGTAGCCGGCGATGAGCGTCTTGCCTTCGCCGCGCTTGACCAGATAAGCATCTGCCGCGCGTTCGATCGGTGATTTGAAATTCTCCCGGCGGCGCTGCTCGTCCGTCCTGACCTGGGCATAACGCGCTTCGATGGATTCGATGTTGGTGATCGCGTGTCCTTCAGCCGCGAGCATGAGCACCGCCGGGTTGTGGGAGAGTGAGAATTCGAAAACGCCGGGTGACGCGAGGTCCTCCATCGCATCTAGCCCGCGCACTTGTTCCTCAGTGTAAAGAAAATTGCGATACCACGTTGGTTCATGCGCGTACTCTCCATTTGAAAACGCGACGACTGCCGGCACGCCATCGTAAGATCGACATGTCACGCGTTCGCCGTTTTGATCGGCAACAAATTTGAAAGCGCCGTTTTCGCGATGGCTCGAATGAAAATCGCGGCCGCTTAAAAACGGCCGCACTTTCAGTTTTGCGGGAATCGGATCGTGGTTGACAACTTTCCACCCGATCATCACAGCCGATTCGCGGTGAGGAACAAAGATTTCCTGTTCGACTACCAAATCGTCGGTCAGCCGATAACGCCAGCGCGGCCACGGCTCGTATTCAAAGGATTCGATCAGCGACGCGCCGTTGGGATGGATGACGTCCGGCGCATAGCGTTGCGATGAGAGCGCAAACGCGCCGCTCGGCGTTTCCACCCACGCGTCGAATCCGTTCACGAGAACCATTCGTCCGGCCGGGGGCGTTGTCGCCGTCAGTAATAATGCGTGATATCGCCGTGTCCGAATTCCCGACATGGTTCCGCTCGCGAACCCGCCTAAACCGTCCGCTTCGAGCCACTCAGCGCTGGAATCGACGATTGGATTCATCACGTGAAGAAGCGTCGAAGCGAAACAGCAAAAGTACGAGAGTGGATATGATCAGGACTTCGATCATTTTAACCTCCGGTTTCGAATCCGGGATAAAGCGTCATTCCGCCGTCGACGAACAGCGTTGTACCTTGCACGTAATCAGATTCGTCGCTCGCCAGCCAGACCGCCGCGCGTCCGATTTCTTCCGGTTCGCCGATGCGTTTGTACGGAATCAATTTGAGCAGCTCCCCGTAATGCTCAGGGGTGTCCCATGCCTGCATGTTGATCGGCGTGCGAATTGCGCCCGGCGCGATTGAGTTCACGCGAATCCGATATGGCGCGACTTCCTGCGCGATGCTTTTCATCATTAACATCACGCCACCCTTCGACGCCGCGTAATTCACATGGCCGCCCCAAGGGATCACCTCGTGCACCGAACTGATGCAAATGATTTTCCCGGCGCAGCACGAAATTTCCGGACGCACACCACGGCGTTTGAATTCCCGCACCGCCTCGCGCGCACAAAGAAATTGGCCGGTGAGATTGACCCCAATCACCTTGTTCCATTGCGCCAACGTCATCTGATCAAACGAAGCGTCAGACTGCAGGCCAGCGTTGTTTATTAAAATATCGACGGTGCCAAATTCATCGCGCACTGCCTCAAACATCGCCGCGACTTCCGTTTCATTTGAAACGTCAGCACGAAACGAGAACGCCGTGTGGCCGTGACCGCGCAGCTCATTGACCATCGTTTTGGCTTTGTCTTCGCCTGCAACGTAATTAACACAGACATCCGCGCCGGCGTGACCGAGCGCCAGCGCAATCGAGCGACCGATCCCGGAGCTTGCGCCGGTGATAATCGCTTTCTGGCCTTTAAGCAGTTTGCGGTTCTCCGTCTTTGGAACAACCGGCTTCGGGAGATCGGCAAAATTCTGAAAATGCGGCATTTTCGGTTTCGGGCGGCTGAGTGCTTCGGGCGGCATCGTTGGCATAAGTTTTTTTGGTTTTGCGGATTCGTCGTGAGACTTGGCGATTCCTTACAAAGATCGACATCAGCACGTAAGGATTCGCGCGCTCTGGCGACGAATGGGCATGGGTAATGGCGATTTCGACTTCATCATCATCGGCTCAGGGGCGGGCGGCGGAACACTCGCTTACCGATTAGCGCCGAGCGGTAAACGAATACTTCTGATCGAGCGTGGGCCGTTTGTCAGGCGCGAGAAGGAAAATTGGAACTCACTCGAAGTGAACGCGCTCGGCCGTTACAACACGAAAGAACTTTGGCGTAATGCCGATGGCAGCGAACTGCATCCACACACGAACTATTACGTCGGCGGCAACACAAAATTCTATGGAGCCGCGTTGTTTCGACTTCGCGAAAAGGATTTTGGCGAAATCAAACACCATGGAGGAGTTTCACCGGCTTGGCCGATCACTTACGACGAGCTCGAGCCGTATTATGCGCAAGCCGAGAAGATTTATCGTGTCCACGGCACAGTCGGCGAAGATCCGACCGAGCCGCAGCGCAGCGGTCCGTATCCGTATTCGGCAATCAGCCACGAACCGCGGATTCAACAACTGAGCGATGATTTTGAGCGACTAGGCCTCAAACCATTTCACACGCCGCTTGGCGTGATGCTTGATGAAAAGAACCCACAGAAAAGTCCCTGCATCCGTTGCAACACCTGCGACGGCTTTCCTTGTTTAGTCAACGCCAAGGCGGACGCGCACATCTGCTGCGTCGTTCCCGCACTAAAGTATCCGAACGTTACACTGCTGACCGATACCAAAGTGACGCGTTTGGAAACGAATGGCTCCGGGCGCGAGGTCACGAAAGTACACGTTGCGCGCAATGGCGAGCGGGAAAGTTATTCCGCGAATGTAGTTGTCGTTTCCGGCGGCGCGATTAATTCGGCCGCGCTTCTATTGCGCTCGGCAACCAGCAAACATCCACGCGGCCTCGCCAATAGATCTGATGTCGTCGGCCGCCATTACATGGGCCACGTCAATTCCGTCCTGATGGCGCTTTCCAAGTGCCCGAATCCGACCGTTTTTCAGAAAACGCTTTCGGTGAACGATTTCTACCATCGCTCGCCCGATTGGGAATTCCCGATGGGTCACATCTCGTTCGTTGGCAAACTCGATGGTGACACGCTGAAGGCCGGCGCGCCAAAAGTTGCTCCAAAGTGGACGCTCGATCTCATGGGCAAGCATTCGCTGGATTTTTGGCTCACGTCGGAGGATTTGCCAGACCCGAACAATCGCGTGACGATCAATCGCGATGGCGAAATTGTCTTGCAATACAAGCCAAACAACGAAGAAGGCCACAAGCGATTAATCAAGAAGCTTGAATCGCTGATGCAGCAGCAGACGAAGTGTTCGATACACGGCCACGAATGCCACGAAGGAATTTTCGCTCGCAATCTGTTTCTCGGACAACGCATCCCACTCGCGGGCGTCGCCCACCAAAATGGCACTATCCGTTTTGGCAACGATCCAAAAACAAGTGCGCTCGATCGTCACTGCAAAGCCCATGAGCTCGACAATCTCTATGTTGTCGATGGAAGTTTCTTCTGTTCAAGCGGCGCAGTGAATCCAGCGCTCACGATTATGGCCAACGCATTGCGCGTCGGCGATCATTTGCTCGACCGAATGGGTGCCGAGCGGTCCGACGCAAAAATGGTGGGGGCAATAGCCTGACTTACATGAGCGAAATTAAAAGACGCATTATCGCAGTGGCGGTGGTCACAATCTGGCTTGCTGCGGGTTACGTCTTCGCTGAAGCGCCGATTACGTTCGAAAGTGACGAAGCCCAGGTTTCGCTAATCGAGCTCTTCACTTCAGAAGGATGCAGCAGCTGCCCACCTGCGGAAAAATGGATCAGCAACCTAAAGTCGAGCCCAGATTTGTGGAAGAAAATCGTGCCGATCGCGTTTCACGTCGATTACTGGGACCATCTCGGTTGGCGCGATCGTTTCTCGAGGCCACAATTCACTGAGAGGCAGCAGCGATATGCGGCGACTTGGGGAGGCGATTCGATTTACACACCTGCTTTTGTGCTGAACGGACATGAATGGAACGGTTGGGTTGGCCGGACCGCTTGGCCAGCAGCGCAAAAAGTCGGCGTCCTCCGAGTGAGTTTGAGTGACGGCGTAAATCTAACTGCTAATTTCGTCCCGCAGAATACCCAACCGCACATGCTTAACTTGAACATTGCGATCCTCGGCAACGATCTGCAATCCGATGTGGCGCGCGGTGAGAACGCGGGACGCAAACTGCGGCACGATTTCGTCGTGCTGCAGCTCGCTAAGACCGACATGATGCCTGATGCCGAACGCTGGACGGGTTCGGTTGCGCTTCCAAAAGCGTTTAGCTCCGACAAACCGAGCGCGCTTGCGGCATGGATCACTGAAAACGCGATACCAATTCAAGCGACCGGCGGTTGGCTTCGCTAGCAACGCAGTTCTCAAACGAGCAGTCGATCCACACTTCCTAGACGGTGGTGCGTTGATTATTCACGAGCGACGCTGTTTGTGCGACAAAGCAAAATAATAGCAAGAAGATCAGGGCCGTGGCGGTGATCTGTCGATCGAACGGTGCGAAGGCCAACATAACAAGGGCAAGCCCAGCTTGCGGAGCAAAAACGGAGAATCGTCTCGAAATGGCATGCTGATCTGAGGTCACAGCGATTCCCATGATCACGAGCAAGATGAGGGATGATGCTGAGCAGATGAGCCATTGTTCCGTCGTGCTGAAATGCCCGCCTGGCGGTAACGCGATTCCGCGACGCGCACCGACTCCAAGGACGCCGATTCCCAAAAACAGAAGAAAGTGAAGCGCGATCCAAATGCGGAGTTGGATGACATCTCTTATCGATCTCACGTGCCGGACCTCCCAACCTGCCGCTCCGTCCGAGTAGGCAGACCAAAGGGCGAATCCCAAGGCCATGCTCAGGACTGCTGCCATTGCGGCCAAGACACTCCAGCCATGCTGACTTTCAATGCCGCGCATGACCGAAGCGACAAATTCGCCTAACAAAATGATGGTGAGCAGTCCGAATCTTTCCGGAAAGTGGGCAGCTCCCGGCGGCAACAAATGCGTACTGCGCGCAGGCAGCCATGTGTTCGCAATATCGACCGCGAGAGCAAGAGTCCACGCGACATAGCGATGCGGCGCCGGAAGCAGCGCCGAAACAGTCCAGATAATTGCGGCCACCGCCAGGCCAACAATCCGTCGGATAACTACCGATCTTGTAGACGGCAATCGAGCAACCCGAAGGTATTGCAGCGCGAGAATCGCACGAACTCCACCATAGGCTGCGCCAAATCCAGCTGCGTCTCTGCTACTGAGCCGGCCGGTCGCGTTTGCGGCCATCACCGCGACCAGAAAAACTTGGGCGACGATAAGACCGCGCTCCAACGCGTCATCGATTGCGAATTGGGTGGCGAACCTCGTGTAGCCAAGCCACGCGAAAAAAACCAGCGCCAGCAAGAACCCGTACCGAAACAGACTTTCGAAGGAGTAATCCGCTTGGAACGGAGTGCTCAACTGACCGATCGCAGCCGCGAAGACAAGGTCATAGAACAACTCGGTCCAGCCAACCCGACGAATATGTTGTTCGTCCGCGGGCCAAAGTCTTGGGGCGCTAAAAATCCGAGATGTAATCGCTGGGCTGATTGTGAAAACGGTTTGCTGTTACTTCGCGTGGACATCCTCAAACGCTGCTGCAGCGGCAGCGGCGCCAACTTTCGCAATGTCTTCGTCCTCCTGCGGCGTGTTTCCGCTGACGCCTATCGCGCCGATTACCTTACCTTCAAATTCGATCGGCACGCCGCCTTGCAGTGGCGTTGCGCCGGGCAGAGCCAGGGCGGCTACGCGACCATCGCGCACTTGGTCTTCGAACACTTTGCTCGGCCGGCGGAAAATAGCGGCTGTCCGCGCTTTGCCGATCCCGACCTCGACACTCGCGACTTGAGTGTCATCAAGTCGCTCGAGAAGTAAGAGATGTCCGCCATCATCAACTACGACGATTACGACTGCCGATCCGCGCTTCTTTGCTTCCGCTTCCGATGCAGCCGCAATTTTCTTGGCCGCCTCAAGCGTGAGTACCTTCTTTACCGGCAGATCTGCTTGAGTCAGAGTCGGGATTAACAACAAGGATATGAGACACCATGTGGCGAACTGTTTCATTTCGATCAGTTAGTCGGAGGTTTGATCCACTCCTTACAAAGTGAGCTTTCCAAACCACGAACAATCGTGGTCCCCCACGAAAAATCGTGGTCGTTCCTGGAGACGACCTCTTTCTTTGCGAAATTCGTTATGGGGATAAGCCTCTAAGACAGAAGCTATTATGAAATAATTATATCCGACGTCACTCGCTGGCATGTGGATTGCGAATGGGGTTGCCCATGATCAATCTCCACTCAACGCACCTGAATCCACCGAAGGCGACCGCGACACCGGTCGAGGGCATCGAACGACATCGAGAATATCTCTTTCACAACGCTCTCGGCCGCTTGCGGAATCGCGAAGCGGCTGAAGATGCAGTGCAAGATTCGTTTCTGGCTGCATTCGCCGGCGCAGACAGATTTTCAGGGAATTCCACTCAACGCACTTGGCTTACCGGAATTTTAAAACACAAAATGTGTGACCATGTGCGCCGCACGTGTCGCCATCGCGCCATCTTCGATTCAGCTGAACTAACCGATCGCGACGAATTCAACAGCGTCACGGTCGAAGATTTCTCATCGGTACGCGATGCCGATCCAAGTACGCAATTGGAACGAAAGGAATTGAGAGCCGCCATCGAGGAAGCAATTGAAAAGTTACCGAATCGCTTGGCCAGAGCGTTTTCGCTTTACGAGTGCGATGATCACACCGGCCGCGAAGTCTGTGCCGAGCTCGGCATTTCCGAAAACAATCTCTGGATCATGTTGCACCGCGCACGAAAACAATTGCAAGAGCAACTGTTCCCATGGCGCAACGCGGCGACTTGTTAGGCCGCGCGCTTAGTTCGAACAATCCCGAGCTTGCGCATCCGGCTTCGGAGCGTGTTGGGATGCACATTTAATAATCGAGCTGCCCCGCGCGGGCCTTCGATTCGGCCGCTCGTCTGTGCGAGAACGCTCTCGATATGTTTTCGAGTAACATTGTCCATTGACAACGTAGACGCAGCGCCGTTTTCCGGTCCGACCGCTGCCGAGTCTCGGAATTGTGGCGCCAGGGTGAGCGTAGGTCCTTCGGACAAGATTACCGCGCGCTCGATCACGTTTTGTAACTCGCGAACGTTGCCCAGCCAATCGTAATTGACGAGTTCTTGCATCGTCTCAGGCGCGACCTGCTTGATATCTTTGCCCAGTTTCTTGTTGAACCTCGCGAGGAAGAACGAAACCAGTAACGGTATATCGGTCGGACGAACCCGCAGCGGCGGCAACGCGATTGGAAATACATTCAGGCGATAAAATAAGTCGGAACGAAAGCGTTTGTCCTGCACGGCCTCGTCTAAATTCCGGTTTGTGGCCGCAATAACTCTGACATCGACGCGAACAGTTGCACTGCTTCCGATCGGTTCGAATTCTTGTTCTTGAAGAACGCGCAGCAGTTTTACCTGGGTTTCCGCCGGCAATTCTCCGATTTCGTCCAAAAATATGGTGCCACCATCAGCGAGCTTGAACCGGCCTTCGCGATTGGACAGCGCCCCCGTGAACGCGCCTTTAACGTGACCAAACAGTTCGCTTTCCACGAGTCCGGTCGAAATTGCCGCGCAGTTTACTTTGACCAGCGGACGCGCTCTTCGCGCGCTGCGATTATGAATTGCCCGTGCCGCTAGCTCTTTGCCCGTTCCCGTCTCGCCGAGCAATAGCACGGTCGAATCCATTGGGGCAACCATGTCGATCTTCTTGAATACCTCCAACAGCGCCGGGCTATTGCCAATGATCTCTTCGAAATTGTGCTCGCGCCGGATTTCCTCGCGTAGATAAACATTTTCTGCGGCCAGCTGATCTCGGAGTCGCTGCACTTCTTCGTGAGCGAGGCAGGCATTGAGCGCGACGCCGACAGCACCTGCCACCTGCTCGAACAATCCTTGTCGCAGGTTTGCATACGCGCCAGGCCGCGCTGCCATAAAAAATAGTGCGCCCACACTGCGATCCCCGGTTTCGAGGGAAAGGGCGCAGAGCGATTGCAATCCCTGTTGTTCCATCACTTCGAACGTGACCGGGAAACGCTCACGCAATTCGTCACGACTGGAGCAAACATATGACTCGTGATTTTGAATTACCCAATCGCAAGCCGTGCCGGACGACGGCAGAACAGTTGCTTCGGTTTTTTCACCGGCGGTTCCGCGCGGGGTCAGCAAATGACCTTGCAGACGTTTGCCGTCGTCGATTGGCAATTCAATCCCGAAACGATCCGTTTCGATGATATTTCGCAAGCATGATGCGAGTGCGCCAAAGAGATCGTCACGCTTCAAATGCCGCGCCACCGCCGCATTAACTTCGAGCAACGTCTTCAGCTCCTGGTCCCGAGTATCGGGTACCGCGTGCATTACCTTATTCTTCTCAAGCTAAGCCATAGAAAGCAAGGCCTTTGTATCGATCCTCGAGACAAATGCAACCAGTCGTGACAGGTGCGAACGAAGTTGTAAGGAATTGGCGGGGAGGCCGACAAATGAGAAACGACGCCCTATGAATCAGCCCAGCAAGTCATCGACAATTATTATGTGGATTTGCCGGCTCGCCGCCGCTGCAATTCTCCTGCAAACGCTTTTTTTCAAATTCAGCGCTGCTCCCGAGTCTGTTTACATTTTCACCAAGGTCGGCCTTGAGCCTTGGGGCCGCATTGGTTCCGGCATCGTCGAATTAATCGCCGCGATTCTGATCTTGATTCCACGAACAACCTGGGTCGGGGCTGGTCTCGCTCTTGGCGTCATGATCGGTGCTATTTTCAGTCATCTGACCGTGCTCGGGCTCGTCGTAATGGATGACGGCGGCTTACTGTTCGGACTCGCGCTCGCAGTCGCGGCTTGCAGCGTCGTGCTTCTATTTCTTCAACGCCGTCGTCTCCCGCTTATCGGGGCCTACTTGTGAAACGTTCACCCCTCAACTCGGCCGCCGCCGAAGTCCTAGCGCAAGGTGAAACACTCTTGCGTTCGTTTAACGACAACGATTACACACGCAAATTGCCAACCGCATTCCATTCTGCGGTTGGCCAACATTACCGGCATTGCCTCGACCACTTCGAGTGTTTCCTTCGCGGCTTCAACACGGACGCGGTTGATTACGACAATCGAGACCGCGATCCACGAATTGAAAACGACCGCGCTTTTGCCATTAGTGAAACGCGGCGACTTCAGAAAGCGTGTGAGTCCATTCCAGTTCGTTTGCTCGACTGCCCAATCAAGGTGCGCAGCAAAGCAAATTACGAGCTTGATGTCGCACCGTTGATCACTTCGACGGTAGGCCGCGAACTGATGTACGCCGTCGCCCACGCCATTCATCATTACGCGTTGATTGCGGTGATGTGCGGCATGCTCGGACTGCGCGTGCCGGAAGGCTTTGGCATCGCACCTTCCACATTGAAATATCGCAGCGACCAGCAGAAGGCCGCATGACTCATGATTGCGCCAGCGCTCCTCGCTTCGATCGGAATCATTGGATTGAGTTTCCTTTCTGAAGACGCCGCCACCGTCTCATCTGCATTATTGATCTTCGGCGGTCCGCTGAGCTGGCCACTCGGCTTTGTGAGTTGCTTCGCCGGAATTTGGATCGGCGATATCGGACTCTATTCGTTGGCGCGCTGCGCCGACAAAGATGTCTTGAGCAGTCGTTGGTTGGCACGCTTCGCGGATGCAGCAACGGTCGCGCGCTGCGAACATGCATTCATTCGCAACAGCACCGTCGCTTTAGTCGCTAGTCGCTTTATCCCGGGCACACGATTACCGACCTATCTCGCAGCAGGTATATTTAGAATACCGCTCGGCCGCTTTGCGCTGATCACTGCTGTTGGCGCGCTGGTATGGATTATCGGCGTCTTCGCGCTGACGAAATTGTTCGGCGCGCAAGCTCTTCACTGGTTTGTGTTCGGGCAAAGCAGAATCGCGACGGTAGTTCTTACTGCGCTGCTCGTAGCCGGGGCGATATTGATTTCGCGAAGGGTGCTAGCCGCTCCGGCGTTCATCGCTCGCTGGCGACATTGGGAGTTTTGGCCAGCCTGGCTCTTCTACGTGCCCGTTGCTCTATATTATATACGGCTGGCAATTCGTTATCGCAGCTTCACCCTACCGACGGCAGCAAACCCAGGAATGCAACATGGTGGATTCATTGGCGAATCGAAATTCCATATCTTAAAGCAGCTTCAATACGTCGGAGGCCACGTCGTCGCAGACGCTTACATGATTGACGGTCGGACAACAACCGACCGTCTGCTTTCAGTTCACCAAATCTGCCGCGCTCACAAGATTGGACTCCCGTTCATCTTGAAGCCTGATATTGGGCAGCGTGGCGACGGCGTTCGTCTGGTTCATTCGATGCGTGAAGCGATGCACTATTTCGGCGCGACCGACGTGCCAATACTTCTTCAGCGATATGCTTCAGGAACATGCGAGGCTGGAATCTTTTATATCCGTTTTCCCGATGAAACGCGTGGCCGGATCTTCTCTATTACCGAAAAAATCTTCCCAACAATTACCGGGGATGGAACTCATACAATCGAGCAATTGATCCGCGGAGATTCGCGCGCATCGCTGATCGCCAAGAAGTACCTGCGCCGTTTCGCCAACCGAGCCGACGAAATCCTTCCGACGAACAAAACGCTGAAGCTGGTCGAGACCGGTAATCACGCCCAAGGCTGTATTTTCCGTGATGGCCGTCATCTTTGGAGTGAAGAGCTCGAACACAAGATCGACAATCTATCTCGCCGCTTACCGGGATTTTATTTCGGACGGTTCGATGTTCGCTATGAGGACGAACGGGAGCTTCGCGCCGGACGTAATTTTAAAATTGTCGAACTGAATGGCGCATCGTCCGAAGCAACCAGCATCTATGATTCGCGAAACTCCCTTGCTGCGGCGTACCAAACTCTCTTCCTGCAATGGCGATTGGCCTTTGCGATCGGCGCGGCCAACCGTGCCAGTGGTTGCGCGCCCTCGAGACTGCGGACACTCTGGCATGAGTGGCGACACTATTGCGCAGTTGCTCTATCGTATCCTTGCGCAAGCTGAATGTGCACAGTCTCATTTGTCCCAAACAGAAACGGCTTTTATCTCGCGATGAATCGCGATGAAAAACGAAGTCGCGCAACCGCACTGGCGCCGGCGATTGTCGAATTGGATGGCCACCGCGCGATTCTCCCGCGTGAACCGGACGGGGGGAGCTGGATCTCGCTA
>Ga0306921_10005173_pt1 | contig 13496 bp, 9 predicted proteins | sample sta12Cox44000080_FD_203760 | JGI IMG/M metagenome (GOLD analysis project Ga0306921, IMG submission 203760) | Lab enrichment of tropical soil microbial communities from Luquillo Experimental Forest, Puerto Rico - statoxic.12C.oxic.44.000.080 (v2)... | ecosystem: Environmental > Terrestrial > Soil... | reverse complement strand
TCGATTTAATCAACCCCGAATACATTAATCGGTCTTATTATAATTAACTAAGATGCGATCCGACTATGCAGAGCTATGGGTAGTAAACGGCGATCAAACGGCTTTGTCGTGCCCGGGATAGATGTCGAACCTGTCAGGACCACATCCAAGTGGCAACAGCAACGGAGTTGCTACTCTGGCGACGGATGGAGCGTGCAGGGTTCCCACGTCAACCAGATCCGCTTAGGGAGGCTCCATTCGGCGACGCAGCGTCCGGCATTGTGCCGAGGCGGCGCGCTGTGTGAGGCAGTGCCGTTTCGGGGAGTTGGCACGCTTGTTGCCGCTCAAGACTCCTCGGCGTATTTTTGTTTCCGCCGACCATGCGGTGGAAGGAAGCTGCTGGAGGCAAAATGACCGTTGGCGACATTCCGATCGCAGGAACCGATCGGAAGACTTTCAGAACCTTCAATTTCAACGAATCCAGTCGAACGCTGATCGCCGTCGTGCAGATGGTCGGCGATGGCCTCATCCTGACCACCTTGTCGTACGCCTCACTGAATCTCGTTACATATATGGAGCATAACGAGATTAGATATCTTTTTAATTTTCCGTACTTTGTTTCGACTGTTAGCACAACCGTAATTATGATTCTGGCTTTTGCGCGCTCTGGAGTATATGATGCTTTTGACGAGTTCAAACGTATTGGGTTATTGAGAACAATCAAATGCCTTGTGCTAGCGATCCTCCTGCTTACTGCCTGTTTGTTCGTGCTAAAAGTCTCTGACAATGTCTCACGTCTTTGGTTGGCGACTTGGAGCATTACAAGTGCGATCGCGCTATGTGGGTTGCGCCTGCTTACAGCATCCGCCGTGCAGAGGCTCAGACAAAGCGGCCGATTGATGAAAAATGTCGCAATTGTCGGAGCGAGCGAAGTTGGCCAACAGCTCGCCGCAAAATTTATCCGGGAGCGCTTAGGTACCCGTCTGGTCGGAATATTTGATGAGCGTCAATCGCGTTTTGTTAAAAGCGATAACGGTGGCACCGAAGTACACCAGCTCCCGGCGCTCTATGAACTGTTATGCAGAGGGGGTGTTGATGAGATCGTGATCGCAATTCCGTCATCTGCTTCTTGTCGCGTTTTGGAATTGTCGCGGCGGTTCCACCCGTTCGCTGTCTCGCTCCGCGTTCTTGCCCCAGAGGGATACGAGAATTTCCAGGTGCTGGACAGTCGCCGGTACGGCGACATTGGTACCTTTCGAGTGATGGGCAAGCCACTCGACGAGGTAGCCGCTCTCGTCAAACGCATCGAGGACATGGTGGTTGCAGGTTTTTGTCTGCTCGTCACGCTTCCTCTGATGCTTGCGATTGCGTTGTGCGTTAAATTGGACAGTCGAGGCCCTGTGCTCTTCAGGCAAAAGCGGCTCGGCGCCAACAATCTGCCATTCGACCTGCTGAAATTTCGCTCGATGTACGTGGAACAAACGGATCCGCTTGGCCAGCAGCTTACTCGGGCCGGGGATCCTCGTATCACTCGAGTTGGCAGGTTTCTCCGCATGACGAGCATGGACGAGCTGCCGCAACTGATCAACGTGCTAAGAGGCGAAATGTCGCTGGTGGGTCCGCGACCTCACCCATTGGCGGCAAGTGCCGCCGGTATTTCATATGCCCTCGCGATCAGCGAATACCCGATCCGCCATCGCGTAAAACCGGGCATAACCGGCTGGGCGCAGGTGAATGGCTGGCGCGGCGAGACGACGACGATCGATCAGATCCGCCAACGTGTCGAGCACGACTTATATTATATTGAAAATTGGTCGCTGACCTTCGATCTCTTGATCCTCGGACGAACGGTTTTCGCCGTCCTGTCCCGAGCAAATGCAATCTGACCGCGAAGGCAAGCGCGCGAATGCGTGAGATTTGAGTCGATGATGGGCAATGGGCTGTCACCTAGTGGTCTGGGTCAGTCATTCGAGGATGGCCTGTCGGCGCGCATGTTGCTCTCGAGCATCCGGCGACACCTGGTTATTGTCCTGGCGTTCACGTTGTCGCTATGCGCTGCTGGCGCTTTGGTCGGGCTAGGGCTGCCGGCGTGGTACGAGGCGGAAGGAGTTGTGGTTCTCCGCGCGATGCCGCGAAGCGCGGCTGAGATTCAAGAACTCCCCGACCCCTTCCTCGACGTGAATCGCATTCAAAGCGAAGTAGACATCCTGAAATCACGTTCGGTGATCGAGCCGGTCGTACGCTCCCTCAGACTCTGGGAGGCGCCTGAATTTCAGAAAACGGAATATCCGAAAGGTTGGAATTGGCAAATTGTCGAGGCGCGTCTAGGCGAGATATGGCGGGACATCTGGGGGCTTCCGAGCGGCTCGGAGGCCCGCGAGCAGCCCATCGTGAATACCAAGCTCAATGACACCAATCCGCCGACGCAAGCGCAAATAGACGCGACGGTCGGGGCATACGCGGGTCTTCTGGCGGTCAGCAACGACGGCCACTCAATGACGATAAGCGTTTCCTACCGGGCCTTGGCACCCGAGCGCGCCGCTACCGTCGTCAATGCGCATATCGATAGCTATCGGAATCTGGAAGTGAAGGCCAAGGTCGCGGCGGCCGAGCACGCCAACTCCGCGCTTACCGCCCAGGTGGCCCAGCTGCGACAGCAGCTGCAAACCGCCGAGATGGCTGTTACCCGTTATCGGGAAGAGCACCATCTCACCGGAGCTGCCAAGGACAGCGCAGGCGTGTCGGCGCAGCTCACCGCGCTAAATAATCAATTGATCACCGCCCGAGCGGATCTCGCGGAAAGCGAGGCGCGGGCTGCCGGGATTGGCGCCGGCGGTGGGAGCGACAGCATACCCGAAGTCGTGGCTTCTGGAACCGTCTCCGCATTGCGTGGCCAGGAGGCGCAGCTGACGGCGCGCGAGGCCGACCTCGGCAAGTATCACGGCGACGAATATCCGGAGCTCCAACGGGTCCGCGCCTCGCTGCGAGATCTGCGCGGCCAAATCTCGCGCCAGATCGGGCGAGATCGCGCCGCCGCACTTCAAACGGTCGAGAGGTCGCGCACGCGGGAGCGGTCCCTCCAGCAGAGCATTACGGAGCTGACAAAGCAGCTCAATTCCGCGGATGCCGGGCTTCAGCAGCTCCAGGGGAACGCCGACTCGATCAGATCGTTGCTACTCAACTTTGAGAAGCGAGTGGGGGAAACGGCTGCAAATCCGGCGTTTATCACACCCAACTCGACCGTCGCCTCTCGCGCCAATCCCTCAGCCGCGTGGACTTCGTCGAAAACGAAGGTGCTTGCCTTCGCGGGCGGTTTCGTAGGGCTGACTTTCGGCAGCTTGCTTTCGCTCCTCCTGGAACTTCGGGACAAGGGTTTCCGCACTAGCTCTGAGGTGCAGGAGCATACCGGGTCGCTGACTGTCAGCGCGACTCCGCGAGCTGTCGGTCGCCGGCGGCGAACCCCCGCGGACATAATTCTGAATGACAATAGGTCTGCGTTCGCCGAGGCGTTTCGCGTGTCCTGGGCCAACATTCATCTCGCCGTCGCCGACCCGAAATCGGCTTCCATTGGGGGGAGGGGGCCGGGCACGGCGCTCGGCATAACTTCCGCGGCAAGCGCCGAGGGAAAATCCATGCATGCGCTCGCGCTTGCCCGGACGGCAGCGCTGGCCGGTGAAAACGTTGTGCTCATCGATGCGGATCTGCGCCGCTCCGGCGTCACGCGGCTCCTCAATCAAGATTTTAGTTTCACCTTGAGTGATTTTCTTCAAGACCGATGCACAGCCAACGACGTCATTGCCATCGAAGAGCGCTCGGGTGTTCACTTCGTGCCGAGCACCTCCGCCGACGTCTCTTGGACGAATCACGACCTGCATCGTTTTTTCAATTTTGTCGATTACTTGAAGGATCGATATGCCATTGTTATAATCGACTTGCCGCCGATCGTCGGCCTTGCCGACACGATCCGTGTGGCAATGGCAGCGGACGGCATAGCGCTGGTCATTCGGTGGGGCCGCACCGAACGTCAGTTCGTTCAATTCGCCCTGGATGCTCTCCGCAACGCCGGCATCTCGACGATTGCGGTAGTCTTAAACGATATCGATTTGAAAGCCCAGCGACGGCGCGGCTATCGCGACCACACGCTCGTCTATGGAGACAAGGGGCTTTATCGCGCGGCGCCCGGGTATCGAAAGCCGGCTACGCCCGCGTCATTGCCAGTGGCAGCTGCCGACCAGCCGGGCCCGTATTCCGAGACCAGCGTGTCGAAACCGCGACGTGATGATGCGACTCGCGATCGACCGAGTCCTGCGGGATCGGACATTGAAAGATTGTACGATCGGTACCGTGGCTAGTGTAAGCCAGCATACCGGGAGTCGATGGCTGCTCGCGGAAACACCCGTGGGATCCCTCCGCCCAACACACAAGTCGGAAACGCGGGTGGACATTGCTCTGCTCGCTTCCGCCTTATTTCTGCAACGGTTTAATTTGCCTTTTTCCGGCAAATTTCTAGCGCTCGATTTCGTATTCGCGGCGTTGATTTTGGTCCACCAATTCGCCTCCGGGCGATTGGTGATCCGATACGATCGGCTTTTTTGGTTTCTCCCCGCTGCGCTGGCGGTTACATGCTCACTGCTGTTGAACTTCAACACCACGATGCTGACCTCCTACTCTCAATTCATGGTCTTGTTTTCGCTCGTCACGCTGAGCAGGCCGTCCACTGCCGATCGATACAAGAGCACGCTTCGGGTGTTTCAACTCCTCGTGATGCTTCTATCTTGCCTCGCGGTGGCGCAATTCGTTGCGCAATTGGTGGTAGATGGCAGAAAGCTGATAATGTTCTACTGGGTATTTCCCGATTTTCTTTTGCCCCAGCCGGAAGCCTTCGCCCCGACGGTCCACAGCAACATGAACACAATAATCCCAATATATGCAGGATCCTCGCTGATCAAGAGCAATGGCATTTTCTTAGTTGAACCCTCGGCCCTCTCCCAAGTCACGGCGATTGGCATACTAATCGAAGTTCTGGAATTTCGCCGGCCGCGATACCTGCTCGTTATAGTGCTCGGGTTTCTGATGGCTTACAGCGGGACGGGGTTGATGACTCTTCTTCTTTTTCTTCCTTTCGCCGGTCTTCGTCATAGCAGGGCGGGTCTCTCCGCGCTCCTCGTCGTTACGTTCGCGCTCGGGCTCTTGGCAACCGGAATTATAAACTTGTCGATTTTCCTCGGCCGCATTGGCGAGTTCGAGACTAATGGGGGGAGCGGTTTTGGCCGATTCGTCGTGCCGCTCTTGCTGGCAGCCAAGCACCTCGATACCGCATTTTTGCCAGCATTACTGGTAGGAAGCGGTCCGGGGACGGCAAATAACTTCACTGATACTTTCTACGGTGGAAGTAGCCCCTGCTGGTTCAAGCTCTTTTATGAGTACGGCGTAATTGGCTCATTCATTTTTGTCTGTTTCTTCGCATCCTGTCTCAGGCGATCGCGGTGTCCCGGGCCTGCGCTTGCGGCCCTAGTCTTCACATTCATCTTTCACGGGTCCCTCATTACGTCGTATCTTTTGACTATGATCATCGTTTTGTGCACGTTGCACGATCCTGAGCCTCGGCGCGGTCGCATCGTTGACCCAAGGCGTTATGCGCCGCCGCTCGTTGTCGGCTCGGCAATTGGCTGACTATGAGACATCGAGCGCTTCTTCGAGTTCGTTTGCAACGTCGATGCGCCGACGACCCAACACGCGGTAGCGTCGCTTCGTCGGAAATTCGCAGAGGGAGACCCGATGAAGCTTTCTGTGATCATTGCGAACTATAACTACCGCGACTTCGTCGGAGCGTCTATTGAAAGCGCGCTAGCAGTCGATTGGCCGGACAAGGAGGTTATCGTCGTCGACGACGCCTCGACCGATGACTCGAGAAGCGTCATCGATGGCTACCGAGGTAAAGCGGCGGCCTATTTCAGGCCGAAATCGTATCAATTGGGCGCTCACATTTTCGGATTCGAACAGAGCACCGGGGATGTTATCATTTTTCTCGATGCCGACGATTTGCTGGAACCTGACGTCATGCTGGAGGTCGAGAAGGTGTGGCGACCCGGCGTCTCCAAGATCCATTACCGGATGAACCTGATTGACGCGACCGGCACGCAGTTGGGGTCCGCAATACCGCAATTTCCACTGTTAGATGATACAGAAAAGCTTCGCCGAGCATTCTTGCGTACTATGACATACGCCACGCCCCCAGGATCGGGTAACGCTTACTCACGCGATTTCGTACGGAATGCCTTTGCCATGGCCCCACCGGCGATTCGTGAATCGGATGCTGTACTGCTGACACTCGCGCCAATGATGGGGGATATTTTGACGATCCGGAAGCCGCTCGCCCGGTACAGGATCCACGCTGCCAACAAGATGGCATTGCGTTCGCTGGATGCAGCCAAGTTTCGAAGCCAGCTCCAGCAAGATGCGGAATTGGCGCTCTTGTTTGCGGCCGCATCCCGGAGGCTTCACCTGCAAGTCGCGGACGACCCCTTGAGCTGCAGCCTTCACCACCTGCAATATCGTTTCGCCTCATATCTGATCGAGCCTTCGGCCCACCCTTTTCCGAGGGATACATTGATCGGCCTCGGCTGGCGCCTCGGACGCGCAGCAATTATATATTCGCAGATGCGGTTGCGAGATCGAACCATATTGCTGGTTTGGGTAATCGCCTGTGTGCTGACGCCCTCGTATTACCGGCGAAATTTGATCCTTTGGCGTTTTGCAGCGATATCACGGCCGACAATGGTCAACACGCTGCTGCGAGTTTTTAGCTCGCTGCGATCGACTTGGCTTCCCGACCGGGCAGGAACTGCGTCAGGACAATGAAGATCGTTTTGCATGAGATGGGGACCTACACCCACCGCCAGGAGCTCGCCAAGGCTTTGTCATCCCGCGGGCACGAGATCGCCTACCTATATTGCCCGTCCTTTAGAACGCCATCCCAGTCGTCGATGTCTTTCACCCCTGGCGACCAAGTGACCGTCATCCCGATCAAACTCGACTCGGAGTTTGCGAAGTGGCGGCTACTCAAACGTTTTCTTCAGGAACGGGCCTACGGCAACCGCGTGTCGTCCGTAATCGCGAGCCTTCGCCCCGACCTGGTGATCTCCGGGAACACCCCCATCGAAATCCAGGCCGTAATACAGGAAATATGTCGGCGTTCTAGAACGCCGTTTCTTTTCTGGCTGGAAGATGTCTACTCGATTGGCGTCAAATCCGTCCTTTCGAAGTTGCCGTTTATTGGCGCTCTGATAGCCGCCCGTTACGCTATGCTCGAGCATAAAGTGGCGCGACAGAGCGATGGGATTGTGGCGATTGCGGACGATTTTCGTGACCTTGCGGTCGATTGGGGGGTGGATCCAGATCGCATCGCCCTGATCGAGAACTGGGGTACAATCCCGGCAGACCCGCCGCCCGCAAAAGACAATGACTGGGCGGTGGGGCATGGACTCTTGGGTAAGAAGGTTCTCCTTTACTCCGGAGCTCTCGGCTTCAAGCACAATCCCCAGCTCTTCCTGGACCTCGCGAGAGAGTTTCACGAGGATGATGATGTTCGCGTTGTGGTAATCTCCGAAGGCTACGGCGCTGAATGGCTGTCATCGAGAATCTGCGAATTCCCGCAGCTGGTATTGCTGCCGTTTCAATCGGCACAAGATTATCGCAAAGCGCTCGCATCGGCTGATGTGCTGGTGGCAATCATCGAGCCGACTGCGGCAAAATATTCCGTCCCATCCAAGGTTCTCGCCTATATGACAGCAGGAAGACCAATTCTCGCCGCCATTCCGGCTGATAATTTGGCTGCTCGCACCATCAGCGCGGCCGCCGCCGGGCTGACCGTCGATCCCGAAAATCCATCCGAGCTGCGGCGTCTAGCAAGGTCGCTGATTGAGGACGAAGACCGACGCAGGGGACTGGGCGCCGCTGGGCTCGCTTATGCGCGTGCGAACTTCGAAATCAACGCTATCGCCGCTCGCTTCGAAGAGCTCTTTAGCCGTTTTGGCAGGCGAGCATCGGACCCAGTCGTGCGTTCTGCCGCGTCGGGCGACTTCGCCGCCCCAATCCGATAACTCTTATTGTAATCTCGCCTGCACGCGCCGAGGCTGCGCTACACAGCGAACCGCAACGGAGTTGATACTAGGGTCTACCTAAAGGTTGACGTCGGAGCGTAGCGGACGAAATATGGCCCAAAAAATTCTACCAATATTTCGGAGATCTGTCATACCGCTCGGACGAGAGGTCGTTCCACCTCATCCTACAGCTAATGCCGGTCACCTCGGTGTGTGACGTCGGTTGCGGCGACGGTATGTGGCGGCGGGCGTTCCACGATGAGTGGCGTAACCGACGTCGTGGGGATCGATGGCGAATACATGACCGGAGATCTCCTACAGACCCCGTTGCCAACTTTCAACCGATGGACCTGCGTCAGGAGGTTCGCTTGCAACGATCCTTCGATCTGGTAATCTCGCTCGAGGTCGCAGAACATCTACCGGAAAGCTGGGCGTTGGTTTCGTCGAGGACCTGACACGCTTGGCTCCGGTGGTGTTGTTTTCCACAGCGATCCCCGGTCAGGGCGGCCGGGATCACCTAAACGAGCAATGGCAGACCTACTGGAATCATCAGGTCGGGGTTGTAACGACGATAACATCAGGACCGGTGCGTGACTTCACCGAGCCCGGACAAAGCCCGATGCAGTGCTTCTGGCTCACTTGTTGGCAGCCATCCGGACGTGATGGCGTGCTGCGAGAAGAAATTTTCGGACTACCCGGCAACGCTCTCCTCGATCGCTTGGTAGACGAAGCCGCCGATGACATCCGATCGGCTGCGCGCTCGAACACAAACCTGCCGTACGCGACTTCGCCGAGACCCGCTACCAAGCCAAGTCCTGGAACAAGGAGCGCCGTGTTTGTGCCCATATCGAAGCCACACCATAGGGGCGCGATATCCGCTTCGTGATCACCAGCATTCACACCGGCTCGGCCGAGCAAGTCTATGAGACCCTCTATTGCGCCCGCGGCCAGGTGGAGAACCTGATCAAACTGCGCAAGGCCCAGCTCGCCTCCGACCGCACCCGCTGCCCGCTGGCCAATCAGATGCGCCTAATCCTGCACACCGCCGCCTATTGGCTGATACTGACGATGCGCGACGCCATCTGGGCGACCCACGTGTTCGCCACCGCCGAGTTCACCACCACCCGCTCGCGCCTCCTGAAGCTCGGAACCCGCGTCATCGAGAGCGCCTCCCGCGTCCGCCTCGCCTTTCCCGCGGCTTGCCCAGGGGCCGCGCTCTTCCGCCGCATCGCGAGGCCTTGATGCCCGCCGGACCGTGAACCACGGCATTCCGCCGCCAAAAACCGTCCCATAACCCTCCAGCCCCAAGCACACCGATCAGATCCAGCAGCGAAAGGAGGCCACCCACAAACTCGTCCCTACCCTCACCCGAGGATTGTCCGATGACCTCTACCCACTGGGCGAATAGGACGGGCGAATCTGATGGCTGCCACGAAGTGCTACAGGGCCTCTATTGGCGTCGAGTCTGTTCCGGTAGAGAATAATTGGTTATCATCGCCTCTCTGACTTCCTCAAATCAACATTCTACGGTTTTTCAAATTGCCTTCATTGCTCGTATATGGCGTGCCTGTGCCTCCTGATATTATCTGGATGTCGAATTACATCAAGCGCACTAAAATCGTGAATGCGCTCGAGAAGGAGGGAGATGAGCCACGATTACATCATTGTTGGCGGCGGCTCGGCCGGTTCGGTCATGGCCAACCGGCTGTCGGCCAAGAGCAGCAACAAAGTGCTCCTGTGCGAAGCCGGCCCGGACACCCCGCACGGCAAGGTACCGACCGAGATTCTCGACAGCTATCCCGGCGCTGCCTATTTCGATTCGCGCTTCCACTGGACCGAGCTCAAGGTCCACACCGAAGTCGTCTCACACAACCGACCGGAGGAGGACCGTCCGCCGCTGCGCAAATACGAGCAGGCGCGGGTGCTGGGTGGCGGCTCGTCGATCAATGCCCAGCTCGCCAATCGCGGAGCGCCGAGAGATTACGACGAATGGGAGGCGCGCGGTGCCGCCGGTTGGAATTGGGACGCGGTCCTGCCTTATTTCAAAAAGGTCGAGCGCGATACGGATTTTGACGGCCCGTGGCACGGCAAGGACGGCCGCATACCGGTCCGCCGCATCTTCCCCGATCTGTGGAACGGGCACGCCAAGGCGGTCGCCAAGGCCTTCGAGGATGCCGGGTTCGAATACATCCACGACCAGAACGCCGAGTTCAAGGACGGCTATTTCCCGATCACGATCTCCAACCTCTACGACCGCCGGGTCTCGGCGGCGATCGGCTACCTCGACCCAGGGACCCGGCTGCGCGACAACCTGACGATCTCGGCATTGACGCAGGTTACGGGGCTGGTGTTCGAGGGGACCCGCTGCGTCGGCGTTAAGGCGCTGGTCGACGGCAAGGAGACAGAATTTCGCGGTGGTGAGGTCGTCGTGTCGTCGGGCGCGATCCACTCGCCGGCCCATCTGCTGCGTGCCGGGATCGGGCCGGTCGGGCACCTTCGCGATCTCGGGATCGATGTCGTGGCGCACGTGCCAGGGGTCGGCCAGCGGCTTATGGACCACCCGTCGATCTCGGTCTCGTCCTTTATCAAGCCCGAATGTCGGCTCAAGGGGCTGACCCGGCACCATATCTTGCTCGGGCTGCGCTATTCTTCCGGGATCGGTGGCGCGCCGCCTAGCGACATGTTCGTCGCCAGCCTCAGCAAATCGGCCTGGCATGCGGTCGGCGAACAGATCGGCTCGCTGTTCGCTCGTCCGTACAAGACCTATTCGGAAACGGGACAAGTCAAACTCGCTTCGCGCGATTGGCGGGACGAGCCGATCGTCGAATTGAACCTATTGTCGGACCCGCGAGATCTCGAACGGCTGATGGACGCTCTTCGGCGGCTCGGCGCGATGCAGCTGAGCGCCGCGCTGCGCCAGGCGACCAGCGATCCGTTCCCTACGAACTATAGCGAGCGGGTCCGCACAAGCGGGGTCGTCAATACGAAGAACAAGCTAATCGCCGACGTCATCGCCGGTCTGCTCGACGGTCCGGCTTGGTTGCGCCGCCTGTTGATCCAAAGGGTTATCGCCAGGGGCTATCGCCTCGACGAGCTGATCGGCGACCACGAGGCGCTCGAAGACTTTATCCGCAAAACAGCAATGGGCGTGAGGCACGTGACCTGCACATGCCGCATGGGAGCAGAGGGCGACCCAATGGCGGTGACCGATACTCTGGGTCGGGTGCGCAACGTCGCCGGTTTGCGGGTCGTCGATGCTTCGCTGTTTCCCGTCTTGCCTTGCGCGGACACCAACTTTCCGACCTTGATGACCGCCGAGAAGATCGCCGACGCGATGCTTGCTTAATGATCCGTCGAGAACTGGACCGCTGTTTCCCCATGAGGGCATAAGCTGCTGAGGGGAGATAATAGCCGTCGTTCCCGCGAAAGCGCGCGAAAGCACGGGCCCGAGGCCGACCAGTCGGGGCCTGAACGAGAAGCGTCCTTGCGTTTGCATCCTCGCGAGCCGACGCGACGGTACGCTCTATATCGGGGTCACGAGCGATCCTGCGCGCGGTATTTGGCGAAACCGATCGAATGCCGTCGCCGGATCTGTTCAGAACTACGGCGTGCACAGGTCAGTCTTCGCCGAGTTTCACGAGGCGCTGACCGATGCGATGTTTCGTGAGAAGCGCATCGAGAAGTGGTCTCGGGCGTGAAAACTGGAATTGAGCGATTTAAGCCGGCACTCCGGGGATGACGCACTGAGTTGCGGTGTATCAATAAGAATTCTTGTAGATAGGTATAACAGTAGAACCCGATGCATGATCTCACCGAGATCGGATCGAGCCCGCTGCGGTGCCTCTGGCTCACGCGGATGTACCCTGTGCCGCCTGACGCCGGAGACCTGACATACAGCTTCCAGCTTCTATCGAGCCTCAGCCGCGCTGGCGTGCGGCTCACGGTCTTGACAATGGGCCGCACCGACGATCGCGCCGGCAGCGCCAACGACAACGGGATCGAATGGATCGTCGTCCCATGGGAAAGCGATCGAGAAATAGGCGGGCGTCTTGCGATGCGGAGCCTGTTCAGCCGCCTTCCGAATGTTGCGACCCAATATAATGTCGCATCGTTCCGTCGCGCGCTCCGGAAGCAAATGGCGCGCGATTGGGATGCGATCGTCGTCGATCATCTCGGAATGGGGTGGGCTTGGCCTGTGGTTGAGGCATATCGGCGCCTGAAGGCGGGCGTCGTCTTGGTCTTTATCGCCCACCAATGCGAAGGAGAGGTAAGACAGAGCGTAGCCCGGAACTTCCGCGGAAACATTGTGCGCAAGATTGGCTTGAGCGTCGATGCAGCAAAGGCTGATCGACTGGAGAATAAACTCGTTCGGAAGTCGAACTTGGTTTCGGCCATCACCGCCGAAGATCTTCGCTGCTTTGGCGGTTTAGACAAGATCGTGCTGCTGACCCCCGGCTACGCGGGCAGGCATGTCGCGTGCCGCAAGATCGACGGCGCGACGCCACGCCGAGCGCTGATCCTCGGCACCGCCATCTGGCTGGCGAAGCAGATGAACTTGATTGAATTCTTGGCAGCCGCTGACGAACTATTCCACCAGCTCCAGATAGAGCTGTGGGTGGTTGGCAATGTCGCAGACCACCTGCAGGCCCGGAACCATTTTCGCGCGACCCGCTTCCTGGGTTTCGTCGAGGATCTGGAGCCGATTTTTCGTAGCGTCAGAGTTGGTATCGTCGCCGAGCGAACCGGCGGCGGGTTCAAGCTCAAGACGCTCGACTATATCTTCAATCGAGTGCCTATCGCCACAATAAGAGGTGGTATTGCTGGTTTACCACTGACGCCTGGGCTACACTATCTATCCTTTGCATCCGTGCGGGAGCTCGTGCAAGGCGTTGTTGCCGTGATCGACGACATCCAGCGGCTCAATTTCCTGCAACAGGCCGCTTACGAAAAATGCAAGAGCGGTTTTGACTGGAGCGATCGCGGCCGAACTCTTTGCAGTGCCATCCAGAAAGCCGTGAACCGCCAGAGGGCAGCTCACGCGAGGAGTTAGTATCATGATCGTCAATCACGCCCCACTTCCTTAAACTTCAAGCGAGACGAACACTACGGCGATGACGAGCTTTCGCTGCCCGCCTGCAGTGGGATAGGTCTCTATCGGACGCAGGTGATCACGGCTCCTTCCCAAGCAATTCGAGTGGTTGTTCCAATGGGGCAGGTCGGGTCGCCATGTATCGTACGCTTCCCCGGTTCGGGCTGCGCGCATAGTGGAAGACGATGCCGAAATCGTCACCTATCCCGAAGCGGCGCGCGCTCGAGCAAGGCACCGATCGAGGCCGGGCGCTGGCAGCGAGCGGGAGACACCCAGAATTGCGTCAATCAGCAGCGAACTTCGACGGATCATGGAGCTCCGGGACT
>Ga0306921_10005172_pt1 | contig 13499 bp, 13 predicted proteins | sample sta12Cox44000080_FD_203760 | JGI IMG/M metagenome (GOLD analysis project Ga0306921, IMG submission 203760) | Lab enrichment of tropical soil microbial communities from Luquillo Experimental Forest, Puerto Rico - statoxic.12C.oxic.44.000.080 (v2)... | ecosystem: Environmental > Terrestrial >... | reverse complement strand
AAACACCAGATCCTCCACTGCAGCCAATAACCGCCAGGGGGAGCACAGTTCGCTCCCACAAATCCCGAAACGGCCGGTGCTAACAGAACCGCAGCCCCCACGAATTTGCCAAGAGCACTCACGTTGTCCAAATGCGGCGCGGGTCCTAACAGGAACTGGGTCGCCAGAGTCGCCATGAGGAGCTCGACGATGTTGCCAAGGGCGATCCAGAACGTGGGTCTTGGCAGTAAACCCGTTTGGAGATCCGCCGCGGCAAGTGCTCCCATGCCCACGACGATCACCAGGGGCCACAGTTTTCTTGGCGTCAGCAATAAGACCGCTGCCAAAAACGGCGTACCGAGCCAAAAGGAGCCCACGTGGTTGGGGGGAATTCCGATCGCGTAAACGAGGCGATCAACGCAATAACATACGACGGCAACAAGGCATGCCAGGCCCACCGGACCTAGCCAGGAATGAAACTGGCCCAGTGCATTCGGAGGGGTCATCTGCAGGTCTCGCGCTGGCAAACCCGGAGTTTTAGCCGACCGGAACATTTCGATGGCGAGTTTACTCCATAACCTGACTGCTTGAAACACAACCGGGCCCGATCCCGCTCGTGTCGAATGAATTCATTACCTCATGACCGCGACAGGCTTGCTCCGGAATCGAAGTAAAGGGTTCTGCGATCCGCCGATTTGGTCAACTGGGTTCTGGCAACTGTCGATGTGAAGCCGACATTCATTCCAGCGGACCTGTTAAACCTGACAGTATTTCAAGGCTTGACGCTGTTGCGATAGTGGTTGAGGCTCGCTGGTGTGGTGTTGAGGGCGCAGGCGTATCCGTGATTGGCACTTGAGCGTTTAGTTGAATAGCTACAGGCTTTCCGATTCAGTTGGCCGGTGGAGACGTCGACGAACAGGACCCGCATGATTGCGCCTGCTCCCGTACGATTGTTTTCTTCTCTTCAGCAGAACGACATCAGGACCATCGAAGCTGCGGCGACGCGGCGAAAGTTCGAAGCGTCCCAAGTCATCGTGAGAGCGAACGAACCCGCCAAGCGTTTATTCCTTATAACTGCAGGGTACGTCGACTATCACGTTACAAATGAAGATGGGCAAGACATTCTGTTGAGGCGGCTTGCCGCTGGAGACATCTTCGGCGTAGCCGCCTTCCTATCCAACCCGATTGGATACCTCGGGACCGCCAAAGCGGTTGAGCGTGTCCATCTTCTGGAGTGGACAAGCGAAGCCATTAGACAGCTCGCAAAGAGTTACCCGCAACTGACAGAGAATGCCCTTCGAACTGCTCTGCGATACCTTGCCTTGTACGCCGAACGACATATCGCAATGGTTTCAAACACTGCTCAGGAAAGGCTGGCATGCGCATTGAGCGGCTTGGGCTCGCGCACTGGCCACCCGGTTCCGAGTGGAGTGGAAGTCGGTATCAAGAACGAGGACCTAGCTTCGCTTGCGGATTTGAGCCTTTTTACCGTCTCGCGAATCCTGAATAATTGGGGTCGCAAGAGGGTCGTCGAAAAACGACGCGGGAAGATAATCATTCTCTCCCCCGAGAGACTGCTCGCGGCCTAGGGCCCAGGCTAAAACGTTCTGTTTCCTAACCGCCGTGTTCTTCCCCGAGAGCCCGTGGCACGCTAGTTTCCAAACCGATAACTCGACATTGTGATGTTGCCGAAGAACTTGTCCTCTTGGTATACGACCTTCCCGGGCTCTCGCTCCGCCGTGCCCACAGCTACGTGAAGCGGCACAAAGTGGTCCTCTTGAGGGTGAACGGCGCGCGCGAAAGGTGCCCGATGCCATTCGAGCAGGCGTGCTGACCGCTCGGTCGGCGAACAGTGCACGAGGGTCTCACTAAGCCATGCGTCGAATTTCGCTGAATGTTTTTCGGTCGAGTTTAGCCGCACAGACATCATGCCCCTTAGATTGTCATAGCTACTGCCACTTCCGATGATGAGGATCCCCTGCTGGCGAACAGGAGCCAGTGCTCGGCCTAGCTTCATGTGCGATTCGGGATTGTAGTCGCAGCGGATGGAGACCTGGACGACCGGAATGGCTGCGTCGGGGTGTGTGACGGCCAACAGCGAATAGGTGCCGTGATCAAACCCACGCACCGAATCAAGGCGACTCGGGAGCCCGGCTTTCTGGATCAGGGAGTGAACTTGCCGCGCCAGTTCTGGTGAGCCAGGAGCGGGATAGCGGATGTGATAGAGCTCCTCAGGGAAACCGCCATAGTCATAAACCATCGGGGGCCAGGCACTGGACATCACGGCAAAATCGGGTTCCTCCCAGTGACCCGAAATCATCAGGATAGCCCTCGGTTTCATGGGCAACTGTTCTGGCAACTGTTTCAGCGCGGATTCAAGCGCCGCGAAGTGTTGGCGAGATTCTCCTGTCATGTAGGGCCATGGTCCACCGCCATGACTCAAATAGAACGTGGGGAGTCGGATTAGCATCGTGCGGGTCGAAATTTTGTCGCTATATCCACTCTATATTCTCAAAGGAAGCCAGGCAAAGGTGTTTGTCCGCTGGTTCGCTGCCAATGCCGAACGTCGGGGATTACGCTGACTCTCCGCCTCGCTGGTTCGCGCCGCTTGGATAGGTGTCAATTTCGCCCAGAACGTTGCGGTCGGGAGCGTAAAAAATGAAATATCGACCGGGGTTTTCGGCAGCCATCTGTTCCATTTTCTCTTTTGCCTTCGGGAGCCCTTCAACGGCGCAGATCCACACAGGGTTTCTCTCGGGGGTGCCGGCGAAAATGTCGAATTTAGGGAGACCAGTTGAAGAAGCCGCCTTGGCAGCGTCCCTGGTACTTCTCTTGGCGAGGATCACAGCCCATTCAATCAGTGCCGGGCGGCAGGGCCCTTCCAACACTGCGAAAATCCCGCAACGCTCAGCCTGTCGGCACTCGGCCTGACTCATCGAGCGGGGAATCAAAACAATTCTTGGCTTTGTGATCAGACCCCTGGTGATCGCCGCATACACGTCCCAATAATCGCCGTCCGGCACACGCTCGTCGCAAAAGACCATGTCAACCATGTCGCGTCGCGTTATCTTTCTGCATTCATCCACTGTGGAAAGCCACGCAACGTCGATTTCGAGGCGAGCAAAGACTTGCTGAAGTTCGCTACGGGTCGTGGGATCAGCGGTAACGACCAAGACGTTCCATATGCTGCGGGAACGCTCGGAAACCTCAAAAGAAGATTTCGCGAGAGAAGGACTTGCCATGACGGCCTCCCCGGCTGTTGTGTCCTATGCACAAGGGACCGTCGCCCATAGGCGCGGCGGAAAGTTGTGATCGACGACGCCAGTATCTACCCGCTTCCGTCGGGAAGCAAGCACTTCAAACTATGAAAGTAGGCCGCTGCCAAACGCTTCGTCGACGCGCGTTTCGGTGTCAATGTTACATCACACCAAGCGTCTGCCAACGCTTCATTCGAATGGCGAGCGTCGAGGAGTTGAAACGGACCATTATGCTGGTGACCGATGCCTCGAGACGACTAGTCCGAGGCAGCAGCCGAGATAGGTTCGGCTTGTCAAGTCATATAGCCACGCGTTCCGGCGAGGTTGAGCAGTCAAAATCGTGCGCCTAAATGTGAGGGCCATCACGGCTGGCGCCCGACCGGCCCGGCCCCAGTCGAGCGAACCATGGCTGAGAGCCGGTGCTTCGCCTCGGCCGCTTGGCAAGACCTTACTCGAGATTCCGCGTCGTCACCGACCAGATTTCCGACTGGCCTTTGGTGTCGCTACAACCTTAGGTGACACGCGGCGAGGAGATCCTCTCGCTTTCCTTTTCCTCTGTCGCCGAGCCGAGGTTTTCGGTACGAGAGCCTGCTTAGCTTTCTTAGCCGTTGCCGTCACGGCCCCAAGCGCAGACCCGATGGACTCGGCCAGACTAACCAACGTAGTTTCGCCATTGCCTTTCTTTGTGGGCATTTTTCGCTCCGGGATCGACTACCGATGCTCGTCATCATCGTGATGGCCGTAGTCTCGGTGATCGTTGTCGTCCCAATCCCGGTCTGTGTGCCATCGTTTTTGGTCCGCGTCCCACCAGCGATGATTTTCGTTCCAACATCGGTCACGCGCTTCCCGAAGCTCATGACGCGCATGTTCAGCCTCTTCGCTTTGGTAACCCCGATGTTCGATAGCCTCATGCAACCTGTGATCAGCCTGGCTCACTCGCTTTTGGCAATCATCTGCACGAGCCGCCTGCCCGCCCAACCCAAACATTCCGGCTAGTGCGGCACAGGCAAGGAGTCTTACAAGCAACCACGAATGTCCTCGCTTCACCATAGGTCCCCCCTATGCGCCTTACTCGTCTGGCGCTGCTCGGAATCGTATGGCCCCGCTACCGCCCCCACTTATCCCAGTAAGACCGTAAACAGCTCTGGAAATATCGTGTATCTCTACGGTGTCGCCATTCGCGATATTGTTGTACGAGATCTGGATCAATGACTCTATGTCCAGGCCATCGATATGCGGTGGGCTCGGCACGAGCAGTTCGGGTCAATAAGCGGTGGGCCAGTGGACGCGTGGGTGGCCCGCAAGGTACCCGGTACAGGGCCGGAACAACCCGATCAACTCTCTAGGCAATCGCTTAGAAAAGGAATTGGACTTTCATCACTCGTAAATCAGCTGAGTGCGACGGGTCTTTTTTTCTCCAAATTTCTCGCCTGCTCAAACGCATAGGCCATTTGCAGCACGCCCCGATCGTCATGATTTCGGCCTACGATTTGTATCCCGATCGGCAACCCGCTTTTCGAGAATGCACACGGCACGGACACAGCCGGATTTCCTGTTGTTGTGATGTAGCAGGCTGACTTCATCCAGGAGAGGTAGCTGTCCATCCTCACGCCGTTAATCTCGGTCGGGTAGTGTTGCGTCGCGTCAAAGGGCAAGACCTGGTTCACGGGCAAAACAAAAAACTCGTATTTCTGTAAGAATTCACGCACTCGTTGATAGAGCGCCGATCGCTTCAACTCGACCCGTGACAAATACGGCCCAGTTAGCTTCCGACCTTCCTGCACATGCCAGTGAATGTACTCATTCAATTGATCCCCTTGTGTGGCCATTAGGTCCCCAAACCGTGACTCAATCGCCCAGTGTCGCCAGGCAAGGAAGCATTCATTCGCATCGCGATAATCTGGTTCCGCTTCTTCCACTACGCAGCCGATTGATTCAAAGACCTTGGCCTGTGCGCGAATCGCTTCCTTCACTTCCGGCTCCCATGGCAATCCCATATCGCGGAACATCGCCACGCGCACTCCTTGGAAGTTCCGTCCTTCGAGCTGCTGGGCGAACTGGCTACCCGGCTGATCAATGGAAAGCGGTATCCGCTCGTCCGGCCCCGCCAGCACGCTCATAAAGAACGCGCAGTCCCTTACGTTCCGAGCCACCGGCCCTGAAACGGAGAACGTTTGCCAGGCCAGGTCGACGGGAGTGTTTGGTACTCTCCCCGGTGAAGGACGCAGGCCCACCGCATTGCAGAAATTCGGGGGATTGCGTAGCGATCCGCCATAATCACTCCCGTCCGCCAACGGCACCATCCCGCAAACCACTGCGGCCGCCCCTCCCCCGGTGCTTCCACCGCATGTCTTGCTGAGATCGTAGGGATTGCGGGTCACACCGAAGACAGAATTAAATGTCTGGGAACCCAAACCGAACTCAGGCACGTTTGTCTTTCCTATCACGATCCCGCCGGCCCTCTTTTCACGTTCGACCAAAAGGCAGTCTGTCTTGGGAATCTCGTCCTTGTACAACGGCGATCCGTACGTCGTTCGTATGCCCTTGGTAGGGTTTAGATCCTTGACGCCGATGGGCAGCCCGTGTAGAGGTCCGACCCGTCTCCCCTTCGCGAGTGCATCGTCTGCGACCCGCGCCTCGGCCATCAATTGCTCCTCGTCCACCAGCGTTACGATCGCATTGACTTTCGCGTTCAGGCGCGCGATCTGGTTCAGATGGGCCTTCATTACTTCCACGGCAGAAACTTTTTTCGTCCGAAGGAGTTCGACAAGCGCGGTCGCTTCCATGAGGCAGATTTCTTCGGAGGATGCTTGTGCCGGCTCGACCTTGTTCATGTCGCTGCTCTCCTTCTCAGTTCCGGGATGCCTTAACAACGGACCGAGAATCTCGGTCACCGCCGCCGTGGATCCGACCTGCAATACTTGCCGCCGAGTCATGCTTTTCATCTGATCTCCGTGGAGAGAACACGCCAACTGTACACCTGGTATCCAAACTCACTTCAGCCCAATCCCCCGGTAAGCAACGAAGTAATTGGGGGGCGTTGAGAAAATACTCGCATCGCGCTGGAGGTTCCCGAGGCCGGAACAGGCAACCATCGCCGAGAGAAGTGTCTAACTAGAAGGTACACACTATAGATAGCCCTGCTCCGTCTCTTATCGCGCACCCTAACGCCGCCCAATTGCCAGGCAGCCCGGACGTTTCATGCGAATCGGTGGTTTGCGATAAACTTGCGCGGTGACGTTAGATACCATTCCCCTTCTAGCACATCCTCTCGAGGAGTCGTCGGCGTTTACTCCAGAGGCTTTGTTGGAGGCCGTTCGGGTCGCCCGTAGCTTGCCGCGGAACCCGGTACCGCCTATTTGCGTTCTAGAATTTGACGGCGACTTGACGGATTGGCTGGTCTCAATCGGTGCAGTGAAACCATGGAATTCTTGGGCCTGCTTTCATACCACGATGTACGCGTTCGAAGTCGAGAAAACACCGTGTGGGATCGTGCCTCGGACCATCGGCGGACCCTATGCGGCGTTGATCGCTGAACAATTGAAGTCCTCCGGGGCCCAGGTGGTATTAGGGCTGACGTCGGCGGGGCGCGTTGCCGCATCCGTCCCCATTCCGAGTTGGGTGGTTGCGACGGCGGCCATCCGTGATGAAGGTACCTCGTACCACTACTTGCCTGCAAGCCGCACGGCCGTTGCCCACGCCGCGCTCGCCGATTCCCTCCTGCGGGGACTGAGTAGTCTCGGCGTTCGGGTTTCGAGCGGTGCGGTTTGGACTACCGACGCGCCCTACCGTGAAACTAAACAACAGCTCGCAGAATACGGGCAGCAGGGCGTACTCGCAGTTGAGATGCAAGCCGCATCGCTTTTCGCCTTTGGCATCGCCAGGAACATACCAGTTGGTATGGTCGCGCATGTAACCAACGCCGTAGGCCACGAACAGGCTCCCTTCGAGAAAGGTTCGCAGGAGTTCACCGAGCGGCTTCTCGAAGAGATGTGCCGCGCGACCAAATCGTTTCTTGGGATTTGAAGCCGAGGCTCGTGGCGAGTCGTGAGGCAGCGTTGCACGACTTGCCGTTTCCCACTGCTTATGGATTCTCGCTCGCCGATGCCGATCTGAGCATGAAAGATGACCAGAGTCTCAAGGACCTCGGTCGAACAGCTGACGAAGTCACTTTGCCGCTTGGCCGGACCTCGCTTTAGGAAAGGATCCGGATTTGGCGCGTGCCCTCGGGCGGGCTGGCGGCAAGCTCGACCGCGTCGAAACCCGCAAGATGTTTCCGTCGAGTGGATACCCTTCTAACTAGGCCCTGCCTTTACACGGCCTCTTTCTGCAAGGGTCCGCGCCGTGGCGCCCAGGGCCCATTGGAGCGCTATCCCTTCAATCCGCGTTGCCAGAGGGCACACAACGCCGTGTTGTATAGCGCAAGCGCGGTCGTAATCTGCCCTAGATGATTATCGTGGGTCGATAGATAGGCGGCTTTGTGTAGCACGTCGGCATGCAAGTTTCCCTCGGTCGAACAGTCTATGATCACGGCGCCGTCTTTCACGTCGCGCACCAAGTCCGCCTCGGACTGCGCCGGGAATGCGGTCACGATGATGTCCGCAGTCTTGAGATACGCCTCCCGGTCTTCCGGCCGGGTCTGCGGATGGATCATGAGCGCGGTGGCCCCGATCCGCATCAGCATACTTTGCAGCGGAATCCCGATGCGCGGCGAGCTGTTGCAGATCGCCACCGTCGGGCCGCTCTGCTGGGCCTCGCGCGGAAACATGTTCTTGATCTCCTGGTGTTGGTGCAGCAGAGTAAGGATGGCTTTTGCCGTGCAGGGCACGACGCCTTCGTACTTCTCTTCTTCGTCGACCCTGGTAATGTTCAGCGCCATGCGGCCGGTGTTCTCGACCGTAAGCCCTTCGATGTCCTTCTCTGGCCGCACCCGCCGCAGAAAATAATCTTCGGTCTTGCCGAACGGCGCCGGAAAGAAGATAAATGTCCCGTAGATCTTGTCGTAGACTTGCGCGCCCATCAACAGCAGTTCCAGGGCGTCTGCGCTGTGCGCTTCTTCTATTCGAAAATCCAGGCCGTGCTGCCGGAATTGCTTCCCCATATAGCTCGCGTATCGCCGGGAGCCACGGTCGACTTCCAGGTTCGGCAGCCGCGGCATAAACGCGGCGACGCGGATTTCCGCCCGGTCGACCCCGGTCTTCTCGACCTGTGCCAGTTTCTGTTCGGCCTGAGTGAACACTTCTTCAGCTGCTGCAATGCAGTTCAATCGCTTGCTCTGCGGAACTTCCTGCGTCCAACTCATGTCCGGCGCGAATGCACTTTTTCGCGCCTGCGGCATTTCCAGTGTGTCCATACTCGGCATTGATTATCGCGCGGCGGGCGCCCTTGACCAAGCTCTTACCAGGATTCCGGGTCACGGCAATTCCAATTCCTGATTTCGCCGAGGACTAGCGTGAGGGGGCTTGAGTGCCCAGTAAGTGTCTGAGGAGTGATGTCAAAGAAGTCCCGACCGGACCGACTGCCCCTGGCTCCCGTGCCATGACGGCATAGGTTGTCCTCAGGGCGGGAGCTATTCCCAGCGGAAGATCTTCGCCGAGAGCGCCATGCACACCATAAATGCCAGGATCAGAGCGATGACATCGCGCAGGTGTGCCGACCACGGGTCGCCCTTCCAAATTCCTTCCAGCAGAGACACGGCGTAGGTGAGCGGCAGAATCCGCGCGACGATCTGCAGCTTCGGCGGAAGCGATTCCACGGCGACGAACAGTCCCGAGAGGCCGACCATGGGATACAGGATGAGCGCGCCGATTGGTTGTGAGAAGCGCGCCGTCGGAACAACGCTGGCAATCAGAAAGCCGATGGAGAGGATGCTCCATGTGCTGATCAGGAGAGCGATCGTGAAGCTGAGCAGCGGGGCGTGAATGCCGATTGGGTAGTAGCGTTTGCCTGCAAGCACCATCAGAAACAGCGTAACCGCAGTGAGCAACAGCTTAACGATTACGTGCGCGGTGAGGATCGTCTGCGGTCGCAGAGGCGTGGCGCGCAGTCGCTTGAGAATACCCCCTTCGCGGTAAATGGAAATGATTGTGACGAGCGAGAGCACCGCGCTGAGCGTGATCAGGATCGAGCCAAGGACCGGGACACCGACGCGTAGAAAGCTGTTTAGAGAAAGCGAAGGAAGCGAGACTCGGTGGCCAAGCATTCGCCCTACCACTACGAATACGAGTACGGGAATGACGACCATCCCCAAGGCCCCCAGCGGTTCTCGCAAGAAGACCTTGATTTCGATCCAGGTCAGCGTCCAAAGCCCGCGCAACATGGCAGCCCCTCCTAATCGCGGATCGAGTGGCCAGTGAGCTTGAGAAAGACGTCTTCGAGGTTGGGCAGCACCGTCCGGAAATCGGTAACCTTGATGCCGTGTTCCGACACGCAGTGAATCACATCGGTCACGAAGTCGTCCCCCGACCCGCGAATCGTCAAGCGGGAATCTGTACTCGTGATCGCCTCAAATCGTGGCATCGCTCGAAGCCATTCTTCGGCAACTGGGTCGTCTGTCGAGAGCACCACGGTGCGCTCCGGGCAGTGCCGTTGCACTAGGCTTTCCGGGGGGCCGCTGTCGATGATCCGGCCATGTTCGATGATGGCAACCCGGTCGCACAATCGCTCGGCTTCTTCCATCAGATGAGTTGTCAGGAAAACCGTCTTGCCCCGTTTGCGGATGCCGCGGACTAACTCCCAAATCGCCCGGCGGGCCTGAGGATCCAGGCCGGTGGTCAACTCGTCGAGGAAGACAACCTCCGGATCATTGATCAGCGCGAGCACGATGAAGAGCCGCTGTTTCTGGCCCCCGGAAAGATCCATGAACCAGGTGTTTCGTTTCTCGGCAAGACCGAGCTGCTCGACGAGTTGGTCACCGTCGGCTGCCTTCTTCCCGTACAGAGACGACCACAGATGGACCGCCTCCCAAACTTTGATACGCTTCTGGAGCTGCGCTTGTTGGAGCTGCACACCGACTCGCCCCTGCAAACGATACATGTCCCGCCGCGGATCAAGTCCAACGACCCAGACGGTGCCTCGGTCGGGCGTGCGCAAGCCCTCGATGCACTCCATGGTGGTGGTTTTCCCAGCACCGTTCGGCCCGATCAAACCGAAGATCTCGCCCGTCTTGACCTCGAACGAGACGTCATCGACCGCCACGATTGCGCCATAGGCTTTGCGTAATCCTGAGACTCGAATGACGGAATGGCCGGCGGGGGATTGCTGAGCCACGGCGAGTGAGTAAGTCTACATTACACAAATCACGAGCGCAATCGCACTGGCCAGTTGGAACCAGAAATCGGCGACTGTGGAAAAGCCGCCGCGTGGGAACCAAAGGAAGGTCTCCACTTCGCTTGGAAATCCCACACACCGAGGGGATCGCCACTTTCCAGAAAGCTGAATGTGGCACACGTCCTGGCGGATCGGACCTGCGCCTTGGGGTCGTTAGACCCGAACTCTCGCAGCAACTATCGTTTTCCGGATGGCACTTCGCACACAAAGCTCGCTGCGTCTCTAATGTCCCCCGTTTGCTTGTAACGGGCGACCTGCGGATAGGGACATAAGGTATGCGTCATCGCTACGCCTTTCGCAGGATTGCTGTCAACGAATCCGGTGGCGATGATGTGATCTGGCGCCACGCCTTTCTCAACCCAGCGATCCAGGGCCAAGACGACATCATGGTCAGCGTCTTCTTCCGGCGGCTCCATTCCGCCGGCGTTCCCAAATATTGTAGCGCCGGGACCCCCAGCGCAATGCGACATTGCCGGCACCATGAACAAGCGATAGAAATTTTGCGTTTTGCCCATCATTTTTTGCACGGTTTCGAAATAATCCACGCTGCCTTGCGGCGGAATGGCGGCGTCACCCCAGCCGTGATACTGGATCAGCTTGCCGCCGCGCGCCTTGAACGCCTTCAAATTCGGATCATCTGAATTCAGGATGGCTCCGAACTTGTCGTCTGCCAGCTTAATATCGCGATCCAGATTCAACGACTGGACCTCCCATTTGGCATCCTGGAACACAAAGTCACGGAAAAAGTAAGCCGCGAATAGCTTGCCGACTCCCAATTGGGGAGCGCTTGTCCCCGTAATCCAGACGACCCAATTCGCAGCAAACGCCTCGACGCCGGGGGAGAAACCGGGCCCGATGATCGCTCCTGTTTGTGAATTTTTCATTGCACCATAAATTTTTGCCGCGGCCTCCACCTGGGGCGCGGTCAGACAGTCCGATGCGTCGTCGCCCTTGCACTGGACAACGGCAGGATCGAAGTGGCATACACCGGGATCCTCGATGAATCCGTCTTTGACGCCGTCGATTGTGTCACAAGCGGCTATCGCGGCATTTTGGAGCACGGGCAGTTTCACAGGTGGAATATAGCTGTCAGGAGTTGCCAAAAGTGCTTTCGCGTCCCATGCTCCTCGAAGCTGTAGTGCATTCCAATGAATGGCAGGTGCGCCGGCTACGATCCCGTGGAAGTCCCCCGGATAGCGCTGTGCCTCGGTGAGCCCTTCACGCCCGCCTTCCGAGCAGCCGACGAAATAATTCCGGCTCGCCTCTTTGCCGTAGAAGGCATGCACGATCGCTTTTGCCTGTACCGAAGTTTCATGCACGGCCCGATAGCCGAAATCCACTACTTTTTCCGGATGTCCGATGGCCCAACTTTGATCGGGTCCGCTGACGTGTCCATCGTCTGTGGCTGCTGTGGCATATCCGTGGATCAACGGCTCTGCCATAGCCGCGAACGGAATCAGGCCTGCAAACCCGCCGTTGCCCACTTGCTCAAATTTTTCGTTCCAGCCTGATGTGGGAAGCCAAACCTCGAAATGAATTTCTGAGTCGCTGGTCGGTTTGGCGATACCCGCCACCCTGCAGAACGCGGGCAGCGCCTTCGTCGGCGCCGGCAGGCCCGGCGAGGCCGGCGGCTTGTAATTTCCCGCTGCGACGGAGGTTGCCGAAGTGATCGTCGCATTCGGCAAGGCGAGCTTGGCGAGAGATTCGCAAGATTGTTGGCCGGGCGTCGGGGCAGGAAAAACTGCCGCCACCGACAGGGCCATCCAGCCGTACAGCGTGACTCGAAAACTCACAGTCTCCCCCTTGCCAGGAGCTTACTTGCGGAATGATTGCGTCCCCAACTGGACGCGCAGAAGTATGTGCCGAGCTGAAGAAGTGCGTCAAGAGGAGTGCGCGCCTAAGATGCGGCGCACCCTCGAGGAATGTCACTGATTTAACTTAAGGAGGTATCAGAGACGGTGTTGCAATGATTTAAATCCAGCAGCATTAGCGGACCGCTATAGGGTCGTTTTACGCATGGGCGGCGCTAGCCTGGAAACTCGCGATTGCTTCTGCCTCGTCGGTGTAAACCGGGAGGCATTTAGTCAGGTGCGTTATTTCCAAGACTTCTAGGACGTACCCAGTGGGGCGGAGGATCTTTAAGTGGCTGCCTCTGCGCCTCAGAGTCACGTAGGATTGCACCAGAGCATTGATTCCTGTGCTATCGACCTGTGTGACTTCGGCGAGATTGATGAGAATATCGCACGGCATGGTCTCGGCAAGGGTGCGCACCTCAGCCTTGAATGAATCGCTATCCGCACCTATGGTGATGCGTCCCCGAAGATCGAGAATTGTAATGTTTCCCGACTTTCGCACAGAAATCAGCAGGCCCATGTCCGCCTCCTCGCGCCCACTCGTCAGCGCCAGTACGCGTCAATTTAGATTGTAGGGCTTGGGTCGGGCACCTATGGCATAACCTTTAGGCGGCGGCGGGAAACTGTCAAATGTACCAGCGTGCGCGGCGGGGCGCAGAAGAAGGCACCCAGTCAGTCGAGAGCAGCCAGGAAGCCGTTGAGACGATACACCGAGGGGACGTTTGTCTCTTAGCCGACGGCAGCGTTGAATTGGCCCTGTCCAGTTATCGGTACGAAGGCATTGATGGTCGTGCCACCGCCCGGTCTTGTTCGAATGGAGAGCGAGCCTTGGACCAAACGAAGCCGTTCGCGCATGCTGAGCAATCCCAGTCCCCCCGGATTATCTTCACGCTCGAGTTCGAAACCAACTCCGGAATCGGAGACTTTGAGGCCGACCCCACCCGGTTCTCCATAGAGGCAGACCTCAACGCGGCGCGCACCACTGTGCTTCACAGCATTGCGCAAGGCTTCCTGCAACACGCGGAACAAGCAGATTGAGACGTCACGAGGCACTCTAGCGGGGACGTTTTCATTTGAAAAA
>Ga0306921_10005171_pt1 | contig 13499 bp, 22 predicted proteins | sample sta12Cox44000080_FD_203760 | JGI IMG/M metagenome (GOLD analysis project Ga0306921, IMG submission 203760) | Lab enrichment of tropical soil microbial communities from Luquillo Experimental Forest, Puerto Rico - statoxic.12C.oxic.44.000.080 (v2)... | ecosystem: Environmental > Terrestrial >... | reverse complement strand
GCATACGGATCGATGCCGTCCGGGCCAGCGGCGTGCGCCCGGAATACGCACTGATCGATCTCGCGAGCGGCAAGGCGTTCGGCCAGGCGAGCTATCTAAATATTGACCCTGCCGCTGGTAGCATCGAGGTTGGCGGGATTGTTTACGCGCCGGCATTTCAGCGTGGGATTGCCGCAACCGAGGCAATGTACCTGATGATGCGGCACGTCTTTGATGAACTCGGCTATCGCCGCTACGCCTAGCAATGCAATTCGCTCAATGCCAGATCGCGGGCAGCTGCAACCCGGCTCGGCTTCAAATTCGAGGGCGTCTGGCGGCAGGCCAACGTCCACAAGGGGCGCAACCGTGATACGGCGTGGTTCTCGATCCTCGATAGCGAATGGCCAGCGATCAAGAACGCTTTCGACCATTGGCTCGCGCCGGAAAATTTTGACGCTGAAGGCCGTCAGCTCACCCGGCTATCGGAGCTCACCGCCGCAGCTCAAAGCTCCTGATGGGCCGTCACGAGTAAACCCAACCCGAGCGGAGTATTTCACGAACCACGGAATAATTGGCCGCACAAATCGTTACGCGCTCTCTCCCCGCGAGAGCGAATTCATTCTCTAGGATCGGAACCGGTCCACAGTCACGCCCGCAGTCGGTAATCTCTCAAGGTCGGGAACCTTCCTTCCGGCCGATTGGCCGCTGTGTCACTTCCCGTCAGCCACCCCAATACTGCGGGCGAGGTGAAGGAAGTCATTCTCTTCTCAACAATGCAGGACGGATCTATCCCGAAAACCATCCGGCCCGGCACCTCTGCCGGTCTCAGATTGAGGAGATGCGCCCGGCCGCTCGCGTACCGTACCAGCTACCGGCGTTCTTGTTCAGCGCGAGTTTCGCGGTGGGCTCGCCAGGCGAGAACGTGGCGCATCCTCGGTCAGGAAATGCACCCGCGGGTCTCAATGCACCGACGGTGCGCCGCGCCATCACCCCGATCGGTCACGGCCAGCGCCTTGGCTAGAAGGCCGTCCGGCTGTGCGAGCTGTTGGAGAACGGCATAATGATGGCAACCGGCCACTTCGATGATCTCTCCCGGAAGGCCGCGTGCCCTCCAGGCCCCCCCGAATTCACGTGATTGACGTTTCAGCTCCGGCAGCTCGTCCGAGCCATAGGCGACGATGAGCTTGGCCGCACTCGCCGGCAGATTCCACAAGGGACTGTTGCGTCGCGCCTCTTCCACGTCAAGGCCGAGCTTGTCGTTGAGATAGCAAAGCCGGATCGGCTCCAGATCGAAAAGACCGCTGATGGCGAGACCACCCGCGACAACCGCCTCGTGCATCAGCATCGCGGCGAGATGACCGCCGGCCGACCAGCCGCCGACATAGAGCCGTGCCGGATCGCCTCCCATTGTCGAGAGATGTCGGTGCAGCCAATGCAGCGCGGTGCGTGCCTCGCCGACAATGCCGCCCATCGTCGCCTCGGGCGCCAAGGTGTAGCCGACGACCGCGACATGAAAACCTTGGGCGAGCGGTCCTTCGGCGACGAAGCTGAAGCCCTCCTTGGCGTTGCGCTGCCAATAGCCGCCATGGAAGAACAGCAGCGTCGCGGCGCCGGTACCGTGGGTCGCACGCCGCGACATCGACCAGCCGCTCCAGCACGAACGTCGCTTCCGGCCGGCCGGCGCCACGATAGGCGTCGGTCGGCACGGTGTTCGTAAAGACCACCTTCACCTCGCAATAGATCGCGGGGGTGGTGTAGACGCCGGCGAGCAGCGGACCGAAAGGTTCGTCGGAATGTTGGGCCCGAACGTCGAGACATAGCCGCCGATGTTGGCAAGCGTCGACACGCGCAGTCCGAGGAATTTGCCGCCCCTGTCGAGCGCGAGCTCGGCATGGGTGACATGGTCACGGCCTTGCGCATCGGATTGAAAGGCCTCGCTGCGATCGGCGACCCATTTCACCGGCCGCTCCAGTTTCCGCGCCGCCCAGGTCACCAGCGCTTCCTCGGCATAGACGACCTGCTTGCTGCCAAAGCCGCCGCCGACATCGGGCGCCACCACCCGTAGCTTCCGCTCGGGGATGCCGAGGATCAGCACTCCGATCAGCACCCGCGCGACATGCGGAAGCTGGGTCGAGGTATAGAGCGTGTAGTCGCCCGTGGCGGGCTAGTACTCGGCAATGGCCGCCCGCGATTCCATGGCGTTCGGCACCAGCCGGTTGTTGACGAGATCGATCTTGGCGATGTGATGCGCCATGGCGAAGGCAGCGTCGGTTGCGGCCGGATCGCCGATCGCCCAATCGCAGCAGAGATTGCCGGGCACATCTTCATAGAGCTGAGGCGCATCGGGCGCGATCGCAGCTACGGCCTCCGTCACAACTGGCAGAACACGATATTAGACGGCGATGCGCTCGACGGCGCTGCGGGTCGACGCTGTCGGCGATGACCACAGCCACCGGGTCGCCGACATGGCGTACCTTGCGCTCCGCCAGCAAGGGATGTGGCGGTTCTTTCATCGGCTTACCGTCCCTTCCGGCGATGCCCCAGGCGCATGGCACGCCGTTGAGCTTGTCGGCAGTGACATTCTCGCCGGTGAAGATCGCTACGACGCCCGGGCTCGTCAGCGCCTCGGCCTTGTCGATCGCGAGGATTTCCGCGTGGGCATGGGGCGAGCGCAAGAACACGGCATTAAGCTGATGCGGTAGGACGATGTCATGGACATAGCGCCCACGACCAGTGAGGAAGCGCCGATCTTCGCGTCGGCGAAGCGGTACCCCGATCCCGTCTTCGGTCATGCGGTCTCTCCTCAGCCTTCCTGCTCGGCTGCAGCGCCGATCGATACCGATGTGACGGTGTTCATAAACCCGTGCAGTGACTAAATCGACCTTCGAGGCGTTCGTCCAGCTTAATGCGGTGATGGGAACACATACCGTGATTGATCAAAACATGAGGTTTTACGTCGACTCCGATCAGCAAAGTGAGTGTCGGCGACTGATCTTAGCGAAGGTCGGCTGCCGCGCTACGTCGATGCGGAGCCCGGTGGCTATAGAAGTCAGGTCAAAAACGCGGAGAGGCCGAAAATTCTGAGCTCGGCGCGTCATGTGAGAGCACATTGGGTCATCCAACCAAAAGGGAACACGGCACCGGCAACTCGACGCTGCCAGTGCCGTTGTCGTTTTGGTTAGGTAGCAGTCTCTTCCTTCGCGCGTCTTTCTTCGAGCCACCGGGTGAGCCGAGCGATGGCCTCGGTCGTATTGGCCGGCCGAACCGTGGCTTCTGCATCAATGCGCTCGCCGATTTCCATGGCTTCCGCTTCGCTCAACGCATCGCCAATCTGGTCCCGGTGGTGGCGCACCAGATAGTCTTTCAGATGTGACAGCTCCTCCTGGAGTCTCGCAATCTTGTCCCCGCGTTTCTTGATCCCTGCCTTGACCTCATCGGCGGTCGGCGCGCGGTTCTCATCAAAATCATTATCGACATGCTCCTGGACAGCAAGCTCCCCGTTGCGGCCCTCAAAGCTCCAATGCCTCTCTGGGGCCGTGTCGTTGTGAAAGATGCCGGCAAAGGTCAGCATCGGGAACCTTTCACAAAGCTCCAAGAGAGGACTGTCGGCGCCATAGTTGCGCGAGGCGTGTATGCAAAGGAAGCCGAAGTGGGTTTCCAGCTCTCGGATACTTTGAAAGACCGTTGCTTCCTCGCCCGACACAGTTTTATAGGTCAAATCGGGAAGCGCCTTTTCTAGCTCTATCAGCTTGTCACTATCGCCATAGACTGCGATATCGTAATTCCACCAGCAACTCATTACTCATCTCCTCTTCATCAAGTGATGGAAGATATATAAATCGAACAAACTCCGAAACCAGTCTTGATCTTTTTGGGTTGGCGAAATATATCCGCGCCCGAGCTTATATTTGATCGGTGCCGGCGCCTTGCCCCTTGCATTCGAGAAGCATTGGTACATATCTCGAGTATCAACAATCTGAGGATATTAAATGTACACAGTATTTTCTATCGGCACGCACAGGGAACATTTGGGTGACGCCTTGCTCGTCAGTCCCCAGCATCTAAGCGCTGCGATTGATGCATTGGTCGCGTATTGGGAGTTAGAACGGGCCGGAATGGATCTCAGTGTTCACTGCGAAGTGCATCACGATTCGGTGCGCGATGCACGCAATTACAGACCGCTATTCTGGACGCCGGGGGAGCCGGTAATCGATACCACGCTTTTTTGGGATGGGCGTCAGTGATCTTATTGGGTAAAGAGAGGTAATAAATGTACACGATAGTTGTTTCGGACACTATGAAAGAAGAAATTGGTGACGCTTTGCTCGTTAGTCCTGAATATCTGATCGCCGCAATCGAGGCATTGATCGGGTATTGGGAGGATTGGCAGGAGCAGGCCATGAGACATTACAATCGTACCCTCGAAGGTCCGTCTATTTCTTTCTCCGCGATCGGTGTGCACTGCGAGGTGCATCCCGGATGTTTGGATAACTACAAGCCGCTAGCATGGGCGCCGGTGCGGCCGGTGATCCGGTTAGCGCCGGGGTCTCCGACCGGGCTTTGATGAAGGTTCCTCCTCCGCCGGCGGCAACCACGATTGCCGAACTGCGGCAAGTGAATTCTCGGGGGGCGCCAGGGCGGTGTCGCGGCGGGGTACGGCCAACACCGCGATGGAACATGCAGATAGCCTGGCGACAGTCTCGGCAAAAGGAGGAGAGAGAAAAATGCGGCATAACATTATCTAAGCACTCAGCGAGGCGGCGTCGACCCGCCTCGACTCTCCTAGAAGAAAAAAACAACATTGGGTGCATCGACCTTGTTGATTTGGTACTGTCATCGATATAGATGTCTCTTATGGGGCAATGTTGCCCATTGAGAGGAAAAAATTATTATGTCGACAGATTATTACATAGATGAACCAATTCCGGTCAGTGATCTTTTTGGCGGGCGATTGGACAAATATGGAGTTCGAGATGCCGAATCATTAAACGCGACGGACAACTCCAAATGTCTCACCGATGGATTGAATAACTATCTTTGGACGCACGGAAATCCGGTGGACTGTTTCACTCAATACCTGCCCAATCGTTATCCGAGTTTTATCTTGCAATCGATCGCAACTGAATTCGGCGTCGAAATCTATTCGGAGCATGAGATCGTCGACGTGGCGAAAGAAGGAGAAGAGGCGCCTAAACCCTCGTATATACCCGGTGACAAGCCAACCTCAGAGGAAATAGCCCAACTGAGAGCTGACTGGCGAAAAGAGTGCGAAGCTTTCGATCGGGAGATGGAACCCCTATGGGCACAAGAGCGCGAAGCGACCGGCTGAACGGAAGCGGGCGAAGAGAGATCGACAAGAACGGCGCCGGTAACGGCGCCGTTTCTGTTTGAGGTCAATAGCCCGGACGATTGGGCAAGACCTGCTGCATGAAATTGCAGCTGCATTGGCGTCTGGTCTGCAATAAGGATGGGCTACAACAGCCAACAAGCAGGCCCGAAGCCTAAAAGTGATCGACGCAGCCGACCGGAAGAGAAAGGGCTTTGGCAGTTTGAGGGCGCCAGTGCCGTCGTCAGTTGTGTTACGCCATCGCCTCTAGCCTCTCATGGCGGGCGACGAAGATGGGTCTCCGCCTGCGGAAAAGATGGCGCCGGCCGGCGGGAATGTCTCTGGCTGCGGAAATGATGGCGCCAGCCGACGACGATGGTCTCCGCCGGCGGAGGTCGTGGCGGCTTCCGCAGTGGGAGCTGACGGCAGATCTGTCTACAAATCGGTCGCGATTTTCAGGAGAAGACGCGAAGCGGCCCGAAAGCTCTAACAACATCTCCAAGTCCGAAGAACCCGAATGAAACCGGGGCTCTCCGAACACCCACGAAATCGGCCGAGAGCCAACAAATCTTCGGCAGGGAGTTTGTCGACCATTCGCGATCAACGCGGTCAGATCGCCGTTACGTTTTCTCAGATCACGCACGGGTCGGAGGTGTCCTCGTGACTTGCAGGTCGCATCTAGCTGGCGATAGTGCTTCCAAGATTGCCGAAATCGCGGACGCTGCCACAAACACTCTGATCCAGACCGTTGGCGAAGAACTACAGAAGCTCGGCCTTCGCGGTGGCCTCGGCGACGATCGCCGTCTCCGCCGCGTGATCCGCGAGACGATTGTTCGCCGACTCGCGGAACCCGAGAACGCCCATTTCACAGGTGCAAGCCATGACCCCGAGGAAATAAAACGTCTAGAAAAAGAATTCACAAAGTGAGTTGTGACAATTATTTATCGCGCAACCAAAATACGCTGACATTTTGGCATCAACAGATATGCAAGAATCTTAGCTCTGCTATGCCGTTTTAAGCGATCGCAATCAAATAAGCTTATTAGCTAAAGATGGTTAAAAACATACACTTGCAAGATTTTGTTACGACAATCTAACAGAATCAACTAATTAGTAAATAATGTCTACTTAGAATCTTCAACTTATGATCTTACGAGTCTTAGCACTGCACCAAATTTTTCACTTTGAACCTAGATCGGACACTGCCCATAATGGTTCCGAGCGGTCAGAGGTCTGATCGGCTGCTCATTTCGCAACGCGAAGCGTGCGAGCGGTTCGACGTCTCACGGTTGACGCTGATCCGCGAGATCCAAACGGGTCGGCTCCGCTATCTGCTCGTCGGCAAGCGGCGGAAGTTCACGCTGGAGGAATCGAAGGCGTATGTGGAAAGGCAGGTAAGAGAATGGGACGGAGGAATTGGCCCAAGGGGTCGGCTATCTGGTTTTGCACCAACACGGTCAATGGCCATCGATTTCGGGTCAGCCTTGGCACTGACGACCGGAAAACCTCCGAGATCCACTCGGAGGAATTTCTCGCGAGACTGACCAGCAGAAAGCCGCCTTCTCGGTCGGCCATGGTGCTTTTCCTTGGCCTGCACTCTGGACTGTCCGCTGTGGAAATTTCCCGCCTGACCTGGGGCGATCTGGCATCGCTGTTCAAGCAGCACGCGAACCCGCACTGAGTCCTGACAATAAATAGCCTGAGTAATATCCCATGGCACCGAGCGCGAAGGCAATCGCCACAACCCTAAGCGACAGGACTGCAGCGATGAACACGGCCTTAGCCGCCGCCGATTTAAACGGCTCAAAGGAACCGTTGGCTCGCTTGGTCTACGTACGGCCTGCACGCAAATATCTGGCTCGTTCCTCTCTAGAGTGCACGGACCGGCACGGACATGATGATCCCAATTGATCCCGCACTCAGACGCGTGCTGGAGGCCAATGCAAGCGAGCACTGGACTTTTCCGAATCCTCCGATGTTGAGAGACCAATCACGAAATTCCTTTCTGCACGAGATCTCGGATCGCTACCAGTCTGCTCTACTGAGAGCTGTCGATCGCGGGCGACCCGCACGCATGTTTTTGAAGCGGCAATTTTCCAGATTCCGGTTATTTGGCTTCAAGATGCTGCGTTTGGCGGGCGTCCTAACCAACTGAAATTCTGTCATGAAGCAGAGAACAACGCAGCAGCAGTCTTGAACCCGCAGTGTTCGGCGCTGAGCAGGCGATCGAGCTCCGGTTCGAGGCGAGCAGCGAGAAGCGCATAGCCGCGCGCAGTGAAATGCAGCTGGTCGGTTGAGATCTCCGCGCTCAACAGTCCGTCGTTGGTAAGCAGCACATCGCCAATTTCAGCATAGAAGACGTACTGGTCGTCAGCACAGTCGCGGATCAGCCGGTTGACCTGCGCCACCTCGATCCGGATCGGCGCGCTGGGTACCGCTTCGCGTGGTAGCAGTCCGAGAAGCAGAATGCGCGCCTCTGGGAGATGCTGGCGCAGTACTTCGAGATTGGCGCGGATGCCATCGGCCGTGCGAGCCGGCGAGCGCCCGTAAGCGAAATCGTTGGTGCCGATCAGCAACACCACTGCTTTTGGCTGCGGGCCGGCGAGATTGCCGTGTTCCAGCCGCCATAACAGGTTGTCTGTCCGATCACCGCTGACGCCAGCGTTTAACACCCCGCGGGGTAAAAGATAGTGCTCCCAAACTGCGGTGTCCCAGCCTTCCGTCAGCGAGTCGCCGAAAAAGACAACGGAGTAAGGGGCGGATGTGACTGCCTGGCTAATACGATCCGCCCGCGCAATCGCACTCGGATACGGTGAGGGTTCCGGCACTGGCAATTCTCCCTGGTCAAACCGTGCGCAACGCAGGATCTCTGTGGCGAGAGCGGGTCTGCCTGAGGCGAATACGGCAATCGCGATCGTGACCGCGAGGCAGACAATCGGGTTCGGCATGGGGGCGACAGCCTTGCTTGGTGCCAACCGCGATCGGCCTCGTAGGGTGTTAGTTGTCGATCTCGGCATGATGGCCATACCGGAAGCGTTGGTATCTTATAGGTGAGATCGTGCACGGAGGATCGCGATATGCCACGGGCGAGTTGGAGAGGTCACCTGCGCCTCTCTTTGGTGTCCTGCCCGATCTACCTCTCGCCTGCGACAGCGCGTACTAAGCCCATTCGCTTGCACCAGGTCTGGCAGGCGTCTCCGGTCAAAGATGATGCGGGCGATCCGCCGACCCAGCGCAGACGAGACGTCACCGACCTACACGCGCCGATGCTTCATTCAGATGACGTCGAGGATCGAACGGCGCCGGTGGGCCCCTTTTCGCAGATCACGCTCCGGCCTCACGATCCGGCTACCGGCGAGGAATCGAGAAAGACGAAGTCGTCAGGGGATACGAGTATGAGCGCGGCCAATACGTCACTTTCACTCCAGACGAGTTGAGGGCGCTCGACGTGGAGAGTTCCAAAGTCATCGATCTGGAGATGTTTGTTCCTCGCGCCGAAGTAGACCCCGTCTATTTCAACAGCCCCTACTACCTCTATCCCGACGGCCAGATGGCGGTGGAGGCGATCCGGGTGATAGGCGCGGCGATGGGCGAGTCAGGTGTCGCTGGAATCGGGCGCCTGACGATGAGCCGGCGCGAGCGGATGGTCATGGTCGAGCCGCGCAGCACCGGGATGGTGCTGATCACGCTCCGAGCCGCCGACGAGGTTCGGGCGCCCCAGTTCAGCAGGGCAGACGGCGCTCTCGATGCCGAGATGTCGGCTATCGCCCGCACGATCATCGAGCGACGCACCGGCAAATCCGACCCAAGCATGTTCCGAGACCGCTACCAGGAGGCATTGCGGGAGCTGATTGAGGCCAAGATGAAGGGTCTGCCGATTAAGCCGCCGGCTGTTGAGACGCCGGCGCCGGTGATTGATCTGATGGCGGCGTTAAAACGAAGCCTCGCGCAGGAGACGCCGGCCGCGAGAGCTATGCCCAAGAAACGCGGTAGGGCAGCGCCTGATCGGCGGCAAAGGGCATTGCTTCTGCCGGTAGCGGGTGGCCGCAAGGAGAAGGAAGAGCCCGCGACCAAACCGGCGACACTAGCCCCAAACGAACGCAGGAGGGTCTGAAATCCCGAGCTGCCACTGAGTTCCGTAAGCCAGCCTTTAGTTGACTGGACCAACGGGGGTCATGTTCGCGAGCTGCTCGATCGCATCATTAATCCGGTGCCAGACCGCCACGCCAGCCTGGTCGCCAGCGGCCTCGAGTTCTTCAGCCCGCCGAGCACCTTCCTCCGGGCCGGTTTCGCCATACCACCTGACTATCAGGTAGGCGGCGTGCCAAATGTCGATCTCGGGTATCACACCGTACAGCCTGCCCGGTCGCTGTCGATAAAGGCTTAAGACGGGGATGGATTGCCTCTTCAAGATTCGGCACGGCGACAGCTCGGTCGGTTGCTGCGAAACGACCTCGGGTTCGTACTTGAGCTTAGGCAGTCACTTTGGGGCTGGGCAGGCCTTTCACCAGTTTGCAGAGCTGAGGCCTGACCCAGCTTGGAGGACCGGGCGAACGGCTTCGCCGCCCGCTAATGGTCAATCTCCCGACATCAGGCCGCAAGAAGCGTTGGTCTCTAACAAGGAGGAACCGTCCAGGAGGATCGATGCACAGGCGAGTTGGAGAGGTACTTGCGCCTCTCTATGGTTCCTGAGGGTGCTCATGAGACGGATTGTAATCGATACCAACGTGTTCGTCGCGGCGGGCTTCAACCCGAGAAGCGCAGCCGCGCGTCTGCTCGCAGCCGTCCGGGAGGGTCGCCTTCAGATGATTTGGAACGAGCCGACCCGCCGAGAGACCGAGATGATCCTGCGCCAAATCCCGCACCTGGACTGGGAAAGCGTCGCTGATCTTTTCAAGCCCGAAACGGAGTTTCTTGGCCCCGTCGATCCTGAGAGCTTCGTCTTCGTCCCGGATCCAGAGGATCGGAAATTCGCAGCGCTGAGCGTTGCGGCGCAAGCGCACATAGTCACGAACGACAACCACCTTCTATCCCACAATAACAGCATTGGCATCGACGTACTCACGCCGCGCGCCTTCCTGGCACGAGAAGGAGAAGACACCTGACCCGGGCGGGTGACGGCGGCATTGACCGATGGCTTTGCGGGCTCGAGCGTTGGGCAACCCGCCTTTGAAGCGGACAGCCGTTGGACGCGCGGTCACCCCCTAAGGCTCACTCCCGATGCGCAAGCCCATATCAGTGCGCAGCCTCGAACAGCTCGGTCGCGTACGCCTTTCTTCATCCTTTTTCATGCGCGATTTCTTGCACAGCGAGATCGCTGATCTGCACGGGATTCCCAATATTCCCGATGATCCTACATTGGCGATCTCGGCGGGCCGGCGCCTTTGCGAACAACTCCTAGAGCCCTTGCAAGCGACCTTTGGTCGGCTGGCGATCCGTTCAGCTTATCGCGCGCCGGCGGTGAACGCCTTCGGCAACGCGCATCGCCTGAGTTGCGCATCGAACGAGCGGAACTATGCTCGCCACATCTGGGATCGTCGGGACGCTCGCGGCTGCATGGGTGCGCTGGCCACGGTGGTCATACCGTGGTTTGCCGATCGATATGCTGAGGGCGCCGACTGGCGGGCAATGGCTTGGTGGATCCATGACCATCTCCCGTATAGTGAGCTGCAGTTCTTTCCGAAGCTCGCGGCCTTCAACATTGGGTGGCACGAGCGTCCGAAGCGCCGGATCGACAGCTTCATCCCTCCGCGGGGCTGTCTGACGCGACCAGGGATGGAGAATCACGAGGGCGTCCATTCCCAGGCTTATTCCTTCGCACTTCTGAAAGACCTGCTGCCACCTCCAGTGCCTTGAGAACACAGAGAGGTGGAGCGTACAGGCCGAAAGCGCGATTTGCGCTTCCTTTCCACTCGAGAAAAGGAACTCCAATGCGTGCCGCGGAACGTCAGCGAGATCGCGATCTCCGGGCTTGGGGGCGCTACCTACGTCGCCGACGCGGCACGGCGCAAGCTCCAGACCACCGACCTCGTCACCATCAGCGCGGAGACCGACGCCGTCTACCTTGGGCTGCGCGACGATGACGTGGCGGCCACTGGCCTACTGAGCCGGCTTCATCGGAGGCAGCGCATCGGTGGGATCAATGTCCAACTCGTAGAAGCCAATGTTGTATAGGCAGAAATCCGAGGGCGGTGGTTGCAGCGGCCCGAGCGCGCCATCGCGGAACAGCTGCTCCAGCCGCGAGGCTTTGAAGATTCCATGCGCCCCCCCGAGGGTCAGCGCCATGCGGGTAATGCGGCTGACCGCCTCACCGACCATGTATTTGGCGCGAAAAAGGGCAGCGGGGGTTTCCGCCGTGGGCCCTTGCTTGTCGCTGAGCCAGGCCGAGCGATAGGTGATCAGCCGCGCGGCCTCGAGATCCACGCTCATCTCGGCGATATGCCGGCGCACGTCGGGGTGATAGGCGAGAGGCTGCGCGTAACCCTCCGGTCGGCGGGTATGGACGACCCTGCGCAGTTCGTCGAATGCCGCCTGCGCAACACCAAGATAGACCGGGGTATATGAGCCCCAGAACCAGTTCAGATAGCTATGCCGGAACCGCTGCATACGTCAGAGCAAAAGACCGCAGCGCCTTCCGGAAGCCAGCATTCATCGAGGATCAACGAGTTACTGCGCGTAGCGCGCATGCCGAGCACATCCCAATTCGGGTCGACACTGCGCCCTTCGGCCTCGCGCGGTAGCATCAGGATGATTCCGGCCGACGGGTTCGTCGCATCCTCCGGATATGCCGCGACCAAAACAAAATCGGCCGCTTCGAGCATCGAAGCAAACATCTTGCGACCGGTGATGCGATATCCGCCGTCCGCCCGTCGCGCCCGCGTCTTCAAGGGCCGCGCGCCGATCAGCGACGTGGTGACCGGCTCGGAAAAGTTGCCCGCGATCAATTTACGCTCGCGCACGACAAGCTCAGCAATCCAACGCTTGCTCTCGGCGGAAACCTCGGGACTTTCCAGCAGCGGCATGACGACCGAGGCGTGCATGTTGAAGGCGAGCGCGGTCGATGGACAGCCCTGGCCGAGCACCTCATAGGCGAGCGTGTGATCAAGAAAGCTCGCACCCGACCCACCCCATTCTTTGCTGACCGTTAGCGCCAGGAATCCCTCCTCGCGCAGGCGCTGGTAATTTTCAGCCGGATGGCTGGCATCACGGTCGTGTGCCGCCGCGCGGGTAGCGAAATCAGCCGCCAGCTCTTGGCATTTGTTCCGCAAGCGTTGCTGCTGGTAGGTGAGCTGAAAATCCAAGCTTCAGGCCTCGTTACCCGATAATGCCCGATCTTACGCGATGCTGAGGCAACACATAAACCGATGCCGCCTCGACCGGGCGGTGTCGGCGATGCGCGGGGCAAGCCTAAAGCCGTCAAAAAGTAAATCGAAGAGGCAACCGCGACCACCACACTCGTGGGCTTGCTGATCCGAGCCAGGCTGCTCGATGAAGCGCTGGCTTTGTCACCTCGCGGCGGCGGTCGGCTGCTCGCCAGCATCATTGCCGGCCTCGAAGGAGATGACTGGACCGCCGGTGACCCCTAACGCTCACTCAGGCACCGGTCCGTCTAATACGAGCAACCCTGAGCAAGCAGCGTGGCCCACTTCCTGACAAGAGGGTTACTGACGATGGAGATCCACAGGAAAATCCTTGAGTGGCAGGCCGCACATCCGACCACACTTGGATTGTCTGGGGGATCATATGGGTTATCGTCATTATTCTGCTATTTAGCCCCAAAAAGACCGGCGCGATCTAGCCGATCGCTCGACGAGCGCACGCGCGAGGGCGACGATCAACGAAACGCACGGGCATTTCACCACTACTACGCCGCGGTTTGGAAGCCTTATCTGATCAGCTTCATGAGGTCACTCGGCCCGCGGCCTCACGGTGAGCGCGTTTAGAGAGGCCGGGCAGGACCGGTTGAGTGGATCTGGCCGGGATCAGATTGGCCGGGATCACCACACCGACGTGGCCACGATCTGCTCACGACGATAAGCTCTGCACAGTCAGGCTTGCGCGGCACTCAGATCGAGAGAGGGCAATGAGCGATCAAAACAGACTTCCAAGCCGGCTCCATCACACCGCCTACGTCACCCGGGATCTCGAGGCGACCCGACGCTTTTACGAGGATCTGTTGGGTTTCCCTTGATTG
>Ga0306921_10005168_pt1 | contig 13502 bp, 17 predicted proteins | sample sta12Cox44000080_FD_203760 | JGI IMG/M metagenome (GOLD analysis project Ga0306921, IMG submission 203760) | Lab enrichment of tropical soil microbial communities from Luquillo Experimental Forest, Puerto Rico - statoxic.12C.oxic.44.000.080 (v2)... | ecosystem: Environmental > Terrestrial >... | reverse complement strand
AATATAAAGCGCCGACGAGAACAACCCGACCGCGGTACCGCGCGCCTGTGGCGTCATCTGCGTGGCATTGGTCTGCAGCGTGTTGTGTCTCACACCGGCAAGCGTAACGAAACGACGCGCGCTCGCGTGCTAACCGACGACGAGCTCAAGGCGGTGTGGAAAGCCTGCGACGACACCGATCACGCCGCCATCGTCAAACTCCTTCTGCTCACCGGCCAGCGCGCGGCCGAGATCGGCAGTCTGCGTTGGGACGAGGTTAAAGACGATCGGATCGAATTGCCGGGCGAGCGGACCAAAAATAAGCGGCCGCACACTATTCCGTTGAGCGACCCGGCCAGGGCGATCCTCGACCGCTTCCGCGTGGTCGGCCGCGTCCATGTCTTTGGCCGCGACGATGCTGCCGGCTTTCGCGGCTGGGGTGTGTCCAAGCAAAGGCTCGACGAGCGCATCGCCAAGGCCGGCGCGCCGCTGACCGCTTGGGTCGTGCATGATCTTCGGCGAACCGCCGCAACGCGGATGGCCGAGCTCGGCGTGCAGCCGCACATCGTCGAGGCCGTTCTCAACCATGTCTCGGGCCACAAGAGCGGCGTTGCCGGCATTTACAATCGCGCGACTTACGATCGCGAAAAACGTGCCGCGTTGAACCTGTGGGCCGAGCATGTGCTCGCCGTCGTCGAGGACCGAGCGCCGACCGTGGTCCCGATGAAGCGGGCATAGCGTCATGCCCACATTCGCGCTCGGTCGCGAGAAAGTTGTCCACATGTGACGGGGTGCTCACCGGAACGTGATTGATTGCAAATCGCGTTGCCTGGTGTTGCTTGGTGTTGCACCTGGTTGCCGCTGGTTATCGCTGGTTATCGCTGGTAATCATTTCTGACTGCAACACCAATAAATCGGCGCTCATTTTCAGATTTCGTTTCAGAAACGCGACTAATTAGATCGGCACTGTTCGCAACGTTGGCGTGGTGCCGATATGCGCGACTTTTCCAAGTCCTTCGAGATCATCCGTCATTGGGACGCCCTTCCCGACGACGCGGTCGTGTCGGCCAAGATCACTGCGCTTGTGCTCGGCTGCGCAGAGCGCACGGTTCGCTATCACCCCAACCTTGAGCGCGTTGCCATCTCCGTCGGTCGCTACGGCTACCGCGTAGGCAACGTGCGCAAGATTGCGCGCGGAGAGTTGAGCGGGGCGGCATAACGACGACGGCGAAACGGGACGCCCCTTGTAAAGGCGTCCCGCCTCTAGGTTTCACCAGGGCCCGGCAAAGGCCCAGGCAAGGGTCAACAGCAGTGATGTCCTATCCCGACCCGCCGCGACCGCGCAATGGCATCTGCCGCGTTTGTTGCTCGAAATGCGGCCGGCCGTCCTTTGGATATTATTATTGCTTCCGCCGCCGCCGTAAGCACGCGGCACGCGCCAAACTCTACATGCGGGCCCGCCGGCAGGACGAAAAATTCCGCGCCGCCGAGCGCATCAAGACCCGGCAGCGAATGCGGCGGCTCCGCGCGGCGCTGCGCAAGGCCGAGCTCGAGGCCCGTCGCGTAAAGAGCGGATCCGATAATCGCCGATCGCGGTCGCGCCGGCTCGAGCACCAGGCGGTGCAGCCGTGAGCAACCGCCGTCGACTGCCCAATCGACGGGGCTCGATCACGTTTGAGCTCGAGGCCCTTGGCCTGACGTTCACGGTCACGGCCAGCCGGTTCAATGACGGCAGCATTGCCGAGACATTCATCCAGAACCACAAGACCAATAGCGCCGCCGGCGTCCTCGCGTCCGACTGCGCCATTGCCGCGTCGCTCGCGCTGCAATTCGGTTGTCCCGTTGAGGTCTTGCGCCGCGCACTGTCGCGCGATGCCCAAGGCCGTGCGACCGGACCACTCGGTGCCGCGCTCGACCAACTGGCGGTGCGGCCATGACCGAGCTCCCGAAAAATTGGGACGTGCTGTCGCTCGATGCACTGGCGAGCGCGTTGAACGATCCGGCTCGGCACGCAACGCCGCAGTCGACGGTTGAGGCAATCCTTTATTGCGTCCGCACCCGCGGCCTGGCCGCGCTCAAAGAGCCCGCTAACGAAGAACGGCTATCCGCTGCGACGAAGCCGCCATGAGGCAGATCCGTGAACGCATTGAGAGAATGCGCGAGAAAGGTTTGCTGTCGCATGCCGCGTGAATTTACCGAAGGCGAGCAGAAAATTATAAACGACGTATTCGGTGCCAAAGCCAAGCCGGCAGCGAAGAAAGAGGATCGGCGCATCGCCGAGCTCGCCAAGCTGTCGCCGCTGGACTACGAGAAACGCCGGCAAGCCGCGGCCGACGAGCTCGGCGTCAGAGTGAGCGCGGTCGACCAGGCCGTGCGCCAGCATCAAGCGCGCTCCCATGACGAGGCGTCCGCCCTCCCGCATTGGAAGGTCGAGCCGTGGGCTGATGTCGTCCCAAGCGCCGAGCTCCTGACCGGCATCAGGAGAGAGTTTGAGAAATACATCGTGCTTCCGCCTGGCGCGGGGGATGCGCTGTCGCTTTGGGTGCTGCACGCCTGGACGATCGACGCCGGCGATATTTCGCCGTTCCTTGTGCTGGCCTCGCCGACCAAGCGATGCGGCAAGACCAGCGTGCTCATCGTCCTGTGCTACCTGACGCCACGATACGAGCTCTCCAGCAATATCTCTGCCAGCGCATTGTTTCGCTACGTTGAGGAAGAGCGTCCGACATTGCTGATCGACGAGGCCGACAGCTTCCTGAAAGCCGACGAGGCGATGCGCGGGATCCTCAATTCCGGCCACACCAGGGCCGCCGCCTATGTCATCCGCAGCGTCGAAACCAACGGCGACCACAAGCCGAAGCGGTTCTCGGCCTGGACACCCAAGGCAATCGCGGCGATCGGCGAGTTGGCCGACACGTTGCGCGACCGCGCCGTCATCCTGCAACTGCAACGGAAACCCAAAACAGCCAAGGTGGCGCGACTGCGCAAGCGCGATTGCGACGAATTCGCGCTGATGCGCCGCAAGGCCAAGCGTTGGGCCGCCGACAATTTCGACAGGCTGCGCGATCCCGACCCCGAAATTCCCGATGTGCTCGATGACCGCGCCGCCGACAACTGGCGCCCGCTGCTGCCGATCGCCGACCTGGCCGGCGACGCCTGGCCGCGGCGGGCGCGCGAGGCGGCTTGCCTGCTGTCAGGCGAGGGGCACGACGCAACGTCGATCGGTGTTGAACTGCTGGCCGATATTCAGCGAGCATTCGGCGACGAGCCGGCGCTTCGCTCGGTTGATTTGGTCGCCAGGCTGAATGCCGATCCGGAGCGACCGTGGGTTGAGTGGCAGAATGGCAAGCCGCTGACGCCGAAGTAACTCGCTGGCCTGCTTGCCCCCTTCGGCATCAGCTCAGAAACCGTTCACATCACCGACCTGGCCGACGCCAAAGGATACAAGCGCGTCCGGTTTGAACCGCTGTGGGACATCTACCTTCCTGGTCAAAACACCCTTTCCGACCGATCTCCCCCTTCCAAAACGTCCAAACGTCCTAATGCCGATGCGGCGGGCACAAGTGGCGATTTTTCGAAACGTCCAGAAAGCAATTCGGACGGATCGAAAAATGACGACTTGTCCTACAGCCATGCTGGTTTGGACGCTTGGACGTTTCAAAAGCCCGCAACAGCCCGCGAGGACACTTTGATCACGCCTGAGCAGGCACCGGACGACACGTTCGGCACCGCCTCCGATACCGGATCGGACGACGCCGAGACGGCTGCGACCGAGTTTGGATCGATCCCGGTCGATACGCGCGCGCAAGTTGAACAGCCCGCCGCGCCTGACGACCTGACGATACCCGACGACCTTTCAATTCCGCTTCGCCTTCGTCGCCAGCCTGAGCCTCTTTTTGAACCTCGCAAGGACGGCAAATGCGCCGGCAGCTACCTCTCGGACGACGACATCGCTTTCATCGCAAGCGGCAAGTTCAAATAACCACCAACAGGAGCATGAAATGACGCACGATAGACTGATGGAAAAAGCCGACGCCATTTTCGCCATCATCAAAAGTCGCGACGCGCTCTACTTCAACAATCGCAAGTTCGCCGAGATGACGCCCAGCGAGCAGGCCGAATTGAGGCGGCACCTCCTTGACATCGAGCGCGCCGTTGGGATTGCGAACGATGACTTTATGGAGCGCATCGCTCGGTTGATGGAGTTGGTAGATCCCGATCTCGCCAAGTGATTTGGGGACCAATCATGACCATTGATTGCGCATTCTTTGGCTTCCTCGCCGCCGATGCCGATACACGCACCTCCAAGGCCGGCAAGCCCTGGACCAGGCTCCGCGTCGGCGTCGGCCGCGATGACGACACGCAATGGGTCAACGTCGCCGTGTTCGGCAAAGCCGCCGAGACTGCCGCGACGCTGAAAAAGGGCGACAAGATCTACGTCGAGGGCAGCATCAAACTCGATAGCTGGACCGGCAACGACGGCGCAGAACGCCATACGCTGGCCGTCAGTAGCTTTAAACTCGAGCGCACGCACAACACCGGCCGCGCCCGCGAAAAACGCGCCAGCGACCACGGCAGCGACGAACAACACGACAGCGACAGCGACATGCCGTTCTGAGCGTGACGAGAGTGAGTTGCCGATCGCAAGCTCCACAAGTAGCACAATGTGGACGGGCGGTGGGCGGGCGTAGGTAAATAGCAACTTGTTGAAACCTCGACGTTCGCTCAGAGAAAGAAAAAAATAACAGCAGACACGATACGGCTCCGGCTCGCTACGCTCGCGACGGCTTCGCTTCGCCGGAGCCGATGCAATAAGCTGGCAAGGGAGATGAAGGCAGGCAACAGCCGAACCCGTACCTCCAATTATTGCTGCTGCTCCGATGTCGCCGGCGATGCTGCTGACCAGTCCGGCAATGTCGCTGAGGCTTACCGTGCGTTGCTGTCGTGGGCTACGGGCTCCGAGAATGCGAACACCTACGGGCGATTAGGTGTTTAGAGCTCGCGCACAGCCGCTAGGAATTTCATAAATGCCGATGTTTGGCACGCCAGTCGCTGCGTCGCGCCCGGAGCCGGTGCGCGCGGTCCGCGTCCCCGAAAAGGTGCGGCTCGCAATTACCACTATGGTCGAGGAAGGCTTGGATTTTGTTGCCGCTGGCAAGCGGCACGGCGTGTCGGCGCAGGGAATGCGTCGATGGCTCGGTCGAGCTGAAGCAATTAGCTTTTTGCGCGCCGAGCGCAGTCGCTTCGGGCAATGCGCGTGCGCGCAAAATGAGGCTTATTTGATTGCCATTCGAAGCGGCGACAACAGCATGGTTGCCGTCCGCGCGATCCAAGTCCTCGAAGGGCTCGCCGACACCGAGGTGGCAAGGCCATCAAATACCGCGCCCGGGATTGTGCTGCGCCTGGTCACAGTTGTCCAAGACGCAAAGGCCGCCGCGCCGCCAGCAATCGAGGCGAAGGTGATCGCCGCCAGCGATTAGGCATTTGCTGAGCACGACACAGCGTGTGTTTGCTCTATTTGCTCGGCAATCGCGCTGTTTTGCGATGCGCAGCGCGATCTGGGGAGCATATGGGGAGATGCCGATGCGAAATGCACCAGGCGCCACGGCCGGCGCATTCGTTCGCGGCCTGGCGCGACCATTCCCGGCGCCGAGCTCGCCGCCACCACCATCAACGATTTCATTTGCATCCGCATTGCGCTGACCACCCCGTTTGACCCCCGGTGCCGGCGGGTGGCCGGGAAAATCGGTCGCGCGACGGCGCTCCAGTTTGGCGTTCACGCACCTTGGCCTAGATTATCGGGGTCAAAAATAATTTAGTGGCTCTAAATTTCCTGATAGAGCGGTCATCGAATTAATCGGCCACGTTCACTGCAGTCGGCCGCGCCTTATCCTTTGCTGAGCAACTTGGCCGTTGCATCGCGGGGTTTTTCTGGCCGGTGCGTGATGTCCGCCGTGCACTTCGCTCCGATCAATGCGGTACCAGCAAAGAAGATCAATTCGCCGATGTCACGCGGATTGGACATATAGAAGCTAAAGATGGGGTCGTAGAGGAAAAAGGCTGCAGCAAGAGTTGCTGCAATCGAACAAAGCATCGACGCTACACTACCATAGAGTATGGCTATAAAGGCCGTCGGCAAAAGGTAAAAGAAGACAAGATGCTGGTCGGTACGGGGATCATCGTCTTTGAAATAAAAAAGAGCTGCCGTTACCGCGGCTATGATCGCAAGGGACATTGAAACAGGTGCTACTCGCTTCGACAACCGCATTGAAGCCCTTTACGCTCAATCCGACGCGCTCCGAGTTTTTCAAAATCGGAGGCCGCGGTCTGTGATGCAGGTCACAGCCGCAGCAGTTGGCAAGCGGTCGAAGCGTTATTCGATATAGCCGCGGTCCCGGTCCCTGGCTCGCGGCTAGATCCCAGGCCCGTCCCTTGAGTAGGCCGACAATCTTCGTGCGGTGCCGCCGCTCGTCCCGCTCAATCATCCGCTCCAAGGTCCGTATCAAGACCTCACTCGCCACGTCGTCCAGTTCGTAATCCGAGCACGGCGGCGAGCTCGGTTTCGGCGCCGTCTGTGGCGGCGAGTTGTGTTCGGCGACTTGCTTGGCTTTCATCGCCAATTTGAACAGGGCCTCGGCCATTTGCGAGCCGAGCGAGATCGCCTGACGCAGATCTTTCTCGGGTAGGGCGCTCCTGCGATACTCGGAACCAACGCCGGTCGGGCAGTGGTTCACGTCGGCATCGGGCCAGTCATCACCGCCGGAGTGCTCGCGCTTGCCCGCGCCTCCCGCGCACTCTGTTGTTTTATTTTCTGATGGTGCGCAGGCGACTGTTCTCGCCTATCATTGGCCTTTCGGCCTCAAAAACTTGCCCCGAGGATTGCATCTAATCCGGAACGAGATTGCATGGGTTTGAACGTTCCCTCACTGCAACTATTTTGTTGCGCGAAAAATATCGGTGTAGATTTTTCCGAGACCATTATGTTGGGGCGGCAAAAAACCAGTATGCCGATGTCCGACGCTGCGGCCATTTTATCCAAAATCGGCATTTCACGTAATGAACTAAGCAACCTCGAATGGGGGCAATTTGCAGAGCCTATTTTTGAGCTACTCGGGGCCAAGCAGGTATCATCGTTAGACGCTTGTGGTTACGAAAATGCGACATATAACCATGACCTAAACACACCCTTATTAGAACATTTGCGCGAAAACTTTTCAGTTGTTTTTGATGGAGGCACCATTGAACACATTTTTAATATCCCGCAGGCACTCAAAAATTGTATGGAAATGGTGCGCGTAGGGGGACACTTTATTCAAGTAAACAATGCCAACAATTACATGGGGCACGGCTTTTGGCAATTTTGCCCTGAGTTGTTATACCGTGTATTTTCTCACGAAAACGGATTTTTGATCAAAGCTGTATTGTTGCACGAACCACTCAACACTCCAGTAAAAAAGCCGCCACCTGGCGCCTGGCAAGGCGCATCATTTGGCAATTGGTATGCCGTTCGTGATCCCGCAATCGTTCGCTCTCGCGTTGAACTTATAAATCACAGACCAACTTTGATTTGCACAATTGCGCAACGAATATCTCGCACGAACATATTCGCTAATATCCCTCAACAATCAGATTATGTTGTAATCTGGAAGCAAGATCGGCAAAGCCCCACTTCGGCCTCACTAGCACCTACTTCAAGCCGCCTCCGGAGATTACTCCCATCCTGGATAAAAAGCATTTTGCGGCCGATCAAAAATGCCTTTTCGAGAAAAGGTCCGTTTGATCGTCCCTATTATTGCTACGTGTCCGATGATGACCTAGTCAGCGGTCGCTTTTTAGGCCAGTCCAACTCGGCCAAATCGAAGTAATCCGCCTCATTTTTGCTAAGGGCGGCGCGGGCTCACGCCCGCGAGCGGCCAACAACCCATCCGATGATGAAAAAACCACCGCCGCGATTGCGGCGACGAGCGCATGCGTCGAGTGGATGCGCGCAGAGCCAGCCGCATACGCGGACTTTGCGGTAATTGTTTCGCGAGAAGAATTTCCTAAATTCATCAGCCCAGAAAGCTCAGCGGGGGCTTGGTTCGCGAGTCTGCCATCAAGTGTTTTCTTCATAATTGCCGTAACCGCAGAAGCAGTCGACGCTATGTGCCAAGGAGGGATCTGGCACGGTTGGCGAAGCCTTCTGCGCCGGCTTCCTTTTTGGAATAAATGCTGGTGTCCAGCAGATGCCGAGCTTGCTGCAAGCTGGTGCAGGGTGCATACCCTGGTCGGCTAAAGTCGGCGTCCCGCAAATAAAGAGAATTTTTCAGGAATATCTAGAGGCGCACCCCGGCGCGTTTTCTTTCTTAAAGATTGGTTGTCCGAACGTGGCAGTAACGTTTAAATCAGTGCCCGCGCCTACCCGCCTGCCACTTCCCGCCGCCCTGGTCAGTCGAAGAATTGGACGCCTGTTTCATCGTCAAGGACAGCGGCGGTCAAAAACTGGCATTTGTCTATTTTGAGGATGAACCGGATCGGCGCTCAGCCGCGAAGCTGCTCTCATACGATGAGGCGCGCCGTGTTGCGGCGAATCACCGCATGGATGATTTGAACGAGGTCGTCTTGGATCGAAGATGGCTCGAACCATGCGACCATGTTTCCACCTCGACCGCTCGAATCATGCCGCAACGCTACGTCGAGTGATTCCTTCCTGTGAATCCCCTTCGAGACTTACAAGCTTACTGAGGCAGGACACTTTGAGGCGGAGGCGCGGTTGGGGCAGGGCAGTGAGATTGAGGATGTTGTCTTGGGCACCTAAGGGCCGATCCAAGAATTAAGTGAGTCAAAATTGTCGCAAGACCAGGGTGCGTTTCAGAAGACGATCGGACCCGAGTATATGACATGGCCGAATCCACGTCGAAGCCGTGCAAGGTGGTTTACGCCGTCACCAGTAGCGGGCGCGACATATATTCGGTCATGACGCGTGTATCCGTGGCTTCAATTCGGATTAGCAATCCTGACTTTGCGATCGTTCTCGGCTGCGACGACCATTCCGTTGTCGCAATGCGACAGGGTCGCGATCCACTTCTTGATGAGGTCGACGAGTTGCTGGTTTGTCGTACCCCTCCCGGGGATAGCGCCTTCCGAAATCGCTTCGTGAAAACGCAGCTTCGACTTCTCGTTGATGGTCCATTTCTGTTCTTGGACAGCGATACTCTTGTTCGTGATAATATATCGGAGGTCTTTTTGCTGGATACGGATATCGCATGCGCCCCAAACCTATCGAAGGACAACATCGAAAAACAACTATCCGTCTATGGGGAAGAAATTCTCTTAATGGGTTGGTCTCACAGGCAGGACGTTTTTGTGAATGGCGGCGTCATATTCTATAATAACACTCGCGGCGCAGCTCTATTTGCCGAAAATTGGCATCTGAAGTGGCGGGATGTCAGCTCGAGCTGTATCTCGTTGAGTTCGTATGCAGCCACCGAATACCGAGACCAAGCCGCTTTAAACGCGGCAATCTTTGATACTGCACCCCGGCTAGAAATATTGCCCCATCGATTTAATGCACAACTCAAATATTCACCGGGTATAGTTTCGAGCGCGGTAATATGGCACTTTCAATTTTCCCAGCGGGATGAACCTATAACCGAGTTCGAACGTCTCGTTCTTAAGCTACTAAAAGGTGCTGAGCTTCAGCGTTCACATGTAGAATCGCTCATACAGCGTGATCATCCATGGACGCGTGATTCGTGGCTCGACGATCTCGTCGCACGACGGGTAATAAAAAATGGTTTTTTATCTGGTTCGGACACTCAATGGTTTCGAGGTCACCGAATAAGGAGCATTGGACGGACGAACTATGATCGAGTTAAACGCATGATACTCCGGCTAATTCAAGGGGCGTCGCAAGCCAGGAGGTGGTTACGCCTACTATAACAGTTGCCCGGATCGCGCATCTCGTTGTGATTATGCCGCTTTTGAGTGGGGGCATTCGTGCAATTTCATCAGCGTCAATTCGTCACCGCAAACCGCAAGCTTCTGTACTTATCGGACCGATCATCGAGGGCACTCTCGATGGTCGTCACTGTTTTGCTTGCGTGCGTTTCGCTATGGCTGTTGAGCACGGTCAAGAGGCTTCTGGAGGCATGGTACGCGCACGTCAGCGGCTTCTCGGATCACGCAATCGCCTGGGCGATGATACCCATCGCGGCCGCGACGGCTTTTTCGATCACCTTCTACAAGACGCAGTATTCCGATTTCTTGCCGCTGATGCGGATCTCTCTCAGATCGTCCGCGGTCGGGCTGCTGGTCTATCTCCTGGTCGAGCCGCCCGACTTCACCACAGCGTTCGAGCACGCGGCCGCCAGGGGCCAATACGTTCAATTGGGATACTTTCTGGCCGTGACGCTTGGCGCCCTCAGTGTTGTGCGGCCGTCATTCCAGTTGCCGGTCGCGTTCTACATCTTATCCACGAGGCTGCTGGTCGAGAGCATTTCCGGACTCGCGATGTCAACGCTCGACATCCGCTACATGCTCGACATGGCGGTTTATCTCGCCCTGTTCGCCATTCCCGCAGTCGCAATCGGGCCGCGCATGCACGATTATTTCTGCTCACCCGAACGGCAGACGGAGATCGCTTTCGTCGCGTTCGGGCTGCATCTCGGCAACTATTTCTGGTCCGGCATTGCCAAACTGCTCGTGGGCCCGCGCCTCTGGACGTGGGTGCTGGAGAACAAGACCTACAACACCATCCCCTATGCGCTGGAGAAAGGCACGCTCCCGATCGGGCATATTCCTTGGCTGGTCGAATTTTCGCACCAAGGAATGCAGTGGGTTCAGACTCCCCTCAACGCCGCCATTGCCGGCTTCCAGGTGTTCGCGATCGTTTGCGTTTTCCGGATGATCTGGCTGAAGCTCGCATCGTTGCTTTACGACCTGCTGCACCTTGGCATCTGGCTGTTTGGCGGCTTGTTCTTCTGGCCGTGGGTCTGGAACAACTTCACCATCCTGCTGGCGGCCCGCGGCGAGCGCGGCACCATCCCGCTGTCCGCGAAAGTCGCCTGCGTTTTGACCATTCTTCTCGGATACCCCGCGTTCAAACTTCAAGAATTCGCTTGGCTCGGCTGGTTCGACGTGGTGGACGCGCGGCAGACCTATTTCCAGGCGTTGACCCGAGACGGGCGCGCCTTGCGCGTTCCGACCTCATTTTTCTTGAGCCACTCGTACAGCGTGTCACACGGCTACATGGACACCGTCCCGCACGAGGGACATTACGCTGACACGTCGTCGTGGGGCTCGGCCCGTTCGTATAAGCGCCTTCTGACGTCAGGAACCTGCCCCAATCCGGAGCCGGTCGCACCCGAAACGCTGGAAACGTCCGAAGGAAAAACTGCACGGCTCGATCGCGTTGGTGCCTTTGTTCGCGCACATCACCAGAAGATGAAGGCCCGAGAACAGCTGCTCGGGAAAACCAGCTATTATTGGCGGGCACACCATCACCCGAGCAACCCGTTCCTGTTCCATAATTTCAACGATCTCAGCGTGAACGATATCATCGCTTACAATCTCGTCGTCGAATCCGATTGCTTGCGGCTTCGCGACGGCAAGACCGAAAAGACGGTTGTCGCCAGGCTCGTGGAACGCTTCGATGTCGAATGACCGGCCAATGTTCCTTGTCTATGACGGCGAGTGCCCGTTTTGCTCCGCCTATGCGAAGCTCGTTCGACTGCGCGAGGCGACCGGCACCCTTACCTTTGTCAATGCGCGCGACGACCACCCCATGGTCCGTTTCGTCGAGCAGCGCGGCGTCACGCTCGACCAGGAAATGGCACTCGTCATCGGCGACGACGTGTATTCAGGCGGCGATTGCATCAATCGCTTGGCCATTATGAGCACCCGGTCGGGCTTGTTCAACCGGATCAACGCGGCGCTGTTTTCGTCCCGCACGCTCTCGCAGATCGCCTATCCATTCCTGCGTTGCGGACGAAACCTTGCCCTCAAGGCACTTGGAAGGTCGCAGATCCGGACGCACCAGCGCTGAAGCGTCAGCACCGTCCCCGAGAGCAAAATGCCGAATAATCAATTTCGACAAAGCTCGACAGACCGGTTCTTGTCAGTTGTTCGTCTGGAGTGGGCTGGAATGTGTTCGCGGTTTCGGTCAAATCAACCGAAGTAATCTTTCTACCACCAATCTCCTGTAGTGCGGCGGCCATGTAACAGGTGGCAGTGCCGTGGGCGATGCCGAGCTCAAGAATCCTTGCTAACTTCTCTCTCAGAACGAGTTTGTACAGATATTCCGCGTTATCTTTCATAATATATGGCACATGGCCCACCGGCGCATGAATCTTGTTGAATTTCATACCTCTGTTTCCTGCCCCACAGTAGAGTTTTCAGCATTCGTCAGCAACGACGGCCAGCTTAGCGAGCAAATCGTCAGCGGCCAGATAAGTTTTTGAGTGATGTGGCCATCCCAATCGAGACCGTTCTAATCGACCTTCAAGTTCTCGGCATAGCGCGAAATCTGCAAGATCGATGCGAGATCGGCGCGATCTGATTTGCTAGGAAATGGCGATCGACGCGAACTCGCGAGTTTGGGCCGCGGGGGCAACATCGGCTATGCGACGGCGGAAGTGCAGAGCATCGTTGTTGCGAAAATCGTCATTCCGAAGCGCTCAATACCGGGCCTTGTCGCGAGGCTTCGCGCCGGCGTCCAAGACGAAGATCAAACGCCCGGCGTTCACCGCCTGGTGTAGTAGCGACCTCCGCGCGTGCCGCCGTCGCACAGCCCGCCGATCGCCGGCCGGGCTCATCCTCGAAATAGACATACGCAAGCGCCCTGGTTGTGGTCGCGCACGATAAAGCACGCGTGCTCCCCACATGCTCCCCAGCACTTAAATGTTGGGGAGCAATTACAGCTAAGTTGGTGTCAGTCTGCCCGCCGGTATCGTTTCAATTGCCACGCAAACCAAACGGCGAGCGTCGGCAAACCGACCGCGGTCGCCAGAAATAATGGTGTGCACCAAGGAGATCGATGACAACCGCTCCGGCAGTGACGCCTGCGGTCTGACCGATATAAAGCGCCGACGAAAACAAACCCACGGCGGTGCCGCGCGCCTGCGGCGTCATCAGCGTGGCATTAGTTTGCAGCGTGTTGTGCAGCATGTAGAAGCCGAGCCCGATCGCGGTGGTGGCCATTGGCGCGAGCCACCAGACCGGTCCGACTGCAAGTGTGAGATAAGCAATTGCGAGAATGATCCCGCCGGTCACCGCGAGCCTCGCCTGGCCCAGACGGTAGACGAGCAATTTGACCAGCGCGGCGTAGATCAAACCGCCAATGCCAAAACAGGCGACAACGCCGCCAACCAAGGAAAAGCTTAAGCCGAAGCGCAGGTGCAGATAAGCGCCGATATAGGCAAAGGCGCCCCACGCTAATCCACCCTCAAGGAAGCCCGCAATCAGCACGATGCGGGCGAAGGGATTGGTCAGGACCGCGGTATAGCCGCCGAATAGACCGCGTCCACCGCGGCTGCCGGCCTTTC
>Ga0306921_10005165_pt1 | contig 13508 bp, 13 predicted proteins | sample sta12Cox44000080_FD_203760 | JGI IMG/M metagenome (GOLD analysis project Ga0306921, IMG submission 203760) | Lab enrichment of tropical soil microbial communities from Luquillo Experimental Forest, Puerto Rico - statoxic.12C.oxic.44.000.080 (v2)... | ecosystem: Environmental > Terrestrial >... | reverse complement strand
TCATCACTGTGCTCCGTCTAAAGGCGTAGGACTAAGGTCTTATATCCTCTGAAAGCCAAACTGCGCATTTTTACGGTTGCACTTTTTGGGACGTTACGCCGTGCGGTGGGTTAGATGGGCGCCGCGCGAGTCCACGAAGGGATTGCGACAAATGAAAATCATGTATCAGAGCGTCTTCGTTAGTCCGTCGCAATTGCGATCAAATTCGCAGCTTGGGTGCAATAGCTTTTCGTAAAGTGACAAACGGGCAACAACTGTGTGACGGGCATGTAACAAAAGAGAATCTGGCGAAAAAAGCATTGTATTCCTACATACGGATGTAGGGAAATCGATCTGCAAGAGTGATTCGACCGATAGTTGAAAACCAAAGCAAACCAAAACGAGAAAGGAAAATGAAACGCAAAATAATTAGTCATAGTCTCACCATTCTGACCGCATTCGCCGCATTGATGTGCGCGGTTGCCACCAGCCAGGCGCAAGACAAAAAACCTAATATCCTATTCATCATGGGAGACGACGTTGGCTGGTTCAACGTCGAGCCATATCACCAAGGCATTATGTCGGGGAAGACCCCGAACCTGATGCGACTCGCCCGCGAGGGTGTGCGCTTCACCGACTATTACGCTGAAGCAAGTTGCACAGCGGGGCGTGCGAACTTTATTACCGGCGAAATTCCGCTGCGGACCGGGTTGACCACGGTAGGTCAGGCCGGTGCCGATGTAGGAATCCCAATGGAGGCATGCACACTCGCCACTGCCTTGAAGGCACAGGGATACGCCACGGGCCAGTTCGGCAAAAATCACCTGGGCGACCTCAACAAGTTCTTGCCGACGGTTCACGGCTTCGACGAGTTCTTTGGTTATGTCTATCACCTCGACGCCATGTCCGATCCGTACTGGTTCTCTTTTCCACAGGACGAGGACTTCTATAACAAATACGGCCCGCGCAGTCTGGTGCATTGCTATGCGCAGGACACTGATGACTCCAGGGTGATGCCGCGCTGGGGCAAGGTCGGTAAGCAGAAGGTCGTGGATGAAGGGCCGCTGCCGCCGTTCAAGGATATGTCGAATGTGCAGAACATGCATGATCTGCCATTCCTTAAAGCCAAGTATGACATGACGAGCTTCGACCCAGTGCTGGTGAAGGCTTCGTGCGACTTCATGGACAAGGCCAAACAAGCGGGCAAGCCGTTCTTTGTCTGGCATAACACCACGCGGATGCATGTCTGGACCTTTCTTTCCGACAAATACAAAGCGATGCAGAACAGCAAGACCAACTATGGTCTCGAGGAGGCCGGGATGGCGGATTTGGATGACAATGTCGGAGCGCTGCTGAAACACCTGGATGACATGGGCGAAGCGGATAACACCATTGTCGTCTTCACCACCGATAATGGCGCGGAAGTATTCACCTGGCCGGATGGCGGAATGACACCGTTCAAAAACACCAAAGGTACCGTCGGCGACGGGGGATTCCGTGTGCCGTGCATCGCACGCTGGCCGGGTCACATCAAGCCGGGCACCGTTGAGAACGGAATTTTTTCCGGTCTCGATTGGTTCCCGACTTTGTGCGCCGCAGCTGGCAACCCAGACATTACAAATCAACTGCTAAGCGGCGTCAAACTAGGCGATCGAAGCTACAAGAACCACCTCGACGGTTATAACCAGATGGATTTACTGGAAGGCAAAGGGCCGTCCGCACGGCATGAAATCTTCTACTTTGGTGGCCCGCACCTCGGCGCGGTTCGCTTGGATGATTTCAAGTTCGTCTTTTTCCAGCAGCCTTGGGGCTGGCCTGGCGAAAAAACCACTACGGATATGCCGATGCTGATCAACATTCGTCAGGATCCGTTTGAACGGACGCCTTCAGTTCGTGGCCAAAGCCCGAACGACAGCGCTTTTGGCTACGGCAACGACTTTTTTGCCCGGGAGTTCTGGCGCTTTGTGATGGTCCAGCAATATGTCGCAAAGCTCGCCGAGACAGCTATCAAATACCCGCCGATGCAGTCGCCCGCGACGTTTAACCTCGACACAGTGAAACAGAAGATCCAAGAGATGGTGAAGGACCACGAAGGGCAGTAAAGAGACGAGTTTCTACGCGGGCGGCCGTTATGGCCGCCCGCTTCGCCTCAGTAAATAGGGCATTTTGACCAACTTGATCTTCGCTTACCTCAGTTCTCTCCGATAACACTGAGTATGGCGGTCACACCATTGGAAATTCGAAAGAAACGGCCCCGGAATTTTGACTGAATCGACCGTTGGACTTAGGTCTTATAGACAACAGCCCAAGAAAACTCCGAAATTCCTCTTCTGGCAATGAAATCATCCTTAGGAATAAACCGCAAACCTGGAAAGGAACCAAAAATATGAAACAGATCGTCTCATTCAAAATGATCGGTGTCATAGCTTTACTAGCGCTCACGGTCGGCTGTACCACCACCAACACCAATACGGATTTGCTATCCGCGGCAGGCTTCAAACGGATGCCCGCTGACACGCCTAAAAAGCAGGAACTGCTTAAAACACTGACGCCAGGCAGACTCACTTTGATCACCTGGAAAGGAAAGCAATTCTACGTGCAACCGGACGTTCCTAACAACCTCGCCTTCGTAGGGACGCCGGCAGAATACCAAACCTATCAACAACTCCGGCTGGCCCGGCAATTGAGCAACGAGAACCTCATGGCCGCTCAAATGAACCAGAATGCCATGATGGGTTGGGGCGCCTGGGGACCCGGTTTCTACGGAGGCTTCTACGGTCGCCGTTGGCGGTAACGACTATTTTCCTGACCGGCCAGACAAGACGTTTGATAACCCAAACGACATAGAAACGAAAACAGATAACAATGAAAGCAACGGTGATCGGTCTGCAGAGGTCCTTTTGCAGCCGCAACCCAAGCACAACAGAACAATGAAACCAAAACGAAAAATACTAAAACAATGGGCCGTGGCCCTGTGCGTTGCGTTCATCGTGACGGCAGCGCAGGCGCAAGACAAAAAACCTAACATTCTGTTCATCATGGGTGACGATATCGGGATGTGGAACATCGGGGCTTACCACCGCGGATTGATGGCCGGTCGCACACCCAACCTCGATAAAATGGCCAAGGAAGGCATGCTCTTTACCGACTACTACGCCGAGGCCAGCTGCACGGCGGGTCGCGCCAATTTCATTATGGGCGAGTTACCTATTCGTACAGGCATGACCACGGTCGGCCAGGCGGGTGCCAAGATCGGGATTCCGGCAGAAGCTTGCACCATTGCCACGGCGCTAAAAGCACAGGGTTACGCTACCGGCCAGTTTGGCAAGAACCATCTTGGCGATCTCAATGAGTTTCTGCCCACCGTCCACGGCTTCGACGAGTTCTTCGGCTACTTATATCACCTCGATGCGATGGAAGACCCAGCGCATCCGAATTATCCACAGAACCTACTCGACCAGGTTGGCCCGCGTAACATGGTTCATAGCTGGGCTCAGGACACGGATGACAGCACCGTCATGCCACGCTGGGGAAAGATTGGAAAACAAAAGATCGAAGACGCAGGCACGCTTTATCCCGAACGGATGAAGACGGTGGACAATGAGATTCGTGACTTTGCGTTGAGCTTCATAGAGAAAGCCCAAAAAGACGGCAAGCCGTTCTTTGTCTGGCTAAATCCGACGCGCATGCACATCGTTACCCACCTCTCAGACAAGTACGAGAAGATGCGCAATTCAGAAAACGGCTGGTCTGAAGAAGAAGCGGGCATGGCTCAACTGGATGACGACGTAGGATTAGTGATGCAGAAGCTCAAGGACCTCGGTCTAGACGACAACACCATCGTCGTGTTCACCACCGATAATGGCACCGAACTCTTTACGTGGCCTGATGGCGGCACGACGCCCTTCGCGCAGTCCAAAGGAACAGTTATGGAGGGCGGATTCCGTGTGCCGTGCATCCTGCGCTGGCCTGGCCATGTGCCGGCGGGCTCAGTTCAGAACGGAATCTTTTCTGGCCTTGACTGGTTCCCCACGTTTCTAACCGCGGCCGGTAATCCGAACATTACCGATCAGTTACTTAAGGGTGTGAAACTCGGCGACCGCACTTACAAGAACCACCTTGATGGCTATGATCAGACTGATGCCATAACTGGCAAAGGCCCATCCAAACGACACGAGATCTTCTACCTTGGCGAAAGCACCGTCGGCGCTGTGCGCATTGACGACTACAAGTATCGATTCATTGACCAGCCGCGCGGCTGGCTGGGTGAAAAGACCCACGTTGATATCCCCTACCTGATTAACCTCCGGCTCGATCCTTTCGAGCGTCAGGGCTGGCCTAACGACGGCACGAAAGAAGGGGCACAGCAATACTTCGATTGGTTCAAGTTCCAATTCTGGCGCTTCGTATTTGTCCAGCAGGTCATGGGTAAGGAACTCCAGAGCTTCCTCGACTTCCCGCCAATGCAGCGAGGCGCGAGCTTTAACCTCGATGCCGTGAAGGCCGAGATGGCGAAGAGAATGCAACAGGCGGAAGCAGCGAGCAAAGGCCCTAGCCAGTAACAGGAGATCTCATTCACCGCGGGCGGCCCGGGAGGGTCGCCTGCATTTCTTTGCAGGTTTGAGAACGAGTTATGACGCAAAAAGTAACACTCGTTAGGCTCGCGGCTGTCGTACTTGGATTTAGCGCGCTAGTTGCTCACGCCCAAGATCCACTTGCTTCATGGAACGATGGGCCCGCCAAACAAGCGATCGTCGAATTCGTCAAAACGACGACTACCCAAGGTAGTCCGCAGTTCGTGCCACCCGAGGCGCGTATCGCTACCTTTGATCAGGATGGCACGCTGTGGGTTGAGCATCCGATGTATACGCAGGTCACGTACTGCTTCGAGCGTGTACCGACATTGGTCAAAGAGAAACCGGAACTCAAGAACAAGGAACCGTTCAAAACCGTGCTCTCTGGCAATCGTGAAGCGATAGCCAAGCTCTCGACGAATCAGCTCGTGGAAATCCTCGAGGCGACGCTTACCGGCATGAGTGTGGATGAGTTCCGCGCGGAAGCAAAAAAATGGCTTAGCGAGGCGAAAGATGCGCGCTGGAAGCGCGCCTACACTGAGCTGACCTACCAGCCTATGCAGGAAGTTTTGCGTTATCTGCGCGACAAAGGGTTCAAGACCTACATCGTTACCGGGGGTGGACAAGATTTCGTGCGTGTATTCGCCGAGCAGACGTACGGCATTCCGCCTGAACAAGTCGTTGGCACCGTCAGCGGCACAAAGTACGGCTATGACAAGAATGGCAAACCATTCCTGACTAAGGAACCGAAGCTGCTCCTTAACGACAACAATGCCGGCAAACCGGAGGGAATTCACTTGATGATCGGGCGCAGGCCCGTAGCCGCCTTCGGCAATTCGACCGGGGACCGACAGATGCTCGAATACACAAAGGCCGGCGACGGAGCGCGCCTGGCGATGCTCGTTTTGCACGACGATGCAGAGCGCGAGTATGCGTACGGACCGGCTCAGGGATTGCCGAATACCAAAGTCGGCACGTTCACACAAGCGCTTTATGACGAGGCGAAGAAGAACGGTTGGATCGTCATCAGTATGAAGAACGATTGGAAGAAGATTTTTGCATTCGAGCCATGAAAGGCATTCAACAGGAGGAAACGGAGAGAACAGAGAAAATAGATTTGAAAGCTCCGTTTTTTCCTGCTGAACACCGTGTGCACCCACTGTTTGAAAAGGCATCAGCATTGACGGAGACGATAATCGCCGCGGCCATCGAGGTGCATCGCAATAAAGGTCCTGGTTTGATCGAGTCCATCTATGAGTGGTGTATGATGAAGGAACTTGAGCTGCGCAGTGTGAACTGTGTGAGCCAAAGGGTGGTCGTCGTGGAATACAAGGGGTTCACGCGGGAGGAGCCGCTTCGTTTTGATCTGTTGATCGAAGGCTGCGTGCTTGTGGAGGCGAAAGCTGTGGAGAAGATTCTCCCCATTCACAACGCGCAATTGCTGAGCTACATGAAGTTACTCAACGTTCCACTCGGGCTGCTCATTAACTTCCACGAAATGAAAGTCACCGACGGTATCCGGCGCCTGATTCTACCTGGAGTGAACCAATGAAAGACCAGATTCAAACAGAGGAAACGGAGATCGCCGAGAATTGCTGCTCTGTTTCCTCAGTTACCTCCTGTTCACATTCAAGAACGGTTGGACCGTCATCAGCATGAAAAACGATTGGAAGGTGATCTTTCCTTTTGAGAGCAAGTAAGTGCGTCCGCCCGAAGAGATTTGTGACTCTGCATATTGCCCTAAAGTCTTATAGGCAATGGCGCCACCGGTATGGCATAATGAGTTTTCGCCTGATGAAAATCCTTAACGCTTCTCTTCTCCAATGCCTGATCGTAACGGCTGCGCTCTTTACTTCGCCGTTCGAAATAAGCGCAGCTAACTCAACAACAGCGTCGGGCCAATCAGGCGATTCAAGTTGGCCACGAGAACGCTATCAAAACGGCAACACGCTTATTGTTTATCAACCGCAGGTGGACGACTGGAACAACTTCCAGGATTTGAGCTGGCGAATGGCGGTTTCGCTTACGCCCAAGAGCGGCAAAACTGTGGTGGGTGTCGTAGAGATGAGGGGGACCACGAGCATCGATAACGTCGCCAAGCTCGTCACCATCTCGAATCCGCAGATCACAGGGACGTATTTTCCGTCACTCGATAAGGCCACGGCAGATAAGATGGAGCAATTGTTTAAAAGCTTCGTGCCATCAACGTTCTCGATTTCCCTTTATCACCTGATTGCCTCCACGCCAAAGAAGGAGGCGCCGGCCGGTGTGCAATTAAACAACGATCCCCCAAAGATTTTTGTCGGTTACCGCCCATCGATTCTGCTGAGTGTGAACGGCGAGCCAGTTCTTTCAGCAGTTCCGAACACGAATTTGCAGTTCGTGGTTAATACAGAGTGGCCGCTATTCTTCGATGAGGGCAGTTCCACCTATTACCTCGCAGTCGGTCAGCAATGGTTGACGTCTAATAAGCTCGAGGGTCAATGGTCGGCCACGAAGAAGTTGCCGCCGGATTTTTCCAAGGTGCCGCAAGATAAACAGTGGAGTGGACTCAAATAACTTATCCCGCCACCAGCAAACACGAAGGGTGTGACTCCGGACGTTTTCTACAGTGATAAGCCGGCTGAAATCATTCTGTTCGACGGCCAACCCGTTTACGCGCAAATTCCGGATACGCAGCTTGAGTACGCGACGAATACAAGCAGCGTCGTGTTCGTATACAAACCGACCCAGCAGTTTTATTATTTGACCGCCGGCCGATGGTTCAGTGCGCCTGACCTGCAAGGTCCATGGACGTATGCGACTCCGAATCTGCCGGCCGACTTCGCCAAAATTCCGTCGAGCAATCCTGCTTCGGCAATCCTTGCTACAGTTCCGGGAACCGAGGAAGCGAAGGACGCGGTTTTGCTGGCACAGGTTCCGACGACGATGACCGTCAAACCTGCCGAGGCTGCAGCTAAAGTAAAAGTTGCCTATGCCGGGGATCCGAAGTTTGAGCCAGTCAAGGGAACATCAATGCAGTATGCCACTAACACTGCCGACAAAGTGATAGAACTCGACGGTACGTATTACCTTTGCCTGCAAGGGGTGTGGTTTATGGCTCCTACTCCAACTGGACCGTGGTCGACGTGCATGTCGGTTCCAAAGGAAATCTACACGATTCCATCAAGCTCACCGGTCTATAACGTGACCTATGTCACTCAAACCGCGAACCCCGACGGCACCGTTACTTCCAATTACACAGCAGGCTATCTGGGCAGCTTCATTCTGGGTGCTGCTACGGGGGCGATCCTTGCAGACGGGAGTGGCTATTGGTGGCCGCCGTATTGTAACGGGGGTTACTACTATCCGTACGCGGCGACGTACTGTGGCGCGTATTACGGCTACGGTTATCATTACGGCACGCCTTATTACGATTACAATACGGGAGCTTATGGCTGGAAAGGGAGTGCTTCTGGCCCGTACGGATCAGCGGCCTGGGGGGCTGGTTACAATCCTTACACGGGAACGTATGCACGAGGCGGTACGATTTCCACACCTTACGGCAGCAGAAGTGCCGCACAGGCGTACAATCCATACACCGGAACCTATGCTCAGACCAGACAAGGTTCGAGCCCGAACGCTCAATGGGGCAGCTCCTATGTGTCGCGGGGAAACCAGAGCGCTACCACGGGTCATTACTCGACGGCCAATGGAACAGTGGCTGGTGCCGAGACTTCGCAGGGAGGAAAAGTGGCTGCCTCCAGTACGAAGTGGGGAAACAGCGCGGTTGGCAAAACTGCAAGCGGCAATATGTATGCTGGACACGATGGTAACGTTTATAAGAACACCGGCAACGGCTGGCAGAAATACGACAATGGAAGTTGGAATTCGGTAAACAAACCCCAACCGAACTGGCAAGGCGCAGAAAGTAGTCAGCAACGGGCGGGAAGCGAGAGTTATCAACAGCGGGCCTCTGCAGCAAGCAACCAGAACCGATCGAGCGAAAGCAGCCTCGACCGATCCAGTCAAACACAGGATTTGGACCGCGAGGCTCAGAATCGATCACGCGGTGATTTTGCGAGCCAGCGCTCCCAGGATTTTCAACGCGGCGGCTTTGATCGTTCCGGCGGCGGGGGTTTCGGTGGCGGTGGTGGCTTCGGCGGCGGTGATCGATTCGGTGGATTCGGCGGGGGAGGATTCCGCGGGGGTGGCGGCGGGTTCAGGGGCCGACGATGAAGATAATGCTTGGAATTTTCCGATTTTATTTCTAGAAAAGCTCAAACCACAAACTAACCACTCAAAGGAAACATATGAAAAAACTATTAACACTGACAGGTATCGCCAGTATCAGCACGGCCCTGGTACTATTATCCGCATCCGAAGCGACTGCCGCCAGCGGGGATGAAATCTCCAGGAAAGAAGCCTTGCTTGCGCAGTCGGGTTTCAAGGTCATAACGGTCACGACTCCGCAACAGAAAGAGGCAGTAAAGGGCCTTGCCCAGGGCAGGTGTTCCGCCGTGATGTACAACGGGAAGCTGTTCTACGTGTTTCCCACTGCGACGAAGGATAAGTTTTACGTCGGGAAACAAAAGCACTTCAACACGTACAAGAATGCCATCAAGAATGCCATCGCTGCTAAGCGGGCCAGCAAGCCAGCGATGTAACCTCGATACCACTAACAAATCAACCAACCACTCGAAACCAAGACATATGAAAAACCTAATAACATTAACAGGTGTCGCCAGTACCTGTGCGGTCCTGGCATTAATGTCCGCATGCGAGACTACCGGCACCGCCGGAGGTGCAGCGAGCCAGCAGGGTCAAGCCGCTGCGTCAACCGGTGGTCGTCAGGCAACCATGAATCAACTAGGCGAGCAGCAGATGGCGGGACAGTCTCTCTACCCTACATTAGAGGGCGCCGGACCTGACCACATCGAAGTTCAGCAGTTCGGTGGATTTGGGCCGATGGGCGTAAATGCTATGGGCGATTGGTGACGCGCGTCGACAACTGAAGTCCTGCGGCAGCACGATGGCTTCGTTTGGGTTCAGGCTTCGGTGCGACTCGTCGCACCGATAAAAGGTTGGAAACTTTGTACGTGGGTCAGCGGGTTAAGTATAAAATGGAATACGCCAGGCGTGTGGGTTTGTAACTCGCCCTCTGATATTTTTTGCCCATTCCCACCGGGCACTGGCACTTTGTCCCAGTGGTAATGAAAATTTACGACGTTACCGACAGTTGTCCCGATCGGAAAAAATGTTCCCGTCGCTTGATCGTTTTCCGATTGCAAAATGACGAGGAAAGGACGGTTTTCGTTTACTACGGCTCCCTCTTCCGCTCCGGGAGTCCTGCCAACGTAAGCGCCACGGGTAGGATCATACTTATAAAGATAATCTAACTCGGATAACAACTGCCGACTGCCGATGGCGTTGTCTGCCGGATTAAAAGCCACAGCCATGTCCCATGGGCTCGCGTTACGCGCGCCGGTGCTGCTCGCATCGAGGATCGAATGAGAAATAGTGCTGCTTAGAACCAAGCCACCAAACGAGTGGCCCATCAGGATACAATGATGGACCTGTTTGCTTGGGTCTCGCGCGGCCAACGCGAGTTCGTTAATAGCAGCTAGGCAACTGTTTTGCGCAGCTATCTCATTACCGGCGGTCTTGCGGTTCCAAAATGTCAGCAAATTCAACCCCGGCACGGTAAGGTCTTTGCCGCGCCACGCTATATAGACGCCGATGACATTGATTTTTCCCTGACTGACCTCGGGGAGACGCGAGACCATGTCAATAAAATGCTCGAACCGGCAGACATCACCTGAAACGGCATCGTTCATCCAGCCGTGGATGTAAACAAAAAGAAGGGGACGCTGTGCCTGGCGAATCGCGTTGAGCGCAACCGCTCGTTGTGACATATCCAAGGCGGAACCCTGATCGCCGAATTCAATGAAAGCGAATTTGTAGCGTCCGTCGCTGGGGCCTCGCACGGAATTTAGCGGTTCACTCGCAGTGTTCGCGTGGTACGGCCCATACGACTGGCAGGAATCCAAGAGAGACACCAGCGTCAGCACGAACAGAACGCGGTAGCAAATTGAATTGGCATCTCGCATTTTGACCGAGGAATGACGCAACGCTTTTAGCGAGACGATAAGAACAAGACAATATTTAAATCTGAAATTTCCGCAGGCTTTTGGTCCAGTACGCAGATCGGACGTCGGATGAAAATCCAGGGCGAAATCGGAGTCTAAAACTTCAGCTTGCTTCAACTAGACATCGACGGCCAGTTGGCTTTAGCAATGCTGGCGCTACCGTGAGTGTCTTATCAGCTGGAATTACTTATGGAGATTCACCAGTTGCGCTATTTCGTCGCGGTGGCGGAAGAGGGAAATTTTTCGCGTGCGGCTGCCAAGGTGCGCGTCGCTCAACCTTCATTGAGCCAGCAGATTCGAAAGCTGGAAGCAGAAATCGGCCAGCCCTTGTTCGATCGTCTGCCGCGTTCGGTCGTGTTAACCGAGGCCGGGCGTTGTTTGCTCGATTACGCGCGGCAGATTCTGGCGTCGATCGGCGATGCGCGGCGTTGCGTGGATGAATTAAAAGGAACAATTGCGGGCGATGTGGCGGTAGGCGCGATTCCCACGATCGCTCCGTATGTTCTCCCGGAATTGGTTGTGACATTCCAAAAGCATTATCCGGACGTGACACTACACATCGTGGAAGATGTGACGGCGGTCATCACTCGGCGTGTGGAAGCCGGAGAATTGGACGTCGCATTGGCATCCACTTGCCAGCGAACTCCAACTCTGCGGGTGGAACGCCTCGGCGAGGAACCGTTGCTCGCGCTTGTGCCGGAAGGGCATGCTCTGGCAAAGCAGACCATGATCACGTTGGACGATCTCAAATCGCAACGATTCCTGCTCCTGCACGAGATGCATTGCCTTTCGCAACAGGTGCATCACCTCCTCGAGTCGCGCCGTCTTGATCCAGAGGTCGCGTTGGCTGGAAGCCAACTCAGCACGATCGCGAACATGGTCGCGGCTGGCATCGGCGTATCAATCGTGCCGAACATGATGATAAAACACCAAGCCACCCCTGGATGCGTCAGTCTGCCGTTCGCTCCGCCGATCCCCGAGCGGGAACTTAATTTTCTTCACAACCCGCTACGGTTTCAGAGCAAAGCGGCGGCAGCCTTTCACCGCGAGGCCGCAGCTTTATTGTCAGGCGATGATTCGTCGACAGCTGACGACGCGAAAAACTGAGCTTATCTCATCGTCTCCAACGCCGTCGCTACCATGGATAACATGGGCCACACGGCGAGGATCAGGATGACGCAAAAGACGGCGAGCTCAGGCAAGTAATGAGGTCGCGCCCTGTGCACATATCGTTCCTCGAGGAAGCGTGAGATGCGCTGTCCTATCGGTATTCTAGTTTCCATGCCTTAACCGGCCACATCCAGAGGACCGATTGAAATACTTTATTCGTCTAGGTGCGATAGGTTTTGCCTATCTGCAGGATTCCTGGAGCTCAATCATTGTGCCGCGGCAATTTGATGCGCCGCAGCGGCACGCGAATTTCTCCTTTGCTGATTGGGTGATCGGTTCGTCGATCTCCATGTGATAATCATAAAGGAGTTCCTCGCCGGGTTGGATGTTGCGCATGGCATAAATGAAGATGCGGTCGTCTTCCTCGACCGCTTCGCAGTTTGGATCGCAAGAATGATTGATCCAGCGCGCGTCGTTACCGCCAACTTCTGGATTAATCACATCGCCGTTTTCCAGTCCGAAGTTGAAAGTGTGCGGATCGTTTTCATCGTCAGGGGCGGCTCCCCAGGAAACGCGTTCGCCTGTGTACTCGATGATGCGCGTGCCGTTGGGAATGAACTGCGCGGCGTAAACGCCCCGCCCGTGCACGCCAGATTCCCGAACCTTGGTCTGTATGGCTCGCTGCGAACCTCTCTTTTTCTTCGCCATATGCAGTCGTTAGGTTAATCGTTGGTCCGTGACTCCTTGTTCCAGCGGGGCCCCTATTCTTCAATGGCGCCGCTCATTTTACGCAGGTGTTCCCGGAATGTGTAACTCGGATCGGCGGCGCGCTTCTCCAGATATCGAGCGAAATCCAACTGTTGGCGCAGCGAGCGGCCACTTTTGATCGCCTCCGCCTGACGCCGTTCTCGTTGCCAGATTTCGTTTGCGACTGAAAGCAGGTCATCGATGTGTTTTGCAGGAAGAAACAAGCAACCATCGTCATCCGCAAAGGCCACATCGCTGCGTTCGACGATGAAATTTCCGAAGCGCGCCGAGTGCAACGCCGAGGAATCCCGTGGCTCGAGGCGCTGCGGACCCGAAGAACACGTCCCGTAGCTGAAAATTGGCAGACGAATCTGCCGCAGCTCTGGCGTGTCGCGATGCGCGCCCCAGACGATGATTCCAGCGAGACGGCAGTTTTCGGCCTCAAGCGCGGTTAGATCGCCGATGCAGCCTTCATCCAGACGGCCGCCATTATCAATTACCAGAACGTCGCCGGGTTGCGCATTTTGCATTGCTTCCAGGAAAACGTCGACGCTTCCAAAATGTCTGGCTGGCAGCGCCTGGCCAGCGAAATGTTGATTCGGCATTACCGGCCGAATGCCCGGGGGGCTGATACGGAAGGGAATTTTCAACCGTAGAGCAGCATCTGCAATTAGCGGCGTAGAAAGCTGAGCAAAAGCGCGAGACAGTGATTCTGCTTCCATGCTGCGATCATGCGCGCCTTTGCCCGGGTTTGCAAAAGGAAGAGATGTTTCCGAACTCACGATTCAAAGACAGCAGTCCAGTTGCGGATTTCTGCCAAATGTTAGAATGGAACGTATGAAGCAGTCGATCGCGCTGATTCTTGCCGTTTGTGTAATCGCGAGCTCGGCATTGGCAAATCTCGGCGAAAACAGTGAGAGGATCGAAGATAGGTATGAGACAATCGTTCAACGGCGCCTGCGGGAGGACG
>Ga0306921_10005164_pt1 | contig 13508 bp, 15 predicted proteins | sample sta12Cox44000080_FD_203760 | JGI IMG/M metagenome (GOLD analysis project Ga0306921, IMG submission 203760) | Lab enrichment of tropical soil microbial communities from Luquillo Experimental Forest, Puerto Rico - statoxic.12C.oxic.44.000.080 (v2)... | ecosystem: Environmental > Terrestrial >... | reverse complement strand
AATGGGAGCCGGATGATGCGAGAGTATCACGTCCGGTTCTGAGAGAGCGCGGGGATGCAACTGCCCCGCGCCACTCGCCTGGTGGTGCGGATCGCCGGCAAGCGGATGTATCTCTGGCGTGCCGTCGATCACGAAGGCGAAGTGCTCGACATGCTCGTCCAGCGCCGGCGCGACAGCCGGGCGGCGCTGCGGCTGATGCACAAGCTTCTCAAGAAGCAGGGCTTTGCATCGAAATTGCTGGTGACCGACAAGCTGCGCTCGTACGCCTCCGCGTTCCGGCGATTGGGGCTGAAGCTGCCCTCACGAACAAGGGCTCAGAATGAACAATCGGCCGGAGAACTCGCATCAAGTGGTGCGACGACGCGAGCGCAAGTTGCAACGCTTTAAATCAGCCCGATCCGCTCAACGCTTTCTGAGCATGCACGCTGCCGTCCACAACACCTTCAACCTCCAACGCCATCTCGTCTCGCGATCGACTTTGCGGATCTTCAGAGCCGAGGCGGCGGCGCAATGGTCAGAAGCCGTCGTAGCAGCGTGAGACCCGATCAGCGCTTACACCCCTTCTAATCGCACGCCTGTTACCGTGACAAAGCCGCCGAAGGGGACCGCCCGGAAAATCACAGGCCGCACGGGCGTCAAAGGGAAGCCGACGTAAAAACATGTTCGGTGCTACTTTGAAGCGATGTTGATTGGCGTGCAGCTCCAGAAATGTCTAATCAAAGCAAAGTCCGAATTTTTATCTCGCCGCCGGCCGATGTCCGTCCCGAACGGCCGAGCGGACCGTCGCCCACCTCGACCACGAGTTTTCTCGTCACTTTTATGTGGAGGCCGCTTGTGGAAGCACGAACCGCTGATTGCGACGTGAGGTGGACCCCGATCGTGGGACAGCCGGAGCCGCTTGTTAAGGTGTAGCCCCGCGGATTTCGAGGACTGCGTGATGCGCTGGGCTCAGCGGCTTTGGCGTGAGCGGGGTCGCCTGTACCGACATGGCTGCCAAGGCCATACCCCCCGATTAACGTCAATATTGCCGCTTGCATTACTGCCTCATTGGAAGCGTATGGGCCAAGGTAGTGTGCGCAGGACCCCAAAATCGTACGGTTCCTGATCTGGCGCCCGCACCAAAGCCTTACCGACACCAAGGCCTATATCGCGGATCGCATGGCAAGGCCGCTGGATCGGTCGCTCACCTATGCCCTGATCTGACGCGATGACAGTCAGTTGCGAGGCGCGTTCGAGTTGCGGCGCCCTGAATCCCACCGGCTCGATTTCGGTTATGTGCTGGCTCGAACCTTCTGAGGACAGGGTCTCATGACCGAGGCTGGATTCGAAGCTTCGCCATCGTCACGACCGAACCGAACGAACTCTGCGCCGAGCTGCACAACCGCATGCCGGTTGTCCTTAAGCCTGCGTCCTGGCCGGTCTGGATTGGGGAGGAATCCGCCGTCCCGTCCGATCTAAAGGCCCTGCTCGCGCCGTTTCCGTCCGAGGAAATGACCTGCTGGCCGGTAAGCGCGCGGGTCGGAAGCGTGAAGAATAACGATCCGACCCTGATCGAACCGATTGCCGCCTAAGCCTGCCACGGCTGCGCGGCTGGGCTGAGGCTCCTTGGCCTTGAGCGCGGTTCGCGTGAACCGCGTGTCACGGAATCGGTTAACCGATAGCGCCGGCCGGCGCCACCGGCTAACCTCCGCCGCCGAACCAGGAGCCAGCAAAGAGAGGGGACATGCATTTCGGCGGCGCGATGTTCTTTACCGATTATTCGATGTCGGCGCCGGAGCTTGCCCGCGCGCTTGAGGAGCGCGGTTTTGAATCGGTCTGGGCGCCCGAGCACTCGCACATCCCGCTGTCGCGCAAGACGCCGTTCCCGGGAGGCGGCGATCTGCCGAAACCGTACTACGACGCGATGGACCCGTTCGTGGTGCTGGCCGCCGCCGCTGAAGTGACCAGAACCATCAAACTCGGCACCGGCGTGGCGCTCATTCAGCAGCGCGACGTGATCCAGACCGCGAAGCTGGTCGCCTCGATCGACGAGGCGAGCCAGGGACGCTTCCTGTTTGGCGTCGGCGGCGGCTGGAACCAGGACGAAATGGAGGACCACGGCACCGTCTACGCGACGCGCTTCAAGCGGGTGCGAGAGTCGATCGAGGCGATGAAGGAAATCTGGACGAAGGAGAAGGCGGAATATCACGGCGAGTTCGTCAATTTCGACCCGATGATCGCCCGGCCCAAGCCTGTGCAGAAACCGCACCCGCCGATCCATGTCGGCGGCGCTTTCCCGCATGGCGCACGGCGCGCGATCCGCTATGGCGATGGTTGGATTCCAGGTGGCGATATCCGCGAGGTCCTGCCGAAATTCCACGACATGGCGCGGGAGGCTGGCCGCGATGCGGCTGCGATCGAAATCACCTCGTTCGCACTCGGCGAAGATCCTGATCGGGTGAAGCGCCTCAATGAAATGGGCGTCACCCGCGTCGTGCCGATGTTCCCGCCCGAGAAGGCAGACAAGGTGCTGCCGATCGTGGATCGGTGGACAAACATCATGCAAACCCTCAGATAGAGCGCGCCATTTTAGCGGGGCGGATCACTGAACACTTGGGGGAACGCAACCGGTGTTGCGATCATCATGCTTCATGTCACTGAAAAGGCGTCCAAAACCCTTAACGATTGAACTAACGAAACGCACATTCTTGTAGCATACCGGGGTCGCTACAGCGGGGCTTCGAGCTAGCGTTGGTAGATCCATATTTCCGGGATACCCTCCTTCACATTCGGATTGGGCTCGAGGGTGAGGGTGATACTGTACCCCTGTGTTTGCAACGCAGCATCGGCGTCAGCCTTCAGGCACTCCGCCGTCTTTTTATCTTTGGGATAAAAGCGGATCACATTCGTGTTCATAGCGTTCTTTGTTAGTTCTTGACCAGGCATTTTCCAACCTCTCTTCGAAAGAAATTCTCTTACTTTGTCAGCTTCATCCGCCGTGAAACCGGCAAACTGAAAATAAACCGTTGCACTGCCCTTTACCCCGGGATTGCATGCGTCCGTCTGCGGAGGATGGAAGAAGATATAGAGCGCTAGTCCGCTGATTAAGATTAATGCACCTATTGCTGTTACGATGAGAATCCAGGTACGCCCTAGTTTTAGGTGCTCGGGCTCCTGCCGCGTAATCAGTCCCGTTTCCTCTCCTTTGCGCTGCGCCTCTGAGGCCGGCCGCTTCCCCTCGGCTTTGGGTCGTTCCTCGGCCGTCGTGCCGTGCGTTGACGCGACGATTTTCTGCTCAAGAATTCGGTCCATCGCGGTGATCAGGCGCGACATGTGCATGTCGAAATCCTGACCTGCATCGACTTGGATGCCGTTGTGATCGGCAAAATTCTTCAGACTTTCGGGGAGCTGATCCCGCTGCGGCATCCTCGCCTTCATAACGAAGACCGGGATCAGCGGCACCCTCTTGCGCAATGCCGCCTCCACCTCGATTCGGACGAAGTCGTTCTCGTCGGCAAGCCGACTTTGCCCCCTTCGTGCGCCGATCCATCTCGGCCCGACAATCGCGAGCACGATGTCGCTATGTTCGAGCACATCGTTAAGATACTCGCGGAAATTGACACTAGCTGGGATGCTGTCGATGTCCCGGAAGACCGCCTCGCGTCCATAGTGTGTTGCGAGGCGATCGAAGATCCGCCCGGTGATGGCCTCTGAGTCTTCCCGCCGGTACGAGATCGTGATCTGTACTCTCGGGGTGCTCATCGTTTCCTCCCCCCTATGGTTAAGAACCGACATTCCCCCAAATTGCGGGACCTTTGAGGGTAATTTCTGTCCCTTCGGAGTACGCTGCAACGAAATTCGATTGGCCGCTGACTGTGCCGGTAGTCGATCGTCGGATTGGCCGCCTGGAAATGTTGGAACCCCTCGCATCGGAGCGCACTTCTACCTTCGTCGCCGGCTGCTTTGATCCAGCAGGTCACTGCGAACTGAATCGGACAAAAGGGAACTTTTTTGCGGCTCTTCGAAGGCGAAGTGCCCCCCTCTCCGATGCACGGGCGCGGGCGACCGGGGCAACACGAATCCGTCTCGCCTATCCTGAGTACTTGCGTCTGCGTTTCCTCCCTGCCACATCTGCGGGCGATGCCAGGCCGACCACTTCGCAAAGCGGGCAGCGTCGCGACCCGAGATGCAAACGGCAAGGTTGCACCCCCGCCACGCCGCCTAAGAGCTGGCCTCGCACCAGTCGTCTGGCGTCGCCTGTCACTGTCCTTCGACGCCGCGCTTGAGGATCTCTCCTATCGCGGCGACGATTCCCATCGCCTTGCCGCTCGCACCTCTGCTCGTCACGATGTGATGATGATCTGTGCGAAACACGCTATCGAGATGAGCCGCGAGCGCGAGCGGCAGCCCATCCTCGCAGACCTCACGCGGCGGGAATTCGGCTACGAGGCATAGGAGCTGGTATGGGGAAAACTGGAGGCGCAAAGGGGGCGGCGAAAATTCTTTTGACTTCGGCGCTTAGCCCAAGCAGGATGGCAGGTATCAACGAGCGAGGGCTGCCTTGGCAAACCCGGAGCACGTCGAGCAAGTCAAACAAGGAATTACGAGCTGGAATAACTGGCGCCTCATCTCGCCAACACCGGCTGACTTGAGCGGCGCTGACCTGCACGGCGTCGATCTAAGCGACGCCAACGAGCTGATCGGCGCTAACTTGACCGGCGTCGACCTGAACGACGCCAACCTGCGGGGCCAATGTCCGCATAGGAATTCTCCGTGGCGCGGCCCTGACCCATGCCGATTTGCGCGACGCTAAGCTCGCCTATGCCGACCTGCGCAGGGTCAACTGATCGGCGCCGACCTACGCGGCGCCGACCTGAACACCGTCGACCTGCGGGGCGCCAACCTGAGCGACGCCAACCTCAGCGGCGCCAGCCTGCGCTACGGCGCCGACCTGAGCGGCGCCGACCTGAGCCGCGCCGATCTGGACGGCGCCGATTTGCGTGGCGCCAACCTGAGCCGCGCTGACTTGAGTGGCACCAACCTGAGCCGCGCTAACCTCAGAGCCGTAATCCTGAATGGCACAATCCTTAAAGGCACGGTCCTGAGTGATGCGTATTTGCGCGAGACCGTTTTTGCAGGTGTGGACCTCACCAACGTCATCGGGTTGGCAGATTGCAGTCACGGCGGCCCGAGCGAGATCGACTATCGAACGCTTCAACGGTCTGGTCCGCTGTCAATCGAATTTCTTCGTGGGGTCGGCCTTCCAGAGAGGTTAATAGAGTATCTGCCCGCACTCTTGAGCCAAGCCATCCAGCAGTATTCTTGCTTCATTAGCTATTCAAGTAAGGACGACGAATTCGCCAATCGCCTTCATGCCGACCTACAAGACAAGGGCATACGCTGTTGGTTCGCGCCACATGATCTGCCGATTGGCGCCAAGACTCGGGACGCCATCGATGCAGCGATCAAATTGCGAGACAAGCTGCTGGTCATCCTTTCGAAAAATTCGATCAAAAGCGACTGGCTAGAGGATGAAGTGCAGAAAGCTTTTGCGGAAGAACGGGACAGGAAACAGCTTGTTTTGCTCCCAGTCCGTATTGATGACGTGGTGATGAAGACGCAAGAGCCCTGGGCGCGTAAGCTACGCGACCAAAGACACATCGGCGACTTCCGGCGCTGGAAGGAATACGACGCCTATAGGCAGGGTTTTGATCGAGTAGTGCGCGATCTGACGATCCAACCGAAGGTCTCGGAAAAAGCGATAGTGCGAATGCGCGGTTGAAATCGTGCCCAGACAAACGGATTGGGACGTCTATCAGGGATCTGCGGAGGCGAAGTCACAAGGCCATCTCCGCTGTCGAGCCAGATCCCGCTGAGATGGCTGTTCGATACGGCGCCGACACGCCTGTGCTCGATTGGCGCGAGCGGCTTGTCTGGTCCGCGTGCGGTGGCCGGCAAGTGGATGTGGTCGTCACCGGAACCGAGCGGCAATAGCGTTGCCGGCGGCGACGCTGCCCATCCTCGGAGCGGTTCTTGGGATCTGGCTGATGGCCCGCAGGGAAGTCCGGCGCCCTACACAGACACCCTCGGAAGAGCCAGCCGTGGCATGAGGCATCGGTGTCGGCAGGTCCGCCGCTCGCCCAAGCCAGATTTTGGGAATATTCCGGGCGGGGACGAAAAAGCTGATTCCTGTGTGATGCAGTTCACACCTGAACTCTGTGACGATGCGGGAGAATACCTCCGTCCGCTCTGGCTTGCATATTCAGCTGCGGACACCCAAAGGAGGAACGATCAATGCCAGTTCCCAACCAATGGACTCTGTCGGGTGGCGGTATCACAGTGCATTATTCGGTGCCAGCCGCCGTCTTCCACTACGTGGACATCGGGGGACCCAAGACGTTTACCGGCCCACAAATCCGCCTGGTTCCAGTGCCCGATCTGGGGACGCTCGCCAGCGTGACCCTGCACATCACCCCAATCGCTGAAATAACCTTCACAGTTCTGCTTCCCACCGTCGTTCTGGATCCTCCGATCGAGCCCGTACAGACGGATGGGATCACCACCCATCACCTTCTCTTCCCGCCGTTTGGCCAAAAAGAGTTTTATACCGTCACTCCGCTGACAGGCTCCGCGTCATTGTAGCGTTGAGGCGCGAGACGGCTGGGCTGATATTGGGCGCGGCGCGGTCGACCGGAACGCGGTGCTCGACCCGGGCTCCGTTCATCGGGTCTCGACGGTCTCGCAGGCGGCGGCTCGGGCGGGGCGTCCGGGAGCTTCGCCCGGATGCCGCGCAGCACGCGAATTCGCGGCGGCCGCTCATTATCGCGGCCGTAAACGATGGATTCGGGGAAGGATTCAGAGATGGTCGAGAAAAAGTTGAAACGCAGACAGCGGGCGCAACGCGCTTTTATCGCGATACACAGGAGGCAGAGTACAACCAACAGAAAAACGCCCTCGGCCGAGATTCGTAAGAATTATGAGCTCTATGCCCAACATTATCCGGACGGTTGTGACGGTTCCGATCCTGGCTGCCTGCTGGCGTGGCTCAAGCCGGACGATCTCACCGAGGCGCGGATAAGGGCCGACTTCGCGCTATGCATGACGGCACCGCGTTGTGCCGACCGGCTTGGTATGTCAGTCGCCGAGTTCCGCCGCGAAAGAGACCGCGCGCTGGAACGGCTGGAGGCGGCGACACATCAACTGAGTTTGGTCGAGTGCGGCGGCTCCACTCATCCGCGGTCGTCTGCAATCGAACCGGTTGGTTTAGACTGATGCTGGTGTCGCAAAACCCCAGTGTTTTGCGGTTTGTTGCACGCTGCAAACCTCGGGGTTTTCGACTTTCTTCTGGTTGCTGAAGCCGGCTGATCGGCAATTTTCGCGATTTGAACACGACTCGGACACCTATCGTTAAACGGGCCTGGCCTTGACAGCCCGGGGGCCCGCAGGCACCTCTTCCCTTCAAGAAAGCAAGAAAGCGGCATTGGCGCAGTGTAAATAAATTCAGCCCCGCAGGCTGGCCGACCAGACTACGCGTCGGATCCTGATCGACTGGCCGAGACGCTCGGTCAAGAGCGGTTCGAAGTCGCCAGTTCGTGTGCTCCTTAAGCCTGATAGCCATAAGAATGTGTTCTGTTCCGGAGCAATTGCTTGATCTCGTTTTAGCCGGTCGAGGCAGCCTGATGGGTGCTCGCCGAGTATATCGGGCCGTACAAAATCCAGTTCGCGACCGACTTCCCGCACCGCGACGGATTCTTCGCTGGCGCTCCGAAAATGATCATGGATCGCACGGAAGGCTGCCGGAGACCAAGCACCAGGTGCTGGGCGACGGCGCGATGGGATTCTACGGCTTAAACTGAACCGCCGATAATCTTCCTTCCGACTAGAGGGCGGCCGCGGGGGCGTATTCCCGTTCAGAGAGGCTCGTCTTCATTGTATTCATACCGCACAGGCCCCACGGACACGTTCAGAGACTTCAGTATCAGTAACCCTACTTGCTTGAGCGTCATCCCTTCCGACTCTATCGCGATGCGATCCTCATCGAATTTTTTCAACGGTGTGTTGTCTAGACGGAGGTAGATCAAAAGAGGAATTTTCAAAAGTCGCTCGACCTCTTCAGATAACTGCTGTTCGAGACTGGGCCAGTCGCGATTTCTTGAATTTTTAGAATAAACCGCAATTACCTTATCTACCGAATAAACAGACGTCCAAATATTTTCTTTGATTTTTGAGCCAGGGAGGAACGAATTTACGTCGCGCACGACGTGGACGCCATGATCGCGCAGCCATTGGTCGAGTTTGTTTACCTGGGCTGCATCAGTCCAAGCGTAGCTTAGAAACACAGTGGGAGGGCGAGGAATTTCTGGCTTGTCTAGTTTGGTGAATTGAGGTCCGCCGTATTTCTCTAGGAGGCTGGTGATGAGCCCCAACCAGGTTCCGGGCCCAATGCGACCATCGCTATTCCTTTGCCGTGCGCTCTGCTGGAAACGGGTGACTGCGTCCGAAAGCTTCTCATCGAACAGTAGTGGATCGCCACCCGAGTCGCGGGCGAAACCTAGCCACATAAGAGCCTTTCTGGCGTTTTTGCACGCGATTGCTTTGTCCCCAACCTTGAGCACGTCGTGCTCTACGTCGGGGTGCTTAAAATATGTTTCAAACCGTTCAATGAGGCGCTGATCCATAGTGCCAGCCTCTTCCGGTTACTAAAGGCGTAATACGGTCAAAGTACAGATTTGTCGAGACCGCTCTGATAACCATCTTAACACGACCAGGTCTGGGGTGTCGAGCGGCTTGCGAAAGTGACCCCGATTGGTGGCTGATGTGCTCGGCGACCGCCTGGTCGTGGGCGACGAGCAGATAGAACGGTCGGAGCTCACGCTGCAGGTCGCACAACCTAAAGGAATGCCATCGATCGTGTAAAGCTGAGCACTCGATGTATATTTGTAGGGGGAGATACCAGTCAGCTCTCAGATTGGGCGCCAAGATATGGGGAGGCTTCGCTGTGAACGAGTTGAGATCGAGACATCCAAGGTTTCGGGGCAACTGGGAAGACCTACGACAATTCGAGCTCCTCGCTGCCAGCCCCCTGCGGAGCCAGGCGCGGGAGGATGCCCTTCGCTCATGGGAACGCTATAAGCTCGAGCGCCAAATCGCGGCCCAAGGCGGTCCGGGAAAGAAGGGCGCGCACATGAAGGCACTCATCTCACGAACAATCGATCTCACTGGAGCTAATCTGGATGAAATCTGCTTAGGGTACGCCGATTTGCGCGGAGCGATCCTCGACGAGTGTTCTCTGAGGGGCGCCTGGCTGAAAGGTGCCAATCTAGAGAACGCGAGCCTTCGCCACGCCGATTTATCGGCGGTCCCGTCCAGCGGGCGCGGCGCAGGGAGACTTCTGTATGCCTTCATGCGCGGTGCTGACCTCGCAGCGGCTAATTGTCATGGCGTTGATTTCTCCTTCGCCTCGCTGAACGACGCGACCCTCTCTCAGGCAAATCTTACGGACTCGAACCTCAGCCATGTGAGCTTGGTACGCGCAGTGATCGACGGGGCGATACTTGTTAATACTCGCGTTTATGGAATCGCTGCGTGGGATCTCAAAGGCAGCCCTGCGGTCCAACAGGATCTTATCATCACACAGGAGAACACACTTGGTGACAAGGGCTATTACTATGTCTTGCAAGAGTCTGAACGGGCCCGACTTGACGGCGCAATGTCCACGGTCGATCGGGAGATCCACGACGGGATGCTTGCGCCACCAGCGGTTAGATTGGACAACCTGGAGCTTGCCCAGTTCGTTAACCTTCTGTTGCGGAATGAGAAGATTAGAGATGTCATCGATACCATCGGCGAAAAGGGTGTTCTTATCCTCGGTCGGTTTACCAAAGAGAGGAAAATAGTTTTGGATTCGATCCGAACCGGGCTCCGCCAGTTGGGATTTGTGCCGATGATGTTCGATTTTGAGCGACCCACCCAAAGGGATTTCACGGAAACAATCAAGACATTAGCCGGGTTGAGTCGGTTCATTATCGCGGATATCACCAATCCGAAATCAAGCCCGCTCGAACTTCAAGCAACAATGCCCGAGTACATGGTACCGTTCGTACCAATTATCGAAGAAAGCGAAGAGCCTTTTGCCATGTTTCGGGACCTGAAACAAAAATATGGTGAATGGGTCCTCGACATTCTTAAGTACGATTCTCCCGATAATCTTATTAGAGCCTTGGAAAGTGCCGTGGTCAGGCCCGCATTAGAGAGAAGCCAGCAGCTGATATCTAAAAAGGCCGAAGCCATCCGCGCTCGCCACATACGGGATTACATATGAACGACCAATAGAGCAATGGAACCGCCGATCACTCTTGCAGGATCACGAAGCATGCGCTCCTAGGCTACTCCGGAATCATCGCGGCTTGCGTGAAAGCTGCGGGCTGGCCCTCGCGCAGGCAGGAGGCGACGTGGTGTCCGGGGGGCGGGGCCTCGCACATTGCCGGCTCCTCCTCCGCGCAGCGGTCGAAGGCGTGCGGGCAGCCGGTGTGGAGCGGGAGCCCGCGGACTGGTCCGGATCGAGGCGTCACCATTGAGGATGATGCAGCTCTTCGCCGCCTTCCGGTCGGGACCGGCGCGGCAGATCGGAGCGCCTCGGTACTGCGGCCGGATGAAGAAGGCGTGTTTGTCGGCAATCTGGACGATCTTGTCCTAGTAATGGTGGCGATCCAACGGCTGATGGGCCGGATGACCGCGATGTCGCGCGGCAGTCCGACATTGACCTCTTGGCCCAGCCAAGTCCATTCGGCGTAAGCACTTTACGATTTGTCAGCCGCGATCTGCGAACCTGGGCTGTTTAGGTTCTCCTTCGGAGACAGGCAGAAATGCGCGCAATAATCCTGGCATTCGCTGTCGGTCTCGCCCTCGCGGCCTCGACCGAGGCGGCCCCGGTTTGGCACAACAAGGCGGAGATCGGCCTTGGGGCGGCACCGATTATTGAGCTGGTGCGCGATGGCTGTGGACGAGGTTGGCACCGGGACCACTGGCGCGACCAACGGGGCAATTGGCAGTGGGGTGACTGCGTTCCAAACGAAGGTGGTTACGGTTACGACGGGCCGATCTTGCTCCAACATGCGAGCGCCGGCAATAATGGTACGTTTCTGCGAACCGAGAACACCAACCAGCGACGTCCCGCGTTATGAGGGGGGAAGCTATGGCGACGTTCCCTGGTACATGGCAGTTGGGCCGGCAGTGTGGTTTGTCGGGACCTGGCGCCAAGGCTGCGCAAGGCGGGTCATGAACTACCCGCGAAGATGCTGTCGCCAACCCCACATCGCGCCGCCGCGTCGGGCGAGTGAGCGTGTAACTTTGGCGACGGGCGCCGCCTCGATAATCAGTTGCGCTCGTTCGACACCTCCGTGTTACGGAGCTCCGGTTCAGCGGCGACATCGTTTGCGAGATGTTCAAATTGTTGCGCGATGCGCCGCAATTCCTCTTCTAGCAGGCTGCGGAAAAAGTCGGTCGGTGGTGCTTCCACCCCAATTCGTCGCCTTTTGCCCCTTCGTAACCCGTTGATTTAATTAGACCGGGGTTCCCGTTGCGAGCCCGTTTCATGACCGTTTTTCCAAAATCGAGACTTTTTCCGCAGCCTGCTAGGTTGACTTGAAACGATGCGTCAGCCAATCGACGGGCATGCTCGGCTTGCTCACGATAGCAGGATCGCTGACGCGTACATGGTAAACGCCGCGACGCGCAAAATGGTCCCACCCCGGAAAACCCTTGCGGCGTCAACGCAGCGGATGCATCAGGATGCCCATCACCGGTACGGCGACCGGCGCCGATCGTCTAGAGGATCGGACGACGGCCCCCGGTTGCCACGGGACGGTTCGTAGATGACTCACCGCTGGAGCAAGCCGGATTCGAACCTTTGGTCCCACTTGCCGGGATGCGCTTGATTTGCCCGGAGCGAACCTCAAAATCGCGTGGCCGGAATTCGGGCTCGGGCTGCTTCGATGGCAAAGAGATCATGCGATCGAGCGACCGGCGTCGTCTTGAGAGGAACCGAAAGTTCGTTGACTCTCCGCTGGAGCGGAATGGATTCGAACTTCCAGTTCCGCGCCAGATAGGCATGATCTCGAGCACGCGTCGATCGGCCATTTTGTTCTTCGAAGAGGGTGGTTCCGTCATTCGATCCACAGCCCGTGTTTTTTGTGCCAGACGTCGATCGACGATTCGAGATAGCCATCCCTGAAGTTTCCCTCTCGCACCGCCTCCCAGTGGTATGCTCAGGTTATCGCGGTCATGCCATACATCTCGGCGCGGGAGCCGCCATGGTTCAGCCTTGCTTGTTCAGCGCCGCCAACATCTGGAACCACTCCACCGAGCCAGGCTGGGGCACGGTTTGAGCGGGCTGTGGCTTGCTGCGCTGCGCGGCGGCTTTCGCCTGATGGCGGTAAAACTCATATAGACCTTCGCTGTTCATCGGCTCGACCAGCAATTCGCTGAACGCCCAGACCAAGGCATCAACGCGGTCCGGTGAATACCCGGCCGCGGCCCGGTCGATATCCGAGGTAAAATTTGTCATCTGGTCTTCGAGTTGCGGGAAGATGCCGATGTGATGGACGCGGCCCTGGTCGTAGAGCGCCGCCACCGGTTCGGCCCGCACCACCTTGCCGCGCGAGGCGCGGACCTCGGTAAACGCCACGTTTGGGTCGACCATACGAAGCGTCGCCCCGACCATGTCGCCGCCGTTGTTGACCTCGGCCACGATGCGGTCGGCCCGGTGCGTCCTGTAGGCGGCGATCGCCAAGCGGGCCCACTCGGTCGGCGGATAAGGCCTTGCTCGACATCCTCGAAGAGTGCCGTCCTTACGCGCCCTGCCGACTGCCTGATGGAAAACTGATTCCAGCTGGGGGTCCGGGGGTCGCTAAGCTTCTCCAGCTGTTGGAGGCTTGATCGATTTTCATGAAATATCAGTCTGGCCAGTAGCGTCGCTACTTCTCCGCGCCAGGTTTCGCATGCGGCACTTCGCGCCGCACCTCGGCCGCCGGTTTGTCCTCGCGCAACCCCTCATAGACGACCTGAGTGTCGGGGCGGTCCTGCTCGTCTGGTGGCTGCCCGCTGCCGCTTCCGGACCCGATGCCTATGATGTCGTCCAGGGGTTCCTCGGCTCCTGGCTCGGGATCTCATTGCTGTTCGGCTGGACCGTGTCGATGTTCTACCATCTCTGCAATGGAATTCGCCATCTCGCCTGGGACACCGGTGTTGGTCTCGATCTCAAATCCACCTACGCTACGGGCTGGACCGTCGTCGTTGCCACTGCGATATTGACCCTCATCGCTTGGGTCGCGGGGATCGTCCGCTGGAGCGGCTGATCTGCCCCGGAGTGCACGCGCCCACCCGACTCATCCGTGTGATTTCCACCTCTAGCGGTCTTGGCCGGGTTCCGTTGGCATCACGCAGATCGGTCGTGCCACCGCGGCGGATGTGGGCCAGCTAACTCGAACGCACCAGGGACGGCCAACCGGACAGCCTCGGCGAAGAATTCC
>Ga0306921_10005163_pt1 | contig 13508 bp, 7 predicted proteins | sample sta12Cox44000080_FD_203760 | JGI IMG/M metagenome (GOLD analysis project Ga0306921, IMG submission 203760) | Lab enrichment of tropical soil microbial communities from Luquillo Experimental Forest, Puerto Rico - statoxic.12C.oxic.44.000.080 (v2)... | ecosystem: Environmental > Terrestrial > Soil... | reverse complement strand
TGGCCGAGCGCGGCGTGCGGCTGGCGGCGGGCGGCGGCGGTGAAGCCCTCGACCAGGTTGACCATTGCCTGGTTCTGGGGGTCTTCGCTGGCGCGCAGGTCGGCCAGATCGGCCAGCATGGCCTGGGCGGTGGCAATGTCGCCGCGCAGCGCCACCAGCCAGCCTCGCTGGCAGGTGAGGAAGTCATAGCCGGCCAGCGCGTCGGAGTCGGCGGCCTGGGTGAGCTCGGTGTCGGCGGCGTCCCAGTCGCCGAGCATCACCAGCGCCATGGCCAGGTTGACGGTCGCAAAGGCCAGGCCGCGTTGGTCGCCTGCCCGGCGCGCGTGTCCGGCGGCGGTCCGGGCGGTCTCCGCCGCCGCCTCGGGATCGGTGCCTGCCAGGACGTCCGCCAGATTGGCCAGGGCTTGTCCCAGGCGCATGCTGTCGCCGGCCTGGCCGGCCAGCCGCGCGCTTTCGCGGTAATAGGAGGCCGCCTCGTCGTGTCGGTTAGTGGTGTCGAGGTAGGTCCCGCGGGTGTTGAACAGGCGGCTGAGCTCGCCGTCGCCGACGCTGAGGGCCTGGCCGAGGGTCAGCGCCTCAGCCGACAGCCGGTCCGCGTCGGGTGATCCGGCAAACACCTCCACCGATGCCAGGTTGTTCAGGGCCCGCACCGTGTCGGTGTCGGGATCGGCTCGCAGCGCCTCGACGGCTGCGGTGAGCTGCTCGCGCGCTTCGGCGAGTCGGCCCCCATAGCGCAGCGCCTGCCCGGCGATGGCCTGGGCGCGGGCTGCCGCGCGGGCCTGCCCGGCCTGCCGGTGGTACTCGCGGGCCTGGCCCGCCAGCTCGACAGCCAGGGCATGGTCAGCGCTGGTGTCGGCGGCGGCCGCGGCGCGTTCCCACAGCAGGCCGGCCGGCGGCCCGGCGGCGACTGGTGCTTCCGATGGGCTGGCCAGGGTCAGGTCCGCAGCCGCGGCGTAACTGGCGGCCGCGCGGGCCGGGGCGCCGGTGCGCTGGGCCCGTTCGCCGGCCCGGATCAGTGCGCTGATGGCCTGGCCGCGGATCTGGGCGGTGTCGGGGTCGCCGGGCACGGCCTGCAGCGCGTCGAGGTAGTGCCGGGCGATGACGTCGGTGACCTCCTCGCCATCGCCGGGGAACACGACGCGCAGGTGCGCGGCCACGGCCAGGTGCCGGGACTTGCGGTCCCGGCGGGACAAGGTGTCGTAGGCGACCTGCCGCAACATGTCCTGGGCGAACCGGTAGCTGCCCCGCTCCGGCGACAGCCGGTCGGCCGACACGCTGAACACCTCCCGGCGGACGAGCTCGGCCAGCGCCGTACGCACTAGGGCTTCGTCCTGCCCGGACACCGCGATCAGCGCCTCGGCCGGGAACGTGGTGCCCAGCACCGCGGCGTCGGCCACCAGCCGCCGCATATCAGGGTCCAGCGCGTCCAGGCGGGCGGCCAGCAGCGCGTGCAGGCTGTCCGGCACGGCCAGTTCCCCGACATCACCGACGAGCCGGTAGGCCCCCTCGATGGGCTGCACGATGTCCTGGTCAATCAACGACCGGACCGTCTCCACCGCGAACAGTGGGATGCCCTGCGCCTGGCTGGTCACCGCGGCCCGCGCCGAGTGCGGCATGCCGGGCACCAGGGCCTCGACCAGCGTCTCCATCGAGCCCGGGTCCAGTGGGTCCAGGGTCAAGGTGATCCGGTTCCGGCCTACGCCGAACTCCGGCCGGGCCTGCCTGAGCTCCGGGCGGGCGAATACCATCACGTACACCGGCAGGTCCTGCACCCAGTCGATCAGGTGATCCAGGAAGTCCAGCAGCCCGGCATCGGCGTACTGGGCATCCTCCACCAGCAGTACCACGGGGTTCTCGGCCGCCAGCCGCTCGAAGAACAGCCGCCACCCCGCGAACAGTTCCTCCCGCGACAGTGCGGCCCCGTCATCCCCCTCAGCGGCCACGCCGAGCAACCGACCCAGCCGCGCACCCACATACCCCCGCTCACCAGGATCGGCTACGTAGCGGGTCAAACCCTCCGCCAGCTTGGCCGCCGCGGTCTCGGCCGGGTCCTCCTCGGCGATGCCCAGCCGCTGCCGGACGATCTCGGCCAGCGCCCAGAACGCAACCCCCTCCCCGTAGGACAGGCACCGGCCCCGGTGCCACCACACCATCGCCTTCAGGCCGTCAATGTACTTAAAGAACTCCCAGCCCAGCCGGGACTTGCCGACGCCGGCCGGGCCGAACACCAGCACCAGCCGCGGCACCCGCCGGTCCGCCGCGGCGTGGAACAGGTCGCGGATCGTGCGCAGTTCCGCGTCCCGGCCGGTCAGCGGCGCCTCCAGCCCGTCCACCCGCTGGCTGCCGCCCACCCCGGACAGCACCCGCGTAGCGCGCCACAGTTGCACCGGCTCGGCCTTGCCCTTCAGCGCATGCTCCCCCGCATCGGTGAACCCGACCGCGCGGCCCGCCAGCCGCTGCGTCGCCCCGTCGACCAGCACCGAGCCCGGCTCGGCCGCCGCCTGCACCCGGGACGCGGTATTCACCGCGTCTCCCGCGACCATTCCCTCGCCGACCGCGCCCAGGTTCACCGCCACCTCGCCGGTCACCACCCCGGCCCGCACCGCCAAGCCCGGCAGCCCGGCCCCGGCTCCTAGCTCGGCTACGGCGCTCACCAGGTCCAGCGCGGCGCGTACCGCTCGTTCCGCGTCTCCCTCGGTGGCCGTCGGGGTGCCCCATACCGCCATCACGGCGTCGCCGATGAACTTCTCCACCAGCCCGCCGTACCGGGTGATCACCGTCCGCGCCACGCTGAAGTACTGCGACAGCAGTTCGCGAACCGCTTCGGGATCCCGCGCTTCGGACAGCGGGGTGAACCCCACCACGTCGCAGAACAGCACCGAGCACACCCGCCGCTCCGCCGCCGGCTCCCGGCCTGGCCCGGGAGTCGCCGCCGCCGGGACCGGCGCCGCCGCGGATGGCGCAGGGATGACCTCAGCGAGCGCGGCGCCGCAGGCACGGCAAAAACGATGCCCGGCGATAACCGGCGCACCGCACGACGGGCAGCCTCCCGCTGGAGCACCGCAATGCCCGCAGAACCGGTCGCCGTCTTCCAGAGTCGCACCGCACCGTCCGCACCCCACGCAACACTCCCCGCCCTCAGTACGTTAACCCTGGTCAAACCGTACGTATCCGACATTGTAGGTGCTGACGGCCAAGTCGGTAATACCGCTAAAGGCCCAACGATTACTATCTTTTGCTAAGCCTCAACCTTGCGGCCAATCTAGGTATTGGGGCGCCCCAATATAGGTATCGGCGACTCCCGATGTCGCTACCGTTTCCCAATCCGCCAGATCTGCCAGGGCAAACCTGCCTGTAGCCCCGGCCAGCATTTGGCGGTTAAGAGTGGGCCGCGATGCGCCCGCCCGCAGGTTTTAAGCTCAGCCTTTCCGCTTGTGCGCTGGCCTCCCTGCGGGTGCGGACGCCGAGCTTGCGCAAGATCGCCGACACGTGATTGTCGACGGTCCGCTTAGAGAGGACCAGCCGCGCGGCGATCTCGGCGTTGCTCAGCCCGGCGGCCAGCAGCCGCAGCACGTCCGTTTCCCGGCGGGTCAGGCCCGCCGGGTTCGCCGCGGTAGCCGGCCGCGGGCCGCGCGGCACGCCTTGTTCGCCCAGCGTACGCAGCCGCCGCGCCACGACCGCCGCCGCCGGGCGGGCGCCCAGCTCGTGCAGCAGATCCAGCGCGCGACGCAGCGCGGCCGGGTCACCGGTACCAGCCAGCGCCAGCGCCACGTCGTAGGCGCAGCCCCGCGCCTGCCACCAGCGTGCCGCGGCCTCGGCATCGCCGGTGATCTCCAGGCGGTACGGTTCGGGCAGCCCGGCCGGGTCACCGCCGTCCAGGCCGGCCCGGTGACGCCACACCTCAAGCTCGCCCGCCCACCAGCGGGCGTCGGCCGGCTCCGGCTCCCCGGCGGGCCCGGTCTCCTCGCCGATCCGCTCCGCCGGTGCCCCCTCCAGCCACGCGGCCTCGGCCCGCGCCGTGGCGATCCGCAACGCGGACCGTGTGACGGGTCCGGCCTTGGCGATCGCGGCCGCCTCGTCCAGCAGCGGCCAGTATCCGGGCTCGCCGCGCCGGGCCCGAAGCCGGGCCGAGATCACCAGCGCGCCGGCGCGCGTGTGGGCGAACCCCTCCGCCGGCCAGGCCAGGATCGCCGTGGCGGTGCGCTCGGCTTCGTCCCAGCGACCCCGGGCCAGCGCCGCCTCGGCCGCCAGCGTCATCAACATCCCTTGCCATACGTCCAGGCCGCGCTCGCGGCAGAACGCCAGCCCCGGCTGGATGTAGCGGTCGGCGAGCACCCACTCGCGGCGCCCGGATAGGGCCATCGCGGGATGCAGGTAGGCGCGTGCCACGCCGCGCTCGTCCCCGGCCTGCTGCGCCAGTTCCCGGCTGCGGTCCAGCTTGGCCAGGCCGTCCGGGTTACCCTGCCGCAGCTCGACGGTTCCGACGATGTTCAGCGTGTCCCCCATCGCGTCCAGGCACCCGACCCGCTGCGCGAGCTCGAGCGCCCTTTCTCCCCACCGGATGCCCGCATCATCATCGCCCACCCCCAGCACCGCCGCCATCGTGCTGTAGGCGCGGGCCAGCTCCGGGCTGGGCGGAAGCTGCTCCAGCGCGGTCACGGCCTCGGCGATCGCCGCTCTCGCCTCGGCCATGGAGCCGTTCTTCCCTTCCTGGATGGCGAGCCGGCGCAGCGTGTCCCCCCGCCGCAGCAGGTCCCCGCGCTCCCGGTGAATCTCCACTGCCTCTCGCAGCGCCGCGGTCGCCTCTTCGTCCAGGCCGGCGGTGAAATACGCCGCGTCGGCGAACCGCTCCAGCAGCCCGGCCCGCCTGCCGGGCTCCAGCGCGTCTGCGAACCGCAGCGCCCGTGTGTACAGGCCGGCCGCCTCCCGTCGTGCGCCGGCCGCGGTGGCGCGTTCGGCGGCGGGCGGTGCGTATGTCAGTACGGCGTCGGCATCCCCGGCGGCCTCGGCGTGATGCGCCAGCCGCGCCAGGTCCGGCGGCCCGTGCGTCGGCGAGGCGAGTGCCAAGAGCGCACCGTGGTGCAAGGCGGTCCGCCGGCCAGGCGGCAGCGACTCCTCCACCACCAGCCGCGCGATCTCGTGCCGGAACGCCGCCCAGCCGTGGTCGGCAAGCAAGATTCCCGAACCCAGACACTCGTCCAGGCTGCCTACGGCGGCGGGGACCATATCCTCCAGCAGCCACAGCTCCGCCCGGCCGGGGATCACCGCGGCCGCATCCAGCAGTTCGTTAGCCGTCGCCCCGAGCAGGGCGACGCGCGCCAGCACCGCGTCCCGGACCGTCTGCGGGATCCGTCCTGGCCCGGCCGCGAGCACCTCGGTCACAAAGAACGGGTTACCGCCGGTCTGGGCGTATAGTTCCCCGGCATCCAGACCCTGCGTGCGGGCCAGCGTGGCCACCGCCGACCGCGACAGGCCAGCCAGCTCCACCCGGGTGACCTGGCCGCTCCCGGAAAGATCGCCGAGCACCAGCCGCAACGGGTGCGACCGGCCCAGCTCATCATCGCGGTAACTCAAGACCAACACTGCGGGCACCGCCTCTATCCGGCGGGCTATCAGCCGGATCACATCCAGGGACGCCTCATCGGCCCAGTGCACGTCCTCCAGCACCACCACGGCGGTGCCTCCCGAGCCGAGCTCGGCTAGCAGCGCGGCCGCCACGTCATACGGCCGGGCCGCATCCCCTATCCGGGCCGCCAGTTGGCCGCCGGCCGCCTCGGCCAGGTCCAGGAACGGCCCGAGCGGCCGCGGAACGAACAGGTGATCACAGGCGGTCCACAGCGTCCGCGCCGAACCTGTCACGCTGTCGCTGAACCGGCGCAGCAGTGCCGTCTTGCCGATCCCCGCTTCCCCCACGGCGAGCACCACTCGGCCGCGCCGACTGTCTGCGACCGCCGTCAGGGCCTCGTTGAGCAGCGCAAGCTGCTCGGCCCGCTCCCGCAAACCGTCGCCATCGCCAGGGCCGGCTTGGTATCCCGGTTGCCGCATTCCCTCACCCATACCGACATGCACACTCGGCCGATCGGCACCACGGCCATGCCCCGCCCGTCGGCGGGTGGGGCAGCCAGCTATCCTGCGGGGCGGAACAACACCGGCGATCTCGTGCGAACCTGCCGGCCATCGTAATACCTACCCCGACATGGCATGCACGGGGAGAAGCGCCGCACCCGATCGTGCGCCGCCTGGCGGGCAGTGCCGCGAATGGGCGAAGATTCACGGGTGGGGCCGGAAACGCGTTACGCGCTGAGCGGTGATGTGCACATCGCCTATCAGGTGGTTGGTGACGGGCCGTTCGATCTCATCTTCGTCCCGGGTTTCGTCACCCACATGGAGTTGCAGTGGCGACTCCCCGACATGGGGGACTTCCTCCGGGATCTGGGATCGTTCTCCCGGTTGATCCGGTTCGACAAGCGCGGCACCGGGATGTCCGACCCGGTCAGCGGTGCGCCCAGCCTCGAGACACGCATGGACGACGTCCGCGCGGTGATGGACGCGGTGGGGTCCCGGCGTGCCGCGTTCTATGGCCTGTCGGAGGGCGCGGCGATGAGCGTCCTGTTCGCCGCGACCTATCCCGAACGGACCGCGGCGCTAGTGGTCCGCAGCTGCTCGCCGCGGACGATGTGGGCGCCGGACTTTCCGTGGGGCCGCACGGAAGAGGCCTACCGGCGGGAGGTCGATCAGGCGCTGCAGGTCTTTAAATCGCGCGCCGAGGCCCGTGCCGCGGTGCGCGCGCTGGGCATGCAGACCGAAGAGGAGGTCGAGGCGTTCATCGACTATGTCCGGTACGGCGTGAGCCCCGGGATGCTGGCCGCGCTGTACCGGATGAACAAGGAGATCGACATCCGGCCGGTGCTGCCGGCGGTGGGCGTGCCCACGCTCGTGATGCACGGCAGCGAGGATCAGATCGTGCCGGTCGAGGCCGGGGCGTACACGGCGCAGCGCATCCGGTCGGCGCGGTTTATGCAGGTGCCCGGCGTCGGGCACGTTTCATTGCGGCCCTACCCGCGCATGCAGGACGAGATCGAGCGGTTCCTGACCGACGTCTGGCAGACCGGCGGCTGGGAGGAAACGGAGCCCGACCGGATGCTGGCTACCGTCATGTTTACCGACATCGTTGAATCGACGGCCAGGGCGATCGAGGTCGGCGACCGGCACTGGCGTGACCTGCTGGAGCGCCACAACACGCTGGTGCGCCGGGAGCTGTTGCGATTCCGCGGGCGCGAGATCGACACCGCGGGTGATGGCTTCTTTGCCACGTTCGACGGCCCGGCCCGGGCTATCCGCTGTGCCTGCGCGGTCGCCGACCGAATGCGCGAGCTTGGCCTGCCCATCCGTGCCGGGCTCCACACGGGCGAATGCGAGATGGTTGACGGCAAGGTCGCGGGCATCGCGGTCCACACCGGCGCGCGAGTGGTCGCGCAGGCCGGCGCCGACGAGGTGCTGGTCTCCAACACGGTTAAGGATCTGGTCGCCGGATCAGGCATCGGGTTCACCGACCGAGGGGCGCATGAACTGAAGGGCATCCCAGGCCAGTGGCGACTCTTCGCGGTCGACCGCGGCGCATAGGGGCCTGCGAAAGATCGGCGTCAGGTGCGGGGCTGGGCTTCACGCCACATACGCCAGATGGTGGGCCCGTGACCCAAGGCCTGCAGTTGGCCGACGACGCGAAAGCCGTTGCGCTCATACAGCGGGAGGTTGCGCTCGTTGGAGGATTCCAGGTAGGCCGGCACGCCATCGGTGTCCGCGCCGGCCAGGACCTCCCGCAGCAACTGGGTGCCCAGCCCTTGACTCTGCCGGCCGCGGCGGGCGCCGAGGTAGCCCAGGTACCAGTGCGGCGGGGACTGCCTGGCGTGCAGGCGTTCGATCTGCAGTTGCGTGCGCAGCCCGCGGAACAGGCGGCGACGCAAGGCCAGCCCGTTGGGCGCCGCCTCGAGGAGGACCTGGCTGAGCGGCATCGCCCAGCCACCAGGCGCGGCCCAGAGCGCAGCGGCCGAGGCGTCTCCGGTGAGGTAACACGGCTTGCCTCGGCGCAGGTAACTGCGGCTCATGCTGGTGAAGAACGTGCGCATGCGATTGTCCCGGCCGCGCAGCAGCGGCGGGATCAGCCAGGCGAAGACCGGGTCCTCGGCGAAGGCGTCGGCCAGCACCTCGCCGAGCAGGGCGGCTTCATCGCGGCGGGCGGCGCGGACGGCCTGGGCGCCACCGCGCCCGGACACCGTTTCCTGGGCCACCGGACTCCTCCTTCAGCCCTGGCTCAGCGCTTTTTCGCGGCGAGACCACAGGGCGACGTTGAGCCCGGCCGATGCCACCATGATCCGGCCGAGGATGTAGACCCACAACAACACGGCCAGCGCGACGCCGACTGCTCCGTACGTGCTGGTCTTCCTGGCCACCAGGTTGCCGATCCAGTACGTGGTGAGCAGCTGGAGCACATCCGCCCCGACCGCCATGAGCAGTGCTCCGGGAATGAGGGCGCTTGCTGGGACAGGCGCGTGCGGCAGCTTCCAGGACACCCACCACCATGCCGCGAAAGACAGCGCGGTGGTAACCACGACGGCGAGTACAGCTCCCGCGGTGCCCGATGAGGTGCGCAGGTCGTTGACGGCGACCCCGAGTGCCGAACCGGCCAGGGTGAGACCGATCAGGACCAGCCTCGGGACGAGCCCGGCGGGCATCATCCGGGGCACCCGCCAGATTAGCCAGTGCACCACGTACAGGGCCTTCAGCAGACTGCCCGCGGTGATGAACATGGTCACCACCGCCCCCAGGACCAATACGACCAGGGTCCACGTGCTTTGATCGGCGACTTTCACCACGGTGCCAGCCAGAACGCCCGTGATCCCGGCGTTCTTGGCCAGCTGCGCCGGGTCGTGGCCCAGGGCCCGGGAGATCACGCCTAGAGCCGTGAAGACCACATAGACGACTGGCACCATGAACAGGAAGATCCTGAAGGCCAGCGCGCCGGCCAGGATGCTGCCGCCCACCCGGGAATCCAGCTCCTGGACCAGGAACCCGGCATCCACCATGCCTGATCGCTGGCGGCGGGTCTGCAGCTCTTGTTTCAGCCGGGCCTGCTCCGCGACCGCCCACTGACGCCCGTGCTCGGCGGACCGGCGGACACGCCGAGTGGCGGGCCCGGGCGCTGGAACTCCAGTCGGCGCAGCAGTGTTATCCGCGGGCGCCGGAGCGGCGGGAGGCTGAGCCGGAGCTTGCGGGATATCAGGCACGGCGGGCTGGTGATCTTCCAGCATGGGCTCAGGCTAATACGGCCGACCCGTACCGACGAGAGAGCACGCTGCGCAGGCCCTACCTCGGCAGTGGCTGGTAGCTGACCGTGACCAGGCTGACCCGGACGTCGAGGCCGGCCAGGCCGGCGGCGTGCAGGTCCTGACGGAGAACCGCGAGGTCGGGAGCGGGGCTCGGCCCGGTCGCGTCGACCAGCACCTGGTCACCCCAGGTGGTAACGCCAATTACTGACCAGCCCGAGTCGTTGGCCCACTCCTCGGCTACCGCCTCCACGCTGCTCTGCCGGATCGTGGTCTTGTCGACCCGGTCCGAGTTGGTCCACAGCGGAATGAGCACCGCGCCCAGCAGGACGACGATGATGACGGCGGCGACGGGACGGCGGAACGCCGAAGCGGGCGCCCCGGCGGAGACCCGGCCGACCCGGTATAGGGCCAGCACCACGATGCCGCTGGCCAAGATGGCCACGACGTTCGTGGCGAACAGCAACAGCGCCCCCACGAACTCACCCGGCGACCCGGACTCCAGGGTCAGCCCGGCCACGGCCAGGGGCGGCACCAGCGAGATGGCAATGGCCACGCCGGGCAAGGTGTCGGAGACATCCGGCCGGGTAAGCGCGACCGAGCCCACCGACCCGGTGGCCAAGGCCGCCACCAGGTCGACGATCCGCGGGGTGACCCGGGCGGCGACCTGGCTGTTGGTGGCGGCTATCACCGGGTAGGGGACCAGATGGCCCAGCAGCCAGCTGAGCGCGACCACGGCGGCGGCACCCGCGATGAGCAGCAGCAGGCACCGGCGCAGGTTCGGCCCGTCGGCCAGCACGACACTCAGCACCACGCCCAGGATGGGGACCATCAAGGGGGCGATGATCATGGCCCCGATCACCGTGGCCGTGGATTCGCTCACCACGCCCGCGCACGCGATCACCGCGGATAGCAGCAGCAAGAGCCAGTAGCGGCTCAGGCGCCGCTTGCGTTCCGGGCCCTCGAAGAAGACCTGGTCGCGCATCTGCTCGATGTCAATTTGGGTAACGCTGGTCACCGTCGTTCCTCCCGCCCGCGCTCAGTCAGGTCGGCTATACGGAATGATCAATACCTGGCCGTCGGCCAGAAGGCCAGCAGGCCAGCGGGCGCGGCGGGCCGCCTGCTAAGCGGGCGGCTCCTTGATCCAGACCGACAGGTGGGCGGGCTCCAGCGCCGCGTGTACCGCGGTCGCGAGCTCGTCGCGGACGGTGCCCAGGTCCACCGCGTCCTGCAGCCGGGCCGACGCGAGGGAGGCCGGACGGAGCCGTCTCGTGCTGGCCTCGGCCGCCATACCGCCCTCCGGATGTCCGGGGCTGGCCCCCTGTTCCAGCTTAGAGAAACAGCCCGCGGGTACCAGGCGGTCACCGCCGCCGGACCTTGTCGCGTACCGTGGCCAGGGTGATGGCTGACCAGACCCCCCGGCTGACCTCGCTGTCGCCCGGCGCGGGCTGCGCGTGCAAGCTCCCGCTGGCCAAACTCGAGGCGCTGTTCGCGGCCATGGACAACATTCCCCCGGCCCAGGGCGACCTGCTCATCGGCGCGGCCGAGGGCGACGACGCGGCCGTGCTGCGCCTGGACAACGAGCGCGCGCTGGTGCTGACCACGGACTTCTTCACCCCGATCGTCGACGACCCGGGGGACTGGGGCCGGATCGCGGCCGCGAACGCGCTGTCCGACGTGTACGCCATGGGCGGCCGGCCGCTGTTCGCGGTCAACCTGGCCGCCTGGCCGGGCGACGGTCTCGACGTGGCCATCCTGGGCCAGGTGCTGCGCGGCGGCGCGCAGATCGCCGCCGAGGCGGGCTGCTTCGTGGCGGGCGGGCACACCATCGACGACCCGGTGCCCAAGTACGGCCTGGCCGTGGTGGGCCTGGCCGACCCGGCCCGGCTGATGACCATCGACCGCGCCGCGCCCGGGGACCAGCTGATCCTGACCAAGGCGATCGGCACCGGCGTGATCGCCACCGCGGTCAAGCGCGGCACCCCGCCGCCCGAGGTCGTCCGGGCCGCCGTCGAGTCCATGACGCTGCTCAACGCAGGCGCCAGCCAGGCCGCGCTGGCCGCGGGCGTCCGGGCCGCCACCGACGTGACCGGCTTCGGCCTGCTCGGCCACCTGCACCGCATGCTGGCCGCCAGTAAGGCCGCGGCGCGAATCGCCGCCGCCGCCGTCCCGTTGCTGCCCGGCGCGGCCGAACTGGCCGCCGCGGGCTACATATCCGGCGGGACCCGGGCCAATACCGCGCGTATGGGCCCGGTCACCCGCCTTGACTCCGCGGTCCCGGCCGAACTGGCCGTCCTGCTCTACGACGCGCAGACCTCCGGCGGCCTGCTGCTGGCCGCCCCCGCCCCGGCCGCGCCCGCCCTGCTCGCCGGCCTGCTGGCCCTGGGTCTGGACGCCGCCCTGATCGGCGACGTCACGCCCGGCGAGCCCGGTCACATCGAGGTGCTCGCCAGCGGTCCTGAGTAACACTCACCACGGATCGTTCCGAATCAGGGGTTTTCCCCGGATACGGTGAGCGGATGAAGTTGCGGCCAGGCGCGGTGCGGTCCGGTGTACTCACCGGCCTGCTCGCCATAGGGGCCGCGCTCGTGGTGGCGCACCCGGCCGCCGCCCGGACCCCAGCTCCGGTGATGAGCCCGGTGATGAGCCCGGTAATGAGCACGGCTTCGGCCCGGCACGTGGTTGTCGTGGGCCTGCCCGGCCTGCGGTGGAGCGACGTGTCGCCGACCGCCACGCCCGTGCTGTGGCGGCTGGCCGGCCAGGGCTCGGTCGGCTCGCTGGTCGAGGGCACCGTGCTCCCGCTCACCTGCCCGGCCGACGGCTGGCTGACCCTGAACGGCGGTGCCCGCGCCCAGTCCCGCCACACCGACGCCGGCTGCGGCCGGTTCCCCGCCGTGGACCCGGCCGGCGCGGGCGCCACGGTTCCCGCGCTGCCCGCGCTGATCAGCTACAACCGGCGGTTCCACAACGACCCCAGCTGGGGCCTGCTCGGCCGCGCGGCCGGCTGCGCCACCGCCGTCGGCCCGGGTGCCGCGCTTGCCCTCGCTGATCCGTCCGGACATGTCGCCTCCTACCTGCCCGATCCGTCGGACCTGACCGCGGCGGCCCTGTCCCGCTGCCCGCTGACCGTCGTGGACCTGGGAAATCTCGGATATTCCGAACGGCCCGCGGCCCTCGCCGCCGCGGACACCGAACTACAGCGCCTCGTGGCCGAACTCCCCGCCGGCACCACCCTGCTGGTCACCGCGCCCGGCTCGACGACCAAACCCCCGCACCTGCAGCTGACTTTGGTCGACGGGGCCGGCTACCAGGCCGGCCTGCTCGAGGCCAGCTCGACCCGCCAGCCCGGCCTGGTCGCGCTCACCGACCTGACCCCCACCGTGCTCGGCTGGCTGGGCCGCGGCGTGCCGTCCGGCGTGATCGGCGCGCAGCTTACCCGCGGGGACCGGGGTCCGCTGGACGCCACGATCCGGTCGCTGGTCGCGCGGGACACCGCCGAACAGGTGTGGCTCTCCACACACGATGCGTTCTACTGGGCCTACTTGCTGGCCGGCACGGCGGTGCTGGCCGCGATCGGACTGGCGTGCTGGGGCGACACGCCGGGGCGCCGCGAGCAGCGGGCGCGGTGGTGGCGGGTGGCCGGGGTGTTCGTCGTCTCGGTGCCCGCCGGGACCTTCCTGGCCAGCCTGGTGCCATGGTGGCGGTCGGCTCACCCGGCGGCCTGGCTGTACGGTATCGCCGGGGCGCTGGCCCTGGTCATCGCGCTGGCCGCGTTGCTCGTCACCCGGCGGAGGGATCCGCTCGCGCCGTTCGGTGTGGTGTGCCTGTTTACCGTGGTCGTGATGGGCCTCGACGTGATGACCGGGTCCCGGCTGCAGCTGGAAACGCCGTTCGGGCTGTCGATGCTGGTGGGCGGGCGGTTCTATGGCATCGGTAACGAGGCGCTGGGCATCTACGGTGTCACTGCTCTGTTCAGCGCGGCCTGGCTGGCCCTGGTTGCGTTGCGGCGGTACCCGTCCTCCCCGCGCCCGGCGCTGGCGGTGGCGACGGCGGTGGCGATGTACGCGGTGGTCGCGTCCGGCTGGCCCGGGTTCGGCGGCAAGGTGGGCGGCACGCTCGCCATGGTGCCCTGCTTCCTGCTGCTGCTGGCCGCGGTGGCCGGGATCAGGCTCAACTGGCGCCGGG
>Ga0306921_10005159_pt1 | contig 13516 bp, 10 predicted proteins | sample sta12Cox44000080_FD_203760 | JGI IMG/M metagenome (GOLD analysis project Ga0306921, IMG submission 203760) | Lab enrichment of tropical soil microbial communities from Luquillo Experimental Forest, Puerto Rico - statoxic.12C.oxic.44.000.080 (v2)... | ecosystem: Environmental > Terrestrial >... | reverse complement strand
GTCCCGGTCCATTCATAGCTGTAGCCCGGAGGTAAGGTCTTGGCCGAGACCTCTGCCATCGCCGCCAGCGCGGCCCCGGAGGACGTGCCGGGAGACGGACTGCCTTGAATCGGGATTGCGCGATAGTTGTTGTAGCGGGTGATGACCTGCGGTCCCAGGACGACGCGGGCCTCGGCGAGCGACCGCAGTTGCACGTTCTCGCCAAACCTGTTGCGAATTTGGATCTGCCACAGCGAGGAGACGTCTCTGCGGTCCGCCGCCTCGCCCTGGATATTGACCTGCCAGATCCGGCCGAACAGATTGAAATTGTTGATGAAGATGCCACCCAATGTCGCCTGCAACGCGCCGAACACATCATTCATACTGAGGCCGAGCGCCTGAGCCTTTTCGCGGTCGATGTCGAGCCAGATCGACGGGTTGCTCGCGGTGAAGGTGGAAAAGACACGGGTCAGCCGCGGGTCCTGGTTGGCGGCCGCGAGGAGACCCTGCATCACGCTATTCATTGCGGAGGGGTCCTGCCCTTCCAGTCCTTCGAGTCGGTATTCGAACCCGCCCGTCGTCGACAGCCCGATGATCGGCGGCAGATTGAACGGGATGATCGTCGCGGTGCGGATCTCCCGGCCCGCGGCAAACAGCTTGGCGATCAGCGCCTGGGCCGAGTTCGCTGCGCCGACACGGTCGGCGAAGGGCTTCAATGTCGGCACTATAAAGGCGGTATTCGGCTCATTGACGCTGTCGATGATCGAAAACCCGACGATCGCGAAAATGTTCTGGACCTGCGGCATCTGCCTCAGCACCGCCTCGACCTGCTTGACCGCATCGCGGGTGCGGATGACCGATGCACCGTCCGGCAACTGTACATTGATAAAAAAGGCACCCTGATCCTCTTCCGGCAGAAACCCCGTGGGCGTTCGCAGGGATAGAAAATAAATGCCCGCGGCACTCGCCAGGATTGCCACAACCCCGAATACGGAGGCGCGCACCAAGCGGCGCACGATCGCAGCGTAACCGTCGCGGATATTGTCGATGCGCCGCAATACCCACCCCATCGGGCCGCGCCGCGGGCCGCCATGGCGCAGAAACACCGCGCACAGCGCCGGAGACAAGGTCAGCGCATTCAATGCCGAAATCAGCATCGCTACGCTGATCGTCACCGCGAACTGCCGGAACAATGTTCCCGAGATACCGGGAATAAAGGCGATCGGTACGAACACCGAAAGAAGGACCAAGGTGATCGCGATGATCGGCGCGGTGATCTCGGCCATGGCCTTTTTTGTCGCGTCTCCGGGCGACAGTTCCGGGTTTTCCTCCATGACCCGTTCGACGTTCTCGACCACAACGATCGCGTCGTCGACCAGGATGCCGATCGCCAGCACCATCGCGAGCAACGATATCGTATTGGCCGAATAGCCCATCACAAGCAGGACCGCGAAGCTGCCGATCACACTGACCGGCACGGCAATTGCCGGAATGAGGGTTGCGCGCAGGCTGCCGAGAAACAGAAAGACGACGATCACGACCAGCACAAACGCGATCAACAACGTGATCAGCACATCGTGGATCGTGTCTTGGACGAAGGTGGTTGTGTCGTAATTGACGAGGTATTTGAGACCGGGCGGGAACCGCTGGCTCAAGCGGTCCAAATTGGCCCGGACCGCCGCGGCGGTCTGCACCGCATTGGCGCCGGGTGAGAGATAGACCCCGATTGCCACCGCAGGCTCGCCGTTGAGGCGGCCTTCAATGTCCTGGTTCTGGGCGCCGAGATCGACTCGCGCGACATCGCTTACGCGAACCACCGAGCCGTCTGGATTGGCACGCAATACGATATTGCCAAACTGCTCGGGTGTCGTCAGGCGACCGAGGGTCTGCAGGTTCAATTGGAATTGCTGGTCCTTGGCGATCGGGCGCGCACCAATCCGGCCGACCGGCGCCTCCACGTTTTGCGCCTGGATCGCGGCGATCACGTCGGCCGGAGTTAACTGCAGATTGTTGAGCCGCTGCGTGTCGAACCAGATCCGCATCGAGTAATTGAGGGCGCCAAACAAGCGCGCCTGGCCGACCCCGGGTGTGCGGGACAATACGTCGAGCACATTGATGATCGCGTAATTGGTAATGAACAGCGGGTCCTGCTCGCCGTTCTGGCTGTAGAGCATAAGGAACTGCAGAACCGCCGACGATTTTTTCTGGATTGTAAGCCCCTCCAACTGGACTTCCGGGGGGAGCTGGGCGAGCGCAGTCTGCACCCGGTTGTTGACGGCGTTGGTGTTGATGTCGGGATCACTGCCGAGCACAAAGCTTACGGTCAGGTTGTAGCTGCCATCATTGCCGCTCGTCGAACTCATATAAATCATCTTGTCGACGCCGACGACCTGCGCCTCGATCGGCTGGGCGATGCTCGATTCGACGACGGCGGCGGAGGCGCCGGGATAGGTGGCCGAGACCACGGTCTGCGGCGGCACGATATCCGGGAATTGCGCGACTGGGATGCGCAGCAGCGCCAGCGCGCCGGCGATCGTGATGACCAGCGCGATGACGACGGCTAGCCGCGGACGATCAACGAAGATTGCGGAGATCATGGTTTCTTCTCGGATCCGCTCGATGAGGGCTCGGCAGGCTCGCTCGCAGGGTTCGAGGTGGGTCCGGCGGGCTCGCTCGCGCCGCGCGGCGTGACCTGCGGCGTCGGGGTCGCCGGACCGGGCGACACTACTTCGCCGGGCCGCGCCCGCTGCAGCCCCTCGCTGATGACCAGTTCTCCCTCCTGCAGCCCGCTGGTCACAACGGCGGTAGACGGGGTCGATTGCCCGAGCTGGATGCGCCGCACTTGCGCTTTGTTCTGTGCGTCGACGACGTAGACGTAATCGCCCTGTTGGTCAGAAAGCACTGCCGCGCGCGGGATTGCGAGAACGGTAATCGGCTGAACGCCCTCTTGCAGCACGGTAACGAACTCGCCGTCGAACAGTTCGCGCGGGGCAGGCCCCTTCTCAGGCATGCCCGGAATGAACGGGTTGGGGAAGACGCCGCGCGCCGTGATCGTATCCGTGTTGGTGGCGACCGTCGGTGACACGTAATCGAGCTTGCCCCCGTACCCGTAGATCCGCCCGTCCGTCAGACGCAGCTTGAGCACGACCGCGCTGAAACCGCCCTTTGCCTCGTATCGGTCGCGCAGTTCGAGCCCGGTGCGCGTCGATACCGGGAAAAGCACATACATCGGGTCCTGGCTGACGAGCGTCGCTAGGGTCCCGCTGGTCGGCGAGACGACATTGCCCTCGGTGACCTCGGTAGCGCTGATCCTGCCGTCGATCGGCGCACGGATCTCGGTATAGCCGAGATTAATCTCGGCGATTTGCAGCTGCGCCATGGCGCTCGCGACCTGGGCTGCCAGCGAACGCTCATTGGAGAGGTCCTGGTCGACGGTCTGCTGCTGCCCGGCGGGCGTTTTCATCAGGTACTGCGAGCGCGCGAGCTGCTGCGCGGCATAGGTGTGCTGGGCTTCCAGCTGCGCCACATTCGCCTTGTTGTTGTCGACCTGCGCCTGAAACGGAGGCTGCTCGAGCTGATACAGAAGATCGCCCTGCTTGACCTCTGAGCCCTCGACAAACAGCCGCTTTTCGAGAAAGGCGGTGACGCGGGCCACCAGCGCGACCCGTCCGATCGACTGAATGCGCCCGATGAATTCGTCGGTCTGCGTCATCTGCTGCCGTTCGGCACGCACGACGCCAACCGCCGGGGGCCCAGGTGCGGGTTGCGCGCCGGCGCCCACCGCGAGCACGGTCAACGCCAGGAGCCAGAAGGCGAGTTTCATGAATGGCCTGTATTCCATCGGTTTCTCCAAGGCGCTCTTATGCCGGAGCTTTTCGGGCAGAACTTAGGCCCTTCTTCCGGTGGCCGTAGTGAGGAGTTAGCACTCGACTGTAACAAATTTGTAACAAAGACAAGCCGAAAATTGACAGAAGAGCAGCCAGACCGGCCTATGGACGCTCTGCGTAGAAGGCGCTTGCCACAGCGATTTCAGCCGCCGTCATTTGGCGGGCGATGTTGCGCATCTGTTCGCCAATGTCGTTGTGGCGCGCACCGGTCGAGAAGGCTTCTAGCTGGGTGCGCAGATAGATCGCAGGCTGTCCCTCGAGCCAGGCAGCGCTGGCTTTGCTGTCGACTTCGCCGTGACAGGCCCCACACGGTGCGATGCCGCGCAAGGGTGCCCCGCTTGCGACGATGCGCGGCGGCTCACCCGCGGCAGGACCTGAGCTAGTGACGCGCGGCAAATAGGCGAAATACGCAGCGAGATCGCGCATGTCGGCGTCGCTGAGATCGGCCATGACCGGGGCCATAACCGCGCTTGCACGCGCGCCTGTTTTGAAATCGACGAGCTCTTTGTAGATCGTGACCGGGTATTGTCCGGCAAGATTGGGAGTATCGGCTTGGCTTAGACCGCGGGCGCCATGGCACATCGTGCAGCGCAGAGCCAATGTTGCCCCCCGCCCGATCGATTCCGCGCTCGCGCCCTCCAGCATCTGCGGGTCGATCTCGACGCTTGTCGTCAGATAGTCGGCGCCGACAATTTGACCACCGGAAGATGTGTTCCGAACGAGTCCGGCGGCACTGCAAATGGCGTCCCAGACACCCTTGAAGCGCTCACCTGGGTGTTGAAGCGGCAGCCACACGAAGCCGACGATGGCGGCAACAAGCGCGATTGCCGCGGTGATCCCGACGCTTGCGGTGAACCACGGATTGCGAAAGGACGCGATTCCGTCTCGCGTCACCACCGCTCTCCGACCTTGACGGCCGGAACCGCCGTACCCGGCGTAGCCAGGGAATGCGCAATCGGAAAGCCGTAATTCACGATGGTCAGGGCCACCATTAGGCCGAGCCACAGCCCGAAGCCGTTGAGTGCCGCCGGCAACACGCGCGGCGGGCGCACCGCGACGCTGAAGCGGTACGTCCCCGGTTGGACCCGCTGTGTCGTCATCCCATGCACCAACACGATGAAAAACAACACGCCCGACACGACTAGGATTGCGCCACCGACGACCGACATCGTCACCGATGCGGCCTGCGCGGCGATCGCCGGGTCGGTGTAGTCGTAGAACGCCATCCGTCGGGGCATGCCGAGAATGCCGACCCAGTGCCACGGGAAGGTCAGCACGATCATGCCCAGGAACCAAGTCCACAGCTGAGCGCGCATCAGTCGGAAGCTGTCGAGCGCGCGCCCTGTCAGGTGCGGCCAGATGTCGTAGGCGATCACGAAATACATGATGACGATCGCGCCGGCAAAGATCAGGTGGAAATGGCCGGTGATCCATTGGGTATTGTGGACGGTGGCATTGAGCTGATAGCTCATGTTGATCAGTCCGCCGGCGCCGCCGAAGCCGAGCATGACAAAGGACAGGGCAGCCCCGAGCATAACGGGGTTGCGCCACGGTAGCGCCGCGAGCCATCCGAGCACGCCTTTGCCGCCTCGCAACCGCCCGGCGATCTCGACCGATGCGCAGATCGTGAACACCGTCAGTACTGTCGGCAACGCGACGAGTGCCGTAAACACCGAGTGCAGGTATTTGAAACCTGAACCGATCTGTGGATCCTCGAATGCGTGGTGAATGCCGATCGGCATCGCCACAACAAGGAAAAGTATGAAGGCGATCCGGCCCATTGTGTCGCTGAACAGCCGGCCGCCAATCGCCCTCGGCACGATCGTGTAGTAGGCGATGTAGCTCGGCATCAGCCAGAAATAGACGATGGCATGCAACGTCCAGGAGAAGAAGACGCGCGCCAGCCCGGCGTCGATCGTGCTGCGCCAGCCGAGCGCCACCGGGATAATCTGAAACAGCAGTTCGAGCGCCGCACCGACCGCGGTCCATCCCCAGAGGTAGGAGCCGGCGACCGTGGCGAACATCGGGAACGGAACAGGTGCGCCTGGATTGTCTCGCTTCCAGCGGTACATGTTGATCGACATCAGCGCGACCCAAACCCACGACCCGACCACCACCAGGACGACCCCGATGTAATAGGAGGGATTGCCGATCAGCGGCGGGTAGAAGGTGTAAAGCACCGAGGCCAGTCCGAGCGCGACCGGGACAATCGCCGCGATCGTGCCGATCGCGACGAGTGCAAATCCGAGCCAAGCCCAGCGGAGGCCGACCAAGGGTTGCTTGAGCGCTTCCTCGGCCACGAAATAGCCGAACCCCATGGCGACGAGGGTCGGAAATACATAGGCCATCGTCGTGCCGTGAGCCGTGACCGAGCGGTAGTACCACTCAGGATCGCTGATCCAGGCGTGCAGCGGGCTGCGGATGAACATCTGCCATTCGCCGAGCAACAGCGCGGCACCAAAGCCGGCAAAGGCGAACCACAGATGCGCGAGGACCAGCCGCTTGCTATTCCACACAGCTCAGCCTCCGCCGATCCGCCGCCATGCGCGCGAACGCCGCCTTGTTAATGATTTTGATCCTGCCCCACATGCCCTCATGGCCGACGCTGCAAAATTCGTGGCAAGGCATTAGACGTTCGCCTGGTGTCTCGAAGCGCGCCCCGAGGCTGGAGATATAGCCGGGCACAAGCATCAGGTTGATGTTTGTCCCGTCGATCAGGAAGCCATGCACCACGTCGGCGCTGGTCGCGCGGAACGTGACCGGCGTATCGGTCGGTACGACGATGCATGACGGGGTGAACGAGTATTGCTGGCCGATAAATCGCACGGTGACGGCGCCGTCGGGATCGAGCACGCTGCCTAGATTGCTCTCGATGAATTCGCCACCGAGATGCAGGGTCCGCGGGTCGGCGGTCTCGACGCGGCTCTGCGGCATGGCCCCATGATAGAGTGCCGCAAAGGTCGCCACGACGACCAGCAGCGCCAGGATCATGACCGCAGCCGTGGCCCAGCGGCGTTCGGTCCGCTCGCCGTGATCGGCGCCATCGTCGGAAGTCGAGAGATGAGTCACGGCGCGACCGCGCGCGGCACGAAGACGAGCAGGTAGAACGCGAACCAGATCGCCACGACGACGGCGGTCGCGAGGCCGGCAAGCAGGAGAGCACCCCTTGCACCGGATTGCGAGATCGCGTTCACGGCCGCCTCTTGTTGCACACTGGCCGCATCGTCGCCGGTGTCGAGGGAGGAGTTGATCATTGCTGCATCAGTCCAAAGGTGCGGTGCGCAGCTCATTCGCCTGGCGCGCCGACACCGGCGATCCGCGGTTGCCCCAGGCCGCGCGGATGTATGTCACGACGGCGGCAACCTCGTCGTCGGAGAGGGTCTGCGCAAAGGGTGGCATACCAAAGGGCTCAGGGTTGCCGGCCGTGCCGGGCGGAAAACCGCCATTGAGCACCATGCGTACCGGGTTCACGGCCGATTCCATCTGGATCGACGGATTGCCGGCCAGCGGCGGATACTCCGGCGGCATCCCCCGACCGTCCGCCGCATGGCAGCTCGCACAATGGGCTTGGTACACGTTCTGGCCAAAGCTAAGCAGCAGGCTGCTCTCGGGCGCCGGAATTCCGGAGGCCTCGGCGCCAGGTGGCGTGCCCTCGGCAAGGCTCTTGAGGTAAACCGCCATTGCGCGCACATCGGCATCGTTAAGATATTGCAGGCTGTTGAACGTGACTTCCGCCATCGGGCCATAGACGGCACCGCGGTGTGATATCCCGTTGCGGAGGAGACCGACGATCTCATCGATGCTCCACTCGCCGAGCCCGGCCTCCTTGTTTGAGGTCAGCGAAGGCGCGTACCAGTTCTGCATCGGGATCAGCCCGCCCTCGAACGCCTGCGACTCGGAGCTGCCGCCGAGGGCGTTGATCGGCGAGTGACACATCGCGCAATGGCCCAAACCCTCGACGAGATAGGCGCCCCGGTTCCACTCGGCGGATTTGGTCGGGTCGGGCTGGTATTCGCCCTCGTGGAAGAACAACGTGCGCCAGCCGAGGATAAGTTGTCGGTTGTTGAAGGGGAAACGGAGGTCGTGCGGCCGGTTCGGCTGGCGCACCGGCGGGACCGAGCGCAAATACGCGAAGATCGCGTCGGAGTCCTCGCGCGTCACCTTTGTGTACGAGCCGAACGGCATGGCCGGGTAGATCAGACCGCCATCGGGAAAACGGCCTGTGTGCATAACCCCGTAGAAATCATCCGCGGTCCACGAGCCGATGCCGGTTTTGGGATCGGGCGTGATGTTGGACGAATAAATCGTACCGAAGGGCGTTGCCATCGCCAGGCCACCGGCGAACAGAGCGCCGCCGGGATTGGTGTGGCAGGCGATGCAATCGCCGGCCTGGGCAAGGTATTTGCCCTTAGCTACGAGGGCCTGGTCGTCGGCCTGCGCCGCGAAAATCGGGGGGCCAAAGGCGGTCGAGAGCGCCAGTGCAATTGCGGGGGCGAGGGACAGAAGCCGGTCCATCAGCTTAGCGCTCTCACCTTTCAGTTTGGTTCGCTGCCGCATCCGAGCGGCATCTGCAGTGTGCCCGTTGGCACGGGTGACGGGTCAGGCGGGATCGGCACCGATGCGAGCCAGGCAGCCACAGCGGTGACGTCGCTCTCGGTCAAGCTGGCCGCGACGAGCTGCATGCAGTCCGGTTTGGCCGCAGTCCGTGTGCCATAGCGAAAGGCGCCGAGCTGCGCGCTGATGTAAGTTTTGCGAAGCCCCACGAGGCCAGGAATGCCCGGTTCCATCCCGGTCAATTTGGGGCCGTGACATCCGGAGCATGCCGGGACGCCGCGGGCTTGATCGCCGTCGGTTACCAGCGAGCGACCGCGCGCCAGCACCGCCGCGCCGACGTCGGTCGCCGTTTGCTGCACCGGCGGGGGGCGTAAGGCAGCGAAATATTCCGCAATCTTTTGCAAATAGGAGTCGGATTGATATTCGAGAAGATAATTCATCGGCGGGTAGCGGCGACGCCCGTCGCGGAGCGCGACCAGCTGATTCATTAAATAGCCGGCCGGCTTGCCAGCGAGTCGCGGGAAATAGTCGTTGTTTGTCCCCCCGCCCTGGCGGCCGTGGCAGGGCTCGCAGGCGCGTAGACGTGCCTCCATCGTGTCGGGTGCGCGCTCCGTCGGCTGCGCGTGCGCGACGGCGATGGAGTACAGCATCAGCGACACCAGCACGACCGCCAGGCCACACCACCCTTTGCGGATAGGGACGGCGTTACTCGAATTGTCCGGCCTCTTCCGGTTATGGCCCGTCCCCAACGGCATGTTCCCTCGCCGCATCGCGACCGGATTTAACCACGGGAACGCCAACACCGCCAGCGCGGCGAGGTAACCCCGACTTCGGCGCCCGATACTTAACCGGCAAGCCTCACTTGGGTGTCGCCGTGGCGAAATCCTCGCTCGAGGTCAGCGCGCCGGTCGCAAAGGCGAGTGCCGCTCCGTTAATCAGCGATTGCGCGTGGGCGCGAGCCACTGCGGCGCGCGCCGTGGCGAGCCCGGTTTGCGCGGAGGTCGCGTCGGTCAACGTACCCACGCCGTGCGCGTAGGCATCGCTGGCGCTGCGGAAGGCCACCTCGGATGCCGTCTGCAGGGCTATGGCGGCATCGTATTGCTGCAGCCCGGTATCGACCTGGTCATAGGCGAGCGCCACCTCGTGCAAAGCCTGGTCGGTGCGCTCCTGCAGCGCGGCCTCCGCCTCTTCGCGCTTCGAGTGGGCAAGGGTCAATTTGTTTTGCAGCAGTCCGCCTGAGTAGAGCGGCCATTCGAACTTCAGCAACGCGGCACCCTGCGGCTTGGTGACCGAGGAATAGGGCGAGTTGTCTACGTTGAGCCGGGCAATATTGCCCTGTATGTTGGCGCTCAGCGAAACCTTCGGGAATAGGGCGGAGCGTGCGGCCGCGATTTCCGCGTCCGACGCGCGCAGCTTCGCCACCTGGGCCAGCAGGTCGGGCCGCTGGTGCAACGCCTCACTGAGTACGTCGTCGACGGCCCGCGCGGTGCGTGGCGGCAGCGGACGCTCGGTCGCGTTCGCCACGCGCAGCTTTGTGGTCGGCGGCAGATCCATCGCCGCAAGCAAGGTGTATACCGCGTCGTGCTGCGCGGTTTCAGCCTGCGCGAGATCGTACTGCGCCTGCGCCGTCGCGCGCCGGGCCAGCTGCACATCAACGATGGTATCGAGACCGCGGCCGAACAGCGCCTCGGCGGATTGCTGCACGACCTGCGCATCGGCCAGGCCTTGCCGCGCTGCGCGCACTGCGGCATCGGTACCGTCCAGTGTGAAGTACGTGCGGGCCACGTTGAAAATCAGCTGCTGATGCGCCGCCGTGAACGCCACATTCCCGGCGATCGAAAGCTGACCCGCCGCTTCGACCGCTGCGGCGCGGCCGCCGAAATCGAGCAGCAGGTAGTTTACGGCGAGCTGCGGGATTACTTCCTGAGCATTGAAGATGATGAAACCTTGCGGGACGAGGTTGCTGGGGAATGGCGTTACGAAGTGCTCCCAGCCGGCGACGGCACTCGCCGTCAGCGCCGGAAGATAGGCGGCGCGCGCGATGCCGACATTGATCGCCGCCTGCCGCGCCTGTTCCCAGGCGACGCGCGTCGCCGGGTTGCGGCGCTGGGCGATATCGATCAGCTCGACGAGCGAATAGACACGGTTGGGGTCGATGTCGGCGGGCGACGGCAACTGCACTGCGGTATTCTCCGGCACCGTGAACCGCCGGGCACCGACGGTGGAGGGTGCCGGAGCGCCCGGCGCTTCTTTGGAGGGCTCGAATTGCCACGGCGTGTCAGGCGAAGCCGGTGCCAAGTCGCGTGTGTCATTGCAGGCGCCGAGAAGGACGCACCCGGCTAAAGCGACGCGTGGGAACCTAGCCGGCGGCATGCAATGCATCCCTGACCGACGGCGCGGTCGCCGGCTGCGGTTGCGGCGCCGGATGATGACGGCGGCGACGATGCCGACAGCCCCGCACAGCACCCAGGCCGGGAAGTGGGAGCCGAACAGATCCATTGTCGGCGCGTGATTGTACGCGGCGACCGGCAGCGCGATAGCGACGCGCCGCAAGCCTAGCTGAGCGCAGCGGCGTCGACCGGCTCGAAGCCATCTGCCGCTACCGACCACGGTCGACATCACGCGCCCGAAACCCGATACACCCCCAACCAACGACCCGCCCCCATCCGACAGGACTCTAACCGGCCACCACGGGTAGGAACAGGTTAAAAAGGAGTCGGTCAAGAAGGGGGGCGATTCATTGGAGAATTGGACTTGGGGCCTGTCGCTGACCGCGTTGACGATGGCGATGCACGGGGCGGGCGTAATATTGATGGCCTTGGCGGGGGTGAGTATCCGGGCGCAGATCGAAAGCTGGAACCATCTCACCTTGCGCGATGTGGCAGCCATCCAGATCGGCGTGATCGGGACGGTAGGACTGCTTCTCGCGGCGCTACATGGCGTGGAGGCCGCGCTCTGGGCGGCGGCATATTGGTGGCTTGGCGCGCTCAACTCGCCGGCAGATGCAATCCTACTCTGTCGACTCGATGAGCACACTCGGCGCTTCGGGGCTGACGCTGGAGCCCCACTGGCGGCTGATAGGCGCACTGGAGGCGATGGACGGTATGCTTCTGTTCGGCATCAGTACGGCCTACATCTTCGCGATAATGCAGGCCTACTGGTCACTCATGACCCGCCGCCACCCTGATTGAGTTAGGATCGGTCACTTCCGCAGTGCCGCCGTGCTGACGGCTCGGTCACCAACGCAGGGCGGCCAGTCTCTTCGTGTTGAGGCGAGAGAGCGCTTCCCCGGCGGCCAGAAGGCGCGCCGCTGCCCTCCATTTCCCGCCGAGCAGACCAAGCTCCGGAACCCGGGAACCGGCACAACGTCTGGGGCGCGTGGACATGCGGCTACCTTTTATGTTCGTGTTTCTCCTCCACAGCCTCGTGGTACTGGCGCCGGATCTCCGCCAGATCGACGGACGGCTTTGGAAACCTCATATCCAGCGCTTCCATCGAGTCCGCCATAATTTGCGACACCGCCAGATTGCGAAACCACTTGTGATTGGACGGGATGACATACCATGGGGCCTCATGGGTGCTGGTGGCGCTGATCGCATCCTCGAACGCTTCGATATAGTCGTCCCACAGCGCCCGCTCGGCATAGTCGGATTGGCTGATCTTCCAGTTCCGCTTCGGATCCTCCAGCCGGTCGGCAAAGCGGGCGAGCTGTTCCTCTTTGCTGATGTGCAAGAAGAATTTCAAGATCGTTGTACCGCTCTCGGCCAGCCCGGTTTCGAATTCACGGATGCGTTTGTAGCGGGCGGTCCAGGTTGCTTTGTCGATAAGCTTGTGCACGCGCGTCACCAGCACGTCCTCGTAATGGGATCGGTTGAAAATCGCCACCTCTCCCCGTCCTGGCGTATGCGGATGCACCCGCCAGAGAAAATCATGAGCCAGTTCCACCGACGTTGGTTGCTTGAAGCCGACGACCGTGGTCCCCTGCGGATTGAGCGCGCTGAACACATGGCTCACAGTGCCATCCTTGCCACCAGCGTCCAGGGCCTGCAGCACGACCAGCACCGAGTGCTTCCGCTGGGCATACAGCAGAGCCTGCTGGTGGGCGAGTTTCGCGCGGTATTGGTCCGTCTCCTGCTTTGCCGTCTCCTCTGATTCGTGATCGCCTTTGTAGCCCGGGTCGAGCTTCCCGAGCCGTAGCTTCTCATCCGGATCGACGAAAAACTTTTTGCGGTAGTCCATGCTGCCCGCCTCCTACCCTTCGATCGAATGCTGCCTCACTCCAGTGAAGGCACTCCGTTGCGCAAAGGGAGCTCTAATGTCGGTCGACAGATCATTATCCGGACCAAGGTTTGTCGACCAGCCGCATGATGCCTCTTCCCTCGGCTTCACCGCTCGCGCATCCAGCCAGCGCACAGCGTCGGAACCTAGCCGGCGGCATGCAATGCGCCCCCGACCGAAGGCGCGATCACCGGCTGCGGTTGCGGGCCAACCTCGTCGAGAATGCTGCGGATGTCCTGGTGCAGCAGGCCATACCACGTCGCCAGCGCGGTGAGGTGATCACCCGGACCGGATAGAAACGGCGGTTCCGGTAGGCCGTCTACCACCGCATCCGCTCCCTCGCCGCTGCGCGTCCACGACGCTGCCTGCCGGAACCACGCTGCCTGTGCCTGGTGATGTGCGCGAATCGCCTCTTGCGTTGGCTGCGGCAGGTCGCGCCTGGCCAGATCGGTACGCAGATCGAGGATCGCCGACACCGGGATGAACAGCAGACCGACCTGCTCAACGACAGTCGCGTCGATCGGCCGCCTCCTGGCCGCGCGACGCACCTCCCTCGTTTCAAACGGGTCGTTGACCAGGACCCCGCGTGCCTGCGCGATCTCCTGCCCAAACGCCACGCCGGCCGCGGATCGAGCGGAAGGCGAAATCTCGCCATCGACACCCAAACCAACCAGCGCCGCCAGTTGTTCTAATGCCCTGGCGAGGTGCGTGCGCACAACGTTGGCCACGCTGACCGGCCACATCGTCGTGAAAATCACGGAAATCACCATGTTGCCGAACAGGATGCCGATGGTGCGGTCCCTCGCCGTATACATGGA
>Ga0306921_10005158_pt1 | contig 13517 bp, 11 predicted proteins | sample sta12Cox44000080_FD_203760 | JGI IMG/M metagenome (GOLD analysis project Ga0306921, IMG submission 203760) | Lab enrichment of tropical soil microbial communities from Luquillo Experimental Forest, Puerto Rico - statoxic.12C.oxic.44.000.080 (v2)... | ecosystem: Environmental > Terrestrial >... | reverse complement strand
CCCGCGTGCGGCTGAGGTGCCCCACCCGGTCCGTCATGGCCGGGCATAGCGCGTCGGAAGACGCGCGAGAACGCGCTTGTGACCTGGGCCATCCGCGTCTTTTCGATCAAAACAAGACGTGGATGCCCGGCACGAGAGTCTACACTCGGGCCGGCCGGAGGCCGGACCCGGGTGCCGGGCATGCCGCGCCGATAATCAGGCCGCTGTTGTTGCTGCGACCGCAGCGGCCGAACCTCACTCCGCCTTCAGTCCCGCCGTCTTCACCACCTTCGCCCATTTTTCGATATCGGCGCGTAGATATTTGTCGAACTCGGCGGGCGTCATCACCAGCGGCACCGCGCCCTGCTTGTCCCAGGCCTCCTTCACGTCGGCGCGGGTGATCACCTTGTTGATCTCGGCGTTGAGCTTATCGACGATCGCCTTCGCCGTGCCGGCGGGCGCCATGATGCCGAGCCAGATGGTCGATTCGTAGCCGGGCACGCCCGCCTCGGCGATGGTGGGAACATCGGGCAGCACGGATGAGCGCTTGGTGGCGGAGGTGCCGAGCGCGCGCACCTGCCCTGCCTTCACATTCGGCGCCATCGTGGTGATGGCGTCGAATGCCATTTGCACGTGGCCGCCGATGACGCTGTTGCGCATTTCGCCGGACGCCTTATGCGGCACGTGCACCAGGTTCGTGCCGCTCATCGCTTTGAACAACTCGGCCGCCATGTGATACGGCGTGCCGGCGCCGGAGGAGGCATAGTTGAGTTCGCCAGGTTTTGATTTCGCGTAGGCGATGAACTCCTTGAGATCCTTCGCCGGAACCGAGGGGTGGACCACCATGACAAGGTCGGAATAATTGATGCCGGCAACCGGCACGAAGTCGCGCATCAGCTGAAACGGCTTGTTGGCAATGAGCGATTCGTTGGTGGTGTGGGTATTCGACATGGCGAGCAGCGTGTAGCCGTCGGGCGGCGACTTCGCGACCGCGTCAGTGCCGATGATCGAGCCAGCGCCCGGCCGATCCTCCACGACGAAGGGCTGCTTGAGCGCCTCGGAGAGATGCTGGGCGAGCACGCGCGAGAACACGTCGGCGGGTCCGCCGGCGCCGAACGGCACGATGATCTTGACCGGGTGCGTGGGATAGTCCTGGGCCAGCAAACCAGCGGGCCAAGACAGCATCAGCACAGGCGCAAGAGCAAACACAACAAGGGCGAAACTGCGCGGCAACACGATCATTCGAATTCCTCCACTCACTTCGATTCGGCGACGATAGAGAAGGTCTCGGGACCGCTCAATGAGGCGTCTCGCCGCTCGTTGATGCCAACCCCACCGCTCAACATTCATTCCTTGGCCATCAGCGAGGACACGGCGACTGAGCAAAATGCGGCGAAGGTGATGACGGCATTGACGGCGTGGGAATACTCCCACCGCTTGCGCAATTGCTCCCAGTCGTTTGGAATCATCGTCCAATTGTTGGTCGCCTGATTGGCCGGATAGGTCCAGATGAAGAAAATGACAAGCGTGAGAGCAATGCAGAAGGATCCAAATAGCGCGAGCGCGAACGGCGCGCCTCGGCCGCGCAGCAGCAAGGCCAGCGCCAGATTGGCGATCAGCGCTCCGATCAAGACGATGCCGAAAAGGCTCCAGCCGCGGTAAATGTTTTGTATGATGAAATACGGCTCCGCCTCGAGGTTGATCTTGCTGGGAAGCTCGAATAGATGCGCGCCGCTTGGCACCAATGCAAGGGCGGTCAGCGCCAGCGCAAGGAATTGAACGATTTTGAGCGGCACGAGTCGGACCTCTGCACGGCATTGCTCGCTGTTTGCCGCCCTTGCTGTGGCAACCGGCCCAAGCACAGTGCCATCATCCCGAAGGCTCTTTGCACCCGGCGTCGCCGGCAATAAGCTCATTCTCCAGCGCTTCATTAAAAGGCGCAACTTTCGCCCATCGATATCCGGTGAAGGCGAAAGCGACGAAGCACATTGAGGGGTATGTCAATGACCGAAGCAACGTCAAATCACTACATTCCTGCGCTCGGTAACATTTACAGCGCAGTGGACGAATATGCCGAACCGATCTTGCGCATCGTGCTCGGCGGAGTCCTCATCCCCCACGGCATGCAAAAGCTGTTTGGCGCCTTCGGCGGCATGGGCTTTGCCGGCAATGTGGCCCTGTTCGATCGCATCGGCTTCACGCCCGGCATATTCTGGGGCACGCTCGTCGGCTGCACCGAGTTTATCGGCGGCATCTTGCTGGTGCTCGGACTGTTCACCCGCTTTGCCGCGGCGGCGGTGCTGATCTTCATGATCGTGGCCGTGAAATTCACCTCCGCGAGAGGCGGATTCTTCTGGGGCACGCAAGGCTTCGAATATCCGCTGCTGATCGGCGTCTGCGCGCTGTTCTTCCTCATCCGCGGCGGCGGCGCCTGGTCGCTCGACCGCGCGATCGGACGAGAGCTGTAGAGAAACCATTTGGCGTAGTGCAGGGAGGTGTCCGCCCGCGACGGGCGGATCACCCCACAGAGTCTTGCTGGCAAGGCGGGCGCCGTCCGCCAACGCCTCGAGCTTGGCCCACATGATCGAAGGGTGGACGCGCCGATAGAACGGCCCCTGCGCGAAGCCGCAATCGGTTCCGGCGAGCACATTCTCGCGCCCGACCAGCTTGGCGTAGTGGATGATGCGCTCGGCGATAAGCTCGGGGTGTTCCACCACATTGGTGGCATGGCTGATGACGCCCGGAATGAGAACCTTGCCCTCCGGCAGCGTGACGTCCTTCCACACCTTCCATTCGTGGGCGTGACGCGGATTGGCGCCTTCGATCACGTAAGCGCCGACATTGACCTTGAGGATGAGATCGACGATGTCCTTGAGCGGCACGTCGGTCGTGTGCGGTCCCGGCCAGCTTCCCCAGCAGACGTGATAACGGATGCGATCGCTCGGCAGGCCCTCGATTGCGTGGTTGAGGACCTCCACGTGCATGGCGACCCATTTTCGGTAGTCGGCGAAACTCGCCGGCGGCACCATGCGATCATAGCCCACCGCCGCGCGGGCATCGTCGAGCTGCAGCAAAAAGCCGGCATCGACGATCATCTTGTATTCGGTGCGCATCGCCGCACCGATCGCGACGAGGCATTCCTCGTCGCTGCGATAATACTCGTTCTTGCGGTCGGGAATGACGCTCGCCGGCGCAGCCACCGGCAGAAACGCCTCCTCCACTTTCGTGCCCCCGAGCACAGCCTTGAAATTTTTGATGTCGCGCTCGAGCTCCGCCTGCCCGGTATAGGCGATCGGCCCGATGCAGACCGCGTTCGTGCTCGTGGCGATCTCTTCGCGCGCATCGAGCTCGGCGTAGAATTCGGCGAAGCGCTGCCGATCGGCCCCACGCTGAAAAGGGTTTGCCCCCGGCTTCACCGGACGACGTTCGAAGCCGCTCAGGCGTTCGAGCGCGTATTGCGACCAGCTGATCGATTTGCCGAATTCGCCGTCGCTGATCACGTCGATACCGACCTCGGCTTGGCGCCGAACGATCGCGGCGACGGATTCGGCCAGGCATCGTTCATACGCTTCGCGGTCGAAGGCTTTTCCCGCCTGCTTCGCGCGCAGGAAGGCCTGCAACGGCTGCGGCCGGATCAGGCTGCCGACATGGGTGGTGAGGATTCGGTCAATGCTGCGTTTCATCTGTGGCTGCTGCGAGTTTTCCGGTGCCGTCGGCTTCTAGCAGAGGCCGCCAGCCGCCGCCATCGGCGATGGCGGGCGTGACATGGCCTTTGCTCGCTCATTTGCCGGAACTATGCTTGGAGCATCGGGAGCTGGAACAGGAGAAGCAGATGTCGGCTCAGCGATGGTTCTCGGCGGTTGGAGCAATTTTTTCGCTCGTCCTGGCGATGCCTGCCCTCTCGGCCGAACTTAATCCGGCAGCGCTCGTCTACCAATTGCCGGATCAGATCAAGTGGAATTCGCCGACCGCCGCCGGCTCGCAAAACGCGGTCCTCGTGGGTGACCCATCGAAGGACGGGCTCTACCTCGTGCGCAACAAATGGCTCAAAGGAAACCATTTCAGCCGTCCGCACTTCCATCCCAATGACCGCTTCATCACCGTGCTCGGCGGCACGTGGTGGATGGGCAGCGGCACGAATTTCGATCCCGATAATAGCGTTCCATTGCCGGCCGGTACGTTCGTGACCCATTTCGGCAAACAAGTGCATTGGGACGGCGCCAAGAACGAGGACGCTTCCATTTTGATCTTCGGCGACGGACCCGGCACCAGTACGCAAGTCGAGCCAACCGCAGGCAAATTCTCCGCCCTCGATCCCAAGGCGGTCGTCTATACGCTGCCGGATCAATACAAATGGCGCGACCCGACCGGCGCAGCGGGCGTCAACCAGGTCGTGCTGCACGGCGATCCGACCAAGACCGGCCCCTATGTGGTGCTCAACCGGTTCAAGCCGGGCAACTTCAGCAAGCCGCACTTCCATCCCAACGACCGCTTCATCACCGTGATCAAAGGCACGTGGTGGGTAGCAACCGGCAACAAGATCGACAAAGACAACATGGTTCCCATGCCGGCGGGCAGCTTCGTCACCCATTTCGCCAAGCAAGTGCATTGGGACGGCGCCAAAGATGAGGAGGCTTGGCTGATCATCGTCGGCGAGGGACCAGGGACGCTCAACTTCGTCGAGGCGGCGAACTAGCCGTTTCCGCATAGGCCGCAGCCCATGGCCGCCAGCGAAGATATCGTCTCAGCGATCGGCAACACGCCGCTGATCAAGCTCAAGCGCGCCTCGGCGGCGACCGGTTGCACGATCCTGGGCAAGGCCGAATTCATGAACCCGGGCCAGTCGGTGAAGGACCGCCCGGCGCGACAAATGATTCTAGAGGCGGAGACGCGCGGAGAGATCAGGCCGGGCGGGCTCATTGTCGAAGCCACCGCCGGCAATACCGGCATCGGACTTGCGCTCGTCGCCAATGCGCGGAGCTACCGCAGCTTGATCGTGATTCCTGAGACCCAGAGCCAAGAAAAGAAGGACATGCTACGCCTGTGCGGGGCCGAGCTGGTCGAGGTGCCGGCGGTGCCTTTCGCCAATCCCAACAACTATCAGCATATCGGGCGCCGCCTGGCGGAACAGCTGCGCAAGAACGAGCCGAACGGCGTCCTGTTCGCGGACCAGTGGAACAATCTGGACAATCGCAAGGCCCATTACGTTTCCACCGGTCCGGAGATTTGGGAACAGACCGCAGGCAAAGTAGATGGCTTCATCTGCGCCATCGGCACGGGCGGAACGGTTGCCGGCGTCGCGACCTTCTTGCGGGAAAAGAAGAACGATATCGTCATCGGCATCGCCGATCCCAAGGGCGCGGCGATGTACAATCTGTTCGCGCACGGACAAGCCAAGGCGTCGGAAGGCGGCTCCATCACCGAGGGCATCGGGCTCGGCCGGGTGACCCCTATCATCGCCGATTTAAAAGTCGACAAGCCCTATCTGATTCCCGACGAGGAAGCGGTGCCGCTCATCTTCGAGCTTGCCGAACACGAAGGACTATGTTTGGGCGGCTCGACCGGGATCAATGTCGCCGGCGCGATCCGGCTCGCGAGGGACATGGGGCCGGGCCATACCATTGTGACAATTCTCGCCGACGGTGGCGCGCGCTATCAATCGAAGCTGTTCAACCCGCGGTTCCTGCGCGAGAAAGGGCTGCCCGTGCCGCAATGGCTGGAGCGGCGCACGAGCGTGAAAGTGCCATACGATAAAGTGTGAGATCCGGTATCGCTGCGACATCGTGCCATGGCAACCGACTGCCTGTTCCGCGACGATTCCTATCTGAAGGAATGCGGCGCCACCGTCGTCGGCCTGACCGACGCGGGTGGCGTCATTCTCGACCGCACCGTGTTTTACGCCGCCTCTGGCGGGCAGCCCGCCGACCGCGGCGTGCTGCGGACGGCGAGCGGCGATGCCATTGCGATCGCGAGCGCGAGCTACACCGATCCGGCGAAGAGCGAGATTTCTCATCTCCCCGCCGCCGCTAGTGACCTGCCCTTCAAAATTGGCGAGACCTTGCATGCCGCCATCGATTGGGATTTGCGCTATGCCCGCATGCGCATGCACACCGCGCTGCATCTGCTCTCCGCAGTGCTGCCCTACCCCGTGACCGGCGGGGCGGTCGGCGATAGCGACGGACGGCTCGACTTCGATATCCCAGAAGCGGGCCTCGACAAGGAGGAGATTACTCGCAAACTCGCGACGATGATCGCAGCCGGCGCGCAGGTGCGCTCGCGCTGGATCACCGATGCGGAGCTGGAAGCCGCACCCGGCCTGGTCAAGACGATGTCGGTCAAGCCGCCGATTGGCACTGGCCGCGTCAGGCTCATCGAGATCGTCGGCTACGACCTGCAGCCGTGCGGCGGCACCCACGTGCGCACGACGAACGAGATCGGCGACGTGCGCGTGACACAGACCGAAAAGAAAGGCAAACAGAACCGGCGGGTGCGGATTGCGTTTGCGTAATTCGCGGCTCACGGGGCGAGCGACGTAACGATCCGAGCGAGGATACTTCCATGGCGCATGTACGTCCCCCCTCCCCCTGGCTCGTCAGCACCGACTGGCTGGCCGAACGCCGCGGCGCACCTGACATCGTGGTGGTTGACGGCTCCTTCTATCTGCCCGCCATGCAGCGCGACGCCGCGGCTGAATATCTCGCCGGTCATATCCCCGGTGCGGTGCGGTTCGACATCGACGCAATTGCGGACCATTCCAATCCGCTGCCGCATATGCTGCCGGACGCAGGCCAATTTGCCCGTGACGCGGGTGCCCTCGGCATCGCCGACGCCGATACGATCATCGTCTATGACGGCGCCGGCATGTTCTCTGCGCCGCGCGTGTGGTGGACGTTTCGGTTGTTCGGTGTGCAGAAGGTGTTCATTCTCGACGGCGGTTTGCCCAGGTGGAAAGCCGAAGGGCGAGCACTCGAAGCTGGTCCGGTGAAGCGCGCGCCGCGCACGTTCAAGGCGCGCAAGGATGCCGATCTCGTGGCATCCCTTGCCACCGTGCGCGCAGCCTTGGCGAGCGGCTCGGCACAGGTGGTGGATGCGCGCTCGGCCGAGCGCTTTCTGGGACAAGCGCAGGAGCCGCGGCCGGGGCTGCGCTCCGGCCACATGCCGGGCGCCTTCAATGTCCCCTCCACGTCGGTGGTCGAGAACGGAACGCTGGCGCCGCCGGAACAGCTCAGACGGGCATTTGACGCGAGCGGCGTCGACCTCGAGGCGCCGATCATCACCAGTTGCGGCTCGGGAGTGTCGGCCGCAACGCTCTGGCTCGCGCTCGACGCGCTCGGCAAGCCGCCCAAGGCCCTCTACGACGGCTCATGGTCGGAATGGGGATCGCGCGAGGATCTTCCGATCGAGCCGAAGCCTTGAACCAAGGGCATAGGTAAGGCTGCGCGGCCCCGAGGGTGCGGACGGATCGCCGCCCCTTTTTGCGCGGCCATGGAAGAATTATACTGTCCGCAGCGAGCCGAGGGGATTCGCAATCCTCGAAAATAGCGGGTCGCTGGGATGATCTTCCGCCAGCTCTTCGACAACGTCTCGAGCACTTACACCTACCTCATCGCCAGCCGGCGCGGCGGGGAAGCGCTGATCATCGATCCGGTGCTGGAGAAGGTCGACCGCTACATCCAGCTCGTCGCCGAGCTCGATCTCAAACTCGTCAAGGCAGTCGACACCCATCTGCATGCTGACCACATCACCGGATTGGGCGCGCTGCGCGACCGCACCCATTGCATCACTGTGATGGGCGAACGCAGCAAAGTCGACGTGGTCTCGATGCGGTTGTCGGAGGGCGACAAGCTCACCATCGAGGGCGTCGCGCTGGACGTGCTCTATACGCCGGGTCATACCGACGATTCCTACAGCTTCTTGATGCGCGACCGGGTGTTCACCGGCGACACGCTGCTCATCCGCGGCACCGGTCGCACCGATTTCCAGAACGGCGATCCGCGCGCGCAATACGATTCGATCTTCAACAAGCTCTTGCGCTTGCCCGACGAGACGATGATTTTCCCCGCCCACGACTACAAAGGCGAAACGGTGTCGACCATCGGCGAGGAAAAGGCGTTCAATCCGCGGCTGCAGGTCAAATCGATCGACCAATATGTCGACTTGATGAAAGGCCTCAATCTGCCCAATCCGAAGATGATGGACGTGGCGGTGCCGGCGAACATGCGCGTGGGCCTCGCGCAAGACGAGATTGCGCGGCGCGGATGGGCGCTAAGTGCCGCCGAGGTGCTCTCGCTCAAGAGCCGGCCCGATGTCGTGCTCGTCGATTTGCGGGAACGCAGCGAACGCGAAAAGCACGGCGTTATCGCCGGCTCGCTGCACGCCCCCTACCCCGATCTTGCCGCTAACGTGCGCCCGGGCGGCATGCTGCACGAACTCGCGCGTGCCACCGGCAAGCGCATCGTCTTCTACTGCGCGTTCGGGGAGCGCTCGGCGATGGCGGTGCAGGCGGCGCAGGATGCAGGCCTCGAATCGGCCTGCCACATCCAAGGCGGCATCGACGCCTGGAAGAAGGCGGACGGGCCGCTGCTGCGCTAGCACCAGCCGATCAGACTTGCTTCAGTCTCCACGTCATGCCCGCGCATAGCGCATCGCAAGAGGCGGGTGAATGCGCTTATGTCGCGCGGACCGAGCCCGTCGAGCAATCCCACTGCCGGCAGAGGTGGACGCCGCAATCGTACTCAGAGCAAGCATGGGACCGGAATCAGGGACGCTTGTTCTTGTCAGCAAGAATGAAACGGCTCATCATCCGGTTGGCGTTTCCGCTTGCCCACAGAACATCTCATGGAGTTCGAGGATGCCACTCAAGAACGGTAAGCCTGTGATCGCGCGCCGTACGTTGCTCGTGGGTGGAGCAGCACTCGGCCTGCTGCCGTCTCGGCGGGCATTTTCGCAGACTTCGGAGCCGCTCAAGGTTGGATTCCTCACTGTCCTTACCGGCCCGCTTGCCGCCGGCGGCAAGCAACAGATCGAGGGCGCGGCCCTTTATCTCAAAGAGCGCGGCGGCATGATCGCCGGCCGCAAGGTTGAGCTGATCACGCAGGACACAACCGGCAATCCCGCGGTGGCGCGAAACAAGACCCAGGAGCTGGTCGAACTACACAAGGTGCCGGTGATGATCGGTCCGTTGGCGACCAACGAGGCCTTGGCGATGGACAGCTACATTCGCGACACGAAAGTGCCGCTCATCACCACCACTTCCGCGGCAACCGTCGATCTCAAGAGTCACGTGGTGAACCCGTGGGTGCTGCACGCCTTCGGTACGGCGCCGCAGGTGACCTTTGCGCTCGGCGATTACGCGGCAAAGACGCTCGGCTTCAAGCGAATGGCGATCGTCGCGGAGGATTTCACATACGGCCACGAAGGCGCCGGCGGATTCCACCTGGCCTTCGAAGCGGCCGGCGGCAAGATCGTGCAAAACCTCTGGCCGCCGCTCAACGCACCGGACTACGCGCCCTACCTGGCGCAGATCAAGCCCGACGTGGACGGGATTTATATGGGCTTCGCCGGCAGCAATCCACTACGCTTCCTCCAGCAACTCAATGATTACGGGTTGAAAGGGAAAATCGCCGTGCTCGGAAATACCACGAGCACCGACGAGGGCATTCTCAAGCTGATGGGCGAGGAGGCGGTCGGTACGTTCAGCGCCGGTTGGTACGCTGCCGGCCTCGATACGCCGGACAACAAGAAATTCGTCGCCGGCATCAACGCCGAGTATCGACACGATCCCGGTTTCTACACCGCCGGTCCTTACACGGCGCTTCTCATCATAGAGGAAGCGCTCAAGACTACCGGTAGCAACACCGACGATGCGGCGGCTTTCCTAAAAGCCATGCACGATGTCCGCTTGAGCCGCGGACCGATCGGGCCGGTACGGCTCGACGAGTACGGCACGCCGATCCTCGATATCTACATCCGCAAAGTGGCGCGCGTGAATGGAAAGCTCGTCAACACCATCCTCAAGACCTATCCGCAGGTGAGCCAGTTCTGGACCTACGACCCCGCGCAATTCGTCAAGCAGCCGACGTTCTCGCGTGATTATCCACCCAGCAAAAATCTGGAATAGTCGCCGAATGCTGGCGCAACTAAAGCGTGTAAGCGGCAAACGGGGCTGTCACCGCAGAATCTGGCTGAGGAACAGCTCAAATAGATTCTAATTCTGTTGATATAATAATGACTTATGGCAATACCCGATTGGTCTTAGGTGCATAGTAGGTACATTAGCCGCTGACGCACCAGAACAACAATTTGGCGCACTTGAGCAAGTCCGCTCCATCACCCTCATTGTAACGGTGTAGTGCGCAGCCCTTGCGTCTGGCGTGAGTACGGCAAGGTGCAGCGCCGGGGCTCGCCTTTCTCCATGGGTGAGCCCCGACATTCGGGGATTGCGCAGGATCAGACAACTCTGAGGGAATTGCACCGCAACTAGCTGGCAGGATCGAGGGCTTTAAATCCCGCCAGCTTGGACCACGGAGCGGAAGATGTGCAGATCGGTCAAATCCATTGTTCTCATCCTGAGATGATAACGATCATAATTATTCATTTTACGTGATATCGGCTCGGGCGTAAAGCCTCGACCATTTCGTGATGGCCGTCACATCGGCCAGGGCCACTGCGTGCAACGCTGATGGCGGGAAATGAGCACAAGCACTGGGGTCAGAAATGAAAGCGTTGGTGGCAACGATTGCCCTGCTTTGCGTCTCGAGTACCGTCCTAGCTCATGACATCTACAGCGATCTCCGTGATCGGGCTGGAAATCTATGTTGTGGCGGACAGGATTGTAAGCCAGTTGAGGCTAAAGTGCTGCCAAACGGTAATTACTATCTACCAGCGACTGGTGAGATCATTCCCGCAGAGACGGCAACACCATCACCGGATGATCGCTTTCACCATTGTACCTATAATCTAATGGCTCCAATAGCGAATGAGTTTGATCGCTGGGGACCGGTATGGGAAAGCAAACCTGCGACTAGATGCTTCTTTGCTCCAATGCACTCGTCGTAGCCAATTGGCGAGTGCAGTAGGCTAGGTACATCGTGCCGTAGATGTGATAACCTACTCGGTTGGATCGGGCCGAAGGGAGACGGCCATGAGTAGCGTGCATCATGGATGGTTCTCTGACAATAAGGAATGGATCGAGTACATCGTTGCGACCGTGGTTTTATGGTTGCTGATGATGACTGCCATATCTGTGCTTGATTTGAGATCGGCTGGTTGATCGCTCACTCGATCAAAATCAGTCACGTGCTGTTCGGTGGAACCAATTCTGCCCCATTTCCTGAGTGTTATATGAGGAAGCGGGGGGCAGTCATGGACGCATCATCAGTCGCTAACGCCAAACAACATCAGACAGTCCGGGTAGTAATGCGGACATTGGGCCATGTGGTCTTAGCACCCATAGCTCTTATCCTGATTGTGCTTGGTGGCGTCGTGTTCTCGTTGGTTCTTATTTATTCGAAGCTATTGCGGCTCTAACCGACATAATCATAAGGGAGCAACACTATGAACATTCTCCGGCTGTCTGCGACGGCGGCGCTTGGATTTGCGTTGCTGTCAGCCAATGCACCGGCCCAACAGAATTCCCCCCTACCACCACCATCAAACCCCGGCCTGACAAGCGTAGCCCCGCTCTCATCGGCAATACAATCACCGCTGCCACCACTCGGCGCCGGGGTTGTTACGCCAATCCCCCTGCCCACACCCCAATTACTGGCACCATCAAACGTATTCACAAATTGCACGCTCAATTGCGGTACGCAGGCCATGAATTGCCGGGGTACCTGCGTTCCGGTGACAGGCTCGGCGGCAGCAAGTCCCACGGCCCCAGCGGGTGTTACTAGCTCTTGCAACCTCAGCTGTACCAGTCAGGAGCTTGCTTGCAAAACATCTTGCGGTCCAGGGCTGTAGTCCCTGCTGTCAACCGAACTTAGCCTGAGCAATGAATTGGCGGCGTTGGCTCCTCCGATTGTGGATTGTTGGTTCAGCGCTGTTCGTGATTGCTTTCGCATTCATGTGTTACAGCGAGATCAAGTCCGCTGGCGGCGGTCCGATCCCTTGGGCAACGCTAGAGATGTGGGCAGTCATCGCATTCGGCATTCCGCTGGTGGTGCTAATCGTCGGTTGGGCCATCTGCGGGTCCGCTGCCAAACGGCCTTGAATGTTGCCCAATGTGCGGGCGTTGACCTCAACCGAACTTCGCCAACAACCTCTATGCTTCCTCCTGCGACAACCGTCGTCTAATCATCTCCTTCGGCACTCGCCACTCCGTCTTCACCACCACCAGCCAGGACGCAGATATGGCCGGCGATGAACCTGCTCACGCTGGCGCGGGTAGGCTGTGGGGTAAGAGTAATAAGCTGGTGGATAGGCTGTAGGATAAGAGTAATAAGCTGGTGGATAGTAAGAAGGTCCATAACCATAGATGATGCATTGATAACGCACCATCAATTCCCAACCGCGCGGGTACCAAGATGGAAACAGCGGGCAGATCGCGGCTTGTGCCCGGGCCGCCGATGCGCAGCACAGCATTGTCGCAGTCACCGCCAGAGCCAGAACCAGCCGCTGCACCTCGGGCTCCCAACCGGTCATCTCTGGACACATTAACACCTTTAATCGCAGCAACAAGCCAACGAGGTCTTGCGCTACGACCTGATCTGTCGGCGAACCCGCCCAGCTTTAGCGCATCGGACCTGAACCCCAGGTGTAGCCGGTCCCATACGCCGTACCCGGAAACGGATTGGGTCGGCAAAAGCCACCGAGCCCCCACACCGTTTGCCAGCACTGGTCGAAGGACGAATAGCTGCAGTTGTCGTTGACGCCCTTCTTTCCATAGGTCGCGCACCAGCTTCTGCTGGCCCCCGCCGCCTGGGTCCCTTGCGCGCTCGCCCGGCGCTTGGCGTCAGCGTCGCTGAGCAGCAAAGCCATTATTGCGATACTGAGCAAAACAAGACCGATCGCGCGCATGGTTCTTCTCCCGGTCCGTCTTTTCGTAGTGATCTCCGGTGCAAAACGGTATTCTACATCGGATATGAGAATTTGGCAGACCATAACGCAATCGCCTTGGCCCTTGAGAATAATCTATTTCGTCTTGGCTGTTTATCTAGCTTTCGGATTGATAGCGGCGGTCGTGTGGTTTGAATTTGGTCGGGCTGCTGAGGATCAGGTGGTGAACCTCGCTGAGGACTTGACTACCGTTGCTGGAATAATTCTCGGTCCGATACTTTTGATCGGTCTAATCGGTGTTCCTTTTTATCGGTGGATCACACGCAAGTTGGTAGGCTTAATAGAGGACCGTGATCGTCCGCAAGCTTAGAAAGATGGCGGGCATGAATGAGTGAAGCCCCAGGTTCGATGACGACTGAGAGTTGATTGTTGTTGCGGTAGCAGAGCCAGAAGCATCGTTTCACCGTATGGACATCCGCCTGCCCGGTGCCTCAATATGGGCGGCGATATCATTGTGGAGGAACGATCATGAAAAAGCTCAG
>Ga0306921_10005156_pt1 | contig 13518 bp, 13 predicted proteins | sample sta12Cox44000080_FD_203760 | JGI IMG/M metagenome (GOLD analysis project Ga0306921, IMG submission 203760) | Lab enrichment of tropical soil microbial communities from Luquillo Experimental Forest, Puerto Rico - statoxic.12C.oxic.44.000.080 (v2)... | ecosystem: Environmental > Terrestrial >... | reverse complement strand
GAAAATTGGCTCTTAAACGGGCGCGAAGCGGCTGTTTAAGAGCACTCTAGCCCGCAATCAGCGCGCTGCTTCACAAAACGCGTGATTTTTGCGGGCTAGGGCTGCGCTACCGGCCGAAACCGGCCTTCGCTTGCCCTAGGCTATTTTGATATCGCGCCTTCGGCGCTTGAATCCCCGAAAGACAAAGCATAAATGTCCAAACTCCCGGGGGCGTTGCTTGTGCGTGTTTAGCGCCCTGCGCCCCGAAGGGGCAAGAGGTCTCAGCCCGGGCGTTTTAACCCCGGGTAGAGCATCCCAAAGAAGGGAATCGCCCTGAAGGGGCGTCAGATTGCATTTCTCGGGTTCGCGCCGGTGAGCCGCTTCCGAGGGGTGCGACTCTCACAAATTGCAAAATTTGTGAGAACGTCAGGCTAGTAATATAGTTAGAAATTAGTTAGAAATCGACTTAATTGTCGGCGTATGCACGATCGCGGGAAACACATAAGAAGCAATTTCGACTCGGCACTCAACAGTCTCAAAAATGATGCGCTGATGATGTCGAGCCTGACGGAGCGACTCCTTGAGAATGCGATCGAGGGCCTGTTAAAGCGGGATAGTGATCTTTGCAATCTGACAATTGCCGACGATGAAGAAGTCGATGTACTCGAAAAGCAGATCGACAAAGAGGGAATCGAAACAATGATCCGGTTTCAGCCGGTTGCCTGCGACATGCGCGAAGTGATATCGACAATGAAACTGAGCGCCAATCTCGAGCGGATTGCGGATCAGTCGGTTGTAATTGCGCGACGCGCGAAGAAGCTGAACCGAAGACCGTCCGTTCAAGAAGTATTTCTAGTTGAGCCTCTATATAGAGTGGCGCTTGGCATTTTTCGCGATAGTCTTCGAGCCTTTATCGATAGCGACGTGGAATTGGCTCTTCAGTTAAAGCCCAGGGATCGGCATCTGGATGGTCTCAACCTCCAATTGAGCGACAAGTTAACGGAACGAATGGTTCTGGACCCCGGGCAAGTGCCTTCTTATCTTGACATCATCTTCATCGCGCGCGCTTTGGAACGCATTGGTGATCATGCCACCAACATCGCTGAAGATGCCTTTTGGCAGGCGCAAGCAGAGGATATTCGGCATACGTTCGGCGCTGTCAAAGAAGAATAACTTTTGGTTTTCCTTTTCAAGGACTCCGAAGCTGCGAAATATAACCATGTTCGGATCAAATTTGTCGAATAAGACAGCCGTCGTTACTGGGGGCGCGGGATTTTTGGGTTCGCATCTTTGTGATCGCCTGCTGGGCGAGGGGTTTCGTGTTATTGCAATTGACAATTTCATTACCGGCTCTCCGGATAATGTGGCACATCTGGCCGGGGATCCGAATTTTCGATTGATCAGGCAGAATGTTTCAGGATTCATTTTTGTTCCCGGGACCGTAGATTTCGTGTTCCATTTTGCATCTCCCGCGAGTCCAATCGACTACCTGGAACACCCGATTCCGACATTAAAGGTCGGCGCCTTGGGGACGCATAATTCACTCGGGCTGGCGAAGGATAAGGGGGCGAAATTTCTGCTTGCTTCCACTTCGGAATGTTATGGTGATCCGCTGGTACATCCCCAGAACGAAGATTACTGGGGAAACGTAAATCCGATCGGGCCGCGTGGCGTTTACGATGAGGCGAAGCGATTTGCCGAGGCGATGACAATGGCTTACCACCGTTTTCATGGGATGGACACAAAGATCGTGAGAATTTTCAACACGTACGGCCCGAGGATGCGTCTGCGGGACGGGCGTGTCGTTCCGGCCTTTATCAGTCAGGCTTTGTCCAACGAACCGCTGACTATATTTGGCGACGGGAGCCAGACGCGAAGCTTCTGTTATGTCTCGGATCTGATTGAGGGAGTGTTTCGCCTGGCTATGAGCAGTCAGCATGGGCCCGTGAACATTGGCAATCCGAATGAGATGACGATCAGACAATTTGCGGAGAAGATTATCTCGATAACCGGAGCCACAGGCGGCATTACATTTAAAGATCTGCCGATCGATGATCCGAAGGTGCGACAACCAGATATCACGCGGGCGCGTAAACTGTTCGGCTGGGAACCGAAAGTTGATTTTGACAGCGGGATCCGGTCGACGATCGATTATTTTCGCGGCAGATTGAAGCCCTAGCGAGGCGCACCTCTGTCTTGAAATGGCCGCTGTCGGAATTACAGGAGGTGTTGCGACCGGCAAATCCACGGTAGCTCGCGAATTATTTCACCGGCTCAGGAACAGATTGGCTGTTGAGCTATTCAGTTCAGATTTCGAAGCCAGAAGATTGACGGACGGCGATTTCGTTGTACAAGAGGAGATTAAATCGGCTTTCGGCGCTCGAGTATGCGATCCCGAAGGCAATCTCGCCCGAGACCGGATACGAGACTTGGTGTTCCATGATGCCGCCGCGCGCAAGGTTTTGGAATCCATTCTCCATCCCAGGATTCGACAGGCGTGGATTGGCCGGACCAAAGGAGATGGGCTGCTTCTTGCGGAGATACCGCTGCTGTACGAAACCGGAACCGAATCCTATTTTGACCGAATAATTGTCACCGCCTGCAGCCGCGGCTCCCAAGTCGAGAGGATCGTATCGGAACGACATTTGTCACGCGAGCTGGCGGAACAGATCATTCGATCGCAGATGGATCTTGAAGAAAAGATGCGTCGCGCAGATTGGGTTGTGTGGACGGACTGTCCCGCGGCGATCACAGCGCAACAAATAGAACTGATATTTCAACAGGTTATCGAACGCTATGGAGGAGCCAGCCGCTGAACCGACTGTATTGCCCGGTTCAGAATTTTTCACCGAAAACGGTACAGTGCTTGAACTGGACAGCCTGCATCGGCTCACTCATCCAGTCTTGCTTGAGCTCGCCAGGCAGTTTAACCTTCGCGTTTCTCACGAACGCACGCGGCATCAGCTGATTTTCGACCTTCTGAAGGCTTACTCAAACCGCGGTTTGCTTTTGATTGGCGAAGGCATGTTGGAGCTTACGAATGACGTGTATGGATTCCTTCGGTGGGAACGCTACAATTTCACGCCCTGTCCGGAGGACGTGTACGTATCGGCCGCCATCCTGAAGAAGCACGGAATCCGTCCCGGAAATAAGGTCCGCGGATATATTCGCGGACCGAAGGAGAAAGAAAAATTTGTAGCTCTCGAGCAGGTGATAAGTGTGGAAGGGATTGCCTTGGAGGCATGGAGTGAGCCGAAGCACTTCGATCAGCTTACCGCGCTTTTCCCGGAAAAACGCATCCTGCTTGAAAATCCCAAAATCAGCAGCGTAAGCCCTCGAGCCGTCGATTTGATTGCTCCTTTGGGGCGCGGGCAACGGGGATTGATCGTGGCTGCTCCGAGGACCGGCAAGACGATCCTGCTCAAGGATATTGCGCTCGCGATTCGCGCAAACTCTCCAGATATACATTTGATTCTCCTGCTGGTCGATGAACGGCCGGAAGAGGTCACAGACCTGAGGCAGTGCCTGGATTGCGAGATATTCAGCTCGACCTTTGATGAGAGCCCAACGCGCCATGTGCAGGTAGCCGAATTGGTGAGCGAGAGGGCCAAACGCCTGGTGGAGCTTAAAAAGGATGTGGTTATCCTTCTGGATAGCATCACGCGGCTGGCTCGGGGCTATAACGCGCTCCAACCTGGCAAGGGACGCATCATGTCCGGCGGTGTGGAAGCCAAGGCGCTTTTAAAACCAAAGCGCTTTTTCGGCGCGGCCCGCAATTGCGAGGAAGGAGGCAGTCTTACCATTCTGGCAACGGCCCTGGTCGAGACGGAGAGCCGCATGGACGAAGTGATTTTCGAGGAGTTCAAAGGGACGGGCAATATGGAGTTGCACCTCGACCGAACTCTGGTGGAAAAGCGGGTTTATCCGGCGATTCACATCCTGAAGTCCGGAACACGTCGCGATGATCTTTTGTATCATCCGGATGAATTCCAGCGCGTAATCCTCTTGCGAAAGAAGTTAGGGCAATTACCGGCGATCGAGGCGATGGAAGTTCTTGTGAATACTTTGAAGGCGACGCGAACCAACGCAGAGCTACTTTTAACCGCACTTCGATGAGCCTGGAAAGAGTGCACATGGATGACTACGTGTTGATCATCACCACCGATGCGGCTCTCGATGAATGGTGCGCGGCCCTGAACAATCAAGATTCAGTTGCCATGGATACGGAGGGGGATAGCCTCCACTGCTATTTCGAAAAGCTTTGTTTGATTCAGATTACCATAGGTGCCGAGAACGTCCTGATTGATCCCCTTGAGCCGCTGGACTTTTCAAAATTTAATACTCTTCTCTCAAAGCGCCGAGTCATTCTCCACGGATGCGATTACGATCTGCGAATGCTGCGGCGCGGCATAAAATTCACTCCTGGAGAAGTTTTCGATACGTACCTGGCAGCACGTTTGGTTGGCATGAAGGAAGTGGGTCTGGCATCGCTGGTGAAGGAGTTTTTCGGGATCGATCTTCCGAAATCCTCTCAGAAAGCGAATTGGGCGAAGCGCCCGCTTACGGAGGCAATGATCGAGTACGCCATTAACGATACGATTTATCTTGTAGAACTCGCGGAACGTTTGACCGAGCGCTTGTACGCCCTGGGGCGTTGGGGCTGGTTTAACGAAAGCTGCGTGAAAGCGGTATCGGCGGCTGCTGAGGATCGAGAGAAGGACCCCGAGCGCATCTGGAAAATTCCGGGAAGCGCGGCCCTTCAGGGAATATCGCTGGCGGTCTTGAAAGAGCTGTGGCTTTGGCGCGAAGAAGAAGCGAAAAGCGTGGATAGACCGAGTTTTCAGGTAATGCGGAATGAAGAAATGGTGGAACTCGCCAAGTCGGCCGGACAAGGGCACCTGCGAATTCCGCAAAGTGTTCAGGGTTCGAGGCGCAGACGTTTAAATGGCGCCATACAACAGGCTTTGGCTCTTCCAGAATCGGAATGGCCGCATCGGGTTAGGTCACCAAGAAATCGCCCAACCAGTGAACAGGAACAGCGCTTCGAGAACTTGAAAAACCGCCGGGATCGCGTTGCGGATGGGCTGAATCTCGACCCCGGGGTCGTTGCACCTCGGCAGGCGCTCGAACGGATTTCGCGTGCGCCGGAAGGGGTGGATGGTGCACTCATGCGCTGGCAACGGCAGCTATTGGGGCTCTAATCCGCATTGCTCACTGTTGAGATTTTTCGGACTTTTTCGGTTGGCAAGGCTAGAGCTCTCCGCTAAGGATTTAGGCCTCCAATCCAATGAAATCGATAATCGACCTGAGCAGCTTCGCTTCGTCCATCGGTTTCGGGGATTATTTTGCCTATTACTGGCGCTTTAACTAAGCGTCTAACCGTTCGCTCGCGTTTCGAGTGTCCCCCGTTAGATGCTGGACTTGCCTCTTTTCCGATGCAGACTACCTCTCTTGTTCCCTTAGATTATAAAGCCGATACCGGCTCGACGAATAGCCGAGTCCCCCTGGTGCCCTCGAGGGCAGGTATCGGTCGCGCGATCACGCATTCAACCACAAATTCTTTAGCAATGATTATTGTCACCCGACCCGATGCGACCGAGGAACAGATCGATTACATCGCGACGCGCATTCGTTCCTGGGGCTTGAAAGCTGAGATAAGCCGCGGCGAGATGCGTGTCGTCATTGGCGTCATCGGTCCAGAAGATAAGATCCGAGAGAAACCTTTGGGAGCCTTTCCAGGCGTGGAGTCCGTTACTCCCGTACTTAAGCCGTATAAACTTGTTTCTTATGAATTTCGCGGCACCCATTCCCACGTTCAGATTGGAGACGTCGTAATTGGTGGCAGGGAGTTTGTTGTGATGGCCGGGCCTTGTTCCGTCGAAAGCGAATCGCAGGTTACCACGATTGCGAAAGAAGTTCGAAAAGCCGGTGCAAGGATATTGCGAGGCGGCGCATTCAAACCCAGGACTTCTCCTTACAGTTTTCAGGGACTCGGCAAAATCGGACTACAATTTCTGGCCGAGGCCCGGCGCGAAACCGGGATGCCGGTCATCACCGAGGTGATGGATACCAAGGACCTGGATCTGGTCTGCGAATACGCTGATTGCCTTCAAATTGGCGCCAGAAACATGCAGAACTTTTCGCTTCTGAGAGAAGTCGGCCGCACGAAATTGCCCGTGATGCTCAAAAGAGGCATGGCTGCTACAATCAAAGACCTTCTCATGAGCGCCGAGTACATTGTAAGCGAGGGCAATTTCAACGTTCTGCTCTGCGAACGGGGAATCCGCACCTTCGAAACGATGACTCGCAATACGCTGGATCTGAACGCCGTTCCTGTACTGAAAGCCGAGACCCATCTACCGGTTGTTGTAGACCCGACCCATGGAATCGGCCTTCGCGAGTTCATCCCGTCGATGGCTCTTGCAGCTGTTGCAGCTGGCGCAGACTCCATTATGGTGGAGGTTCATAATGCTCCCGAACAAGCGAAGAGTGACGGCGAACAAGCGTTGCTTCCCAGTGATTTCGAGGATTTGGTTGGACGAGTCCGAAGCGTTGCTGCGGCGGTTGGTCGTGCCATGTAGGGTTTGCGAACGCTTGTTTTCGCTCTTCCTGATGGCCTGCAGTTTGCCGCTTCTGGTTCACGGCGGTTCAGCCCGCGCGCGCAGCGCAGATACCCCGTTCGATAACGCCCTAAGGGCGTTTAATGCCGGGAAATTAGAGGATGCGGAAAGGATCGCCGAGGCTGCAGAAAGAGCGAATCCCAAAAGGCCCGAGATACCTAATTTGCGCGGGGCAATATTTACGAAGCAGAAGCGTTACGACCAGGCCGCCGAACAATTCAATGCGGCGCTGGCTCTCGATCCGAACTTTTATCAGGCCAGGCTAAATCTCGCCGAGGTGAATTTGCGCCAGGGGAAATATGGCGAGGCCGCACGGCGTTACGAAGAAATGCAGAAACTGGATCCCGGGTCGGAACTGCTTCAATTCAAGCTCATCCTTTGCGCGACCCTTTCCGGAGATACCAGCAGGGCGTCAACCATGGCCGACATTATGAAGTTTCCCGGGAAAACCCCCGCCTATTACTTTGCGCGGGCCGCCATTTCTCTCAAAACGGGAAATAAAGAGGGAGCAAAAAAGTACTTCGAGCATGCCAGAAAATATTATTCGGACGAAGAATGCGCATATTTTGTACGGTCGCTGGAAGATCTTGATCTGGTAGATAGCAACGCTGCCGACCCAGCAAAACCGGAGGGTCAACCCGGCAAAAATTCCAGGGATGAAAATTAAGGAACGCGTCCAGGCGATCATCCGGAAACTTGAAGAGGCTTATCCTAACGCTCATTGCGAGCTGGAATTCGAGACCGCCTTTCAACTTCTGGTTGCGACGATTCTTTCGGCACAGTGCACCGACAAACGGGTAAACATCGTAACGCGCGTTCTGTTTCAGAAATATCGCGCCCCCCAAGATTTTGCCGAGGTCAGTCAGAACGAACTCGAGAATGCGATCAAGACTACGGGATTTTACAGAAATAAGGCAAAGAATCTGCGCGCCATGGCGAAAGACCTCCTGCAATTTTATGATGGAGAGGTACCGCGTTCCCTGGCAGAGCTGATCAAGTTAGCGGGAGTTGGCCGAAAGACTGCCAATGTCGTGCTTGGAAACGCGTTTTGTCTTGAAGAAGGTATCGTGGTTGACACCCATGTCGCTCGGCTTACCCACCGGTTTGGATTTACAAGGAAACAGGATGCCGAGAAGATCGAGGAGGATCTGATGCGTCTGATCCCTAGGAGCCAATGGACGAGTTTCAGCCATTGGCTCATCTGGCACGGTCGGCGCCGATGCTTTGCGCGAAACCCGGATTGCCTGAATTGTGAGGTTGGTACCGTTTGTCCCAGCTTCGGCAAGTTCGCAAAAGAGGGCTCCAACAGTGAGGGTTCTTCGCGAAAAAAAGCGATTGCAAAGTGAGCACGGAGATTTAGTAGACAGAAAGACTTGTTCGGGGGGTGCCCTCGGCGAATATTCCGGCGATTTATTATTTCTCCATGAGTTCAAAAGCCCTTGAAGGTAAGATTGGTGTTGTTTTCGGCGTCGCTAACAAACGCAGTATTGCCTGGGCTATTGCTCAGGCATGGGCTGCGGCAGGAGCAAAGCTGATTTTCAACTATCAGGGAGAGCGTCTTAAAGAGAACGTTGAAGATCTTGTTTCGACGTTTGGATCAGATACTCCGCTTTATCCTTGCGATGTAACAAGTGACTCGGAGATTTCGGAGTTTTTTCAGAAGGTTCGCAACCATACTGACCGTCTGGATCTGATGCTGCATTCGGTGGCTTTTGCGCCGAAAGAATCACTGGAGGGGGAGTTTCTGGCTACCTCGCGGGACGCATTTCTCGTCGCGCACAATATCAGCGCTTACTCGCTTCTTGGATTGGCCAGAGAAGCGGCTCCTCTGATGACCCACGGAGGGAGCATTGTGGCGATGACCTACTATGGCGCTGAGAAGGTCGTCCCGCATTACAACGTAATGGGAGTGGCTAAAGCCAGCTTGGAAGCGACGGCCCGTTATCTAGCCTATGACCTGGGCGCAAAAAAAATACGTGTTAATTGTATCAGCGCCGGCCCGGTACAAACGCTTGCGGCCAGGGGAATTGCCGGGTTTACGACGATGCTCAAACATTACCAGGAACATGCCCCTCTAAAGCGGAGCTGCGATCCCGCCGAACTCGGACAGACGGGCGTTTTTCTTGCCAGCGACGGGGCGACGGCTATTACGGGGCAGGTCATTTATGTCGATGGTGGCTACCAAATCATGGGAATGTGATTCGGTGAATGGATCTTTACTCGGAACTTTCTGCTCTCCTCGGTACTGAAATCGTCTCAAAGGACCGCTCGCGATTGGAGGCCAACAGTGGGGACAAATGGTTTGCGAGTCATCTCCCCGACGTTGTCGTACAGCCAAGATCGGCCGAGCAGATTTCCAAGTTGCTTCGCTTCGCGAACGAGCGAAAAGTTCCGGTGACTGCGCGTGGCGCTGGTTTTGGCTATGTAGGAGGGTGCGTTCCAGAACAAGGAGGCATAGCCGTTGCCTTGATTGGAATGAACCGGATAAAAGAGGTCGCTGTCGCCGACGGTGTTGCGGTGGTCGAACCCGGGGTGATCACGGGTGATTTACAGCGAGAGGCGAGGAATCATCGCCTATTTTATCCGCCTGATCCGGCAAGTTTCAAGAATAGCTCGATCGGCGGTAATATCGCAACCAATGCGGGTGGCCCGCGCTGTCTGAAATATGGTGTCACGCGCCACTATGTCCTCGGTCTTGAGGTGGTTTTGGCTGACGGAACAATCGTGCGAGTTGGCGGTCGGACTCATAAAAATAAGACGGGTTTCGATCTGGTCGGTCTCTTCGTGGGCTCGGAAGGAATGCTGGGAATTGTGACCGAGGCTATCCTCCGGCTCATTCCTCTTCCACCCGCTCGTGCGTCAATCTCTGCAGGATTTCCGACGGTTGAGGATGCGGCCGCGGCGGTTCAGAAGATTTTGCTGGAAGGCTTTCTGCCTTCGGCTCTGGAAATTGCGGATCGATTTACACTGGAGGCTGCGCGGCGACATCTCGGGCGTGAAATCGTACCCGAAGGGAGCGCTCATCTGCTCCTGGATCTGGACGGGCATGAATCTTCGGTTCGGTTAGAGATGGATGCTCTTGTCGCTGTGATTCGATCGCTGGGCGCGCTGAGTGTTCGGTCGGCGTTTGGTGAACCGGCTTGTGAGAGCCTGTGGGACATTCGCCGCGGGTTTTCAGAATCGCTGAAGGCCACAGGGCTGACCAAGTTGAACGAAGATGTCACTGTACCCAGAGGCAAGCTGGTCGACCTCATGAAATTTGCCGGCGATTTGCAGTTGAAGTACGGATTTCCGGTTGCCTGTTTTGGACACGCCGGTGACGGAAACATTCATGTGAACGTCATGGTTGAGGATCCGACTCGCGTGACGATCCGTGAGCGGATGGAAAGAGCTTTGGACGATCTTTTTGGTTTCGTTCTTGCCTCTGGCGGCGCGATTACGGGAGAGCATGGGATTGGGCTGGCCAAAAAGCGGTGGTGGCCGCAGGCGGTCTCGCCACAGTCCCTGCGCTTGCATCAAACCATAAAGAGTGCCCTTGATCCTGCGGGAATTCTTAACCCGGGCAAGTTCTTGTAGGCCTGCTGGGTTTGGAGTTAGCTTTGCTTACCTGATCAATCGTGCTCGTGCTCGTCCCGACTTCGCAAAGCGACTCGACTGAGATCGCAAGCTGCGAAGGCGGGACGAGCACGAGATTTTACTTGCGGACCTCGGCACGAGACTTCGACGAACTCAGTCGAGTCGCTCGGTCGAACCCTCCGCTTCTTTGCGCCTCTGTGGTGAGTCGATCCCCCCGCGACCTTTTGATCGGCTTATGCGCGTCGGCCCGACTTCAGGACGGCGTGGATTTGGTCTGTTGGCCGCCCCGGTTCTTGGGACGCGGGGCTTTCAGGGGCGGAGGTTCGGTTTCTTCTGCGACCTGAAGTTTCGCAACCAAAGGCTCAGCCTCGGTTTCAGAGGCGCCCTTTTCCCATTTCGCGGCCCTGAGAGCGGAGAGTGCCGCGGCTGTCTCCGCCTGTTTCTTGCTTGAACCTGAGCCGGAGCCCAGCTCGAGACCGTCCCAGATTACTTTGGCGACGAAGAGCTTTTGATGCTCCGGGCCGGTCTGAGAGACGATTTCATAGCTTGGGCTCTTTGGCGAAATCGCCTGGAGAATTTCTTGAAGCTGTCCTTTCGGATTTACCTCCAGAGGCTGCTGCGTGAGACGCTGAATATCCTGCTGGGCTTCTTCGAGTACAAAGCGGCGAACGATCTCAATATTACTATCCAGATATATCGCCCCAACCAGGGCCTCGTACGCGTCAGCCAGGATCGAAGCCCGATGTCGCCCCCCGCTCGCTTCTTCGCCCCGTCCCATCATGAGATAGGTGCCAAGCCCGATATTGATCGCGTGGACCTTCAAACCCTCCCGCGAAACGAGTCGCGAACGTAATTTGGTCAGTTGCCCCTCACTGAATTGAGGAAACAGACGAAAAAGGTGTTCGGTGAAAATCACCTGCAACACCGCATCTCCCAGAAACTCGAGCCGCTGATTGTCAAAGTGATGCCGTTGTGTTTCGTGTCCGAGGCTCGGATGAGTGAGCGCTTCAGCCAAAAGAAGCGAATTTCGGAATTTGTATCCGATTCGCTGTTCCAGGGGGTTCATCAATGCTGTGTCCTGAAATCCTGTCACGATGCAATAATGAACTGCGCTCGCACTCCATCCGCGAGCTGAACCGCAAAAAACTCGGTATTCGCTTACTGTTTATCCCACGGGCTCAAGCCTAGGGACCTCCGCTTCCTTCCAGCCAAACAAGTGACGCTCCCTGATGACCGCGGCGGCCTTCTCAGGCAACATTTTCTCCCAACCCGGTGTTCCGGTCTGAATTTTCTTCAAGACATCTCTGGAGAAAATTTCCATGATCGAAGCATCATATCCAACGATCGGCGCAAGATAATGGTTCTCAAGCAAATGCGCGTAAAGATTCCGGAGATGCATTTGCACTTGAAGGTTGATCGCATTGACCCAGACATCCGTTGCCTGCGGGTGAAGCGAAGTACCTAGAGCGGGAATCGGACACGCCGTCGGATTGGTGGCACAATAGCGGTCGTAGGCACTCTTCCGCATCGGATAGATATACAGCTTGATCAGATTCTTGAATAAGCGTCCAAACGATTCAAGAATGCCGCCGTCGAGGTTCTCGTAGTATTTTTCGTTGAACACTTCCAGAAGATTATTAATCCCCATCGCGACGCCGACCATATATTTTGTGTATCGGCGGAAATAGGAGGTAAGCCGGTAAAATTCCAAGTAGTTGGAAATGAGGACGTTGTTGCCGATGGCGGCCAGCGTATCCACCCGGTCGAGAAAATCCTTGTGGTCGATGTTGCCGGATGCCAGGAGGTTAGCCATCGTTATTTCCATAAGGACGACTACGTCTACCCCTTTTAAGGCAGGCTCCTGCAGGAACTGGGCTAAAGAGCAACGCAACATATCTTCGTTGACGAGCGTGACAGGCCGGAAACTTCCTCGTTCAACGAGGATTGCCTTCTTGTAAAGGGCCTCGGATGGCTGCAGAACATCGCCCTTCGGGCTGAACATGACGGCATTGGTCAGCCCGTACTCCACCAGTTTCAAGCTCATCAACCGATTGTCGACACTGGCAAAAAGCGGTCCTGAGAAATTGATCATGTCGACTTCGATACGATCGATCCCGAGGTTGTCGGAAAGCGACCGAATGAACTGGTCCTGGTCGCTGATGTAATAAAAAGATCCGTAATTGAGGTTAACACCAATGATCCCAAGGGCCTGTTGCTGCAGAATATTTTCCTTGTCCAGCATTCTGACGTGCAGCACGATGTCGCTGGGGGGTGTATTCGGCTCTGCCTGGAATCTTACGCCCATCCAGCCATGAGCTTCGTTGGTTCCTTTAAAGCTCTTTGCAGCCACAGTGTCGGCAAAAACGAAGAAATGTGTTCGATCTCCTCGGGCCTCTTGGAGGCGTTCAATCAAGAGCTCGTACTCATGATCCAACATGAGTCCGAGCCGTTCCCGGGAAACATAACGAGCAGTTTTGCCGTAGATCTCGTCGCTGAATTTCATGTCATAGGCGGAAATCGATTTCGCGACGGTGCCCGCCGCCCCGCCAGCTTGGAAAAAGTGGCGAGCAACTTCCTGCCCGGCACCGATCTCAGCGAAAGTGCCGTATTTTGCCTGATCGAGGTTGATTGTCAGGGCCTTACGATTTGTCGTTAGGAGTTCAGATGATTCCATGGCTGGTTTGAGGGTAATTTAACCTACGAATACCACGAAGACACAAAGAACTATCATTGCGAATATTGGGGGCCTGACCAACAAAAAAGTGACAAATTGAAGGTCTTTCACTCCCTGTCTATCCAGAAAAATGTGTACCCACGATGCCGGCTTCGAGGACTGGCCGTCAATTATTTGAATTCCGGCACAACTTTCTATACAACGGAACCGTGCCTGTTTTCCCCGTTTCGGACAAGAAAGCGCGAGCGTTGCGGGACCGGCTTTCGGCCCTTAGGTGCTCCGAGCAAGACTTTGAGGAAAGCTTCTTTAAAGGGAACGGAGTAGAACTGCGCCACCGATCGACTGGCATTCGAATCCGTTGTTGCCAGGAGACAAGTCAAGCCCTGAACCGATTTTTAGCCCGGCGGCTTCTGGCGGATGAGCTCGAGGCCAGACTTCAGAATAAAACGCGAAACCAGGTCAAGGCGGAAAGGCTCCGGGAAGCAAAGGGTAAAAAGAGCGCGCCAAGCTTAAGCGACAAATTTCGACAGTATGCTTTGCGCCCGATTGAAAGAAAAGAAGAGCCCTAATGTCCTGTCCCCGAAATAAGCATGCCTTTCGCCGCAGGTCAGTTGGCTGTTTTTCAAGGCGCGAGCGACGAGCATATCTAAATCGATACGTGAGGAGCGA
>Ga0306921_10005154_pt1 | contig 13526 bp, 9 predicted proteins | sample sta12Cox44000080_FD_203760 | JGI IMG/M metagenome (GOLD analysis project Ga0306921, IMG submission 203760) | Lab enrichment of tropical soil microbial communities from Luquillo Experimental Forest, Puerto Rico - statoxic.12C.oxic.44.000.080 (v2)... | ecosystem: Environmental > Terrestrial > Soil... | reverse complement strand
GCGTGGACTTCCCAATGCTTCGATTTTCTCAAGGGGTTTTCAGAAGAATGCGCGAGACCGTTCGCAATCGAGACGATCCAGGCATGTGACAAACTAAGCGGCGTCGACGTATAGTCTGCGCATGCCTGAAGCGACCATGCCTCCTCTGCTTGCCCGCGCTCAGCGGCACGGCAGGCGTACCGCCATTGTCGACTGCACCGGAACGTACACCTACAGCGATCTGCTGGAAGCTTCGGCTCAAGTCGCGACCACGCTACTCGCTGGGGGCGACGATCTTCGCCAAGAGCGGGTGGCGTTTCTGGTCACGCCGGGGTTTTCCTGGGTGGCGGTGCAGTGGGGCATTTGGCGTGCTGGGGGCATTGCCGTGCCGTTGCCTCTCGGATTTCCCGCGGTAGAACTCGAGTACTACGTCGAAGACACGCAAGCCGCGGTGGTGGTGTTTGACGCTGCCAGCGAGAGGGTGCTTGCACCCATTGCTGCGAGGCGCGACGTTCCAGCGTATTCCTACGACCAGTTGCTGGCACACCAGGCAGCAATATTGCCGGCTGTCCCAAGCCAGCGGCGTGCCATGATTCTCTACACCAGCGGCACGACCAGCGACCCCAAAGGGGTGGTCACCACACATGCCAACATTACCGCGCAGATCACAAGTTTGATTGAGGCCTGGGAGTGGTCGCCCGATGACCGCATCGTGTTGTGCCTGCCGTTGCACCACGTCCACGGAATTATCAATGTCGTCTCCTGCGCCCTGTGGACCGGAGCAGCCTGCGAGATGCTGCCGCGCTTCGACGCCAACGCCGTATGGGAGCGCATCGCCGGGCGAAGTGTGACGCTTTTCATGGCAGTCCCGACGATTTACGTGAAACTCATCGCCGCATGGGAGGCGTCACCTCTCGATCGCCGCACGAAGCTGAGCCAAGGTGCCGCCCAATTACGCTTAATGGTCTCAGGGTCGGCTGCGTTGCCAGTCAACACGCTGGAGCGCTGGCGGGAAATCACCGGGCATACCCTGCTGGAGCGCTACGGCATGACGGAGATCGGGATGGCTCTGTCGAATTCCTACCGGGGCAAACGCGTACCCGGCAGGGTCGGCAGGCCGTTGCCGGGAGTCGAAGTGCGGCTAGTCAGCGAGCGTGGGGAAGAAGTCGCGCCGGCCACGCCGGGCGAGATCGAGGTTCGTGGCGCAAATGTCTTCAACGAATACTGGGGCAGGCCCGAGGCAACACGCGATACCTTCCGCGATGGCTGGTTCCGCACTGGCGATACGGCGGTGGTCGAGGATGATGTTTATCGCATTCTGGGCCGGACGAACATCGACATTCTCAAGACGGGCGGGCACAAAGTCTCGGCGCTGGAGATTGAGGAGACCCTTCGTGAACACCCTGCTGTCAGCGAATGTGCCGTGGTCGGTGTGCCCGATCCAGAGTGGGGTGAGGGGGTCGCGGCGGCATTGGTGCTCGCCGAGGGAAGTGCGCTCGATTTGGAAGGGCTTCGCGCCTGGGCCAAAGAGCGGTTGGCAGCGCACAAAGTTCCATCACGGTTACTGCTCTTGGAGGCCCTGCCAAGAAACGCAATGGGGAAGGTAAGGAAGCCTGCTGTGGCAGCGTTGTTTCAAGGCGCCCGTGCCCAGTAACGCCAAGCGCAATACTGGCTCAGTTTCTGGGTAGCCGGCACTCGACAACAACTCGGCTCACGTTCCGACAATCGACCCTTGGAACCGCCAGCAGTAGTTATTTGCAAAATGGGCTATTTACGTCACTGAAGGGTATGCGCCCGCGATCCTGCTACGGGCCGCCCCAAGAATTTTCTGAGACTCTTCCGAGCCTGACGCTCAGGATCGCGAGGATATGGTCGAAATGCTGAACGCCATGGAAGATTCTCAACGCAGACGCAGCGAAGTTGGCTGCCCGTTATAATCACGCCCATGGCCAGCGACGCCTCCCTCTCGTGGACGAACCGGATCGTGCCTCGCCCGGGCCGCGAAGAGCCCTACCTGTGCATCCAGGACATCGTCGTGTTTGTTCGCGATCTGGACCGGAGCCTGCGATTCTACGTGGACCAATTGGGCTTCGAACTGATCCTGGATAGTCACCTTTCATCTGGCGATCGCTGGATTGAAGTGGCCCCTCCCGACGGCAGCGCCAATCTTGCGCTGGTTGTCCCCAGGCCCGACCAGCCCGAATACAACCTGATTGGCGGCTACCGCTGGATTCTTTTCATGACGGAAGACGTCGACGCCAAGTACAAAGAGTGGAGCGAACGCGGGGTTCATTTCGTAACTCCGCCTGAGACCCCGTTGTGGGGCGGTACCTTTGCGCGCTTTGAAGATCCAGACGGGAACATGTTTGGACTGGAAGCGTTCGATGAGGTGAGGCAAAGCCTCGAATTGCGCCGGCGGGAGCAAGCCGAGAAACTCGAAGCCGAACGCCGCGCCGCCCAGGAACTCGAAATCGCCAGGCAAGTGCAGGCGCGGCTGTTTCCGCAGATTCAACCGCAATTGAAAACCGTGGAGTACGCCGGAACCTGCCTGCAGGCGCGGCAAGTGGGAGGCGATTATTTCGATTTCCTGAATCTCGGGCCGCAGCGGCTGGGGCTGATCATCGGCGACGTTTCCGGCAAGGGGATCGCCGCAGCGCTGCTGATGGCGAATTTGCAGGCCAGCCTGCGGAGCCAGTCGGCGCTGGCCTTCGATCAGCCTGAGGCATTGCTCCGATCCGTGAACCGCCTGTTCTACGACAACACCGGCGACAGCGCCTACGCGTCACTCTTGTTCGCCGATTACGACGACGCGACGCGGCGACTGCGCTACGCCAATTGCGGACATTTGTCAGGCCTCTTGTTGAGAAAAGACGGCAACGTGGAGCAGCTTGAGTCGACCAGCACTCTGCTGGGGCTGTTCAGAGAATGGGATTGCTCCATGCGGGAGCAAGAGCTCTCTCCCGGCGACGTGCTTGCGCTTTACACGGATGGCATCACCGAAGCCAGTAACGAGCGAGGAGAAGAGTTTGGCGAGCGGTGCCTGATTGAAGCGCTACGGCAACATCGGGAACTATCGTGCCAGGCTTTGCTGACCGTAATCGTGGATGAGGTTCGGCGATTCAGCTCGCAGGAACAGCACGACGACATCACAGCCATCATCGCGAAATTCGGAGCCCGTGGATGACGCGTCACGCTACCTTCGTCGGCCTCCGCCACCCATTCGCGCGCCGCCGCCACCCCAGCCTCGCCCGGAATTGAAGTTGCCAGCTCGTTGTGCACCCTGTGTGCGCATCTGCTGCTGATGCTGCAAGTTTGCATCCGGCTTGGTGGCGGATTGCCAGCCGCTACCGGAATTGCTCGACCAGCTCCCGGAGTTCCTGTTGTAGCGATAGACCGTGCCGTCCTTGCCGGCATAAATATTGTTCTTGCCCGCCGCCACGCCGGTGTTCGTGTTGGTGTTGTATGCAAAACCGGCCCGCCCTGCCGTGCCCTGGCCGGAGTAGATGTTGCCGGCGTATCCAGCGCCGCCGCCCGCGACGATGCCGGTGTTTGGGTTATAGGTCGCGCCGCCGCGATAACCGGCCGTGTTCCCGGTGTAGATGTTGGTATTAGTGCCGCGACCGGCGACCGTAGTCCGACCGGTTTGTGTGTTGTGATAGGCGCCGCGGCTGGCGGCTCCATAGTTGCCGGTGTAAGGGTTCGCCCAGGCGGCAGCGGTGCGCGAGTAGGCAGTATTGCCCCACACTCCATAGACGTTGCTGACGGCGACGCCGCCCCACGCACCCCATCCGTAGTACGGATACCAACCGTATCCGTAGTAGCCGAGCGGTCCCCACCACGGGTAGTACCAGGGATAGTAGGCGTATCCATAACCGAAGCCGAAGCTCCATCCGGTTGCGGCGGTGTAGGTAAACCCAGCTCCCACACCGTAGGTGTAGGGCCAGCCATACCACACCGTGGGACCGATGTAAGGTGGGTAGTACCAGCCCGTACCGTAAACCACGGTGGTTGTGCTGGCGGAAACGACGGTACCGTAATATCCCGGTGTGTATCCAGCATAGACGACCTCGGGGGTCGAGCCGTAGACCTTTACGTACGTCACATAGTAGATAGGCGAGCTCGGCGGAATGGTGTAAATCTCCTCGGGCACCGTATCAGCCACCCGCCACGGCCCTTGTGGAGTTGGCGCCTTGAACCATACTCCGGCCTCGACGCAATAGTAGTTGTTGTCCGAGACTTTAATGACAGGGGCACTCGTGTTCTTTGCGTAGTACATCGAGGTGCCTTCGATCGGAACGAATGTCGCTTCGCCGTCATACTGCACGGTGAGCTTCGCTTCCGAACGAGTTATGGTCGCGGTCTGCGGAATTGAGTTGGCGATCAACGCCTCTTTCGACTCCGGCGTGCCGGGAACGGAGGCCAGAACTGTTGCCTTGGGGTTGTCCGGCGGAATCTTGGCGAAGTCAGGTGGAAATTCCGTCGCACCTGCGAAGCTCCACGGCGCATCGAGGGAAGCGCCTTTGAACCAGCGGCCTGAGATCAGGACGTAATATTCGCCGCTGAGCCGGAACAAATTACCATTGGTGTTGATGGCGTATTCCAAGCCGGTGCCGGGGATGGGGTTGTACTGGGGTGCGCCTTTGGTTTCGATCAACTCCGCCGGACCGAAGACGACGAACACGAGCGGGATTTCGGCATTCTTGCCAGCTTCCTTGAGGGACGGCTGTTGCGACTTCGGTTGTTCGCTCTGCAGGGTCTGCGCTTGCGTTTGGCTGACAACGTACTGTTCCGCTTTCTTCATGTCGTCCGGCAACTTCTTCGCATAGGTCCACTCGCTTTGAAGGTCCTTGGCTTGCAGCCACCAGTCCTGCACCCGGAGATAGTAGGTCTTCTTGTCGGTCTCAAACAGCAGGACGGCCCTGGTGTTGATTACGCGTTGTAGTTTCGTTCCCTCTATTCCGCGCAACTGTGGCTGGCCATCAATCAGGACCAGCACCGACGGCTCGGCCGCGAATATGATTTTCGGCGGATCGTTCTTGACCTCGACGCCCTTAGTGGCCTCTCCGGTGGCTTCCAACGCTGCTTCCAGGCGGTCGAGAGAGATCGTTTTGGTGACACTCGGCAGCGTCTTCTCCAGCAAGGCCGTCAGGGCGGGTTCCTTAGCGGGCGCTACCGGAAATTTCACTTTGGTGAGCTGTACCTGATCGAGGGTCACCAGGCGGTTGATCTTGTCCACTTCAGTCCGAGCGGTGAACCAGATCACTCCGTAGTTAGCTCCAGTGTCTTTTCCGGCCTTCAGCTCCACTGCGGAGTAGAGGTCAATGCTGTTGCCGGACCACTTGTCCACCTGGGGCTGATAAATGAGGAATGTGTCGGCACCGTTGGTTAACGTGCGTGGCCAACTGGCTTCGGAGGCCGCCGCTTTTTGGGTCGCCGTCTTCTGCGCGCTAGGCGCATTGGGCAAAGTCTGACTCGATAACGAAGCACCCAGCATCAAAACGCCGAGCAACGAAAAGATCAAAGTACGGATTGTTGATGGCGATGAAACCAACGACTTCATCAAGAGGAGCCTCCGGCCTGCGGAACCGCAGGAGCGTATTTCCATGATATGCGAACCGCTGCTCGATACACGATGCCATTTCTCAACTGCTATGTAGTCGCAATTCGGGACGTTTGGGCGTCGTATCTCGCGGTCGAGAAATGGGTCGCTGGAAAGCCAGTGCGGTTTCGCTTGGACCGCAGTTAATTTGATAGGGTCTCCCGCCGCAAAATCATGGCGTGAGTGCCGGCCGGTGGCTCGTATCGCAGGCAGGCGTCGCTGACTCGGATGTAGCCGCCATAGGGCCGGCCTGCGGCGCGGCGTTACGCGCTGGGCGGCACATATGAGAAGCCACGCCAGCATCGCAAGAATGCCAGGATATCAGGTACGCGGGCATCGTTTTCAGGAGCATTGTGCGTCGCAGAGCACTCCCATGCAAGTGCTTCTGTTGTGGTTCGGAAATGGCACGGCTAAGCTCCTGGGGACCGAATCTCCCTACCGAAAGGGTGAAGCAAACTGGCTTCTCCTTTTCGCTGCGCTCGTCGCCGGCCAATCCGCGCCAGTTTCAGTGCTATTCGGGATGTAGGATCTCCACCCGGATTCCCGAAGGCGCGCTTTGCGAACGGTAAACGCGCTCGATGGCGGGCTTGAAGTCCGACGGCTTGGCCCCTGGAATGCGCACAAAGGTCTGCGGATTCAGATCGGCAAGCGGGAACCATGAACTCTGCACCTGCACCATGATGCGATGTCCGCGGCGGAAAGTGTGATTGACGTCAGGCATGTCGAAGCTGACGGCTTCCATCTTGCCGGGCACGAAAGGCTCGGGTTTTTCGAAGCTGTGGCGGAACTTGCCGCGCATAGGCTCGCCGCGCACCAGTTGCTGGAAGCCGGCCATCTGCTCGACCGGCGGGCCAACATCCTTGCGCGGCGCCGCAGGCTCGTCGCCATCGGGCCCGGGAAAGTATTCAGGATAGACGTCGATCAGCTTCACAATCCAATCGGAATCGGTGCCGGAAGTTGAGACGAATAGTTTGGGCGACACCGGACCGGCGATGGTAACGTCCTGCTGCAGAGCTTCGGTTTGATACGTGAGCACGTCGGTGCGGGTGGCGGCGAAGCGCTGGTCGGCGACCATGTATTCCTGGGGAACCGCGAGAGCGGGATATCCAATAAAAGGCACGGGTTTCGCAGGGTCGCTCACGTACTCGTCGAATGCCTCACCCACTGCTGTCGGTGGCGTGAAGGTCAGACGGCCCGCGTCGTTCAGATAGAGCGTCTTCGCCTCGGCGTTCTCGGGAGGCCAGGTGTCGTACTGCCGCCAGACGTTGGTTCCGGTTTCGAAGACGTAGGCCTTGGGCAGCTTCGCGTCGCCGTTGCCTTTGAGATAGGCCTCGAAGAAGGGGAACTGGATCTGATCGCGGAAGTAGTCACCCGTATTGGAGGCGAAGTCCACGTAGCCGAGACGGTGGCCATCGTAGCGCGACCACCCGCCGTGGACCCACGGGCCTTCCACCAGCGCGTTAAAGATGCCGGGGTTGTTTTGGTCGATGGCGTGAAAGGTGCGCACCGGCCCGGCCAGATCCTCCGCGTCGAACCATCCTCCTACTGTTAGCACCGCGCAGTGAATGTTTTTCATGTGAGGCGCGAGATTGCGGGCCTTCCAGTAATCGTCGTAGGTGTCGTGCTGCGATTGGTCGTTCCAGAGAAAGGTTTGGCCGTGGAAGTACAGCGTGTTGGCGTTGGACAGTGGCCCCATCGCGCGGAAGAAATCATATCCGCTGGGGGTGCCGTAGTCGAAGGCTTGACGGTCTTTCGGCGGAAGCGATGGGTTGCTCTGCGGCTTGAAGGAACTGTAAAAGCTAAAGTTGGCGGCCAGCATGAACGCACCGCCATGATAGGCGTCATCGCCCATGAAGAGGTCGGTCATCGGAGCCTGGGGCGAAGCCGCCTTCAGGGCGGGATGCGAATCGATGATGCTGGCCGAGGTGAAGAAGCCCGGATAAGAAATTCCCCAAATGCCAACCCGGCCATTGTTGTTGGGAACGTTCTTCAGCAGCCATTCGATGGTGTCGTAGGTGTCGGTGCTGTCGTCCACATCATTGTTCGAGCCCTTGTGGTCGAGGTGCGGCTGCATTTCGATAAACGTGCCCTCGGACATATTGCGTCCGCGAACGTCCTGGTACACGAAAATGTAGCCGGATTTCTCGAACGCCTCCGAAGGTCCGATCGCAGTCTTGTAATTGTCGACGCCATACGGCGAGACGCTGTATGGCGTACGATTCATCAGGAACGGATAGGAGTGCGCGATGTCCTTGGGCACGTAAATCGAGGTAAACAGCTTTTTCCCGTCGCGCATGGGGATCGAGTACTCATACTTGGTGTACTGCGCGCGCACATCGAACGGCGGCGGAGTATCTGGTTTGTTCTGCGCAGCGGCCTGCGACAAGGTGATGGCGCATACGGCGAGTAGAGAGAAAATTCTGCGAACCATTCCTGTGAACCTTCCAGTGCGATGTGACCAGAGTTGTATTCAATACCAACCAGTGTGCAATCAAAAGCCCAACCGCATCTACCTGCAGTTGGGCCCAAACGAAGCATAAGCGATTCGTTACTTCAGAACCGAGCAGATAGCTGAGAGGGCATGCTTACTGCAGCCTACTGCGCGGTGAAGGTGACGTACTTCTTGCCGAGATAGAGCTTCGCCGTCGCGCCATCCATCACGACCTTGAGCGGCTGAGGGCGAGCGAGCTTGTCATCCAGTGTGATATCGGCAACCAGCAGCTCGTTGCCGGCGACATCGAGGATGTGAAACTTGCCATCCGCTGTGTATCCCATGCCGTACTCGCCGGGAGCAAGCGTGTTGCTGCCAAAGGAGAGTTTTTTCTCGGTAATGAAGAAGCCGTTATATTTTGCCTTTACGTCAGACGAATATCCTGACGTATCTACCAGTCCGACAATGACGTAGAAGTCGTCGGGGTAGTGAATTGCAGAAGAGTTGCGCAACTGTGTGGTCGCGCTCAAGCCGCGGAAAAAATAGGAATCGGGAACAACCTTTTTCAGGTCCGCTCCAGCCACGACGGTAGGCGCCGCAGGTGCGCCCTGGGCAGCTGCGGAGAGACTGAGACTAAAGACCAATACTGCAATCAAAGCTTTACCAACCATTCTGCCTCCCGGAGGGTTCAGGAAGTGGCGCGTAACACTGCAGCGCGTCGCCTGATTTTGTAATGATGGATAAAGTCTACACCCAGTACCGCGCGGGCGAGCGGAAGCTCTTACCGGCGATCGCACATGACAACCAGGAGGACGACGCGCGCTGCCTGCAACCGGCATGGATTTCGTTGTAGTATCTAACTATTCAGGCCGCTGTGGGGCAGTTAGGGAGACTCTGAACAAGGCGGCATTCCGTTATCCGGGGCTGAAGCCTGAATATTCGCGAGGGCTTGGATGCTGGCCCTTCAACGTAGCCCAGAGCAGGCTCTAAAGGCCAGTTCTTCCAGCACGTCCAGTGGTTCAGAATTTACCTCGGAAGCATCTGAAGGAGCGGCGCATGAACGTACTCCTGCTCGCCATGCCCGATTCGTTCGAGCACATGCCGACGGTCGCCGTCCGCATGCCGAACGGGGGCCTGACGTCGCTGGCGGGCAATGTCGATTCTCATCATAAAGTCGCAGTCGCCGACCTGATTCTGGTGCAGCAAAGCGTGCGGCAGACGGTCGAGCGGCTCATGCGCGAATTCGATGCCGACCTCGTCGGCCTGTCAGTGATGACCTTCCAGCGCAAGACAGCCTTTCGCGTGATCGACCTGGTGCGCTCGCTCAAGCCGGAGGTGCGTGTCGTGGTCGGCGGCTACGATCCCAGCCTCGCTGCGGATGCCTACATGCAGGAGGGATGCGGGGTCGACTTCATTGTGCGTGGCGAAGGCGAGTTGACCTTCCGTGAATTGCTGCGCGCCCTGGAGAACGGAAGGGGACTTCAGAACATCGCAGGGCTAACCTATCACCAAGGCCAAACATGGCGCGAGAATGTGCCGCGTCCGGTGCATTCACTTGAAGGAGACGAAATCCGCCTGCCTGATCGAAAAGCACGCGTGCTCGGCGGCTACACCATGCTGGGACGACAGGTCGACGTCGTCGAAACCTCGCGAGGCTGTACTTTCGATTGCGGTTTCTGCTCGATCATCGAGATGCGAGGGAGGAATTTCCACACTTACTCGTTCGACCGCGTGATTGCCGACATTCGCGACGCCAAGGCCAACGGCGCACGCGCCATCTTCCTGGTTGACGACAACATTTCCCTGAACATCCAGCGCTTCGAGGCCTTGTGCCAGGCCATTATCGATGCGGGCCTCAACGATATTGTGTATACCGTGCAGGCCATGACTTCACCGATTGCCATGCACGGCGAGACGCTGGCACCGCTCATGCGCCGCGCGGGCTTTCGTTACGTGTTTCTGGGAATCGAAAACATCCTTGAAGACGACCTGGTGTACCTGAAGGCGTCGGCCAAGAACTCGTTTCGCGAAGACGGCAAGCGCACCGGCAACGCGACGATCCGGGCGATCGACGTTTTACATAAACACAAGATGTACGTGGTGGGCGGCCTGATTGTCGGCAATCCGGACGACACGCTCGATTCCATTCGCACTAACCTCGATTTTGCGAGCAAGTACGTGGACTGGCCATACATTCAGCATCCCACACCCTATCCGGGCACGCCGATGACGAAGGACTTTCGCGCGCGCAAGCTCATCAAGATCGAGCAGCTTGAGAAGTACGACGGGACGACGGCCGTGGTTGCGACCGAACACCTCGCGCCCGAGGACATTGAGTTTGAGCGCTGGCGGTCCGAGCGATGGATGAAGACCGCACACATACCCGCCGTGATTGCCCAAGAGCCGGGGTTCGTTCTCAGGAATTGGCCGAAGATGTTGATGCACACCTTCCGCGGCAGCAGCCTGCGTTCGGCACTCGGTTTGGAAAGCTCCCGCAAAGTCTTTGAGCGCTATCGCGCAATTCGGAATCAAGAGCGCGTGTATTTGTGAGCCGGTGCCGGGGTGTGATGCCGGCTACTGTTGCCCGCGTTGCGAGACCGGTTCCGGCTGAGTGATGGCTGCGCGCACCTTGGCCAGAGGCGCGCTGGAATCGAACTGGATCGATCCATCCGGCTGGCGCTGCAACCCCAATTGCTTCCAGAGTGCCGCCAAATCGACGGGATCAGACTTGTCGCTCATCTCGTGGTAGAGATCGGCGAGCACCGTAGTTCCAGTTGCTTTATCGCCTACCGCGAATGCGTGTTCGATCTCCCAGTCCTGAGTGATATTCCCACCCGCCGTCAGAATGCCGCGCAAGGCGTCTCGCAGTCCCTTCTGGTTGTTAGTCTGCTGCCGGATACGAACATCGGCGACCAAACAAAACATGGCTCCGCCCCAGTAGGTGCGCCCCCAGGTGGATGTGCGGTCGAGTCCTCTGTCGTCGGCCGCAGGCTCACCTTGTGGCATGTCGCGGACCACGTCGTGCCATAGGCGCTCTGCGGAGAGCTGTCCCGCCTGCGCACGGGCCACCGGTTCGACGTAAACCGAGATTCCTTCCTCAATCCAGTGGTGCCTCTCGGCCATGGATGGAAAGGCGAGGTGGATCATCTCGTGCGTGAGCATCCAATCGTCATTCAGTTGCGAAACTGTCGTGTCTTGGCCCAGCGCGATTTTGATGTATCCGCCACCCTCGGGATAGGTTACGCCGCTGTGGACGCCAGAGCCTCCGCGAACCCGGACATCGAGATTGAGATGTGGGGCGGGAAATTTTCCGTAATAAGTGCAGACCGCTTCGCCGGCGCGCTGCACCCAGTTCATCACGTCGCCGCGGGAGGCGGTTTTCGTGTCACCGTCAATGCGAACATCGATGGAAGAGCCGCAAATGTTCATGCTTGTTTTGGGGCCCGACGCCTGCCCACGGGCAGATGTCAGCCAGGCAAGCGCCAGGCACAAACCAGTCGCCAGAACGCCGATCAATAGATTCCCACTGAGGTGCCGACCGGACGGGGTTTTGCTGAACTGCATGTTACTCGAATCTTAACGCGGGTCGAAGACTTTAACGCGCGAGAGTAAATTTATACGAAACGCTTCAACCAGTAGCGTTCGATAAGGTAATCGAGCGAATATCTGCCCGGTCCGAAGATCAAAATAACCAGTGAGGCCATGAGGTACGTGAATGGAGCAGCGGCGGAGAACTTGTCTGGGTCGGAGAAGATGGACAACAACGCCTCGCGATCGCCGGTGATGTATGCCACGGTCATGTTAGCTGTCAACAACAGGGCAATGAAACGGCCTCCCAGTCCGAGCGCGAGCAAGATGCCGCCGACCAATTCGAGAATCGACACGAAATATGCGGTCGGCCCGGGCGCCGGCAGGCCAAGGCTGCCGAAGTATTCGATAACCTTCGGCAAGTTGTGCAGTTTGCCCCAGCCATCTACCACGAACTGCCATCCCCAATACAGGCGAACAAATAGGAGCAACGGCGATTGCAGGGAATTGCCAACGCGGACGAGGAGCGCGTACCCCTGCTGCACCAGGCTCGTGCGAGTTGTCATGATTGCCGTCCCACGTTATTTGCAGAACCAACCTTGGGATGACCAGAGTGCAAACCACGCCCGTATATTTTGCGCCGCTTCTTCACCGGAGCGGCTGCTCCAGTCCACACACTCGACCGCATCGGAGAGGCGTTTGCCATCCCGTAGCGCGCAGAGAATTCCGAACGCCTCCGGATCGAGCTGCTTGAGATAGACCGAGTTGTCGGCGCGATGGACCGCCAGGAAGATTTTCTCCGGCTTGGGCAGCGAGCGCCTGCGAATACGGCGCCGCTGGGTGCGATCGCCCACGGCATTGCTGACGATGTCGTTCTCCCGTTCCCGGCTGCGTATGGCCAGCAGCATCTTGTCCACTGGATACCGCAGGTCGAGCAAGCGAATGTAGGGCTGCAACTCCAATTGCGGATCAGGACCCAGAGCTGATAGGTCGGCTTCGCTCAGCTTGGGCTTCGCCGCTTCGTCGAAGGCCTCGATCTCGGCCCACTCCAGCCGTACCATGTCGAGCGCGATGTCTTCGACCCCGGGTGTGAACGCGGGGTGCAAACGCAGCCACTGTTCCAGCCGCGATCCCAGATTACGCAACGTGAACGACTGCGAAGGGCAATCCCGCAAATAGGCGATCGAGAGCTTCTCGAAGCCGCGCTCGCCGACGATCAGACGCAAGCCTTCGAAATCCTCCGCCAGCGCCGCCAGCACCCGGAACCAGTATTGCCGGTTATAGATTTCCAGGCGCTCGAACGAAGTGAGGCGATCGTTCGGCTTGATGATTTCCTCGGCGATGCGGCGCAGCGAGCGCCCATCGCTGGTGCGCTGCCGCATACCTTCGGAAGCCGTCAGCGGCTGGCGAACCGCGTCGAACATGTTGCGCTGGATGCGGTCGAGCTCCGTCACGCGACCACCCTCTCCTGCACATAGCGGTTCGCCTTCAGCGCCTCGCCATGCACCTCGTCGAACGACGGGATGCGGTCATCCCATTCCAGCAGCGTCGCCGTCGGTCCAACCAGTTCCAGAGCGCGCGCATAAAGCTGCCACACCGGGTCGATCACGGGATGGTCATGGGTATCGAGTATGTACTTCTCGAACTTCGAGTGTCCGGCAATGTGGATCTGCGCGACGCGGTGGTGCGGAACGCTATTGACGTAGTCATACGGATTGAAATTGTGGTTGCGCGACGACACGTAAATGTTATTTACATCCAGCAAAATCCCGCAGTCGGCATCTTCCACGACCTCGGTCAGAAACTCCCACTCGGTCATCTCCGAGGCATGGAATTCGGCATAGCTACTGACGTTCTCCACCACCACGGGGACTTCTAGGAAATCGCGGGCCTCGCGGATCTTTTGCGCCGTCTTCTTCGCCGCCTCGAAGGTGTAAGGCATGGGCAGCAGGTCGTGCGAGTAGGTTCCATCGACACTACCCCAGCACA
>Ga0306921_10005153_pt1 | contig 13527 bp, 13 predicted proteins | sample sta12Cox44000080_FD_203760 | JGI IMG/M metagenome (GOLD analysis project Ga0306921, IMG submission 203760) | Lab enrichment of tropical soil microbial communities from Luquillo Experimental Forest, Puerto Rico - statoxic.12C.oxic.44.000.080 (v2)... | ecosystem: Environmental > Terrestrial >... | reverse complement strand
GGCGAAACCGACTTCACCGACTTGCCCGCATTGATGCCCCGCCTCGCGACCGCGCCGGCCGGAGTCCTCTGCCACACTCTCCGGTACGACTGACCACCCGCAGTGCGCCGCCCCGCTCGCGGCCCGGAGGAGCCGACCATGTACAGCATTACCGTCAGTCATCATTTCATGATTGCTCACAGCTTGGCCGGGACGGTTTTTGGTCCGGCGCAGAGGCTGCACGGCGCGACCTATGTGGTCGAGGCCGAGTTGCGTCGTGATGTGCTCGACGCCGACGGCATCGTCTGCGACATTGGCCGTGCTCTCGATCTCTTGAAGGCCGTCCTCGGCCAGTTCGAGTACCAAAATCTCGACGAGTTCGAGGAGTTTCGCGGGCGTAACACCACGACGGAGTTCCTCGCCCGCGAAATCCATCAGCGGCTGGCACGGCAAATCCAGGAAGGTGCGCTCGGTTCGCAGCCGTTCGCGGGACTTAAGGTCATATTACGGGAAAACCCGGTCGCCTGGGCCGCCTACGATGCCGCGCTCGGGTGACCGAGTTCGGCTTTATCGTCCCGGGCAGGCTCGACCAGCTTACCGGCGGCTACCTTTACGATCGCCACATCATCGAGGGTCTGCGGTCCCGCCGGCGCGCCGTAAGGGTCGTCGAGTTTGTCCCGAACGATCACGCAGCCCTGTTGGCCGAATTTGCCGACGGTGTCACGGTGGTAATCGACGGCCTCGCGCTGCCCGATCTCGAACAAGCTGTAATGGCCCACTGGCGCCGATTGCGCCTCGTCGCCCTCGTTCATCACCCGTTGGCCGAAGAAACCGGGCTTTCGCACATCGCGGCCAACCGCCTTACGCGACTCGAGGCCGCGACGCTGACACGGTTTTGCGCGGTCCTTTGTCCCAGCCAAAAAACGGCGGCCGCGGTCAAAAGCTATGGCGTCTCACCGGACCGAATCTTCGTGATTCCGCCCGGCACGGCAAAGCCGCAGCGGCCTCTGCGGCCGCGACGCGGTCCGGTTCGATCGCTGCTCTGTGTGGCGAGCTTGATCCCGCGCAAAGGTCATCGAGTGCTCGTTGCCGCGTTATCGCGCATCCGCGATCTCGATTGGCAGCTGATCTGCATCGGCTCGCTCGATCGCGATCGCCGCGTTGTTGGTATCGTACGCCGGATGATATCGGAGGCGCGCCTGGGCGACCGTATCTTTCTCGTGGGCGAGCAGCCGCCTCATGTTGTCATGCGCGCCTACCGGGCGGCGGACATTTTCATACTTCCCTCCTTTCACGAGGGTTACGGAATGGCTTTTGCCGAAGCGATGGCGCATGGCCTGCCGATCATTGCGACCGACACCGGCGCGATTCCCGATACAGTGCCACGCGAGGCCGGTCTGCTGGTTCCGCCGGGAGACGCGGCGGCGCTCGCACGGGCTCTGCGGCGAGTGATCACCCAGCCGGCGCTGGCGTCCAGCCTGGCGGCAGGTTCGCGCGCAGCGGGGGCCCAACTGCCGGATTGGCGGCAGGCGACGAAACGGTGGGAGGAGGCCCTGGATCTGATGGCCGCCTTTCCGACCCCACCATAAAATTTGCAGCTTCTGGAATACGGGGCATATAGGGGCAAACGCTCGGCTCGCGATATTGGGGATGTGCAACACGACTTGCGCGCATAATGGGCGGGCTCCTGCCCCTTTGACGAGAAAATGATGAGGGCTGGCCGGAAGATACTGATCGTCGACGATGATATTGCGTTGCGCCAATCGCTCGCCGAGCAGCTCGAACTGCACGAAGAATTCGTGAGCGTGCAGTGCGACAGGGCGATGCAGGCGTTGCAACTGGCGAGCACCGAGCGGTTCGACGCTATTCTGCTCGATATCGGGCTTCCCGACATGGACGGACGCGAATTGTGCCGGTTGCTGCGGGGCGCCGGAGTGCAGGTGCCGATTGTCATGCTGACCGGCGCAGACAGCGATGCGGATACTGTTCTCGGCCTCGATTCGGGCGCCGACGACTATGTGACCAAGCCCTTCCGGCTGAGCGTACTTCTGGCGAGGCTGCGTGCCCATTTGCGGCAAAGCGAGCACAGCGATGATGCGGTCTTCACGATCGGCCCCTACACGTTCCGGCCGAGTGCCAAGGTTCTCCTCGACGCGACCGGCCGCAAGAAGGTCAGGCTGACCGAGAAGGAAACGGCCATTCTCAAATATTTGTACCGCGCCGGTGACCAGGCGATCGGGCGCGACACTCTTCTCGGCGAGGTCTGGGGCTATAATGCCGAGGTGACGACCCATACCCTGGAAACCCACGTGTACCGCCTTCGGCAAAAGATCGAACGCGATCCGACCCGCGCTGAAATCCTGGTGACCGAGCCCGGGGGTTATCGGCTGATCCCTTGAAACCTCGCGGAGTCGCGACGATCGCGCCGGCACTCAGGCGCTGGCTTTCCCTCGCGTTATTTGTGGGGTGAGAGTGGGCGTGAGACTTTGAGGCGAGTGGTGGCGTAGCCGGCCCTCCAACGCTAAGTTCTATCCCATGCAGCAGCAGATCCGGATCCGCGGCGCGCGGGAGCACAACCTCAAGAACATCGACGTCGACCTGCCGCGCGACAGCCTCGTCGTGATCACCGGCTTGTCGGGCTCGGGCAAGTCCTCGCTCGCCTTCGACACGATCTACGCCGAGGGCCAGCGCCGCTACGTCGAGAGCCTGTCGGCTTATGCCCGGCAATTTCTCGAACTGATGCAAAAGCCCGAGGTCGAATCGATCGAGGGGCTGTCGCCGGCGATCTCGATCGAGCAGAAGACGACCTCGCGCAACCCGCGCTCGACGGTCGGCACAGTAACCGAAATCTACGATTATATGCGGCTGCTGTGGGCCCGGGTCGGCATCCCTTACTCGCCCGCGACCGGATTGCCGATCGTCAGCCAGACCGTCTCGCAAATGGTCGACCGCGTGTTGGCAATGCCGCAGGGAACCCGGCTTTACCTGCTAGCCCCGATCGTGCGCGGACGCAAAGGCGAATACCGCAAGGAACTCGCCGAGCTGCAAAGGCGCGGGTTTCAGCGGGTCAAGATCGACGGCAAGATGATGGAGCTCGACGAGGTCCGCGGGCTCAACAAGAACCTGAAGCACGACATCGAGATCGTCGTAGACCGGATCATCGTCGACGGCGATCTGGGCAATCGCCTTGCAGATTCGTTCGAGACCGCGCTCGAGCTAGCGGACGGGATTGCGTTCACCGAAAACGCCGATAACGGCGAGCAGACGATCTTCTCGGCAAAGTTCGCCTGTCCGGTTTCCGGGTTCACGATCCCGGAAATCGAACCGCGGCTGTTTTCGTTCAACAACCCGTTCGGTGCCTGTCCGGCTTGTGACGGGCTCGGCACCAAGCTCTATTTCGACCCGGATCTCGTCGTGCACGACCCCAGGCGCAGCCTCGCCGAAGGCGCGGTCAGCCCGTGGTCTCATTCCAGCTCGCAATATTACACGCAGACCTTGGAGAGCATCGCCCGGCACTTCCGCAAGAACATGCATACGGCCTGGCAGGATTTGCCGGAAAAGATGCGGCGGACGATCCTCCACGGATCGGACGGCGAGCCGATCAAAATGACCTATGATGACGGCCTGCGAAAATATACGACCGAGCGGCCGTTCGAAGGTGTGTTGCCCAATATGGAACGGCGCTTTCGCGAGACCGACAGCGCCTGGATCAAGGAGGAATTGGGGCGGTATCAGAGCGCGAAGACTTGCGAGGTGTGCGGCGGCGATCGGCTCAAGCCCGAGGCGCTTGCGGTCAAGATCGCGGGCAAGCACATCAGCGAAGTCGCGGCGATGTCGATCGCCGAGGCCGGGATTTGGTTCTCCGGGATCAGCGCCGAGCTGACGCCGAGCCAGCGGGAAATCGCTCAGCGCATTCTGAAGGAGATCAACGAACGGCTCGGTTTTCTAAGAAATGTCGGGCTGGAATACCTGACTTTGTCCCGCGCGTCGGGTACCCTTTCGGGCGGCGAGAGCCAGCGCATCCGGCTGGCTTCGCAGATCGGCTCGGGGCTCACCGGGGTGCTCTATGTGCTGGACGAGCCGTCGATCGGATTGCACCAGCGCGATAATGGGCGATTGCTGGCAACCCTGAAGCGGCTGCGCGATCTCGGCAACACGGTCATCGTCGTCGAGCACGACGAGGAGGCGATCCGCACCGCCGATTGGGTCGTCGATATGGGGCCGGGGGCCGGTGTCCATGGGGGACATGTCGTCGCCGAGGGGACGCCCGAGGCGATAATGGCCAACCCGGATAGCATCACCGGCCAATATCTAACCGGCAAGCGCGAGATCCCGGTGCCCTCGATCCGCCGCATAGGTCACCCCGGGCAGATCCTGCGTATTCTCGATGCCCGCGGCAATAACCTGAAGGGTATTACTGCCGAGATCCCGCTCGGCACTTTCTGCTGCGTCACCGGGGTTTCGGGCGGCGGGAAATCGACCTTGATCGTCGAGACGCTGTACAAGGCGCTCGCCAAGCGCCTCAACAATGCACGTGAGCAGCCCGCGTCGCTCGGCGGGCTCGAAGGGGTCGAGTTTCTCGACAAAATTGTCGACATCGATCAGTCGCCGATCGGCCGCACACCGCGCTCAAACCCGGCGACCTATACCGGCTGCTTCACGCCGATCCGGGATTGGTTCACCGGTCTGCCCGAGGCCAAATCGCGGGGCTATTTGCCCGGGCGTTTCTCCTTCAATGTTAAAGGCGGACGCTGCGAGGCGTGTCAGGGCGACGGCGTCATCAAGATCGAAATGCACTTCCTGCCGGACGTCTATGTCCAATGCGACGTCTGCAAGGGCCGGCGCTACAATCGCGAGACCCTGGAAGTGCTGTTCCGCGGCAAGAGCATCGCCGACGTGCTCGACATGACTGTCGATGAGGGCGCGGATTTCTTCCGCGCCGTGCCGGCGATCCGGGACAAGCTAGTGACCCTGCAGCGGGTCGGGCTCGGCTACATCCACATCGGGCAGCCGGCGACGACGTTGTCGGGCGGCGAGGCGCAGCGGGTCAAACTGGCGAAAGAGCTCTCACGCCGCGCCACTGGGCGCACGCTCTATATCCTCGACGAACCGACGACCGGGTTGCATTTCGACGATGTGCGCAAACTGCTCGATGTATTGCACGCGCTGGTCGAGGCCGGCAACACCGTGCTCGTCATCGAGCACAATCTCGAAGTCATCAAAACCGCCGACTGGATCATCGATCTGGGCCCCGAAGGCGGTGACGCCGGCGGCCATATCGTCGCCACCGGCACGCCGGAAGACGTCGCCTCAGCGGATCAAAGCTATACCGGGCAATACCTGAGACCGTATCTTGCGCGCCGCCCGGTGCAGCGCCGGCGAGCGGGGTAAGCATCGATGTGAACGCAGTCCGCGAGAGAGCGATCGAAGCATTGCGGCGGATGGTGCTTGACGCCTTGGGCGAGCACGATGCCGAGGTGTGGTTGTTCGGGTCATGTGCCCGCGGAGAGGTCTTCGGGCACAGCGACATCGATATCGCGATACTGTCCCGGGACGAATTGCCCACGGGCTTCTTCTCCGATCTGGCTGAGCGCGTAGAGGAGAGCTCGATCCCTTACGATGTCGATATCGTCGACCTGCGTAGTGCCGCTACCAGCCTCATCGACGAGGTTCGCCGCGAGGGCGTGAAATGGAAAGATTAGACCGGCGGCTCGCCGAAGCATCGGCTGCGCTTGCTACGCTGCACGAGCTTGCCGGGAAAAGGGAGCGCACGCTAGTGGAGCGCGACAGCGCGATCCTGCGGCTGATATATTCCTACGAAGCGGTTTGGAAAGCCTGTCAGAAGATGCTCGCCGCACTGGAAAACGTCAGCGCGGCATCGCCGAACGCCACCATTCGGGCGGCCCGCGCGCTTGGCTGGCTGTCGGATGAGGACGCAGAGGCGGCCATCAAGCTTGGCGAGGAACGCAACCTCGCGGTCCATATGTATCGAGACCAGGTTGGGCAGCAGATCGAGGCGCACCTCGCTGCGCACGCCGCCTTGCTTCGGCGTTGGCTCGCGGCGTTGCGGCGGCGCGCAGCGGAAGGCGACTAAGGCGTCACCCTAAATCCGAAGGTTGCAGGAATGCCCGTATCGATCCGTCCGCTGCACCCGGTATTTGCCGGAGAGGTTTCGGGTATCGATTGCCGCAAGCCGCTCGCCCCGGGTGAAATCGAGGCGATCGAAGCGGGCATGAACCATTACGCTGTCCTGGTCTTCCGCCAACAGAATCTGACGGACCAGGAGCAGATCGCGTTCACCAGGCATTTCGGGGAGCTTGAGAACTACAATACGCCTGGGCACCTAAGAAAACCGGAGGATCAGCGGCTCGGACCGGGCATCGCTGATTTTTCCAACCTCGACAAGAACGGCGAGATCATGTCCGGCGATGACCGGGTGTGGTTCTTCAAGCTCGGCGACCGGTTGTGGCACTCCGACAGCTCGTTCCGCCCGGTTCCTGCAAAATATTCGCTACTCTCAGCCCGGGTTCTCCCCTCCTGGGGCGCCAATACCGAATTTGCCGATATGCGCGCCGCCTACGATGCGCTCGACGACCGCACCAAAGCCGAAATTGCCGAACTGATCTGCGAGCATTCGCTGATCTATTCGCGTGAAGCGATCGGCTTCAGCGATCTGACACCAGAGGAAATCGCCGCCTTCCGGCCGGTGCGTCAGCGGCTGGTACGAACCCATCCGGCGGCCGGCCGCAAATCGCTGTTCCTCTCCTCGCACGCCGGCGCAATTGTCGGCTGGACGATCCCCGAGGGGCGCTTGTTCCTGCGCGACCTGACCGAACACGCAACAGTGCCCGCGTTCGTCTACTCGCACGCATGGCGCCCGCATGATCTTGTCATTTGGGACAATCGCTGCACTATGCATCGCGCCCGCCGCTTTGATCGCACCGAGATTCGCGACGTGCGCCGCACGACTCTCGCTGGCGACGCTCCGACCACCAAACAAGTGGACTAACCGCGGGTCTGCTGAGAAAAACTGCAGGCCTTCGCCCGAAAAACACCGTCGGCTTCTGTCGCCGCTGAATTCAGCGGCGATTAAGTAGTCAACTGACGCCATTCTTATCAATTGATTATATATCCGCCACCGGAACTGATCATTTCCTGGCTTATTGCCTATTATTAAATCAAACGAAATGGACCATTACTTCTGGCATATTTATTGCGCTGCTCTTCGTCGTCGCACGATTTACCGGCGATTGCGCGAGGAGAGCGGGAATGCATACGGTCACAGAAATCGAGGAGCGGATCCGTCAGCGGTATCGCCAGCCCAAGGGAGTAAGCTGGCCCCTTCCCACCGCTTTTGATGCCGGCAGAGGGGAACCTCTCTCTTAGCATTCCGTTTACTCTTCGTTGTCATTCTCCCGCAAATGCAGCGGAGGCGCTCGATGAAGGTCGGCGACCTGATGACGCCGGATGTTGGGGTCGTGGCACCCGGCGACACACTGAAGGCCGCAGCGCAATTGATGGCGGAGTTCGGCTTCGAAGCGCTCCCGGTGGGAGAAGACGACCGCCTCGTAGGAACAATCACCGGATGCGATATCGCGCTGCAAGTTGCGGCCGCAGGGGGTCATCCCGAGCAGATCACCGTGCATCAGGCAATGTCGGCCGACGTGCTTTACTGTTTCGACACCGAGAGTGCCCGCAGCGTCTTAACGAAGATGCGAGACTGGTGGGTCCGACGCCTCCCCGTGGTCGACCCGGACAAGCGGCTCCTCGGAACCATCTCGCTCGGCGATCTCACATTGGTCGAGGCCGCAGCGCGCAAAGTCAAGGCTACCCGTGGCTCACGACCACGGCGAGCGCGGCCCGGCCGCGGGCCGGCAGAAAAGGCCGCCGCCTGAGGATGCCCAGGGCGCGTTAGCCCGCCCGACTAGGATAGCTGACTGCCATGCCGGCGCGGACATCCTGCTGGATACCGTATTGCGGAAAAGGGTAGCGCAGCCCGTTCTTAGCGAGTGCCTCCATCCCGGCAATGGCGTTTGTTATATCGTCGGGCGGCAACGCCATCAGCATCTCGTCGTCGAGCACGCCGCCGTAACGGCGCTCCGCGAAGCATGGGATCGACAGGCTCGGCCGGCGCGTCTTCAGCGCGCGTCCCCAGGAATCCGCGCAGGCCGACTCGCCGACGACGCTCCAGTCGAAGCGCGTGTAGCCCGACCATTGCAAGCCGTTGATGAAATAAATCATCGCGCCCGGGGTCGCATAGAACAACCCGATGTCGGGCGGGTCCAGCCGGCCGCTCGCCAGCGGCGCTACAGCGAGCGCTTCGAAGCGGCCGTCGGGCACGCATTCCATAGCCGCCTGATGGGCCTCCGCGTCCGCGCGGGCGCTGTACCAAACCCCGACCATATGCTCGCCAGAGCGCCATTTGTCGTCCTTAGCTAGACCTAGGCCGACCACCGCCCGGCACTGAGCTCCGACGAGGTCTTCACTGGTGATGCCGACGGTCCAGCCGAGCCGGGCCGCCTGCCCGACCACCTGGTCGAGGGTGTGCACGACCTTCGGCCGCCGGATTCGCGGGATCGCCTCCATCTCATCCCGGCGTTCGAAAAGCTTCATACCGAACGGGATCGCGCGCAGCTTCAACAGCCGCTCCAAGTCGGCGGCCAGCTTTATCCAATCCTGCGTCATGCCGCATTCCCCGGGTTGAGCGCCTTCGGTCCACCGATACTCTATTTTCGACGGCTTGTGGAACCCCGCTGTTCCCGACGGGTTCGGCCTACGTCGCCTTTAGTCGAAAGGAGGATCCCCTTGCGGGTGCTTGGCGTCCACCCTGGACCGTTGATGTACACAAAGGTTTTTCTGCGGCTTGAGCCCCTCGGGCTGGAACTCGTCGCGCAATCGCTGCGGCGGAGCGGACACCAAGTCCGGCTTATCGATCTGCAGGTCGAAGACCATCGCGCGTATTTTCGCGTGCTGCGACGCTGGCGGCCCGAGGTCGTCGCATTCTCGTGCAATTACCTCGCCAATGTGCCCGAAATCGTAGATCTCGCGAAAGCGACCAAAGCGCATTTGCCGGAAGTCTTAATCTGCGTTGGCGGGCACAGCGCGTCTTTCACGGCGACCGCGATTATCGCCCACGGAGCGGGCGCTATCGACTGCGTGTTCAGGGGTGAGGGCGAGGATGCCATGCCGCTACTCGCTGCTGCGATCGAGGCAGGGCACGACGTCCGCTCGGTTCCCGGGGCGATCACTGCGGCCGGGGCGGGGCCGGCGCCGAATTTTGTGCACTCTCTAGACGAACTGACGCCGGCGCGCGACCTGCTGCGCCATCGTCGGAAATATTTCCTCGGGACGCTCGATCCCTGCGCCTCGATCGAATTCTCTCGCGGTTGCCCCTGGGATTGCTCGTTCTGCAGCGCCTGGACATTTTATGGCCGCAGTTATCGGCTGGTGAGCCCACAGCGAGTTGTCGAAGATTTGCTGTCGATCCGCGAACCGGGAGTGTTCATCGTCGACGACGTAGCTTTTGTCCACGACCAGCACGGGATGGAAATCGGCGAAGCGGTCACCCGCGCCGGCATTCGCAAACAGTATTACCTTGAGACCCGGGGCGACGTCCTGCTGCGCAACAAGGAGGTGTTCCGGCTTTGGCAGCGGCTCGGGCTCAAGACCATGTTTCTCGGGCTCGAGGCCATCGACGACGAGGGACTCCGGAAGTACCGCAAACGCGTCTCGCTCGGGCGAAACTTTGAAGCGGTCGAATTCGCCCGCTCGCTCGGCGTCAATGTCGCCATCAATCTGATCGCCGATCCCGATTGGGACCACGAGCGCTTCCGGATCGTGCGCGAGTGGTGTCTCGAAATGCCCGATGTCATCAATATCAGCGTCAACACCCCCTATCCGGGCACCGAGAGCTGGATCACCGACGGCCGCCGGCTGGAGACGCGCGATTACCGACTTTTTGACATCCAGCACGCGGTCCTGCCGACGCGCCTGCCGCTCGCCGAGTTCTACCGCGAGCTGGTCGCGACACAGCGGGCCATCTACCGAAGGCATCTCGACTGGCGCCAGCTGTGGGACGCTTTCGGCATTGCCTCCCGTTTGCTGCTCCGCGGCCAGACCAACTTCGTCAAGAGCCTCTTCAGCCTCGATAGAGTATACCGGCCCGAGCTGCTGCTTGCCGATCATGCCAAACCTGAGGCCTACCAGATCCCTCTGCCGCCTAAGGTCGGCGACGAGCATCGCTCCGGCGGCGACTCGCTCTATATCCACGCCTCGCGAGGGCGCAAGGGCCGCGCAATTGATCCGGAGGCCGAACGGTTTGTCGAGGAGGGCCGGAGCGTAACCGCCCCGTAAGGGTGGTTGGTTATTGTGCTACGAGCTTGAGGTTGGTACCTCGCCCGCGAAGTTCCGCGAGATAGCCTTTTACAGCGCCGAAGGCTGTATCGAATTCCATTCGCACCGGCATCATTCGATCACCCGCCACGACCTGGGCGTACCAGATTCGACCTGTCTTATAGGTGTCCTCGTTGTGGTCCGGGTTAACGACGATGTCTTCGCGGGCGACCTGGCATTCCAGCGACGGACCGGCGAAGACCTGATAGCTGTCGGCCGACAGCATCTCGCGCTTCAGGTCGGCGAACCTGAGGTTATAGAAGCCACTGCCGTCGAAGACCGGGATCGCCAGGGAACAATTGCCGCCGCGGGCGAGCTGGCGTTCGAGCATGAAATACGCGGTCAGCTGGTCGACGGTGCCGCGGATCTGCTCGGCGGCTACAACAAGAGGCCGCCCCGCCGCGACAGGAGCCGAGGCGTTGGTCACAGTCCCATCGCGGCGGTAATCGACCCCATAGTGCCGCTCGGCGCCGTTTCGGCGAACATCGGCGCGATATGCTTCGGGGTGAGCCGCGTTCCGCCCGAATTCTCCGTGAACCTCGGAATGGCTGGTCAGGTCGACAAAGACGCTCGCGAGCCCCCGGGTGTCGAGATCCATCGTAATCGCGTATCGGTCACCTGTCTCCTGGACCGTCGTGCGGTTGGTCAAGACGTGGAAGCCGGCAAATCCGTAAATCTCGAAGCGAGCATCGACCCGATCGATGTCCGCCGCCGGCGCATTTGACAGGAGGGGCGCAAGAAGTAAGGCAAACGCGATCGCCGCCAGGGGCACAAAACGGGCGATGATCATGATAGTAAACATCTCACAACGCTCCGAGCCAGTCCAGATGGCTCCTCAGGCCTTCTGAGGCAGAGCTAAACGGAAGGTCAGTTGGGCAGTCCCGCTGCCCGCAGTCCCTCGACATAGGTGGCGATATCCTGCTGTCGGTGGTATGGCCCCAACTCGTCCTTAAGATTGGAGATGCGCAGCCTGGGATCGAGCTTCTGCAGCCGCTCCCTTACATATTTGGCTTCGTCCAAATGGCCGGCGAGCGCGTAGCTCGCAGCTGCTATGCGCAACGCAGTTTGATACTCGGGCCACTCGCGTAATGTCATGGCGGCCCAGGAGGCGGCTTCCTCGTACCGACCTGCAAAGAAGTGGGCATGCGCCGTGGTCGTCCTCGTGCGATTGGTCGATGGATCCAGCGGGCTAAGGCGCGCAGCTCTCACCAAGTGTTCGATCGCCACCTCCGGCTCGCCGAGCCAGACTCGGACCCAGCCGCTGACGATCCATGCGGTCGCCAAGTTCGGGTTGAGCAGAAGCGCCCGATCGATAAAGGCCACTCCGGCGTCGAGCTCGCCGACGACATAGGCGAGCGCAAACCCGCCGCAACTCAGCGCAACCGCGTCGTCCTTGTCCAACTCCACTGCCCGGCGCGCCAAACGCGCGGTCTCCGCAATCTCCTCCTCGCGTTGGACGATCCAGCCATTGGTCTTACGGTGGCAGTAACAGTACGCGGCCATGCCGTACGCCGAAGCGAACTCCGGATCCAGTTCGATCGCCCGGTAGAAGTGCTGCAACGCGTCTTTGTGGCCTTGCACGCTACCTTCGTGGAGCGCCGCTCTGCCGCGCAGAAAATAGTCGTAGGCCCCGAGGCTTTCGGTCGGTTTCCGCTTGACACGGTCGATCTCGGCCTGCTCCAGCGCTGGGGAAATCGCGCCGACGACCCTTGAAGTCACCTGATCCTGCAGATCGAAGATGTCCTCGGGCGTGCCGTCGAAGCGGTCGGCCCAGAGATGGGCGGCGCTCGCGGCCTCGATCAGCTGCCCGGTGATGCGCACTCGGTTGGCCGCTTTGCGGACGCTCCCTTCGAGCAGGTACCGCACACCGAGCTCGCGGCCGACCTGCCGGACATCGACGGCCCGGCCCTTGTAGGTAAAAGCAGAATTGCGCGAAATCACGAACAACGAGCGGAACCGCGACAGCGCGGTAGTGATCTCCTCGACGATGCCATCGGAGAAATACTCCTGCTCGGGATCGCCGCTGAGATTCTGGAACGGGAGCACGACAATCGACGGTGTCTCAGGAACCGCCGGTGGCTCGGGCGACGGCCGCGCCTCGACCAGCCGGGCGCCGTCGCTCTCCGCATATAACGGCTCGGCAACAAGTCGCGTAGGGCTGCGCCGGTCATCGCGGATCCGGCGCGCAAGCGCGTCAGTCTCGGGCTCCGGCCGCGTGCCGAGTTCGCGCGACAGGGTCTCGCGCAACTGCTCGTATTGTCGAAGAGCGGTAGCGTGCCGACCCTGTGCAGCATAAAGTTCCATCAGCGCCCGATGCGCCGGCTCGTGCACCGGGTCGACCGCAAGAATACGCAACGCCCAGCGGATCGCGGGCTCGACCCCGATAGCCGCGGCACGCTCCATCAGGCGCAGGAAAAGCTGCACGGCATGCTCGCGCAGCCGCTCGCGCTCCCCTGTCAGCCAATCACTGAAGTCACGATCCCGGAGGGTAAAACCGTCCAGCAGATCTGCCCGATAGAGCGCGGCGGCTTGCTCCAGCGCTGCCGGTGTATTCTCTGCGATGGCCGCTTCGAAGGCGGCAAGATCGGTTTCGACTATCTCCGCAGAAAAGCCGATTGAGGCCGTATCTGCCTCGAGGAACGGTGCGGGACGCCGGGTAGCCGCCAAAAGCTGGCGCAGATTGCCTCGCGCCTGCGCATCGGGCATGTCCTCCCACAGCAATACAGCAAGCCGGTCGCGAGACGTCCGCTGTCCGGGGGCAGCCGCCACAAGCGCCAGCAGAGCGATCGATTTGCGGGCACCCAGCGCGACTTCTTGTCCATCCGGAGCACGCAGCTCGAACCGGCCCAGAAGGTTGATGCGCCAGCGGTCCATCCTGCCCACCGCGACGCCGGCTCGCCGTAAGAAGAACGTATCGAGCCGACCTGGACCGATTTAACGGTTTCTTTACGCCCCGTCAAACGAGCGTCATCCGTCGCCAGTGCAATAAGGACGCCGGCCAACGGATTAACGTAACAGGAGGGACCAGCCATGCGCCCGCGGACGCTAACGAAATCATTGGTGTGGAAGGGCGTCGCGCTGGCCGCGGGGGTTGGCCTTGCGATGCTTTCCTGCCCCGTCCATGCAGCGCCGGCGAGCGGCGGCGACACGGTGCAG
>Ga0306921_10005152_pt1 | contig 13527 bp, 17 predicted proteins | sample sta12Cox44000080_FD_203760 | JGI IMG/M metagenome (GOLD analysis project Ga0306921, IMG submission 203760) | Lab enrichment of tropical soil microbial communities from Luquillo Experimental Forest, Puerto Rico - statoxic.12C.oxic.44.000.080 (v2)... | ecosystem: Environmental > Terrestrial >... | reverse complement strand
TCGCTTTTATCGAGCGGTTTACTAATCCATTGGTCTTGATCCTGCTCTTCGCGGCGGCCGTATCAGCATTTACCGGCGATGTTCCTAGCTTTCTCATCATCGCTTTCATTGTGCTGATGTCAGTAATCCTCGACGTCACACAGGAGTATCAAGCACAGCGTGCTGCTGACAGCCTCCGTAAACAGGTTTCGCTGTTGAGCAAGGTGCTTCGCGATGGCTGCCTGGTTGATATTCCAGCAACAGAGATCGTGCCCGGCGATATGGTATTTCTGGCCGCCGGCGACTTAGTTCCAGCTGACGCTCGACTGGTGGAAGCCCGCGACCTTCATGTCGACGAAGCTCTCCTCACGGGTGAGGCTTACCCTGCCGAAAAGGAGGTAAGCCTACCCAGTGCGGAGGCGTCCGCGTCCATCTTTCCCCCCAATCTCGTGTTCATGGGAAGTTCGGTTGTGAGTGGGACTGCCAAGGCGCTAATCCTAGCGACCGGGCGTGACACTCAGCTTGGCACAATTGCCGGTACGCTGCGGAAGCAACCGCCGCCAACCGCCTTTGGCATCGGAATCCAGAACTTTGGAATGATGATTGTACGGGCGACGGTGTTGCTAGTGTTGTTCGTCGTCCTCATGAATCTCCTATTTCATCGTCCGTTACTCGAGTCCTTTCTCTTTGCGCTAGCACTTGCCGTAGGACTTACACCTGAGCTGTTGCCGATGATCGTATCGGTCACGCTCTCCCACGGCTCAATACGCATGGCGCGTAAGCACGTGATCGTGAAGCGTCAGTCGGCGATCGATGATCTCGGCAGCATGGACGTGTTTTGTAGTGACAAAACGGGGACGCTGACCGAAGCACGGATTAAGCTGATTCGCGAAGTTGATCTCACAGGGCAGGAGAGCAGCGAAGTGATGCAGCTGGCACTGCTCAATGCTGCGTTCGAGACTGGGCTAAAGAGCCCTCTGGACGAAGCAATTCTCAACACCGGCCCGATCGACCTAGCGGTTTGGCGCAAAATCGACGAAGTGCCGTTCGACTTCCAGCGGCGCCGAGTTTCAATTCTCTGTGAGGGTGACGGCCGGCGGCTGATCATTGTCAAAGGCGCACCCGAAGACGTGCTGCACCTTTCGACCCGGTACGAGCAGAAGGGAATGCCGCCTCGCCCGCTGGACGCGGAGGCACGTAAATCTGCCGAAATGACATTTAACGCCCTTGGGGTTGAGGGGTTTCGTGTTTTGGCAGTCGCCTCGCGGCAGGTCGATCATGAGTGTCAGAACGCCTCTGTCACCGACGAAGCCGACTTGACCTTCGCCGGCTTTCTGGCCTTCCTTGATCCGCCTAAGGCAGGGGCTCGGGAAGCGCTTACCGAGCTCGCTAATCTCGGCGTCGCGGTGAAAGTGGTGACTGGCGACAATGAGCCGGTGACCCGGCATGTCTGTGGTGAGCTTGGTTTAAGAGTTACTGGAGTGCTGTCCGGTCCGGAAGTTGCGGACCTGACCGACGAGGCACTCGCCGCCAAGGCCGACGATACTACGCTGTTCTGTCGGGTTACGCCGCCACAGAAATCGCGCATCATCGCATCGTTGCGGCGCAAGGGTCACGTCGTCGGCTACCTTGGCGATGGCATCAATGACGCGCCGCCGCTTCATGTCGCCGACGTTGGCTTTTCCGTCGATACCGGCGTGGACGTGGCCAAGGAGGCTGCCGCCATCATTCTGCTGCGGAAAGAACTCGGCGTGCTAGCAGAAGGCGTGCGGGAGGGGCGCCGCACTTTTGCGAATATACTCAAGTATATGATGATGGGAACGAGTTCGAATTTTGGCAACATGTTCTCAATGGCCGGCGGCGTTCTGTTCTTGCCTTTCCTTCCTATGCTGCCGACCCAAATTCTTCTCAACAACTTGCTTTACGATCTTTCGGAAACGGCGATTCCCCTCGATAACGTCAGCGATACCACTTTGGGCCAGCCTCGCCGATGGGATCTCGGCGTCGTTCGCAAGTTTATGCTCGTTTTCGGTCCGCTGAGTTCAGTTTTCGATCTCGTAACTTTCGGACTGTTACTCTGGGTCTTCCACTCAAACGCGGTGCAGTTTCATACTGGCTGGTTCGTCGAGTCGTTATCGACCCAGATCCTTGTAATCTTCATTATTCGAACGGCTCAGCCGCTGCAGGACCGGCCGCATGCGGCTCTCGTGGCGAGTTCTCTTTCCGCCTTAACCATAGCGGTGACACTTCCATACTTGCCGCTCGCGCGGTGGTTTGGCTTCGTCCCGCTCCCTGCCGATGTCATGGGTGCGCTCGCACTGGTCACAATCGTCTATCTAATCTCCGTTTACCTCGTAAAGCGTTGGTTCTTTGCGATTATCGGCTGACCTGATGGTTCGCCGAGAGCGAAATCGGCACTACGGCCCCTGATTGATCCAGATCAAGCAATTCTGGAGCCAAGTGCGCTAGCAGTTTTCAATCGCAGGAAGATGTCCATCATGACCAAACCAATTAGCGACAAGGCCGAAGTTGCGGTGGAATATCCGGATAAGCTTTACATCGGAACCTTCGCACATACCGCACGTTTTGACGCTCACCTCGATCAAACCGGCATATCGTTGACTCTCGAGCTACCTGGCCCGGAGGAACAGCGCAAATCTGTGCGCATGCATTTTCATTATGCGCTGTTTGCCGAGATTCTGCGCGACCTAGCAAAGACCGTCGCGGCATTTCCGCTGGAAGATATTCTTCATCGCGATGCAATGCGCGAGGCGGCCAAAGCTCTTTATCTGGCACTCGAACCGCCTGCAATCGGTAGAAAGAAAACACGTGCCGACGCAATGTGAGGGTCGCGCACCCCGCCGGCGAGGTAGTAATGCAGGTTTTCACGATTTTTCAAGTTACCGTGGTGTTCCTTGCTTCAACGGTGCAAGGGTATGGCGCCGACCCTGACCATGGTCTCGCGCTCGCAAAACGATGGTGCGCCTCGTGCCACGTTGTTTTCTCCGAGCAGCAACGAGCCAGCGCTGATGTGCCGCCGTTCGCAACAATCGCGAGCTCGCCGAATTTTGATGCGAGGCAATTAGCCTATTTTCTGTTGGATCCACACCCGAAAATGCCCGACTTGCCATTGACCAGACCGGCCGCGGATGACATCGCAGCGTATATCGCGACTTTGAAAAAATAGCGCAGCGGATCTCAGTGGTATTCTTGGCTAAATCTTGGGCTTAAAGGAGCATTGATAGAACACTGGTCAAGCAAAATGGAACTCGTAGGCGGCACGACAGGTAGTGGCATGGCTGCCCAGGACTGAGAAGAAACGAAAGTCAATTGAAGATTGATAGTTCTATTAGAGCCATCACGATGCAGCTGCTTCGGTGCGCGTCCGGTGAGCGCGCTGACCGCACCCGTCAAAGAGCCCGCTTCAGCAACTCGGTGGCGATCCGTTTGATGCGTTCCGACGCCCACGCGGTGCGCACCAACCGCTACGCAGCAGTGACCGTAATCTCGGGCCAGACAGGGGATTGGCTTAGCTTATCGAAGCATTTCGCCGATGTTATCGCCAAAATCGCTTAATTTTGGCCAAATCCGCATACGCTTTGTTAGCTGCCCCAATGGCGGCCTCGATCCGTGCGTCTTCGCGTCCAGTCAACAGCCCGGCCGCGAAAGCGCGGCTTTGGTTTGATCGGTGATGATGGACGCTCAGCGCGGCAATACGCTTTTCGTGCACGGCGATGTCGTTGAGGTCACCGAGCCCATCCTGCAGACGCTCAAGGGCGGAAAGGAATTGCTTGCGTCTTCTTACCGCCCGTTTGTTCGAGAACAGGCTGGCAAAGAATTCCCCCGCATAGCGCAGCTTTTTGGCCTGAATGCGCAATTTGTGTCGCCTGGTTGCATCGAACTCCGAGAGCGCCTTGCCTTTTTTCCGCACCTTGCGCCAGCGCTGCGTCAACTGCTCGGCCGCGTAACCCGCTATTGGGAGGTCACCCCGGTCGCGGACGAGATCATCCTGAGGATTAGTCCATTGCCCAGTCTCCAACCACGCCGCGACATCGAGTGTGAGGGAACGGAAGCGAGAAGACCGTACGGCATCTTGTGCGCGCTTTAGAGCGGCCTCGCGCCGTTCTGCGAACTCATGCGAAAGTGACGGCATACCGCGCCAGCGCCTGCGTTGTCTCTTCACCGGCGCCACGACACGCTGCATAAGGACGTCGAGCTCGCGCGCCGGCCCAAGTTCTCCCGCCAGCCATTTGAGCTCGGCCTTTATTGCGGCGGTTTGTGGATCGCGGAGAATAACGGAAAACAAGGACATACTCGCTCGGAGCCGGCGTAATCCAACGCGCATCTGATGCACACCTTCGGCATCGCCCTTAATAAGGGCCGGCTCATTGTCGATGACCTGCTTTAGACAGGCGACCCCTATGACCTTGAAAGCATCGCGCGTGCTTGCGGCGGCAGATAGATCGATAGGACCGGCCTTCGCCGGCAATCCTTGTTTGTTGTCGATGATCTCGTAGCCCCGCTCCGATTTGCTTTTGACTGTAACGCGGGCTGGAAGCGCCTGAGTAAGCTCACGGGCAACATCGAACAGCTCTGCAGCGGTGCCGCGCTCGAGCTCAAGCTCGACTTCGCATAGCGGTGCCGATCCGCTACCCGAATCGATCGTTCCTTGGTCCACGGTCAACGCAATCGCGTGTTTATCGTCGATCATCGGGTAGATCGTGCGTCGCACGCGCGTCTCAAACATTGGCTTGAGCCGTCGACGTAGCTTCTTGGTTATGAGCGGTTCAAGTGCGGTGCCCTCAGCTAAACTCAGGTCCGGCTTCTGTCCGGCGATCTCAGCTTCCCATTCGTCGCGCTCAAACGGCGCCAGATGGCCGCTCGCTTTGATTGTCTGAAAGTAGCGGCTGCCTATGCGCCTCACGCGCAGCATTAGGCCCCGCTTGCGAAGTTTGTGGCTGTCGGTGTCGAAATAGACCGAGACCTCGGCTTTTTGCTGGGGTGCCGCATTCAATGCTCGCAAGAGTGGATGCTTTTTGAGCGCGCGAAGACTTCGCGGCGCCAGGTCGAGTTTCAACTCCACTTCCTTATGCTGCGTCGGCGCGCTTCCATGCATCGGGCAGCCTCGATGATTGATCAGTTAACCGGCATGAAGCGAGGCGCTTCAAGGTGGGCAAAAAATGAAACCAACACCTTGCGCTGAATCAAATCCGCATTGTGTGGATCGAAAATGACCCAGCGTAGACGTATGCAAGATCGAGCGAAAAGCGCGTTTGATCTAACTCAATGGCACAAGCTGGCGTTCTATCCGAGTTAGGTCCACTTTACCTCCAAAATAGCGTTGTGGTCTTGCTCGATCTTGGCCGAATGATATCGAAGGCGGATCGCCTTTAAATCGACGGCGGGTTTAAAAGATAGTCGTGCGTTTGCCCGCCGTGGCCGCAAGCAGCAGCGTTACGAAAGGACATATGCCGCCGGCCAATCTCAGCTTATCCCCCTCGAATAAGGAGTACCGGTTTACTCGAAATACGAGCGACACCCTCTGCCACGCTACCTAGGAACACCCGACGGATTCCCCGGCGGCCATGGGTTCCGATGACAATCAAATCAGCAGGCCACCGGTTCGCTTCCTCTTCGATGAGATCGTAACCGTGCTTGTCAGAAGTCACGACGCATTTTGAATCACATTTAATTCCTGCCGCCAACACTGTAGCTGAGCCATCAGCAATCACCTTTTGGCCCTCCGCTTGCAATGCGTCCTGCCGCTCAACCACGTGGGGCGCATTTACCGAAGAATAGGCAGATGTCAAATCGACGACGTGGAAAAGCCGAAGCGTCGAACGTTGATCTTTTGCCAGCGCGATAGCATGTTTCAGCGCCAGATTCGAAGTGTCGCTTCCATCGATTGGTACCAATATTTGTTTGTACTTTATCGATGTTTCTGACGTGCTGGAAATGGCCCGCTGTTCTTTCACAAACTAGCACTGAGGTCGCACAGTTTGATTGATTTGGATCAAAATAACTTGGGTGACGGACGGACAATAGGCGTCGCCCCGTGCCAGAAATTTGACTTTATCGGCAAACGACGGTTCGACATGTGCAAGTGCCTTGGAGGCGAATCCAACCGATGATTCTTGACCTGGCTTCAATGTTTAACGATAGCGGATCGAAGCTAAGCAGGAATTGATATCAATCTACGACGATTAGCAATCAGAATTCCGCCCCGTGCCGGAGTTTTTTGGGCCGGCTCCGGCACGCAGGCTGTGCTTGCCCATGACTTTGACCGTCTTCGCTTGCGGTCCTTTTTCGCCGGACTCCTCAACGTATGTCACACGTGAGCCAACCTGCAATCTGGATGCGCCGCGGCCAACCACGCTATTGCGATGGAAGTATATTTCCTGACCGTCGTTGGTCTCGAGAAATCCAAATTCCCCAGAGGGATCGATTCGCAGGACAGTCGCCGTGGCGGAGTCGTGGTGGCTCTTGGTATGGCCCTGCATCTGGCGGACTTCGTCCTGAAGTTGCCGACGAGCATGCTTAAAGGCATCATCAACCGCGAATGTGAGGTCGGAATGCCGCTGGTCCGACAGCGGTGTCCTTGTGACATTGACTTCCCGACCGTCCGGGAGGGCGATACGTATATGGACGTCGTATAGACCACCTTGGCGGTGCCGTTGACCGGGTCCCTTTACAACGACACGGCATGCAGTTATGCGACCCCAGCGCCGCTCAAGTTCGGCCAAGTGTGCGTCAATAGCGTCTTTGATTTGCGGAGTTGCCGGCACTCCCTCAAACACGATCTCGGGCTGCGTCTGCATGATTTTGCTCCGATTGAACGCAGCACTATATGTTCAGGCGGGCGGACGCTTCCTTGATGCAAATCAAGGTGCCACTCTAATCTTCGGGTGCCTTCGGCTGCGGTGCGAGATATTTATCCTTTTAGTCTAACCTCGCTCCATTGAGTTCATCGATCACACCTTCTTGCATCGAATCCATGAGGGCGCCAATGCTCGTCGCTTTGGCGTCGCATTGCCCTCGGATTTTCACCCAGACGTCGGCACATGCCTTGGCCCTCAGGAACCGGTCACGCCTGATCAAATCGCACGCGTTTCGCGCTGGACACTGAGCGATAGTCTTTTGAGCTAGATCAATGCACTTCCTCCCAGCCGGGACAATCAAAAACCACAGCATAAGTAGCGGAAACCGAGATACTTCCGCTCCGACGCCGAAAGGACGTAAGGAGAAAAACATGAAAGCCCGAGACGTCATGACTTTGGGGGTGTACACCGTTAAACCGACTACGTCTGTCAAGGACGTCGCCCGTCTTTTTATGCAACGGCGGATCAGCGCTGTGCCCGTCGTTGACGATCAAGGAAAGATTATCGGCATCGTCAGCGAAGGCGACCTCTTGCATCGCTCCGAGATATCAACTCAACGGCGGCATCCATGGTGGCTAGATCTGATGGTGCGGGACGAAGTTCTGGACGCGGAGGAGTACATCAAAGCGCATGCCAAGCAGGTCGCCGATATCATGACAAGGAATGTCATCACTGCTGAGACAGATACTCCACTGCAAGAAATCGCAGAGATATTGGCGAAATACACAATCAAGCGGGTACCCATTGTTCGCGATGGGCGACTTGTTGGAATTGTCAGCCGGGCGAACCTCGTGCAAGCGATCGCAACCAGCGGGAGTGATCTGGATGTGCCATTGTCCGATACCACCATACGCGAACAGCTCCTTACCCACCTGAACAAGGAAGACTGGGCGCACACAGCGCTTCTCAATGTCACCGTCAATGGCGGGGTAGTGGATTTGTGGGGGTTCATTGAATCCGACACGGAACGAAAAGCTATTCGTATCGCCGCCGAAGCAACGCCGGGGGTGCGCGCCGTGAATGATCACATGACAGCCCGGCCGATTGGCTATTGATCCACTTAACTTGGAATGAATATTTGACCGCGGCGAACCCCGATCGGACTTGCCGCTGTCAGGTGGCGGTACTCAAGTATTGGTATCCTTGACCACGGCATGCGGACGATCCTGACCGCTCACGGCTTCACTGTGCCACTCGCCCTTTTCATCCTCGTACTCGATTGTTTCCGCGTCACCGGGAAGTTCTTGCTCCGCGGCGGCCGATTGCGCCGCGGCGAGCGCTTCGGCGTGAGTCGGAAAGGCTTCCGAAAACACGCCATCGACCTTGTAGGCCCAGAGCCTGCATCGGGAAATCGATCGTTTGTTCTGCGCATGGGTTTTTCGCACTATTTTTCCGCATTGATCTACATCAAAGGCGGGTTGCCAAAATAGTCATGTCTGCACTGCACCAGCCGCTCCGGCCGAGCTTTGAAACTGCTTAGAATGCTATTAACTATAAAAACGGCTGGGCGGCGTCCCCATCCCCCAACGCTCCTGCCGCGCGGCCGAGGAAGCCCAAGTTCAGGCAACTCAGCGAACCCCGAAGGAGCATGCTTCTTCGGGGTTCTATATCGTTTAGGGTTCGGTTGATGAGGACGACGCCGACAAAAATTCTAATCTTCACGTTCACTACGGCCGCTGTGATGGCGATGGTTCGTCACGCCCTTCCGCAAGACGCCGACCGCGGCCAGATTGAATTTTTACTAAATTGTGCAGGTTGCCACGGCACTGATGCCAAAGGCTCAGGTCCAGAGAGCGCCAAGCTCCACATAAAGCCTGCAGATCTGACTATGCTGGCGAAGCGAAATCACGGACGATTTGATCCAGGCGCGGTCTATCAGATGATTGACGGACGGAATGCGCGCTTAAGTCACCATAGCGCTGAAATGCCGATTTGGGGGTGCCGCCACCAAACCCCACCTCCCACTCTTCCCGCTACCACGAAGCGCAAACAGAAAATTCCAAAAAGGATTTTATCGCAGATGAAGGGGCACGAGAATGAACTTGATTCTCTTCTCGATCTACCCTGCGCTTCCGAAGCGGCCATCAGAGAGCGGTTGCTCGCCATCGTTGGCTACCTGAGCCTCATACAGGAGAAATAGATCCGTACACTCGCGGGTTAGCGCAAAGGAACTGCCGGCTCACTTGCTCTGCGCCGCACAACCGGCACCAATCGCGGAATTGCGTGCAGGAAGTCGCGTTTGCCTGAAAATGACACGGATCAGCTGGTGAAGCGGCGCATCTGTATGGCCAATGAGGCTATTGATCAAAATCAATGCCGGGATCAGTACGATAGCTAGATTTACAAATATTCGGAACCGATAAGTTCTGGGTAGCACTTTATTGTGAGGCAACGGGTGCGATCTGGGCTTCCGGTCCCCGATGAAGCGGCCACGGCGCGTCGTGCGTTCTTTCTGTCTTCCAACCGCCGTGGTCCCAAGTTGGGCAACGAAAAACGATGGCGACTGCGGCCGACTATCGGAAATGGGCTGAAGAATGCTTCCAGTGGGCGCGCGCGGCTACAGACGACAGCGTGCGCGAACAATATGCCAGCTTGGGTCAAGTTTGGCTTGAGCGTGCTGCGCGGGCGGAGCTTCAGTCCGGCATGAAGATCGCTCAGCCAGAGCCGAAAACAACGCAGAAAGTGGCCTAGCCGAGCATAGAGTGGTTATGGAGTGAGTTATGAATATTGGTGATAGAGTACGTGTGACCATTCAGAAAAATGGTTATTGGCATGACGTTAAGACCGGCATGTTTCTTGGCTGGACCAAAAGCGGCAGGGCCAAAGTCCGGCTGCATGGTTTGCCTTATGGCTCGTTATCACACCGCTATGTTCGCAACTATGACCCACGTCGCGTGGCTCTCGAAATCGAAGAAGTGACCAATGAACGCGCTGCATGAGTAGGTCCCGCGCCAAGCGCACACTACGTAGTGTTCAATCGAACGGCCGCCTTGCCTTGCCCAAAGGTTTCATCCTGAACTTGAACCGAGAGCTACAAGATCATCGCAATCCCACGTCTGACGAGCGCGAAGCCGCCGAGAATGGCTCGGCGGCTCCAAACGGAAACTAACTGAACAGGCTAGTTATTTCTTGTAGCCGACATAATAGACGCCAATCTGGGCTCCCCAGCCATCCGTGATCGGTTCGTAGCCTGTCATGTAGAGCGTTCCCAGAATTGGTACTTCGCAAGGCCTCAAGGGGCATTGCTTAGAGTGACTGGGGTCATGCGCCGTACTCACTGCTATTGACGGCGAGCACTGTGAGCAAGAAAAAGCGACAGCGTCATCTCGTCAGGGTCGTTCCGGGGGACGGCGATCCTTGTCCGCGTTGCGGCGTGCCGATGCAAATCCGCGAGTACGGCGACTTGACCGACAAGCATCTGCATCGCCCCTATTTTTACACCCGCTGGTTTTGCTGCAGGAACAAAAGCTGTCGCACGACACTGGTCATGCCCGAGCGTTACAAGGTCATGAACCCGGATGATGTTGGGCGATGCGTTAGAAAACGGTTAGAAAAGGGGACTAGGTGAACCATAGGATCGATAGGATGGGTTGTCGGAACTTAATCCGAAACCAATGCGGTTGCGGCACCAACCAGAACAGGGGGGATCATGGCCAAACGTAAGAAGCAATCAAAAGTACAAAAGCAAGGAAAACTGCCACGCAAGGTATCGAAGTCTGCGAGAGGAAAAACGCGGACGGTTGCCAAGGCCAGGCCCAAACTCGCTACAGTGAAAAAAGTTGCGCAGAAAGAAGTCGCTCCAGCAGTCGAAACTGTTGAGCACCCCGCTCTCGAATTCGAGGAAGTACGTCAAGTGAGCTCGGGTCCGGACGAAATGTGAGGGCTTGTCCCCGAGAGGCTTTGGATAGTTTCAGTTAAGTCGCAAAGCACCACAAAGCACAAGCATCTGCGAGCACCAACGCGATTACGGTGACGACGTCTTTAGTTTCCACGACGGATTTCCCAAGTCAGACCGTGCGGCCCCCTGCAGGGCCTCGACCTGCAACAATTATTGATGTGCAATGCGGCGCGAAAATCGTCACAAAAAAGAACCCCAAGCCAGAATACGCGCGCTTGGGGTTGTTAGCAGGGTACTACTTCAACATTAGGTCTTCTAAGCTGAGCGGCCACGGGGCTGGGGGGCTATGAAGGCCGCCCAGCCTGGCCTAATGGACGTTAGGTAGTAACGCGCGGTGCAAATTCAATGCGCAATGTAGTGTGCCGGCTTGATGATGTTCTTGATGCAGATCAATGCGTCCCAGCCGCAGGCAACTAAGTTAACAAACCCCACCGAACCGACAGAGGCGAACATGTTCGCTAATCATCATATCGCGAAAGGATTTGCCGCGGCGTTAATGCTTACCCTGATCGGCTCTGCGCCCGCATTAGCAGCGGCGCCCATTGATTATCTTCAGTATGATTTGACGCCATATTTCAATTTAATGATGGGCTCCTCTCCCGCATATGAATATTGGCGGCCCAACTTAGCGGTAGAGTTGTTCTACCACGGCCTGTTCGATTATGCGCCAGGTGCGGTCGTGCACGCGTCACCGATGGTTGAGGCTGCCCCCGTACCGTCCGTCAGGTATGTACCGTACATTGGGTACGACTTGACGCCATATTACAACTTGGCTCCGGGCTGTCCGTTGCGCAACCTCTCGGATGACCTCACCCATATCTGCTAAACGGTCGAACGGCTCCGACGATTACTCGCAGCTGTCTTATCCATTTGTTCGATCCAGCCAAAATACTATTAAGTCGCGCAGATTACCCGCTTACGAAGCGTCGAAAAGACGAGAAGGGATCAATGCTTTTACGGGAAAAGAAATTATCCAAACGCCGCGAAGTTTGCAGGGCCACGGCACCACTCGTGAGGAACACACTCTCGTGTTTCCGCGGGGGATTGATGATACTGGCTGGCATGGCGATTACAGTTGGAGACCTGGAGGCGCAGGAGGTGGGAAACCCCAGTCAGGGCCGTAGGCTTGCTCACACCCTATGCGCGGAGTGCCACCTCGTCGATAAGCTACCGGGAGAACAATCACCCAATCTCATCGCTCCGACTTTCGAGCACATTGCCAACACACCCGGAATGAACAGCGCAGCCCTGACCGCTGCGCTTCGAACATCGCATGAGAGCATGCCTAACATCATCATTAAGGGAAACGATCTGAGCGATGTTATCGCCTACATCTTGAGCTTAAACGAGCGTCACTAGAACAAGTGCTACGCGATAGAGCCGGCTTTGGCGAACAAGGAAGCGAGGCAATGCGAACGAAAAGTAAGGCTGGTGAAGCGATGTACGGCTTCATCGAGTGCACGGTTAGGCAGTTTATGACGCGAAGCGTGATGACAGTGAAACGGCGGACTACAATGCGCGAACTTGCCGCGTTATTTGATAAGCAACGATTTTAATGCGTTTCCGGTGGTGGAAGAGGATAAACTATTCGGAATTGTCAGTAAGTTCGACTTCCTTCGCGCCTTCGCATCACCGACAATCAAGTTGTACCCCATTACAATGAATTGATGAGCCGACCCGCGGCAGAAGTCATGACCGAGGCTGTAGTGGATGTTGACCCGACATCGCCGTCGACGCGAGTTCTTCAGTTAATGGTGAGCCTGAAGACTCGATGCTTCCCAGTCATGAGCGCTGAGGGCCAATTGGAGGGCATCATCTCTCGAGAAGACGTCATGCGCGCCCTTAAAGAGACAACACGGGAATCCAAATAGACGAAGCAGCGTAGATTTGGCTCCGTAAATGCCTCAACGGCACCTAATGTGCGCTAAAGCTGCGCTGGTTTGTCACCACCATTTAGTCGGTGGCTGATGGTAACCCACACCTCGAACGCCGCCAATGCTGCCACTGCGGTGCCGATCAGGACCTCAACGGTGATGGCCTTGCTGTCCTCGAAGCTGAACAGCCATGGCGTTGCGATGAGCCACAGTCCGGCGGCCAAGTTGAGCCATTCTTCCCAGACCGCGAAGGCGGCCAGCGCAGGAATCGATAGCACCGCTATCAAAAGTCCTATGATTGATGCGGTCTGCCGGGGCGCCCCTGCTGATAGGCTGAACAGCCAGGGCGAGAAAAACAAAATTGTGCCCAAGGAGAAATTTACGATGTCGCACAGCTTAGCCCTCGACCACTCCTCCATGTCTTCCTCCCGCCATCCGGGCTCGTGCCGGCTTCTTGCCTGACCAAATGCAGCAAGCTGTAATTTCATACCCTAATGGCAAATCCGGCGATTTGATCTAGATCACGACTTGCGGGGCGGCAGACTTGGGTTAGCGAATGCTCGCTCAATATCGGAAGTATCTTTCTGGTTTCTTGGTTCACGTGGGCCTCTTTTTCCATGGATCGATTGGTTATACGGTCCGTAGGGGCGCCAGAGCGATCCCGCCCCTAACGGGGATGGGTTCAACATAAACAAGATGGTCGACCACCTGCGCAATTCCGGGCACATTTTCCGCTGCTACGCGGATCGCCTCGCGTTCCCGCTCATCGCAGATGACGCCCCAAAGTTCGGCAACACCGCCGCGAACTATCACGTTGAGCGTGTTGCGCGGTGCCCACGAGCGCTTGTTTAATTCCGCCAATATTTGTTGTCTTGCTGTCTCGTCGTCCGAGCTGGTT
>Ga0306921_10005151_pt1 | contig 13527 bp, 23 predicted proteins | sample sta12Cox44000080_FD_203760 | JGI IMG/M metagenome (GOLD analysis project Ga0306921, IMG submission 203760) | Lab enrichment of tropical soil microbial communities from Luquillo Experimental Forest, Puerto Rico - statoxic.12C.oxic.44.000.080 (v2)... | ecosystem: Environmental > Terrestrial >... | reverse complement strand
TAACAAGCCCTCACCCGAGTGGAAGTTACGACAAAGCCGCAGCCGTTTAGATTGATCTCGATCAAAGACACGATGCGGACATTGGGTTGAGAAAGATCAGCGAAGGGGACCGGCAAGTGCTAGTGGCCCGGGACGTCCATCCCCGCGACCATTTTCGGGGTTCGTCGCGCGCAAACATAGGTGCGTCATGATTGAACTAGCAACAGCCAAACACCATCACCGACTTTTCTATGCCTTCGCGGCCGCCGCGGGACTGGGTCTCGGCTTGGCATTGATAGCGTTCTGTGACGCTTGGTACAGCGGCAATGGCTTCAGTGGAGTGCAATTTATTGGTGCGCATTGATAGAGCGCATTTTTCGCGCTCAATCGACGGGGCCTGTGAGCTGATTATTCCCGCCAGCAACAGGCGTTGTGGGCGTCTTCAATTGATGTCCGCTTTACCCCCAAAAGCGAACGGATTTGCCGTCAGGTCCGACCGCGACTTTAACTTGACCGGTGACCGTCAGGCTCTTGCCGTCGAAGCTGACGACGCAAGCGCCTTCTCCACCATGCTTTAAGCGATCAAAATCTTGCCGTCATGACTCCAGGCCACGCCCTGCGGCCATGATCGATAGTGACTTCGGCAATTAGTCAGCGTCGTTCCGTCCACGCTGAAAACGACCAGTAAACCGTGATCGTTGTAGAAGGGATGGCTCAACGGCTTTAGCCGCTCTTGCTTCCCCGAGCTTCCCAATGCACTACTGCACAAACTGATTGGTGAACAATTTTTCAAACAAAAAAATCTGGCCACGTCCGGCCACGGTGGACCAACTATCTTGAATTTGTTGATAAACTAATTGTCCCTCTTGCAATGGTTCGGTCACAACATACCTTCCCAGGGCCTTCCCAGAGGAAGGCTTAGACGAATTGTGCACTCAGAAATTCGTCGTGGGGGCGATCATGAGGCTCACAGCGATCACGCTGAGCACGGCGCAGTTGGCCGGCAAGAGCGAGAAAATCTTCTTTGATGACGAGCTGCCGGGCTTCGGTCTGCGGATCCGCGAAAGCGGATCAAAGACATTCGTCTTTCAATATCAGCTCGGCGCAAAGCAACGCCGCATGTCGCTTGGCGTAGCGACCGAGACCAATGTCAATTCCATCTGCAAGATCGCGGAGAAGCTTCACGCCCGCGTTAAGCTCGGTGAGGACCCGGCCATCACGAGAGTCCAGACCAAGGCTGCAGCGGTGCATACCGTTAAATCCGTTGCCGAAGAATATCTGCAGCACCATAAGAGGGGCTGGCGACCGCGCACTTACGTCAATGCCGCGCGCAATCTTCTAAGCTATGCAAAGGCGTTGCATCCGCTAGAACTCCGCAAGATAACCCGAGCCAACATCGCAGCCGTACATGCTTCAGTTACCCGGAGCGCCGGCGCACCGAGTGCCAATCGTGTCCGCGCTTCGCTCTCGGGATTATTCACTTGGGCGATAGAGAACGGCAGAGTTGAGACCAATCCGGTCATTAATAGCCCGCGGCATGAGGAGGAGTCACGCGAGCGCGTATTAACGCCCAATGAACTGCAACTGATCTGGAATAACCTTGAGGACAATGACTACGGCGCCTCAAGCTGGTCGCACTTACCGGGCAGCGACCGGGAGAAATTGCCCGCCTCCGCTGGTCGCAGATCCATAACGACTCGATCATTCTAGAGGGCGGCGACGCTACCGGGGGCACCAAGAACTACCGTGATCACGTTATTCCGTTATCTGAGCCGGCCAGGCAGCCGATTTAGTTTTCGGCCGAGGCGAAAAGCCATTCTCCGGTTGGATGAACTGCAAGCGGCGGGTCAATGATCGCATTACTGCAGCCACCGGACACACACCCAGAGACTGGCGGCCGCATGATCTTAGAAGGACGTTTTCAACGCTTATCGGTGGGGGACTCGACGAACACGATCTGGAAAAACTAACGGCCGCGATAGGAATTTGGCCAGCGGGCTCGGCATTGCACCACACGTCGTCGAGGCCGTCCTGAACCACATCTCAGGCCATAGGTCCGGCGTTGCCGGCACCTATAATCGTTCGACCTACGCGGCAGAGAAGCGCCGGGCGGCGGTGCCCGAAGTTTTATCCTGTGCTTGTGCTACACACAGCATCAAAGCCAATAATCCCGCCGCCGCGCCAGTAGCGACAAGCGAATTCGCAAAATGCCATCTTTTCAAAGCATGCATGTCGTCCTCCCTGGCTGGGCACGCGAAAGCCGCAACGATTGGCGCCGCCTCTTCGCGACGCTTCAGGATAGCGCAATCCAATAGGGCGGGTGCGCGAAATCACATTCTGTGACGCACTGCCGCGCCGTCCGGTTTCGCGCGCGAAAGACTGCGGCCAGCTTAGCGCTTTAGCAATGGGCCCTGAGGTTGCTCTGGGCTCGGTGTCAGCAACTCGGTAGATTTTAAAGGCGAACTTGTCCGAATAACTCGAGCCGCTCTGCAGCATTGTGCTTGAAATCAGCCAACTGGCCAGTCAAATCAAGTTCACCGTAGTATTGAAAACGCCGGCGATTCCCGTCGGTCGAGGATATCCAACGGGATGATCAGTGAGCCGTCTAATGTATGCTTATAGCACTTAGCGGACATTCGGTGAGCACTCGTGAATGTCCGCTTTTGGGGGTAAAGCGGACATCGGCAGGCCCCTTTTACTGTGATGGTGTGCATAGCGCTCATTTGAACATCGTATTAGTCTTTGGTGCAGGTAGTCCTCGGCCGAAGAGATCCCGTGGGCCGCGGTAATTCATTGCCTTTCGCAGCAGCGCAGTATATGAGGCTTGGGCGGCGAAAGTTTCTACATTTCGCGGGCGGAGCCGCCGTTTCGCCGGCCATGTCACGGCTCGCGCATGCGGACGTTTATCCGAGCAAGCCGATCCGTCTCGTTGTTCCGGTCCCGCCCGGCGGCACGTTCGACATTGTCGCGCGGCTCGTGGCACAGGCAGTGTCGGAGCGCCTCAACCAGCAAATCATCATCGAGAACCGCGGTGGCGCTGGCACCAACATCGGCACCGGCTTCGTGGCCCATGCGGCGCCGGATGGCTACACGCTTTTGTTAGCTGGCTCGCCGGGCGCGATCAATGAGACGCTCTACGACAATCTCGACTTCAGCTTCGCGCGCGACATCGCGCCGGTTGCCAGTATCGAGCGTGCAGCGCTGCTTGTCGTTGTCAATCCGTCGCTGCCGGCAAAGACGATCCCTGAATTCATCGCCTATACCAAGGCCAATCCCGGCAAAATCAATATGGGTTCAGGCGGCGTCGGCTCGACCGGCCATGTCGCCGGCGCGCTGTTCAACATGAGGGCAGGTCTCAATATAGCGCTGGTGCCGTATCGCGGCGAAGCGCCAGCGATGACAGACTTGCTCGCCGGCCAAGTGCAGATCGTGTTCACCACGCCGGGGTCGGCGATGTCTTACGTCAAGGCCGGCACGATGCGCGCGCTGGCGGTGACTAGCGCCGTGCGCATGGACGTGCTGCCGGACGTGCTGACGGTTGCGGAAACTTTGCCCGATTACGAAGCCACATCATGGGCCGGCATCGGCGCGCCTGCGCATACGCCGGCCGAGATCCTCAACAAACTCAACCACGAGACCAATGCCGCGCTCGCCGAGCCCAAACTCAAGGCACAGCTAGCTAATTTCGGCGCCGTCGTGATGACCGGTTCGCGCGCCGATTTCGGCAAGTTCATCGCCAGCGAAATCGACAAATGGGCAAAAGTGGTAAGGTTCGCCAATATCAAGCCGGAGTAAAGCAGCTATGACTTTGAACAACACGGCGCGCATCGCCTATGATGATTTGCGCGAATGGCTCTCGGAAGCCGAACGGCTTGGCGAAGTGCGCATGGTGCGTGGCGCCAACTGGCAGGAGGATGTCGGACTCGCTGCTGAAGCGGTTCTGCGCGCCGAGAACGGACCTTGCGTCGTTTTCGAGGACATCGACGGCTGTCCGCCGGGCTTTCGCTTGTTGATGAATATGTTCGCCGGCACGCGGCGCAACATGACGCTCGGCTTCCCCGACCATTTGACGAAATGGGAGCTGAGCGACGCCTATCGCGAGGCGTTCCTGACCAAGCCGAAAATTCTGCCGCACGAGATCGTCGACGACGGGCCGATCTTCGAGAACATCCTGACGGGCGACGACATTGACGTTATGAAATTCCCTTCACCGATTTGGCACGAGAAGGACGGCGGCCGCTATATCGGCACCGGCACCTATTCCATCACCCGCGACCCGGAGGAGAACTGGCTCAATGCCGGGGCCTATCGCGCGCAGGTTTTTGACAAGACGACGGTCGGCATCCTTATCGCGCCGGGCCATCACGGTGGCATCCATCGAGAAAAATATTTCAAGCGCGGCGAACCGATGCCGGTCGCCATGGTGGTCGGTGGCGATCCGTTGGCGTTTTTCTACGGTGGCCTTGAAGTGCCCTACGGCACCTTCGAATTCGATGTCATCGGTGGCCTGCGCGGCCGGCCGGAAAAGATGGTGTGCGGCAAGGTCACCGGCCTGCCGATTCCCGCGCGCGCCGAGATCGTGATCGAAGGCTATGTCCATCCTGACCGCAAGGTCGTCGAGGGTCCATTCGGCGAATGGAGCGGCCATTATGCCGGCGGTGCAAAGCCGTGCACCGTGATCGACATCAAGGCCATCTATCACCGCAATGATCCGATCCTGCTCGGCGTGCCGCCGATGGGGGCGGGACCTGACGAGATGGCACGATACCGTGCCGTGATGCGCTCGGCGACCATTAAGCAAAACATGACCAATGCCGGCGTCCCAGAAGTGCGCCAGGTCTGGTGTCACGAAGTCGGCGGCGCGCGCATGTTTCACGGCATTGCCATTAAGCAATGCTATGCCGGGCACGCCACGCAGGCCGGAATGGTTGCGGCGCAATGCGGAGCTTCGGCGTATGCTTCGAAATATATCGTCGTCACCGACGAGGATATCGACGTGACTAATCTAGAAAACCTGATCTGGGCGATGCTGACGCGCACCGATCCGAAGGAATCGATCCAATTCATCGAGGGTTCGTGGGACTCGCCCGCCGATCCGCGCATTCCGCCAGCGCAACGTGCGGCTGGTAATCTCACGCACTCCGTCGCCGTGATCAATGCCTGTCGACCCTATCACTGGCGCGACCAGTTTCCGCCGGCCAATACGCCGAGCCCGGAGACTGCGCGCAAGGCGCGGGAAAAATTTGGGTGGCTGCTTAATGGACCAGAGGCCCCGCCGTCGCACTCGCGCAAAGCTTGACGTAGCGACTTAGAGCGCAATCGCTTTAGTTCGAATCGATTCACGCACTGGTGTGACGATTGCTGCACCGCATAATGTCCGCTTTTGGCATGACGCGAACCTCTCAGATCCAACGGTACTCCTGACAAGCCGCAATCTCTCTGGGGTCCTTCCCATGCCCTTCCCGCAGCCAATTCTGGGAATGAATTTACAACTAATGCATTGATGTTATTTGATATATCCTATTGTACAAACTGGTTGGTGAAAATTTCAAAGCCGATTTGACTGCAACAGGTTGCGCAGTGATGCGCTGGGTTGCGTGCAAGTTTTGCCCAATTCACGCGAACAACTCGCTCGCTCGCCGTCGCGTTGGGTTGTGGGCTGTTGCACCGTTGCGCTGGCACATGTACCTATAGGTACGGAACTGTCTGCGCAACGGAGGGGTGAGGATGCGAGTTCTGCTGACCGATAGGTTTTGCGAACGAGCCAAATCCACGAGCGTTCAAACCGACTACTTCGATGAGAACGTAAGTGGCCTTACGCTGCGCGTTAACGCTAAAGGCGTCAAAGCCTGGACCCTCCACTTCACCGGCCCAACTGGCAAGCGCGCGAGGATAACCCTTGGCCCGCTATCCCTCAACCTCGCTCGCCAATGCCCGCGCACTTGCCCTTGACGCCAAATCCGCAGTCGCTGATGGCCGCGATCCTCGTGGCGCTAGTGATGAAATGACCGTCAACGATCTCGCTGCCACCTACATCCAAACTTGGCGTTGCCCCTATCGTTCTCGGCCACATCGCCAACCATCGCACCACGACCAAGGCAGGGATGACCCTTAGCGTTTACGTCCATCACGTCTACGAGAAAGAGAAGCGCGAAGCACTTGAGCTTTGGGCAGATCGATTGCAAGGGATCGTTAGTGGCAGCGGCGCTAAAGTCGTTAGGATCAAATAATCTTTTGTTTGGTCTTTCTGTTGCCATTAATTGCTTTCAATCTCGCTTTCGCAAAGTCCGAAAAACCTGGGATATAGACCCAGCGGCGAGAGGCAAGCAGCGCTCCGTGGAGCGCGTAAGGCACACTAAGCCCTCCCCGACTTCTCAGTTCGGCAAATCAGAAAAATCCTGAAACCCGAACTCCCGGCGCAAGCTGGGAAGGAGAAGTGTTATGGTTGAGAACTTGTTTGATCCACTCGACCGCCGAGAAGTCTGTCGTTTCTTCGGCGGCACAAAGCCCCTCGATCCCGCAACACTCTATCGCGGAATTCGCAAGAGCCGCTTCCCCAAACCCGTAAAGGTTGGGCCTGGTTCTTCTCGATGGCTCCGCGCAGAATGTGAAGCTGCCCTTCGCGTTATGGCTGAGGGGAGGGCGGTGCGATGACTACCCCAACCCCTGTTGCTGCGACTGCGCCGCAACCAATCTCCAAAATGTCCGAAGAGGAGTTGGTCACTCGTATCAAAGACCAGCTTGAGGAGATGGAAGAAACAGCAAACTAAGGTAAAACAAACTGTGCTTCGGCAACCGCGCAAAGCTGGTTGAGGGCCGAGTGATTGACGAAGCCCAAGATTGAACAAAGACAAGTTCCAGTGCAACGCCGTCCGTTAACTTTCTTGATCAAGATCAAATTGTTAAAGATTGGCGCTCGTATAAAATCGAGGCCGGTTCTCTCCCCGAGAGCCCGGCCCCGATCTTGGATAGCCCATCCCCCAAAACCCCCCGTCCGAGGTTGGGGCCGTCAATATTCTCGATATTCGATTTATGGCGCGCAATAGGGGGCGATAATTTGTGATCAATTGTTGCAGTCCGTGATCTTGATGTTGCGGTAGAGTGAAAGTGGTAAGATTGCCGTAGCCATAATCGGGCGGGCCCACTTGTTCGGTTATGGTGAAGGGCCAGACTGCACGCGCAGATCCAGTCTGGCCCTGGGTTGAGCGGGGCAAAGAGTGTCGCTGCTCCTGCCCCGCTCGCCTGTTAAGCTTTAGACAAAATCTTCCATTTGACGAATAGAAAAAGCCGCCCTCAGTTTCCCCGGGGGCGGCTTTGCTTTTCCAGATTGTTTATTCTACCGGCTGTGATCCTGGCTGTGATTGCGTTTGCGGGCGATAACGCGCGAACGAAGGCAATCGCCAAACGTCGGCAAGGGCCTGCGTATCAACTCCTCCATATGGCAAGCGAAAAAAGCCTCTCGCTTCTCGTTGATTTCGCGGCAGGAGAATTGGGATACCTTTTGGCCATTGGCGAGGATGTCGGCTTTCACTGCGGACTTGGCTCGACCGAGCGCAAGGCACATGACGGCCATCTGAAAGCGTTGCTCATCAATTTGCTTGGGCATGGGTTCTCCTTCACTTCCCAAAACTCCATTAGCCGTCATTTAGTAAGCGCCAAGCCCTGAAAATCGCAGAAGTTGTACTAAAAAGCTGAGTCTTTTCAGTGCCCGACTCTGCGTTATCTGATTACCAAACAGGTCGGCGACGTGGCTTTTCGTAGAGCTTAAGACGCTGCGCACGCTCCAACGCTTCCCGATACAACTCGGGATGCTGGCTGAGATACTCATTAGCTCGGACGCTGATGTCGGATGGCTTTACGAGACTTACCCTGACGCTCTGGCTGCGCAGCTCGTCCTGTACCGCTTTCCTTGCCGCCATTCGAGCCAATACATGAACCGCCGAAGCGCTGATCGGCTGAAACGTGTCGAATGTGGATTGTGGTAGGCTAATAGAAGCCTGAGCCATTGTCTTCACCTCTCTGGCTTGGGTTAGAGCTGCGTGCGATCTGAACCATCGTGCGCAGCTCGCTTAGTTTATCAGATAACGAATATCGTTCCTAACAAATCAGCTATGTTTATTTGAATCGCTCGCGCGTTTTCTGCGTCTTGCGCAGCGATGCGTTCTCTTTGCTCGCGGGGCATGCGGGGGAGGGGGAGGGCCAAAATCTTGTCTTGCTGCGCGCGCAATATGTCTCCCGGCATTTTGTGAAAAATTCCGATGTATGGCTCTCTCAAGAACCCTCCTAAGGCAGAGCCGGAGATTGGGGATTTGGATATAAAATTTTATGTTGGGGAAATTCCTGCGAGCCTCATGCGCTATCAAGCGCAGACATATGAGGTCGTGTATACACGACCAGACCTCAGCAAACGGGGATAACGATTATGCCAGATGAAGGGAAACAGATTTTAGAAGGCATTCGCAGAAACGTAATAGAGATGAACCGACGCTTGAACGATATATCTAGGCTCGTGGGCGCGACTGCTCTCATCGGTGTGGTCGCTTGTTTCCTTTTGTTGTTGATCCTTTGGCGGTATTGGTAGTGCGCCACCACCATCGCCCACTGCGCAAATTTTGTGTGAAATTCCTCGACCCAATAATTACTCGCGCGACCTCAAGCGAACGCGGATGAATTGCTTTACCCTTGATATAAAGCTGGGGCAGCGTGAGACACGTCTTCTTCTCTTACAATCTGGCGCATGTCGGTGGCCATCAAATCCTGTTCCATTCTATCGACCGCTGTTTCAATCGCCACGTCCTGTTCCACTCTCCGGATCGCCGCGTCGAGCGCAGCCTGCGCATTCGCTAGCTCGGCCTCTGATATTTCAAGTGTGCGTGAACTTTCCTGGAGTGCAGTGCGTGCGCGTTCATAAACTGCACGTCTAGCTTCATCAGTTTTGCTAGGCAAACGAGAAACGGCGCGGGCTATGGGAGAATAATAGTCAGCCACTGATGGATCGTCTCTAATGAGACGTAGGGTATGCTGCCCGCCCAAAAATAGAAGTACAAAATACAACGGTTCAAATTCGATTTCGAGGCCTTTAGTTTTAATTGCTGCGCGCGTCGGGTGCGCACATTTTATTCAGCAATCTGCGACCCAAGACGTGGCTTGTAGCCGCAAAGACGCTTCGATTAACGTCCTTTAGTTATTGCTGGGGGCGAGAATGACTGATCTTGTTTCGCTTTTCAGAAACTTCATCTATCGCGATCTGGCTTTCATTCTTGGCGGAAGCATTGTTCTCTTAAGCACTTTCTATGCATTGCGAAGTTGCGTCGGCTTAAGCTTACCCAGCCTTTCAGTGAACCAACAACTTTACTTCCTGTTTCTGTTTACGGTGCTGGCCTATGTCGTTGGCTACACTGTTCAAGATTTCATGGCACTTCTTCCTTGGAAGCCGACGTTCACTGGTTACGTGTTTAAGCCTGACTGCCTTTGGAAGTGTCTATATAATCGCTTCACGGGCTCGACATGGAAGGAGCCCTCATTTGCCGAAAACACACATGGGGCACTTCGATTTGCGATACGTATGAATAAGTTCCCCGAGGTTCCCGAACCCATTTTAAGGGAGCTGGATAGGATACGTTCGCTAAAAGTATTCAGTATGTGTGTTGGCGGATGCTCGGCACTCAGCGCATTTATTTGGTTGGCTAAGGTCCTCTGTAATCGTTTCGCTGTCGTCGATTGGGTACCTTTCGGTCTCTTGCTAGCGTTTGGTACAGCATCAATTTGCTTGGGCTGGGTGAAAGGACTTCAAGAGATGCAGTTCTATGAGGCACTGAAAGCAGAAGATTACGCTAAAAAGAATTAGCAAGTTGAGCCGACCCGCTCTCCTCGCTAGTATGAGCATCTGGAAGGGCGTCGTGAGGGCATTTCTGATAGCGATGGCGGTTGCGTTGGGCGCGTGCTCATCTCACAGCAGCGGATACACGCGCACCGATGGCGTGCCGGTTGATCCACTACACCAACAGACAACATTTGCGCAGTGTAAGGGCGAGGGGGCGAGCGCAGCGGTACAAGTCAATCCTGGCGGACCCTATGGGGTGGTCGAGCGAGAGCGGAAGGAAGCTGCTGTTGTCACCGCCTGCATGGCGCGGAATGGTTACATTCAAGCGCAGCAGTGAGCGCACATGACGAGTGAAGAGTTCTTAGCTGAGCTAGATACGCTCGATGTTAGCGTGGTCAAAGAGCGCATCGCGTCAGGAGTGTATTTGCGCCCATACAAGGGCCTGGCGCAGGGTTGGGTCAAGCACAAGGAGGCGATAGCAAGCGCGGAGCAGATGGCTCTCGCACGTCAGGCAGTTAAGGATGCGAAATGGGCGTACTGGATTGCGCTTTGGGCGCTCGTTATTGCAGCGATCTCGTTAATTTTAGTGGTGTTTAAGTAGGCGCGCCCATGTTCAAGGCATGAGTGCACCGTCAGCGTCATGCGTTAGAGGTCAGGGCTTCCGCACCAACTCCGGCAGCTTCGCCACGTTGGCCGCTGTTTTTGATTTGGATCAACACACGCCCGTTCAATTCATGCTCAACATTTCGCAATGATGTCGTTCACCTACCGGTGCCCGCGAACGGGACAAGAAGTTCACGGCCACTTTGCCGATGACCTAATTAGCGGCGAGGCATACGAGCCCGTGACTTGTACCGCCTGCGGTGGCGTTCATCTCATCAATCCCAAGACCGGGAAGGTTCTAGAGCAAGCTAAGAAGTAGAAAGGCCGCAATCCTGCGCGCCTCATCGCGGGTGCGCGGCTTTCCCTGCCAACCGTTGTACTATGCGAAAACGCGCGCGATTAGTTCACCGAACAACGACAGTGCAATCGCGGCCGCTAGACCGCCGGTAACAGCTAGGAATACAAGCAGCCTGGTTGTGTAATACATTGTATTTGTTCCATACTCGCGCGTCGCTCTTAGTGTTTCTCATCGTTCTTGATGCTCACCGCGACTGTGACCATGTCGTCGCCGCCACTAGCAGTAAGCTGACAATCGGGACCGGCGATCAGGACGATGCGATTGCCCTCGCGCCTGCAAGTAACGTGACCGCAACCGACCTGGAAGTAAGCGAAATTGCCATCCCTCGTCACCGATGCCACCGGCTGGCCCATTCTCACACTTTGAAAATTCATGGCCATCTCCCAGGATCATCCGTGTTCTGGCCCGAACCTCCTGAGTAACGTGGGACGCGTTGTCAAAACCAGCTAGGGTCAGCCCGTGACAGCCATCACATATTGCGGAAACGTGATCGCGTTTGAATTTGCGTGAGGGAGAAGGACGCGCCCTTTAAGTCACGCCCTTCCGAAATCCTAGGGTTGAACGAAAGTATAGTGACCTTAATCTTTTTTGACGCCTGTTACCCGCAGAGTTTCTCCGAAACGTGATGGCTGTCACCGAACCTTCTACGCGGTTCTAGCATCGTACTGCACAAAGAGCAGAGCGACCGCCATGAAAAGTCCAACGCGCAAATCGCCACCGCCACGGAGCGAACAACCACAACCGCGCCACCGAAACGCTTACGATTGCGAGCATGAATATGAGTTCCCCTTTGCGCGGCATTGGACTGCGTCAGAGGCAGACCGCGATGACGACTAAACGAGAAATTGCGAAGAGGAACATGAAGACGTTGTTGGCTGGTGTCGCTTTCGCGATAGCCGTGGCTTTCTCCTCACAGGCGTCCGCATTTCCGTACTGCACGGAAATCACTTGGCATGGGAATTACTACGTTTGCACTATTGATGAGGAATAAGGCTCTGTTGCAGGTGGCGGGAAGCGGCGAGGGGCATAGTTAGGGCCGGTGACGAACTACGGTTCTCACCGCGCGGGCATAGCACGCCGGAAAAAGGCCGCCCACGCGAGCGGCCTTTAAGTCTGTGGAGGAGAACTTACATGAGGGACGGCCCTCGTCTCACAAAGGACCGTCGCGAGCAGGAAAGCCATTTGAGACCGGGACTACATTGATTTGAATCAAATTCCGCCACCCCGGACTCACCTATATCAATCAATAGCGAGTGCTTGATGGCCGATCAAAAGTTGCAATACGTTATTTCCGATGAGCGCCCTATCGGCTTCATATTGTCCTGCGCCAAGGGCTGGAAATCGTATGACCAAGACGGGCGAACAATTGGCTTGTTTGACAGCGAAGAGCTGGCGACCAGGGCGGTGTATGAGCAACAATTAACGGAAGCCGACTCGCGATCACTGAATTAAAAAGCAGTTGCCGTCGCGATAACGACGTTCAGCTTCGGTTTTGGCCTCGTCCGGGTTCAACCATCGCTCTCGCGGTCGCCCTATACTGTCGTATTTTACAATTTCATCGTCTGCCTTTGTCGTCTCGTTTTGCCAAAATGAACCGACCAGAAAGTCCGTTGATAGCCCCCTCGCATATATTCCGTTGTGGGATCATTGATGTGGCTCTTTAGCCCCTCCACAAAGTCGCGACCCGCCTTTAGGCCGATTTGAAATAAGCGATGCGCCTCGTTCAAATCATTAAACATTCCCGCATACTTGGAGCACCTAAACGCGGCCCGCATTTCATCGGCGGCGTGGTCTATTTCCTCATCACTGGTGGCAAGTGAGAGTGATGAAAACGGAAGGATGCCGGTGAATAATATAGTCGCAAGAATAATTGCGGCGCGACGCATGATGCCCCTCCCTTTGCTATTGTTGCGAACAGACAGCAGAGACGTGCGGGTAGTGTAATGTGGCGTTCATTTGCAAGGCTTCGTTATTGCCTGCTTCCGCCCACATTTGCTGTCGCATTACCAATCTTGAAATCATCGCGGGCAGAACATTGTCAGTGGCCGAGGAAGTTCTCCAGTCGGGCTAGCTCCCGCTACCGCGTCTAATTTTACTCCAACAAAACCCGGTGGCGGCGTCTTTATAGCGTACGCGACAGATGCAGGCTCCGTCGCAGATGATGGTCATGGACTGCACAGTCCATTCACCGCAGCACTTCTTAGATACATTCAGAAGCCAGCCGCATCGATAACGAAGCTGTGAATAATTGGACGCCTTTACAGGCGACCACGAGGCTGCGCGGCCCCGTTGATACTAAAGTAAATCTCTCCATCATTCGGGAAGGGCAAAACGATCCCCTTGAAATCACCATCACACGCGAGAATGTCCAAACGGTATCAACTCAATTGAGGCCACTACAATGAGGATCTTGAGCAACGCATCAGCGGTTGTCGTCCTGATCAGCTCCGGCGCTGCTATAGCGCAATACGCAAATCTCCCGCAAAATTTGTCCACAAAAATGGAGATGCATGGGAGCGCCACGAATCTTAACGCTCTACAGGAGATTTCATCACCTAACCTGGATCAATTTGCCGCCGACATTCCTACTAGCGAATTATCCAAGGTGGCGCAGACGCCCATCCATGAAGCTGCTGGAGTAACCCGCAGTGCAAAAGACGCCAAATTTATCGGGCGGCATCCCCCTCTGTAGTTATGGTCTTAAACAAAGAGGGCTTGGGAACAGGTTCATTGTTGAGTGCCATCGGAGACATTCTCACGAATT
>Ga0306921_10005149_pt1 | contig 13529 bp, 14 predicted proteins | sample sta12Cox44000080_FD_203760 | JGI IMG/M metagenome (GOLD analysis project Ga0306921, IMG submission 203760) | Lab enrichment of tropical soil microbial communities from Luquillo Experimental Forest, Puerto Rico - statoxic.12C.oxic.44.000.080 (v2)... | ecosystem: Environmental > Terrestrial >... | reverse complement strand
GTTGGCTAGAGTGGCAAGCTCGGTGGCCCGTCGCCGGCGCACGACGGCCAAGATGAGTCTTCAGTCGTAGTGGCCTCTGAAGAACACCTCGTATGAGACACGCCGCGTTTGCCGCCGATGATCTCGACAGCCGATTTGCGCGAGGGAGCCGACCATGACAAAGGATCAATTTACCGGTCATGACCGCCGCGATTTTTTGCGCTTGGCGGTGAGCAGCACGGTCCTGCTCGCGCTTGCGGCGTCCCCATTGGCCGCTTTCGCCCAGCCGGCAGGAGGTACGCCGCTAAAGATCGGGATGGTCGGTTCGGGGCGTGAGGGTGGTGCGCTCGGGTCGGCGTTTGTGAAAGCCGGCCACCAGGTCATGTTCTCGACGCGTCATCCCGAGCAGCTGAAGGGTCTGGTTGATGGACTCGGTCCGCGCGCGCAGGCCGGGACGGTAGATCAAGCGATCGCCTTTGGCGACGTCGTCGCAATCGTCGTCCCCTACACGGCGATGGAGGGAATCGGCAAAGAACACGCAGCGGCCCTCGCCAAAAAGGCACTCGTGCTCGACGTGAGCAACCCGATTGCTCGGCGCGACGGCGAGGAGCTTGCCAAATGGGTCGAGCAGCAAGGAGGCGCGGGCCTCGCCACCGCGAAGCTGTTGCCCGGTGCGCACATCGTCCGCGCGTTCAACGCGATCAATTATATGAAGCTGTCCGAGGATGCACACCGCTCGGGCGAGCCGGTCGGCGTGCCGATCGCCGGCGATGACCAGAACGCCATTGCGATTGCCTCAAACCTCATTCGGGAAATCGGCTTCGAGCCCGTCCTCGTCGGCGGGCTCTCAATGGGCAAATATCTCGTCCCGGGAACACCGATCGGTGGCGAGCACACGCCGGCAGAGATCCGCCAGATCGCCGCCAGCCTCCATTGAGCTGGGCTTGACCGATCCGAACCACATACCGGTTTCGGCGCCGGGCATGGCTGATCGGATTCACCGTCTGCTGGGTCGCTTTATCGAAGTGAGGCCGGAAGAAGCACCGGTTGTCGGCTGGTGCTGGCTCTATATCTTTTCGGTCCTGTCGTCCTATTACATCATGCGGCCGATCCGCGACCAGGCGGGTGTCGCGGGCGGAGTCAACAATCTGCAATGGCTGTTCACCGGCACCCTCGTCGGTATGCTGCTGCTGAACATCCCATTCTCTTATCTCGTCAAGAAACTGCCGCGCCGCCGCTTTATACCGATCACCTACCGGTTCTTCGCCGCCAATATTGTCCTGTTCGCAGCACTGCTTTATTGGTCCGATGCGGCGCAGAGCATTTGGGTCGGGCGCATCTTTTTCATCTGGGTTTCGGTATACAACCTGTTCGCCGTCTCGGTGTTCTGGCAGATGAACGTCGATCTGTTCAGCCCGGAGCAAGGCAAGCGGCTGTTCGGCCTGATTGCAGCCGGGGCGACAATCGGGGCGATCGTCGGATCGAGCCTGACCGCCAGCTTGGCGCGCTACGTGTCGCCGATTTTTCTGCTGCTCGGAGCGGCAGCCTTGCTCGAAATCGCCGTGTTCAGCGTCGGACGCCTGTCGCGCCTGTCGCCGACCTTGCATCGGCAACCGGCGGCCGGCGGCGAGGAGGCGCCGATCGGAGGCAGTGTCTTCGCCGGGATCACCCACGCCTTCCGCTCGCGCTATCTCGTCAATGTCAGCGTCTATATGTTGTTGTTCGCGGTCACCTCGACTTTCCTATATTTTCAGCAGCTAGGCATCGTCAGGGACAGCTTCACTGATCGCGGGACGCAGACCGCCATTTTTGCCACGGTCGATCTGCTGGTGAACATCCTGTCGCTCGCAGTCCAGCTCTTTCTGACCGGGCGCATCGTGCTGCTGCTCGGTGTCGCCCTCGCGCTGGGCTTCTTGCCTGCTCTGACGATAATCGGGTTTGGCGCGCTCGCCCGATTGCCGACGATTGCGGTGGTGGCGATCTTCCAGGTGCTGCGCCGCGCCGGCGATTACGCGGTTGCCCGACCGACCCGCGAGCTGCTGTTCACCGTCGTCCCGCGCGAGGACCGGTACAAAGCGAAGAGCTTCATCGACACCGCAGTCTACCGCACCGGCGATCAGGTCGGCGCCTGGTCGGTCGCTCTGTTGCTCTGGGCGGGCTTGGGCACCGCGGGCGTAGCGTTGGTGGCGATTCCGATCGCCGCTTTATGGCTTCTCAACGCTTTGTGGCTCGGCCGCCGGCAGGAGCTGCTGGCGGCTGAACAACAGAGGGAACCCGAGCGACCGGTTCGGCGTGCTGGGGCTCAACCCGTCGGCGGCGAGGCCGGAGGCTGACCCGGAAAAGTGCCCACATCCCCTGAGGATTGCGCGGGGAGGGAGCGTGTCCGGTCGCGATTGCAGAAATGTGGCAGCACGCCCATGCCCGCCGCAGTTTTGCGACCATGCTCACATGGATGATTTCGCGCTGTTCGGCGATCATAGTCATCTCCTCTTGCAGACCCGTCGGTAATGCTATCGCCGCGACGGCAAATAGAGCTTCGGACGAAATTTTGACTCGAACTGAAGAAGTTTCGGACTCGCGGCCGACATCAGCCGGGGACCGCAGTGCCATACATCGTCGCAATCATTTTCCTCATTCAAGGGGTCTGGCCGGCCATCGCCGATTTCGCGACCGCGGAAGTCGCTGAACAGCGTGGCGACCTCGCCGCGGCCTACCAGGCCTGCAAGACCGACACGCAAGCCGGCGATGCAGATTGTCGGAATTCTTTAAGGGTCATGAGCGAACGCGGCCGTAGCGCAGTGCCGGATGTTGCCGAGACGGCACGAACGACCGTGCGATCCTGGAACTCGGGAAATCCCCATCCCGACGACGAAGAAATGACACCGCCGCCTCGATCGGTCCGCCGATTGCCAAGGAGCGCGCGGTTGGCATCAGGCGGCTCGGGATTTGTCGTTAGCCGAAGCGGCGACGTACTCACCGATTACCATGTCGTCGACGGATGTCGCGAATTGCGCGTGCTGCGTGACGGCGAGCCGGTCGTGGCAACGCTCGTTGCTGCCGACCCGACAGTTGATCTCGCAGTTTTGCGCCTGCCCGAACAGTCCGGCGACGCAGCGCTGGTGCGGGGCGACAACCCCGTCAAACCAGGCGAAACCGTAGTCGTCGTCGGCTTCCCGCTCCCAAGCCTCTTGAGCTCGCAAGCGAGCGTGACCGCGGGAATCGTCAGCAGGCTGGCGGGCCCGCGTGACGACCCGCATCAGCTGCAAATAACCGCCCCCGTTCAGCCCGGGAATAGCGGCAGCCCGCTTCTCGACACGAGCGGTGCGGTGGCGGGTATCGTTGTCGCCAAGCTCAACGGCCTGCGCATCGTCAAGCGCACAGGGGCGATCCCCGAAAACGTCAATTTCGCGGTCAATGCCAAATATGCCCGCGCGTTGCTCGATCGCAGCGGGGTGCCCTACCAAACCGCAACCGCAGGCGAGCCGTTGTCGACGCCTGCGATCGCCGAACGGGCGCTCAAGTTCACTGTCTTGGTGCAATGCTTCAAGTGATGCCGCCGACCAGCCCGGCTATCTGGTACCAAAGAGGCGATCGCCAGCATCGCCGAGCCCCGGGAGGATGTAGCCGTGCTCGTCGAGACAGCGGTCCAGTGCGGCCACCACGATCGATACATCGGGGAAGACGCTCGAAACCTTGGCGACTCCTTCGGGGGCGGCAACCAGACAGACGAATTTGATCGACCGTGCCGCAAGCTCCGTGAGCCGCGAGATCGCGGCCACGGCCGAGTTGCCGGTGGCGAGCATGGGGTCGACCAGGATCACGTCGCGTTCCGCCAAATCATCGGGCAGCTTCAAATAATATTCGATCGCCTGCAAGGTACGCGGGTCACGGTAGATTCCGATGTGTCCGACGCGCGCCAACGGCAACAGGTCGAGCATCCCGTCGAGGATGCCGCCGCCAGCACGCAGGATCGACACCAGGCATAGCTTCTTACCGGCGAGCAACGGGAAGCTACCGCGCTCCAGCGGAGTATCGATCTCGGTCACCGCGAGCGGGAGCTCGCGCGTCGCCTCATATGCCAACAGCAGGCTGATTTCGCGTAGCAGTCTGCGAAATTCCGCGGTCGAGGTGCTGCGGTCGCGCATCAGCGACAGCTTGTGCTGGACGAGTGGATGCTCCACGACGGTCAAACTCGCCCATTGGTGTTGCATCATTGTGTCCTAGAACAAGGTGCCGTCGCTGACGATTGAGAGCGGCGGACTGCCGTCAGCCCGACGCTCGTATGCGATCTCCCGCCCCGCCGCCCAGCTGCCGCCCTCGAGCACTTTGGCAAGCGGAAACTCATCGGTGCTCTTTCCCAACCGCTCGCGCACCAGGATTGCGAGGTGATCGAGCAACGTCACCGTCAACGCACGCCATTCGACGACGGCTTCGCTCAGCGCATCGAGCGGGCGGCGCAAGATATCGGGGTCGTGCGGTGCGATAACGCCGCAATCGAGGAACAGACCGCCGTTGCGGTATTCGGCGAGACCGGTCAGCCCGTCCAGCTCGACGACCCGCAAGCCGCCAGCAAGCAGCGGTTCGATCAGTGAATAGGCCATCCACTGGCAGAGCTTGTGAAACGGCACCAACCCGTCGCCGGGGATGGCGGGATGGTGGCCGCAATCGCCGAGCGGGACCCCGGCGACGCTGATCCGACCGGCCCAGATCGGACCAAATGCGTGTAGTAGGGTGTGAAGCATCTCTGCGGCCGGAAGTGGGTGGCCGCATGCCGACCAACGATCGAAGAGTCCTCCGGGACGCGGCGGCGTACCGAAGAGTGCGGGGGATGCGGCGCATGCCTCTCCGAGCCGCTGCAGCAGCAAGGCCCGTCCTTCGAGGCCGAGCAGTTCGTTGCGGGCGCCGTGCTGAAACGCGCGCGCGAGGCTCTCCTGGGTAATCTGGGTCAGCGCTTCCGCATCGGCCCGCCATGGGGCTGCCGGATCCGCCGAGAAAAGCCCGGTCTGCATCGCGCGAAGGCTCGCCACGGCAAGGCCCTCGGAGCGGGACAGAACCTGACCGGTTTCCGCCTCGCGGTAGCGCCACCGCCCTCCCGCTCCGGCATCGAGCAGAACCGAGACGATGGCTAGGTCAATCCGCGCCCGCGCGGTCTCGGCTGCGTCGGTGCCTCGCGCGATAAGGGCAGCGCGGTCAACACCACCGGTCGCGAAGTGTCGCCAGCGGCTATGAAGGGGAACGGCGAGGTCAGGATAGCGCCGTCGGGTCATCTCGACGACGCGGCGGACGGCCTCGCCGAACCGATCGGGGGCGAGCCGGAAATATCGGGTCTCGCCGCGCTGGACCGCTTCCGACACGATCGCACAGCGAGCACGCACGGCGTCAGCGCTCAACAGCGGTGCCGCCTCACTCGCCGAGGGCACGGCCTTTCGCGCGGCTGAGATCGCCTGGGTCGGGTATGCCCGAGGGCGAGAAATATCCGGCAGCTTTCTTCGCTTCGATTTCGACTACTGCATCCAGCGGTATCAGTCGATCCGGGATCGCGAGCTGCTCCGTCACCTCGATCCCTTGCGCCGCGAGCGCCTCGCGTTTGTCATTCGACATCGAGACCCAGCGGTCGATCCGGCTGATGCCGAGCCAGTGGAAAACGTCCGGCATCAGCTCCTGAAAGCGCATGTCTTGGACGCCGGCGACGCATTCGGTGCGTCGGAAATAGCTATCGACGGTATCGCCGCCCGGCTGTCGCTTGCGGGCGTTGTAGACGAGGAACTTGGTGACTTCACCGAGCGCTCGTCCCTCCTTGCGGTTGTAAACGATGATCCCGACCCCGCCTTGCTGCGCGGTCTCGACACAGACTGCGATCCCGTGAACGAGATAGGGGCGGCATGTGCAGATGTCCGAGCCGAAGACATCCGAACCGTTGCACTCGTCATGGACGCGGCAAGCGATCACCGTGTCCGGCTCCGCGAGGCGCCCGACCTCGCCAAAGAAATACACCGTCGTGCCGCCGATCGGCGGCAGGAAAACCTCGAGATCAGGACGGGTGACTAGTTCGGGAAACATGCCCCCCGTCTCCTCGAACAATGTGCGGCGAAGATCCGGCTCGGAGACCCCAAAGCGCGCCGCTACACCCGGCAGATACCAAACCGGGTCGATCGCCGCTTTGGTGACGCGGATCTCGCCGCTGCCGAGCAGTACTCGCCCATCGGCCCGCAGCCTGCCCTCGGCCAGAAGTGGGCGCAGTTCAGGGGTGGCAAGCCGCGCCGTAGTGATTGCAATCGTCGGCCGCACGTCGATGTCGGCGCGGATATGTTCGGCGAATACCTCGCCGACGAGATGACCCCAAGGATCGATCGATACGATTTTTTGCACCTCGGTCCATTGCGGGCGCGGAGCAATCCGCACTGCCGGCGCGGTGTCGGTCAAATCAGGACGATGGTCTCGCGCAAGCGCCCGCGTTGCAACCGCAAGCGCGCGATAGATCGCATAAGCGCCGGAATAGGAACCGATCGCATTGCGCCGTTGCGGATCTGCAGGGCTCGCGACTACCGGTCCACGTTCAGCGGCAACCGGGGCACCCCAACGGAGCGGGGCCGCACTTCGGCCGGTGTTTCCGGGATGGGAAGTGAGCCGGATGTGCCGGGGTATCGAGGGCTCCATGCCGCCTTCCTTAGCGGAAAGACGTAAATAAGTAACGTAGCGAGGAGTGCCGTCGGTCGCAACCGTAGGCGGCGCCTCACAACCATGTGAGCTGATCAAAGTGCCCAGGTCAGGTGATATATTGGCTTTGGGTTTTGCTTAATCGCCTGATCGCTGAGGCATGTTCATGGCACAGTTGCCGCCTCCCCGTCTGGACCCCTCCAAGTTTCAGGATCCCTTTGTCACAGCCAAGGGCGAGAAACGCGCTCATGTGCCGCTCAAGACATTGGAAACGCTTTGGTTCAATACCGGAACTCTTTGCAACCTCACCTGTCAGCACTGCTATATCGAGTCGTCTCCCAAGAACGACCGGCTGGTGTATCTCACCGCTGCTGAGGTAGCCGAATACCTCGATGAGGTCGATGACTGCGCGCTGCCGACCTCGCTGATCGGGTTCACCGGCGGTGAGCCGTTTATGAACCCCGAGCTGTCCGCCATGCTCGAGGATGTCCTTTCACGGGGTTTGGCGGCCTTGGTGCTGACCAATGCGATGAAACCGATGGCCAAATACCAGCCGGCGCTGTTGCGGCTCAGGGATCGTTACGGTGAGCGTCTGACGATCCGCGTATCGATCGATCATTACGGGCGCCAAGTGCACGAGCTCGAGCGCGGCCGGCGCAGCTGGCAGCCGACAATCGACGGGTTCGTCTGGCTGGCACGGAACGGTTTCTCGCTCCACGTCGCCAGCCGCAGGCTGTCGGGGGAGTCGGAAACCGAAATCCGCAGCGGATTTGCCGGTTTGTTCGCCGAACTCGGAGTGGCGATCGACGCGGACGACCCGGTTGCACTGATGGTTTTTCCCGAAATGGATACAGCCGCCGATGTTCCTGAGATCACCGAAGCGTGCTGGGGCATCCTTGGAAAATCGCCGGAGAGCGTCATGTGCGGGACCTCCCGGATGGTCGTGAAACGCAAGGGTGCTGCCCATCCTGCGGTTATCGCCTGCACGCTCTTGCCCTACGACCCGCGCTTCGAGCTTGGCCGCACTCTTGCTGAAGCCGGCGTCGCGGTGCCGCTCAATCATCCGCACTGTGCTAGGTTCTGTGTGCTGGGAGGCGGTGCCTGCAGCCGCGGCTGACAGATCGACGACAGGCCGCCACAGTCTCGAATTACGTCAGATCAAAGCCGCGGTCTGGTTCAGGACCTGGGTCGAGCCCTCCCAGATCATCCTCAGCGCGACAAAGGTGATGATCCCGAGCCCGACCCAGGAAATCCAGAAATGGCGGTCGAGCAACCGCGCGATGTAGGTCGAGGCGACGCCCATCATTGCAACCGAAAGGACCAGCCCGAACGCCAGCAGCTCGAAATGGTCGCGCGCGATACCGGCCACCGCGAGCACATTGTCGAGCGACATTGATACGTCGGCGAGCACAATCTGAGTGAGGGCCTGGCATGTGCTCTTCTGCGGGAGGCAGCCTCGATTATGGCAGCGACCGTCCGCGGATACAGCCGCTTGCTCGGCGACCCGCATCTCGCGGAACTCACGGTACATCTTCCAAGACACCCAGAGGAGCAATACACCGCCTGCCAGGGTCATGCCGATGATTGCGAGCAGCTGCACAGCAAAATATGCCAGCAGGATCCGCAGACCTGTGGCAGCTACTATGCCGAGGACGATGGCGCGGCGGCGGCGTTCGGGAGGGAGCCCGGCGGCAGCCATTCCAACGACGATCGCATTGTCGCCGGCGAGCACCACATCGACGATGACCACCGACAGCAGCGCACCGAATTGATTTACGCCGGTCAGCACCCTCGCCACATAAGCATCGGCGCGCGCATAGTCGAGGCTTCCGTGACGTCGAATTATCCCCTTTCACCGCGGCAGCGCCCGCGGCGACGGGAATACTCAGTAGATGGGCGGCTCTAACCCGCTACTTGGTGCACCGCGGGTGAGAATCGGCGGTACTCGTCGCCTTGGCAATCGCGTAATCGTGAAGCCCCTTGGCGTCGAGGGTGCTGGCCAGTTTTAACATCTCCGCGGCCTGCTGGCAGACTTGCGCCATCGGAAGCGTGCCCTGCTTGAGCGAGATCTCATTGGCAAGGCTGGTGTTCCAGCGATCAAAGTCGCTCTGGGCGTTGCGCGAGCCGGCGCGACGGAAATGGTCGATCATCGCCTTTTGATAGTGGATAATCGCATCTTTGTTGCGCGCCCGGAACTCGCCGTAAACCGTGTCCCTGCAAGCCGAGCTGATCACCATGAGATTTGTCTGGAACAGAATTGCCTGCTCAGCTTCGACGTCCGCCGCCGAGTAGCACTGCTTGTCGGCAGCCGACACGCCCTGAAACGACGCGGCAGCGAGCAGCGCTGCCGCCAAGGCCAACTTCCTCATCGCATTCCCCCAACCCAATCAACGACTGCGATAATAGCAGCATATGCAGTTGTTCACCAATTTCAAGAGCAACAGCATCTCCGATCAGGCCTCCGCTTGGCAAATTCGAATAAAAGCATGCCGTTCTCTTGGTCTGAAACCGCGCTCTTGCCCAACCGTCGATTGATCAGCGTGGCGGTTTTTTGATCCTGGCATCGAATACGTTCGAGGACTTGCCGATGAACTCCACAGATCTGACGGTTGTTGGCATCGAGTTGGTTGTACGGATCGGCGCCATGAGGCGTAGCAGAGGCTCTGATCGCTCTGCACCGATCTGTTTACGATCTGGGCTATGATCCGGGCGGTGACAGAGCAGCACCGCGGCTCTCCGATGATCGTGTTGTTTACAGATTTTGGTCTCGAAGGACCCTATACTGGCCAAGTCAAGGCGGTCCTGTTCCGAACGGCGCCAGGGATTCCCGTCGTCGAGTTGTTTGCTGATGCGCCGGCGGGGAGGCCCAAGCCGGCAGCCTATCTGCTGGCCGCATATGGGGTTTGGTTCCCTCCCGACAGCGTGTTCCTGTCGGTGATCGATCCGGGTGTGGGCGGCCCGCGCCTGCCGGTCATCGTCGAGGCGGAAGGGCGCTGGTATGTCGGTCCGGATAACGGCTTGTTTGAACTCGTCACGCGGCGCGCCGACGGCGCGCGGACTTGGGAGATCCTGTGGCGGCCCGAGACGCGGTCGGCGAGCTTTCATGGGCGCGACCTCTTTGCCCCGGTAGCGGGAAAGCTCGCCCGCGGCGAGCGTCCTGCCCATGAGCCGCGCGCCCCCGAAATCGGTAGGTATGGCGATTGGCCGGACGACCTGTCGGAGATTGTCTATGTCGACCGATATGGCAACGCGATGACCGGGCTGCGCGGCAACCTCCTGCCAAATGACGCTCGGCTCGTCGTATCCGGGTGCACGCTGAGGCGCGCCTGCACCTTTTCCGATGTTCGGCCTGGCGAGGCCTTCTGGTACGAGAACTCGAATGGCCTTGCCGAGATTGCCGTCAATGCGGGCCGCGCAGCAGACGCTCTGCGATTGGTGGTCGGCAGCCCGGTTGCCGTCCTTCGATGATCACCGAGCGCGCCGCATCCGCCGATTTTCAAGGTGGCGGGATCACCACTTTGGCGCCCGGTGGAACCCTGAGTTGACGTCGTCTTTGCAGCCGATGAGCAAGCGACACGGCAACGGCGAACGCAATGAACGCGCCGAGCATGACAAGGCTAAAGGAGCGGACAAGGTGACCGAGAACCGCGCGAAACGCATGGCCGAGAAAATAGCCGACCGCGATGAAGCTCGCCGCCCAAAGTCCGGCGGCGAGGAAATTCAAGGACAGAAAGCGCTGCCAGCGAATAGCGCTCAGCCCCATAGCAAAAGAAGAAAGATTGCGCACGCCATAGATAAAACGAAACGACAGGATAAAACCGGTGTTGTATCGCTCCAGCCAGCGCAGCGCCGATTCCACACCATACCGCCATCGCGGAAACCGGTTCAGGATCCCGAGCCCGAAATGCCGACCGATCCAGAAATAAACTTGATCGCCGGCGAAGCTGCCGAGCCAAGCGGCCAGGAGCAGCAGAATCGGGTTAAGCAGGCCCTGCGCCGCCGCAAAGCCGGAGAACAGGACGATCGTCTCGCCTTCGAGAAAGGTCCAGATGAATGCGATCAGATAGGTATATGTGCCGTATTCGGCGATCAGCCGACTAATGTCCATTCCCAACCGCTTCCCGCCCCGTCCTGCTTCTCCGGGTAACCGCTCGAGGGCGCTGCTCGCAGATCCTCCCGCGGCACGGCGCGCATGCTAAATTTTTCGCGAACCCTGGTCGAGCAGGATTCCCACGCGGCGTTCGATTTCCCGTCGCGCCGAAGATGACGCTGCGGCGGAAGGCAGGATGAGGAGTCGATCCAATGACAGGGTTGTACTTTGAGGAATTTCAAGAAGGGCAAGTCTTCGATCATGCGATGAGCCGCACCGTGAGCGAGATGGACAACGTGCTGTTCTGCTCGCTCACGATGAACCCGCAGCCGCTTCATCTCGACGAGGAGTTTGCCAAGCAAACGGAGTTTGGCCAGCGACTGGTAAACAGCCTATTTACGCTCGGTCTCGTCATCGGCATCAGCGTCGGTGAAACGACACTCGGGACCACTGTCGCCAATCTCGGGTTCAGCGAGGTCAGGTTTCCGAAACCGGTCTTTCATGGCGACACCTTGCGCGTTCGCACGATTGTGCGAGCAAAGCGGCGCAGCCGATCGCGCCAGGATGCCGGTATTGTCGAGTTCGAGCATCAGGGCATCAATCAACGTGGCGAAACCGTCGCGGTATGTCGGCGGGCCGGTCTGATGAAATGCCGGGCGGCGGAGCGATGAATGCGCTCGCTCCTCTTCGTCCCCGCCGACAGCGCGCGCAAGCTCGATCGAGCACGGCACTCCGGCGCCGACGCCCTGATCCTCGATCTCGAGGATTCGGTGGTGCCGGCAAACCGCTCTATGGCGCGAAGCCAGGCGTGCGCTTTTCTCGGGTCGGGCGGATCCGCGGGTTTTCGCCGTTATGTTCGCATCAACCCTTTGGCAAGCGGCGTAGCACTCGACGACCTCGTTGCCGTCGTGCCGGAACGGCCCGACGGCATCTTGCTGCCCAAGTGCCTGCCCGAGGATGTGCGCACACTCGATCATTACCTGTCCGCCTTGGAGGCTGCCTCCGGCTTGGCGCCCGGCGCGATCCGGGTGATAGCCATCGCGACCGAAACACCCGCGGCGATGCTGGCGCTCGCCGACCATGCTAAGGGGGGCTATGCCGGCGTCTCGGCGCGGCTCGAAGGCATCACCTGGGGTGCCGAAGATTTGGCAGCCGCCATCGGCGGCCACAACCGCCGGGCGGACGGCAGCTATGGCGATGTCTATCGAATGGCCCGCTCGCTCTGCCTGTTGGCAGCCGCGGCCGCCGAGGCCGCACCCATCGATACAATCTACACCGACTTCCGCAACGAGAAGGGACTTGCCGCCGAATGCGCCGCGGCACGTCGCTCGGGCTTCACCGCCAAGATGGCGATCCACCCGGGGCAAATCCCGGTCATCAATGAGGCCTTCTCGGTGACCGAGGAAGAGCGCAGCTGGGCACGAAAGGTCGTGGCGGCGTTCGCCGAGCATCCCGATACCGGAACCCTCGCCCTCGACGGCAAGATGATCGACCGGCCTGATCTGACCTTGGCACGCCGCCTTCTCGGCCTCGGCCCGGCATAGGCTTCAGCGCGCCGCCTTTTCGAGAAACCGTTCGGCGAGCCGGGCCAAAAAGCTGGCGCCGACCGGCAGCGCGTCGTCGTTGAAATCGTAGCGCGCACTGTGGAGGAAACAGCCGTCCTCGCCCGGGCCGTTGCCGAGCCACAGCATCGCCCCCGGCCGCGCGTTCAGCATGAACGAGAAATCCTCGGCGCCCATCGACGGCGCGACATCGCGGACGACCCCATCCGCACCGCAGATCTCGGTGGCGACCTCGACGGCGAATTCGGTCTCGGGCACGTGGTTGACCGTCGGCGGGTAGTTGCGGCGGTACTGCGCCTCGGCGCTGGCGCCGTGCAGTGCGGCGACACCACGGGCGATCTCGCCGAGACGGCGCTCGATCAGGTCGCGGACCTCCGGATGAAAGCTGCGCGAGGTGCCACCGATGTGCAATTCATCCGGAATGACGTTATAGGTCGAGCCGCCCCGCATAAAGCCGACGCTGACGACCGCCGAGTCGAGCGGGTCGATGTTGCGGCTGCCGATCGTCTGCAGCGCCAACACGATTTGCGCGCCGATTACAAAAGGATCGGTGCCGAGATGCGGATGCGCCGCATGGGTGCCGCGACCCTTGATGCGGATATCCCAGCGGTCCGAGGCGGCGAGCAGCGGACCCGGTTTTGCCGCGATCGTGCCGACGGATATCCCGGGCTTGTTGTGCAGCGCAAAGACCGCGTCGCACGGAAACTTGGCGAACAGCCCCTCCTCGACCATCACGCGGCCGCCGCCGCCCCCCTCTTCGGCCGGCTGGAAGATGAGGTGCACGGTGCCCTCGAAATTTTGCGTCGCTGCCAGATACTTGGCAGCACCCAGCAGCATCGTCGTGTGGCCATCGTGACCGCAGGCGTGCATCTTGCCGTCATGGGTGGAGCGGTGAGCGAAATCGTTCATCTCCTGGATCGGCAGCGCGTCCATGTCGGCACGCAGCCCGATCGCGGCTGGGGTGTTGCCGCGCCGGATCGTGCCGACCACCCCGGTCCCGGCCAGACCGCGGTAGACCTCGCAGCCGTATTCGGCGAGCTGGGCCGCAACGAGGTCGGAGGTGCGTTGTTCGGCAAAGGCCAACTCGGGATGCGCATGGATGTCGCGGCGGATCGCGACCAGCTCGTCGCGATAGTCGAGCACCTGAGGAATGATCGGCATCTGCGGCTCCCGGTTCGGCGGCCCGTGGCCGCAGCAGCACGATAATCGATCGGCGGCGGATGCGACAACCTCGAGCCCGG
>Ga0306921_10005148_pt1 | contig 13533 bp, 12 predicted proteins | sample sta12Cox44000080_FD_203760 | JGI IMG/M metagenome (GOLD analysis project Ga0306921, IMG submission 203760) | Lab enrichment of tropical soil microbial communities from Luquillo Experimental Forest, Puerto Rico - statoxic.12C.oxic.44.000.080 (v2)... | ecosystem: Environmental > Terrestrial >... | reverse complement strand
ACTCGCCAGTTACGGCGCGCGCAAGCACGATGTCGTCGAGCCGGTCGGTGCCGTTGATGTCGAGCTTCTCCCTTACATAGGGATGAAACTCGCGCGGCTGCGCAATGCGCAGTGTATAGGTCCCCGCCGGCAGGCTGGGGAATTCATACCGGCCATCCTGGTTGCTGTAGACGGTGGTGCGCATTCCGGTCCGCTGGGCGATCAGCTGAACCATCATGCCTTCGAGCACATCGCCGTTATTGGATCTGACGAGCCCGCTCGGGCCGCCCAGCAGCGCTCTGCTTTCACTTCGTGCAGGCACCGGTGAGACGGCAAGGGTCAGCAAACAGGCGAGCATGCACGCCGAGATCCACGCGCTGCCAATGCAACAACGCTCCAGTCGGCTCCTCATGGCTCCCTCCGGGAATCAGCGGGCGTGATAGCGGGGATTGGGCGGCGGACTATCGGAATTCCAGCAGCATTCCACACGCAGATAGCTGACGAGATCATCCACATCGGCGTCGCTCAAGGTGTACTTGTAGGCCGCCATGCCCGGCCCGCCATTGCGAATCTTGGCCTTGACCGTTTCATCGTTCACGGGCTCGCCCGACAGCAGAGCGGAATGCCGGTAGAGACCTGGAAGCTTCGGAATGTCCTTGGTGTACTCGTTATGGCAGAACCAGCATTTGTAGTAGAAGATCTCCCGGCCTCGCTCTGCCCCCTGCGAAGCGGCCTTTCTGAACTCATAAATTTCCAACGATCGTTGATTATAGTCCTTGGCCGGCATTCCGGGCTCGCTTTGCGCCGACGCTTCGCGCACGCCGCATACGAGCGTCAGCCCGGCGACCATTCCGGCGACAAATGCACGGCTCACCTTGGTAGAATGCATCGCTCCCCCTGCCAGCATACGATTGCGTCTGACCGTCTGTCGGCGCTGAACGCAAGATGGTAGTTTAGCCCGAGCCCTGCCGCCAGCGTTGCTTGCATCATTCCCACCATGCAAAGCACGCACAGCGCATGCCGGCTGCAATATCCCACGCGAAGGAGCCGAAGATGACCCCCTCTCTGGCGGCGAGCAAGAAAGGTCGCAACGCAGCCGGGGCCTCGCGACGCAATGTCCTGAAAGCAGGGGCCGCCCTGCTTGCGGGCGGGGCTGCGGCTAACGGGATGCCGGCAAGCGTACAGGCGCAGGATACAGGGGACCCCGAGCTTGCTCGATTGCAGCGAGGCCGCCGCATCCTCCTGCAAGGCGGCATCGTGCTCACACTCGACCGGCAGCTCGGCGACTTTGCGCAGGCTGACGTGCTGATCGAGAATGGCAGGATCCGGGAAGTGCGGCCAGGCGTCGCGGTGTCGGAGGACACAGCCGTGATCGATGCCGCAAACCGCATCCTCATTCCCGGCTTCATCGACACGCACAGTCACTCTTATCAGGGCATCCTGCGCAACATCCTGTGCAACGGCCAGGTCGATCCCGACTACAACCGTGACATCCTGGGCACGCTGACGCCGGCCTTTACCCCGGACGACGCCTATATCGGCATGCTGGCAACGGTGCTCGGCATGATCGAGGCGGGCACGACGGGCGTGGTCGACGTCTCGCAGGTCAATCACACACCCGAGCACAGCGATGCACTCGTTCGGGCGCTCGCGGAATCAGGGATACGAGCCGTGTTCGCCTACTCGCGTGGCCAGGGACCAGCCGCGCAATATCCGCAGGACCTTGCGCGCCTGCAGCACTCCTATTTCAGCTCGCGGGACCAGCTGCTCACGCTGGCGCTCGGCGGCGCCGCCGAGCGCAGCACGTTCGAGCTTGCGCGCACGGCGGGTGTCCCCATGGTCGTGCATCTGCGCAATGTGCTGCCGCAGCGCAACGACGGCGACAAACTCGCTGAGCTTGCGCGCGCCGGGCTCATGCGCGCCGGCGACGAATATATTCATTGTCTCGATCTGCCCGACGAGACCTGGCGCCTGATCAGGGACACCGGCGGCCGCGTCTCGCTGTCGCCACCCATCGAGATGAGCATGGGACATGGAAAGCCGGCGATCCAGCAGGCGCTCGACCACGGCTTGCGTCCGAGCCTGAGCAGCGACCACGCCGTGACCATCACGTCGGAATTCTTCACGCTGATGCGGTCGACGTTCATTGCGCAGCGCTATTTCGTCCTGCAGCGCGGGCGCGAAGGCGGGCAAAACCTGCCCGCGCTGCTCAAGAGCCGCGACGTGCTCGAATTCGCCACCATGGAAGGCGCGCGCTGCGCCAATCTTGACGACAAGGTCGGCACGCTTGCGCCGGACAAGGAGGCCGACATTGTCATGCTGCGGGCCGATCGCCTCGACGTGTGGCCGATCAACAATGTTCCGGGCCTGGTGGCAAACTTGATGGGCACGGGCCATGTGGACACCGTGTTCATCGCCGGAAAGGTCCGAAAATGGCGCGGCCGGCTGGTCAACGTGGATGAAGCCCGCATCCGCCGTCAGATGCAGCAATCGCGCGACGCCGTGGTGCGGCGCTCGAACTTCAAGCTGGACCTATTCGGCTGAGGCTCCCTGCTCGGCAATTGCCTTCACAAGAGCCGCCGCCTGTGGCGGCAGCGAAAGTTTGCGCGCGTGCGCATGCCCGAGCGGCGACATCTTGCTCCAGGTCTTGGCGAGAATGCCGCTGAGCTTCTCCCCGCTGGTCCTGCCAATGAAATCGGCGAGATAGTGCTCGAGAAACACGACGCAGACGACGTCCTCGAGGAGCTGCGCGTCCGCGTCCGATTTCAGGCGCTCCTTGCGGATAAGCGAGCCGACGCGGGCGATGTCGGCCTCCTCGTATCCGGCCCTAGCCATGATGTCGCCCACGCGCCGGGCATGAAACTCCTTGAGCTGCTTCCGCCAGCCCAGATAGCCGACACGGCCCTCAGGGTAGCTCCTGCGCGGGGAGGTCCAACGCTCGATATGCTGGCCGCGCGCGGCAATGCGCAGGAGCTCGGAGGCAGCGGGCGCCATGCGGGCGAGCGTGGCGCTCATGCGGCGGCCATAAACCAGCTCGGCCGCCTCGGGGCGGCCGTCGATCTCGATGCGATTGGGATCGCGCGCATTGGCGGCATCGATCTCGGCGATCACAGCGGCAAATCGTTGCGCCCTGGCGGTCATTGACGATCTCGTTGCGCGGCCCTGCGCTCATCACGATTGTGCTGCCGAGACGCGCTGCAGTATGACTCGGCTCCTGCCGTTGTCATGCGCGGTGACGAAGGCCTGCTTTTGCTTCCTGACGAATGCCTCATACGCTCGTTCGGTAGTCTCTGGTCTACATGCAGACAGTAAGCGGCTAGAACCTATCGTCGTTGACGGTGAGCATCGCCCTGCACCCTGGAGCGCTTCCGATTGTAACCTGAGAGGTTACGGGGTACAATCCGGCGTGATCATCAGCTTCCGCCATAAAGGTCTAAGGCTTCTGTACGAAAAAGGAGATCGCCGGCGGATCCCGTCGGAGCACGCCGGCAAGGTCGAACGCATTATGGCCCGCCTCGATGAGGCAAGAACGCCGGGAGACATGAACCTTCCAGGCTTCCGGCTGCATCCATTAAGGGGCGACCTTCTGGGTTATTGGTCGATCAGCATTTCGGGTAACTGGCGTATCATATTTCGTTTCGACAATGCCAATGTCTGTGATGTCGATCTGGTCGACTATCATTAGGAGATCGTAACATGCCGATGAAGAACCCGCCGCATCCGGGCCTCTCCGTGCGGCACGACTGTCTGGAGCCGCTCGGACTTAGCGTAACGGAAGCGGCCAGAAAGCTCGGGGTGAGCCGGAAGCAGCTTTCGGACGTAATCAACGGTCATTCGGGAATTTCGCCCGAAATGGCAATCCGCCTCGACAAGGCTTTCGGCGGGGGGGCCGATACATGGTTTCGCCTTCAGGCCGCATACGATCTCGCGCAAGCCATGAAGAAGGCGAAGGCAATCAAGGTGGAGCGCATCAGGCGCGCCGCGTGAATCAGCGCGCAGAGCGCCTCGCGCGGCATGGTCTCGGCATCGGGATCGAGCAGGAAAAGCCCGCATCCGATCTTGACGCCCGCGTGCCCATGGCCGGCTCACTATAGCGCGTCGTTAAGGAAACGAACGACCTTCGGCCCGGCGAAGCCGCCGAAGCTGGTCTCGTCGACCGGATCGGTGACAAAGAAATGCCCCGCGCCCGGGATCACCACGGTGCGGACGAAGAACCCGGCCTGTTTGAGCGCGTTGAGAAACGCCGTGGACTGCGTCGCTGCATCGACGATGTCGTCGTGATCGCCGTGGATGAGCAGAAAGCGCGTCGCGTTCCTGTCCACCGTCGCATAGCTGATCGGCGAAGCCTCGAAAAAGATTCTGCGGTTCGTGTGCGGCGCCGCGCCAAGAAATTTTTCCGAGATGTTGTCACGCGGACGCGTGAAGAGGTCGTGCTCCCACTGCGCCAGCATGTCGTAGACGCCGTAGAAGCCGACCACCACCTTGACCTTTGCGGGTACCGACGCATTCGGATCGGAACGGTATTCGCTGGAGAACGCAGGATCTTCGCCGGCGAGCGCAACCAGCGATGAAAGATGAGCGCCGGCGCTGTCGCCGACCATCCCGATGCGCTCGGGGTCGATGCCGAGGTCGCGCGCATTGGCGCGTACGTATTGAACCGCCGCCTTGGCGTCGTAGATGGCGCCCGGATATGTTTTCACACCGGGCTTCATCAGCCGGTATTCAATGGCAAACACGGCGTAGCCGTTCCTGGCAAGATAGGGACCCCAGTTCGAATAGAATTTGCGGTTGCCGACCTGCCATCCACCGCCGTGCACTGCAACCAGCACCGGTGCCTTGTCGAGGCCCTTGGGCGCGTAGAAATCCCCCAGCAGCTTCACACCATCGTGCTCGGCAAAGACAATGTCGTTGCGCGTCATCACCTCGTAGTCGGCCCTCGCCATCGCAGTCGCCATCAGCACCCATGCCGCCAGCGCGGCGGCGCAAAGAGACGTATTCATGGCACGCTCCCTACAACAAACCTGTGTTTCGCTCGATTTCCCCTGGTGAATTTGCTGGGCGGTCTGCCCTCCCCGCATGCCATTCAGCTTGCCGCGACAGCGGCCGGCATGGCGTCCCCGGAGATCAGCGTATCGGGGTAGAGCTCCTTGAGGCGCGGATACACCTCGCGGGCAAACATGCGGATCCCGTGCACGGTGTCGTCGTGGTCGAGAAATCCGGCCTGGCCCATGATCAGCAGATGACCGTAGCCCCCGACATGATCCCAGTGCTTGCGCAATTGCTGAAGCACCTGGTCGGGGGTGCCCGCGAACATGGTCCCGGCCTCGATTGCACCCTCGACCGTGCCTTGCTTCGTGCCATGGGCGCTGACCACGTTGTGAGCGCCGCGGGCGAGCGCGACGTTCATGGCGACCGGCACGTAGCCGGGCGGATTGGCGAAGTGCGGCGGCACCTTGTTGGCGGTGATGTACCACAGGAGCTTCTCCGCGCCAGCGCGCGCGCGGGCCTCGTTCTCGCCGACATAGACCAGCGCCGCATAGGCGAGACGGTCGATGGGCACATCGCGGCCGCGGCCTGCCTCGCGCCAGCCGCGGCGGTAGCCTTCATAGATGCGCCGCGTGAGATCGAACCCGGTGAGGAAGGTCGCCTGGATATAACCATGCGCGCCGACCCGGGCCGCGCCGCCGGTGCTGGTGGTGCTGACCCAGATGGGCGGATGCGGCTGTTGCATCGGGCGCGGCCAGATATTGATGGCGCGGTGATGAAAGAAACGGCCCTCGTGGCTGAACGGCCCGTCGTGATGGGTCCAGCATTTGACGATGAGGTCGAGCGCTTCCCAATGGCGCTCGTTCATGCGTACGGGGTTGCTGTTGGCGGGCAGCACCTCGTAAGGCACGCCGCGCACGAAGCCCGCCTCAAGCCGCCCGTGCGAGAGCACGTCGACCATCGCCATCTCCTCGGCGACGCGCACCGGCTGGCGGCGATTGGCGATGGGATTGCCGAGGATGAGAAGCCGCGCCTTGCTGGAGAGTCGCGCCAGTGCCGCCAGCATGAGCGGCGCCGCCGGATCGACGCAGGTGGCGGTCTGATGATGCTCGTTGAGCATGATCTCGACGCCCTCGTCCTCGGCGATCAGCCATTCGTCGATGAACCGGTCATAGAGCGCAGCGCCCTTGATCGGGTCGTACACCCGATTGGGCAACGACACGCGTATGGACGGATAGGTTTCAGCGGGCGGCAGGTAGGGATAGGCGTTTTCGCTGAAATGCCAGGCTCTCATGTCAGCCTCCCAGGAACTCGAGCGCCGCAGAGGCAAAGGCCGCGGGCTGCTCCAGATGCGGCGCGTGGCCGGCGGCCGGGATGGTCAGCACCCTCGCGTCGGGCAACAGACGCGCATAAGCACTCAGGTAATCCGCGGAGACGAGGCCGTCGCTCTCGCCGCGGATGAACAGTGCCGGCATGGCGACCCGATGCAGACGGTGCTTGAGCTTGGGATTGTGCATCCAGGGCTCCCAGACCAACAGCGCCAGCGTCTCGCGGGCACGAAACGTCATGGCGAGCTGCTCTTCGGACATCTTGGCGGGATCGGGCGACATCTTTTCGGGGTCGTGAAAGATCAATTTCTGAACCTCGCTCTGCGGCATGGCGAAAATATCGGGGATGTCGAGCTTGTCAGCAGGCCCAACCTTGATCCCGACCGGGCCGACCATGACCAGCCGGCGAATGCGGTCCGGCACCTTGGTCGCCATTTCGGCAGCGATCCAGCCGCCAATCGAGCAGCCGACCAGGTCGATGGGCGGATCCGCGAGCTTCTCCAGCAACTCGAGATAGAGGTGCGCAATGTCGTCGATGCTGTCGAGCCAGTCCGGCAGGCTCGAGCTCCCGAACCCGGGATGCGACGGGACGATCAGGCGGCGATCCCTGGATAGCAGGGGAACGAAGGGCTGCTCCGGCGCAAACCCGCTGCCGCCGTGCAGGAAGAGGAGCGGCCGGCCGCGGCCGGCCTCGAACAGATCGATCTCGACGCCGGCTAATCTCAATTTTGTGCCCTGCACGCAGGTCCTCCTTACACACTGAGGTAGGTGCGCAGCACCACATCATCGCGTTCCAGCTCCGCCGAGGAGCCGGAAAAGCGAATCTCGCCCTTGCTCATGACATGGTGGCGATCGCCAAGAGCGAGCGCGGTGGGCAGGTTCTGCTCGACGAGGAGAATAGCCAGTCCCTCCTGCTTCAGCCGCGCCAGCACGCTCACGATCTCGCGAACGATCATGGGCGCCAGCCCCTCCGATAGCTCGTCGAGAAGAAGCAGAATCGGATTGAGCATCAATGCGCGGGCGATCGACAGCATCTGCTGCTCGCCGCCGGACAGCTGGAAACCGAGGTTGCGCTCGCGGGCGTGCAGCTGCGGGAACAGCTCGAAAATCCTCGGCAGAGTCCAGTAACCGCTGCCGCGCGTGCGCGCGAACGTGGTGAGGTTCTCGCGCACGGTCAGGCTTGGGAAGATGCCGCGCTCCTGCGGCACGAAGCCGAAGCCGAGGCGTGCGATCCGGTGCGGAGGCTCCCGCGCGATGTCGCAACCGTTATAGCGGATGCGGCCGGGCCGGGGATGCAGGTAGCCCATGATGGTGAGCATTGTCGTTGTTTTGCCGGCGCCATTGCGCCCCAGCAGGCAGATCACCTCGCCTTGCCGTACCGCAAGCGACACCTTGTGCAGGATATGGCTGTCGCCGTAATACGCGTTGACATCCTCCAGCTCCAGCATCAGTGGGCCACTCCGAGATAGACCTCGCGCACGCGCTCATTGGCGCGGATGTCCATGGGGGTGCCGCTCGCCAGCATCCTGCCGTAGTAGAGCACGGTGATGCGGTCGGCGACGGAGAACACAACCTGCATGTCATGCTCGATCATCAGGATGGACAGCGTGCGGGGCAGCGCGCCGATGAGCTCGATCATCCGCGCGGTCTCGGCCGGAGACATGCCCGAGGTCGGCTCATCGAGCAGCAGCAGCTCAGGGTCGCCCGCCAGCGCGATGCCGATTTCAAGCTGCCGTTGCTCGCCATAGGACAGCCTGCCGGCCATCCGCGTGGCGTCTTTTCCGAGGTGCACCTGCGCCAGCAGCTCGTGCGCCCGCTCGCGCAGCCGCTCATTGCGGCCTACCGGCGTGAAGAAGCCGAGCGGGTTGCCAAGGCGCACCTCGAGCGCAAGCCGCAGGTTCTCGATCACGCTGAGGTTCTGGAATACGTTGTTGCGCTGAAAGGTTCGCGCTACTCCCATGCGGCTGATGCGACTGGGCGGGGAGCCGGTGATGTCCTGATCCTTGACCAGGATACGGCCGGAGCCGGGCCGCAGCTGGCCGCCGATCTGGTTGATGAGGCTGGTCTTGCCCGCCCCATTTGGGCCGATGATGACGTGCCGCTCGCCTTGGGCCAGGACGAGATTGAAATCGTCCGTCACCACAAGACTGCCAAACGACTTCTGCAGGTGCTCGATGCGAAGCGCGTTCATGTCGGCGCCCCGGCCCATCGCCGCCTCTGCAGGAAGCCCAAGAGCCCACCAGGGAAGAACATCACGCAACAGATGAAGGTCGTGCCGATGATGGCGAGCCAGTGCTCGCTGTAGGAGCTCACGACGTTCTTCATCAGCAGGAACACGGCGGCGCCAAGAGCCGGTCCGATCAGGGTGCCGGCACCGCCCAGCATGGTCATGATCAGGATATCGCCCGACGCCGTCCAGTACAGCGCGTCCGAGGAGATGAACCCGTTGAAGATGGCATAAAGCCCGCCGGCGAGCCCGGCGATGGCTCCGGCGATGGTGAAGGAGAGGAGCTTGTAGATGCGGGTGGGATAGCCGATGGCCTGCATGCGCGTCTCGTTCTCGCGTACGCCGATGAAAGCGTGGCCAAGAGGCGCATTGAGAAGCCGCCGCAAGCCCCAGTAGACGAGCACGAAGAACGCGAGCGCCATCATGTACATTGCGAGTGAGCTCGACAGATCGAAGCCGAGGAAGCTCGGCCGCTCGGCGATCGCCAGCCCATCCGATCCTCCGGTCACGTCGCGCCATTTCAGCGCCACCGAGAATACAAGCTGGGAGAAGGCAAGCGTAAGCATCAGAAACGGGATCCCCCCGGTGCGGACGCAGAAGAAACCGATCAGGGCCGCACCGGCACCCGCAAGCGCGACCCCGGCGAGCAGGCCCAACCAGGCGTTGAGACCGAGCTGAACGCCAAGCACGGCGACCGCATAGGCGCCGAGACCGAAAAAAGCGGCATGACCGAGCGACATGAGGCCGGTGAAGCCAAGCAGGAGATCAAGGCTCATGGCCAGAATGGCGAAAATGAAAATCTCGGACACGAGCGCGCGCGAATAGTCGGAAAGCACAAGCGGCAGCAAAAGCAGAACGACGAGCGCGGTCAGCGCCGCGGCGCGCGTGCGGACCGTGGCCGGCATGCTGGTCGCGGTTGTGGCCGGCGCAATCGCAACGTCGGAATATTTGATGCCAAACAGGCCCTGCGGCCGGAGCAGCAGCACGACCAGCATCGCCAGATAGATCAGAAACAGTGCGATGCTCTGGAAATAGGCCTTGCCGAAGGTATCGACGATGCCGATCAGGAGGCTGCCGGCGAAAGCGCCGCGCAGGCTGCCCATGCCGCCGATGACGATGACGATGAAGGCCGGGATCAGGATCTCGGTATCCATGCCAGGGTAGAGGCCGAGCACGGGGCCGGCAGCGATGCCGCCGAGCGCCGCAAGAGCGACGCCGAACCCGAAAATCCCGGTAAACAGGGCGGGAATGTTGGCGCCCAGGCCGGCCGCCATGGCCGCATTGTCGACCCCGGCGCGCACCATGGCGCCGATGCGGCTGCGCTCAAGCACGAGCCACAGCACGAGCGCGATGGCAAAGCCGAAGCCGATCAGGAACAGACGGTAGGCGGAGAATACCCCAAGCCCGATCTGCACGGTGCCTTGCAGGGCTTCCGGTGCCGGCAGACGCAGCACCACCCGGCCCCAGAGCGTCTGCACCAGATCGAGGAACACGAAAGTGAAGCCGAAGGTGAGCAGTACCTGGTCCATGTGCCCGCGGCGATAGAGAGGGCGGAGAAAGAGAAGTTCCATGGCGACGCCAAGCAACATGATGGGCCATGGCGCAAGCAGCATCGCCAGCCAGAAACTGCCGGTCCAGTTGGCAATCGACAGCCCGACGAACGCGCCCAGCATGAAGAAGGAGCCATGCGCGAGGCTGACCACGTTCATCAGCCCAAAGATGAGCGAGAGACCTGCCGCCATCAGGAACAGGAGGACGCCGTAGACCAGCCCATTGAGGACCTGGGCAACCAGCAGTTCCATACGGACGCTCTGGAGGGGTCAGTAGATCTTCTTGCCGGGGTCAGCCACACCCTTGGCGGTGGAGAGAATCCTGGTCGTGATCTTGTCGCCGCTTTCGATGACCTCGCAGATATAGATATCCTGGATGGGATTATGCGTGGCCGGATCCATGCGGAACGGGCCGCGCGGCGCATTGAAACTGACTTTCGCCATGGCCTCGGCCAGCTTGTCCTTGTTGGAGGCGTCACCGTCGATCTCGCGCAGTGCCTCGCTGAGCGCGCGCGCCGCGACATAGCCATAGTCCGCGAACAGGTCCGGCGACGCGTGGTATCTGGCGCGGTAATCAGCCGCGAACTTCCTGCTTTCCGGGTTGTCCACGGTGTCGACGTAGGTCAGCGCCGAGATGACGCCAAGGGCGGCTTTGCCCAGCGCGCTGATGGTCTGCGAGTCGATGATGGTAAAGCCGGTCAGCGGCATCTTTTCCTTCAGCCCGAACTCGGAATATTGCTGGATGAAGCGCACCGCGTCCGCGCCGGGCATGAAATCGTAGGTGACCGGCGGGTTGATCGATTTGATATCGGTGAGATACGCGCTGAAATCCTGGGTGCCGAGCGGTGGCCAGATCTCCTTGATCACCTTGCCGCCGCGCTTGATATAGGGGCCCTTGAACTGGGCGATGACGTCGCGGCCCCCGGCGTAATCGGATGACGTGGTGACGATCTCCTTGCCAAGATGGTCGTAGATGTAGTCCGCCATCGGGGTTGAGAGCTGGTAGGTCGAGATCGAGGTGCGGAACAGATAGGGATAGCGGTCCCAGGTGATCGCGTCGGTGCCGGCTCCCGAGACGATGTAGAAGGCCTTCTGCTGCTTCATGTAGTTGAGCAGCGCGAGCGCCACGTTGCTCGCCTGGACCCCTATGATGAGGTCGACCTTGTCGCTTTCAATGAGCTTCTTCGCCTTCTGCAGGCCAATCTGCGGATTGAACTGATCGTCCTCCTTGATGATCTCCAGCTTCCGCCCGGCAATGCTCCAGCCGATGCTGTCGAAATAGAGCTGCATGGCGTTGTAGCTGGCGGCAGCCGCATAGGCGATGCCGCCGGTAAAGGAGTTGATATGGCCAAGGCGGATCGGGGCTCGCGTCTGGGCGAGAACGGCCGGGGCCGGTGCGCCCGCAGCGAGCGCGGCGCCGGCACCGCGCTGCAGGAATGTCCGGCGCGACACGCGAGGAGCAAGCGGGCCTGATTTTTTCATGCGGCCTCCCTGGGCTGCCAGATAGCTGCGATGACACTGCCGGCGCCCATCCTCATACTATAGCGGCTCCCGGTCGAATTGAACCAACCCTCCCCGTCATGCCCCGCGTAAGCGGGGCACCAGTAATCGATAACTGCGCGGTGGAGTCTCGGGCCTCACGACTCGTGCTTGAACCGCACGCATGTCGGTTACTGGGTCGCCCGCTTACGAGGGCGATGACGCGATTAGTTTGGATCGCGACAGAGCTTCGTAGGGCGGATTAGCGCAGCGTAATCCGCCATTCCGCCGTTTGACGTGGCGGACGAGTTGGAGAGCGGGTCTGCGGCGGATTACCGCGCGCAATCGCACGCCTAATCCGCCCTACCACTTCACTGCAGAGCGCGGCAATGACGACCGATTCAAAATGATCGGTAGGCGCTATAGTCTCCGTGTGTGATTGAAGAGCTGCCCGGCGGCGCAATCGCCTCCGGCCTGGATGGTGCCCGCAATGAGCCTGGAGTTCGGCGTCTTCGACCACCTCGACCGCAATGACCTGCCGCTCTCCGAATACTACGAGCAGCGGTTGCAGGTGATCGAGGCTTTCGATCGGCTCGGCTTCTACGCGTATCACGTGGCCGAGCATCATTTCACGCCGCTCGGGATGGCGCCCTCCCCCAGTGTATTTCTTTCCGCCATCGCGCAACGCACGAGCCGGCTGCGCATGGGCACCTTCGTCTATGCGTTGCCGGCGCACCATCCACTGAGGGTGCTCGAGGAGATCTGCATGCTCGATCACATGAGCGGCGGCCGCCTGGAGATCGGTTTCGGCCGCGGCTCCGTGCCTTACGAGATTTCCTTCTACGGACAGAATGCCGAGGAGCGGCAGCAGATCTATGCCGAACGCCTCGAGTTGATCCTGAAGGCGTTCACTGCGCGCCGGCTGACCTGGAAGGGGCGCTACGACCAGTTTGCGGACGTTCCCATGGAGCTTGCGCCGCTTCAGAAGCCGCACCCGCCGCTGTGGTACGGCGCGCATTCGCCCGAAAGCGCCGAACGCGCAGCCCGGGCGGGCCTGCACATCGTGACCAACGACATGCCCGGCAAGACGCGGGCCATCACGGATCGCTATCGCGAGATCTGGAGCGCAACGCGGCGCACTGCACCGTTGCCCAAAATGGGCATGGTGCGCTTCATCATGGTTGCAGATACCGATCAACATGCGATGACCATCGCGCGCCGCGCGTATCTGCGCTGGCGCTCGAGCTTCAGCTATCTGTTCGAGATGCACGGGACATTGCCGGAGTCACCGCTGCGCGCCGAGAGCTTCGACGCGCTCATTGCGCAGGGGCAGGCCATCGCGGGCTCCCCCGACACGGTGCGCGCATTCCTCGCTGCACAGATCAGGGAATGCGGATGTAACTACGTTGTGGGACAGTTTTGCTTCGGCGACCTGCAGCTCGAGGAGATGCTCCGTTCGGTGGAGCTGTTCGCAGGCAAGGTGATGCGCATGCTTCGAGGCGAGCTTTCGCTGTAGATCAAAACAGCCGTGCAGAAGCTCGGCGCGCTCCTTCGCGGAGGCTCTGGAGCTTGGCCCACACTACATCCGGCGCGACCCGGCCCCATCCGGCCGAGGTATCGAAACCGCAATCCGTCGCGGCCAGCACGCTCGAGGGTTGCCCGGTCGCCGCCGCCACCCGTTCGATGCGGTCGGACACCACCTCGGGATGCTCCACGATATTCGTCAGCGGGTCGATCACCCCGGCCACCAGGATCTGATCGGGCTTCAGCGGAAATCTTTCGAAACATCGATATTCATGGGCGTGGCGCGGACCGGCGAAGGGCAGATACAAGGCCCCGACATTCGCGCGCTGCAGCACGGGCAGGATGTCCTCGAGCGGCACGTCGCTGTCGTGCGGCGACTCCGAGTTTCCCCAGCAGACGTGCAGGCGAACCCGGTCCGGCGCGATATTGCTCACGGCAGCGTTGATGACAGCGACAACAT
>Ga0306921_10005147_pt1 | contig 13533 bp, 10 predicted proteins | sample sta12Cox44000080_FD_203760 | JGI IMG/M metagenome (GOLD analysis project Ga0306921, IMG submission 203760) | Lab enrichment of tropical soil microbial communities from Luquillo Experimental Forest, Puerto Rico - statoxic.12C.oxic.44.000.080 (v2)... | ecosystem: Environmental > Terrestrial >... | reverse complement strand
GCTCGACCGGAATGTCTTGATAAGTAATCGTGCGGCCGAGCGCCTTCGAATACTCCTGTGCGTAGAAATCCATGTTTTCCGACTGCGGACCAGTCAGGTGATAGATCTTGCCGATGTGCGGCTGCGGATTCGCGAGCAGCGCGGCGATCACGCAGGCGACGTCTTCCACCGCGACCGGAGAAGTCTTGCCCTCGCCGAACGGCAGTCGGATCTGATTTGTTTCCCTGACCGACTCCGGAGTAAGAATCAGGAAGAAGCCTTCGAGCAACACTGTCGGCCGCACGTGCACGACGGGCAGACGCGACCAGTTCAGCGCTTGCTCGGAGAGCCATTGCAGCTTGTGCTGCGGGCTTGGCGTGGTTTCGGTAATGCTCATCTGTGCGACCGTCATCTGCGACATATTGATAAAAGCCTTTATGCCGTGGTGCTTCGCCACCGCTGCCGTGTTGACGGTCGCGGCCAAATAGTCACCCGAAACCGACATCCCGAAGTACATCGTGTCGCAGCCGTCTATCACCCGATGCATCGAATCGAGGTCGAGCACATTTCCGACCACAACCTCTGCACCCATGTCGCGCAACGCCTGCGCGCGCTCGTCCTCATTTCGCACCATGGCACGCACTGCTTTGCCTTGCTGCAACAGCAGTTCGGTGACGGCACGCCCTATCCCGCCGACGCGGCCCGCGGCACCGGTAACCAGTATGAGGTTTGCCATTGCTTTGCCCTTTCTAACGCTGGCAGTCCGATAAAGGACCTCGCAACGCAATCGCTAATTCTATGCTGAGCCTTAGTCTTAATTGGCGTTAACAGGCGATTACGCTCAAAACCCGGCAAGAGTTTGTCTGACGACAGTGTCCCATCCGGCAGCATGGTGTACAAGGTCGAGTGCGCCGCGGCTTTGGCAGGAGCCCCTTGCGTTGCGCGCACCGAAAGAGTGATCTGTGCCAGGCGCAAGCCCGAGGAGGGCGGACTCCCCTGCTTACCTTGGAGGACCTGACACAAATAGTACGGAATGGGTGCGCACCTTCCCCGGGGTTGACCATCCCGCACTTCGACCACTCTGCTGTATGCTCGTTTTTCGATCAATGCGCCGGAGGTGAACTTTTGGTGAACTAAATCTCACCGCCGAAGTGAATGCGATCGACAAGAAATAATCCGACTTGCCCGGTCGGTCCGCAGACCGGAAAGATTCCGTATAGTACCTAGATGGAAGGGTGCCGAACATGAATACTGAATGCAATCGCATCGCCCACCAGTTGGCTTCGACGATCAATGGAGATGCGTGGTATGGAGATTCGCTTCAAAAAATGCTTAATGACGTGACCGCAAAACAGGCGCAGGCCCGTGCCATTCCGAGTGCTCATTCGATTTGGGAATTGCTTTGCCACGTAGATGCGTGGGTCAATTTCACTCTCGGCGCAGTCCAGGGAGTTCCTATTCCTGCTTGGCCGGGCATGCCGGTCGAACTGGATTGGCCTGCAGTAACTGACACCAGCGAGCGTGCTTGGAAACACGCGGTAGACTCGTTTTTCTCGAATCATTTGAGATTGGTTGCAACGATCAGAACCTTCACCGACGAGCGGCTGGATGCCACCGTTCCTGGCAGGACCTACAATTTCTACCGCCTCTTCCTGGGTGCAACGCAACATGCCATCTATCACGCGGGCCAGATTGCATTGCTGAAGAAGATATCACCGAATGATTGAGACACGATAAAGCACGAAGGTAAGCTGGGCGTGCTCGAACCTGCCTGAAGCCAGAAACATTCATTAGATGGTGTTGCATCGACCTGTCGAATCCACTCCGGAAATCGGAAACTTGGCTTGCGCGTCGGAACTTTGCAATGGCCGTATGCTTATGAATATGAGGGATACCACGTTGCGGGGAACTCGCTACTCGATTGAATGATCGGTCTTCATTGACTTGCCTTCCGCGCGCAAACTAAGATGGCCGCCATTCTGTGTCTTCGAAGATAAAGGTCACTTCAGGCAGTGTGGGCAAGCAAGACTGGGGGGTGCAGGCTGGAAGTCGCGGCCGATGCTGTGGTTCGCAGTTACACTGAAAACTCACGAAACGGGAACAACGAGCACATGATGATCGCACTGCGCTTTACCGTAGTTCTTTTGATCACTGCTTTCCTTAGGCTTTCTTCAGCCACCGCAGAAGACAAACCCATCGCCATCGTTCATGCCCGCTTGATTGATGGCCTCGGCGGAACTCCGCTGGAAGATGCTACCGTTGTCATTCGCGGCAAAACCATCGAGTATGCTGGACCTGGTAATGGCACGACCGTTCCGGACGATGCGCAAATCATCGACACATCCGGAAAGACAGTAATGCCGGGCCTGGCGGACATGCATGTGCACCTGCAAGGTGCATGGGACGGCATTTCTGTAGACCTGCTGGGCTATCAGCGCTATTTGAATGCCATGCTGTACGCCGGTGTCACTACATTGATGGATACGGGCAATTACCAGCCCTGGATTCTGCAGTTGCGGCAGGAGCAAGCTGCAGGACGGCTTCAAGCGCCCCGTATTTATTGCGTCGGCGCGATGATCGATTCCACGGACCCGGCGTGGCCGGACTTGGCGTACGCATTGACCAGCCGTTACCAGATTCCCGAACTCGTGCGGCGCGACAAGGCCGCAAACGTCGACATGATCAAGGGCTATTCGAATCTCTCCGAGCACATGCTGCATTGGCTTTCCGAGGAGGCAGGAAAACAGGGAATTCGCGTGGTCATCGATCAGTGGGAACGCAACGGATCGCCGGACTTGGTGGCTACCGGAATTTCCGGGTTCGCCCATCTCCCGACCCGAAAAATGTCTGACGCTGACATTCAATTCGCCAAGGAACACAAGATTTTCTTCATTACTACGCTGGTGGTCACGGAATCGTTTGGGCGAACTCGCCTGAATGCTCTTAGTTTCTTAGCGGAAGCGTACATTGCGGATACCACTCCACCCTGGTTCTTAACGGAACTCACCGACTTCGCGAACAAACCGCAGACCGATGCCGAGAAGAAGGATACGCAACAAAGCTTATTGGAACATCAGGAAGCCATGCGCAACGTCAAGAAATTGCATGACGCGGAATTCTTGATTGCCACCGGTACCGATGCGCCCTATCCCGGTGTGTTCCAGGGCGAAGCTCTGCATCACGAATTGGAATTGCTTGTCGAGGCAGGATGGAAACCACTGGAAGCGATTCGTGCATCAACGTACGACGCCGCCAGGCTTATGAAAGCCGAGAACGAATGGGGCAGCGTGCAAGCCGGCCGGCGCGCCACGCTTTTGATCATCGCGGGGAATCCGTCCGAGCACATCAGCGACACACGAAAGATTGAGATCGTGATCCAGGACGGAAAAATTGTGAATCGCGCCGCGCTTAAATACGACGCGAAAAGGGATGCCGGATATCGCGCGCTTCCGGGGCTCTTTAATCCCTGATGATTCTGTGTGGTTACCGTATCGCAAAGGCTGGCCATGCTAGAAGGGGGTTGTTGTAGTGGAGCCGTTTCGGATTGAGGTTGCAGACGAGGTGCTTGACGAGCTGCGAGCGCGGTTGCGCCATACAAGATGGCCCGACCAGGTACCCGGCATAGGCTGGGGACAGGGCACTGAGTTGAATTGGTTGCAGCACCTCGTGTCCTACTGGGCCAATGAGTTCGACTGGCGTGTTTGGGAGCGCAAGCTCAATGCGCTCAATCAATTCATTTGGAACGGCATCCACTTCGTGCACCAGCGCGCCGCATCCGTCCTTGGTGTGCCACTCATCCTCACGCACGGCTGGCCCAGCAGTTTCCTCGACTACCTGGACATGCTGCCCATGCTTAAGGACTTCGACGTGGTCGTGCCCTCGCTGCCGGGGTATGGATTCTCGCCGCGTCCACGCGAGGTCGGCATCAACTACCGGTACGTCTCGGAGCGCTGGCACCGGCTGATGACCGAACTCGGGTATTCCCGCTATGGTGCGGGCGGAAATGACTTCGGTTCAGGGGTGTCGACGTTTCTTGCAGTGGACTATCCCGAGTCGGTAATGGGGATTTACCTCACCACACTGGAGTCGGATCTCACACCCAAGGTGGAAGACGCAAACCTCTCCGACATGGAGCGTTCATACCTCGCAGTCAGCCGGGGCTGGGACGTGACGGAGCGGGGCTACAGCGCGATCCAGTGCACCAAGCCACAGACCGTCGGTTATGGACTGAACGACTCCCCCGCGGGTCTGGCCGCATACGTGGGCGAAAAGTGGTACTCGTGGAGCGACGTCACCCCGCCCGACGACTTCCTCTGCGCTACGCTCACCCTGTACTGGGTCACGCAGACCATCACCTCGTCAATGCGCGATTATTGGGACAATCGATGGTACCCGGTCGACCCCATGTACGTCGGTACGCCCACGGCGTTCGGTGTCTTCGCGCACCAGACTGTTCCCGAGGGTGAGCCGCCGCGCTCGTATCTGGAGCGCGTTTACAACATCCAGCGCTGGACAGTCTTTCCTCGCGGCGGGCATTTCGCCCCAGTTGAGGAACCGGCGGCGATCGCAGGGGATTTGACTGCCTTCTTTCGTCACCTAAGCTCAGGTTGTTGAACCGTCGGATGGAGTTTCCAAGTCCGGAATCCTTGGTACCGTTACGAACTTCGGCGATTGATGTCATAACGAGGTCGGTCTCACGACGAGCCGGGTAGACTGTTTGGTGCTCAAGTAAAACCATCCGAAAAATGAGCGGGGCATCGACACTATGAAGCTCGTAAGCTCATGTATTGCATTTACTTAGGCGAGCACTTGTTTGTTCAGCACTTATCAACACGACAACGCTGAAGAACGTCCGCAATGAGGATGTGCTTGGCTGGAAGTGCTGCCGTAGGATTTCCCAGTCGACAAGGTTGAGGGCCGGGGGACGGCACACTAGATACTCCGGGGCGCGAAGAGCATCTAATGCTATGGCTCAGTGATATCCTGCACAAGGGATCAGCAGATGAATCATGAGACATTGTGGGTGTGCATCGCAGGGGGAATGATTCTGGGGCTTGCAATGGCCGGCCCGAGCCGTGCTCAGCAAACGAAACCTGCTGCGAGGGAAGCACAGCCGAGCAACACGAAAACGATGAAGGAATCGTTCGACACACTGGAAGTGGCGGTGTTTGAAACCGACAAAGAATCACAGTTTCCTGCCGAATACTTGGCGCCTCTACAGAAAGAAATCGTAAAGGAACTCGTAGACGCGAAGGTGTTTGCGAACGTAGTAATGGCAGGACCGGGATCGTCAACCGCAAACCCAAGGACGTTGCGATTGACCGGGTTAATTACGAATTACACGGCGGGAAGCCGAACGAAACGTTACTTGTCGTCTGGAACGGGCGGCGCCGCGGAAATTGATTCGAGCATTGCATTTGTGAGCGCAGCTGAAGGAAGAACACTGATGTCGCAGAACCTGCGGGCTCTGCTGACTGGAGGTGTGTTAGGGGGTAAGTCCGAAGACGCGCTGAAGGATTATGCTCGGCAAATAGTGAACAAGGTGAAGCTCATGCAGAACCTTCGGGTGCCGCTGGCGGGCTCCGCGAGTGATGCGGTAACCGCAACGACGGACCCGACGGCGATCTCGTCGGCACCAGTAACGGCAAGGGTGCCCGTTACAGACAAGGACTGGGCGGGCTCGCAGAAAAAGTTGAATGAACTTGCGGCGACCGGATACCGATTGACGGGGCTGACGATCACCGGAATGCATACGGCGGACGCGGCCCTGGTCAGGACTGACGCGACGGCGGCGCAGTTCCAATACTCGCTGCAGCACACTACGATCTCGACGAACCTTCAAAAGGACATGAACAAGCTTGCAGCGGAGGGTTTCCGGGTATCGCCAAATACACTCATCATCATGGGAAGCAACCCGGTGGTGATCATGGAGAAAGCGACGCCGGCGTTCAAGGGGCACTACCAATACATAGTGAAGGAATCGATGAAGGTTTCGAGTGGACAGAAGGACACGGAAAACGCCCAGAACCAAGGCTTCACGCTGGTCGGTGAATGTGATCGCCCTGCCAGCCATATCCTACTGTTTGAAAAGGTGACACCTGGTTCGTGAAAACTGGTGAGTTTCGTGAGTAATGATTTTTCAAAGTCTCAACGCGAAGTTCTTCCTTGCCACATTCTCTGCAATGTAACTCCCACGCACAGGGCTATGCCTGGCAGTTACCTGTCTCGCAAGAAGCAAGCTACCAGTTTTTCATGCTGAGCCCAGATAGAGCTTGCCAGTAATGTTCGTATCGGAACGAACGCTACGGTGAATGAATACGGGCAAGTTCTGCGGACAGGGAAGGCCATGAATCCATGAAGAACGGCATTTAAATGCACATCAATTAACAAGGGCGCAGTTGGTTGTGCTCCGGCGCGCGCGCGCGATACCATCATTCGTGCAAAAGAGACGGTAGTTGCGTATCGCCCTATGATGCAGCAGACCAAGAGGCAAAAGGCTGATGGAGTGCTGGGAGAAAGTGAAGTACGTTTCCGCCTTGTGGCTGACACTGCGCCAGTGATGATCTGGATGTCTGGCACTGACAGACTGTGCAGTTACTTCAATCGGCCTTGGTTGCAATTCACTGGTCGAGCGTTGCGGCAGGAGCTGGGAAATGGCTGGTCAGAAGGTGTCCATCCGAATGATTTGAATGCTTGTCTGGACACGTATACTCGCGCGTTTGACCGTCGCGAGGTTTTCGTAAGGGAATACCGGCTTCGGCGGCATGACGGCGGATATCGTTGGATTTTCGACCATGGCGTGCCGAGATTCAACGCGGATGGTTCCTTTGCAGGGTATATCGGCACAGCCGTTGACTTGACCGCACGCAAGTTGGCCGAAGAAAATCAAGAGCGATTTCGGAGTGTCTTCGAATATTCGGCTGTTGGAATGGCCCTGGTGAGTAACGACGGTCGTTGGATACAGGTGAATAGGGCTCTGTGTGAAATCCTTGGATACTCCGAGCGAGAACTTCTGGCTAGGGATTTCCAATCCTTGACTCACCCGGACGACTTTGAGGCTGACCTTTCTTATGCTCAGAAAGTGTTCACCGGCCAGATCCGCTTTTATCACATGGAGAAGCGATACATTCACAAGCAAGGGCACATTGTCTGGGTGACGCTGACCGCGTCGGCGGTCCCCGATGCTGTGGGCAGGGTAAGTTATGGCGTCGCCCAAGTCCAAGATATCACTGCGAGGAAGAACGTCGAGGCGGCTTTGCGGCGAGATCAGGAAGAACTGCAGAGTCTAGCTGGCAGGCTCATCATGTCGACCACAAGTTCATCGGTCTCGCGGCGCATTCGTTCCAACTCTCGAGCCGCCTCCGCGCTGCCTACTCGGCTCTGGCGCAGGATGTCCAAATCGACACAAAGCAGTGCAAGTCGATTTATCTCAACGTCGTGCAAATCGCGAGCAATGCGCTTACGCTCCTCCTCCTGTATCATGCGACGGCTATCACACAACGAACATCATCCCCAATGGGACCTCGGACTCCAGCATGGAGTTGCTAGCTTTTGCCAGGATTTTTCGAGGAAACATGGGATCGCCGCGAAACTAGTCCACGAAGGCGACCTAAAGCAGATTCCTGAAACCGTGTGTTTCACTCTGTATCGAGTGTTACAGGAAGCGATGAGCAACGTGGCCAAACACAGCGGAGCTGACCGGGTTACCGTCATGCTTGCTGTTCACGACCATCAAGCCCTGCTGCGCGTGACGGACGAAGGTCGTGGTTTTGAGATTGGAAGTGAGCGTGGCCTTGGATTGATCAGCATGCGGGAACGCCTGCGGCTGGTGGGAGGCACGATGAGAGTGAACTCCTCTCCCCTGCGGGGCACCGACGTCGAGGCCGTGGTTCCTATACCGATCTCTGGTGGGGCGGTATCTGCGTTCCCTTGAGTCGAACATTCTAGGTATAACGAAGACGGGCCGTAACAGATCGCATGAAACCTAAGCTGTTGATAGCTGAGAATCACCCCGCCATGCGTGTGAAGGTTGCTAGTCTGCTTCAGCGCGATTTTGACGTGATCGCAAGCGTCGCCGAGGGACTAGCCGCTGTCGAAGCGACATCCCAGTTCCTGCCGGATCTTGTCATTCTCGATGTGTCGATGCCCGTTCTGGATGGGCCAGATGTAGCACGGCGTCTCAAGGCTCAGGGGTGCGGTGCGAAAATAGTCTTCATCAGTGTGTCTAAGGATGTGAATCAAATTGCTGCGTGCCTAGCGGCAGGAGGCGACGCGTACGTAACGAAAATGCGGATGGGTAGGGACCTCATCCCAGCAATCACCGCGGTGCTTGCTGGAAGAGGATTTGTTTCTCCCGATGTATAGTATCTAAGAATTGTAGTGCGGGGAAAACTCCGTTGCGAAAGAAAGCAGTACACCTATTCTCATGAAAGGGACATCGTGCCCATTGAATACAGGATTGTGCACCAACGGCGGCTCGTCTTGGCCAAAGGACACGGCACCCTGACGGACCAGGGTATCTTCGGATACCAAAGGGATGTCTGGTCGCTCCCCGAGGTCGGAGGTTACGACGAGTTGGTGGACATGACCCAGGTCGAAGACATCGCCCTACCGTCAACCGAGCGGGTCCGAGCATTGGCAAGTCTCTCCGCCGACATGGACGCTCCTTCGAGGACGTCGAGGTTCGCCATCGTTGCGCCGAGCGAGTTTGCCTTCGGGCTGGGTCGTCTTTACGAAATACTCCGCACTCATGACGATCGGCGCACAAAGGTGGTCAGAGTTTTCCGGTCGCTCGATGAGGCCAAGGCGTTTCTCGACATCCGTGGCACGCTGCCGTAGAGCCCATTTCCTTTCAGTCCGTTTTAAGGTTGTTGGCGCCGATCTGCGTGATTCCCGGAGAGGCCTAGGGATGCGGAGTGGACGACAAGACTTATTCAAGAGGTCGTTGTTGTTCAGCAAATCGTTGCGTCGGCATCACAAGGATTTCTTTCCACTAGACGACCACTAGACGTAAGCACTTCGGTTTTGGATGGCAGGCTGGTTCGTCTGCCCGCGAGATGCTCGCACGAAAATTGAACCGTGCCGTGTCTGGGTTTCAAGAAGAAGAGTTCTCAGAACTATTGCTCTTGAGTTGCAGGGGGACATCGCGATTTGCAAGGCCGTCCCACAACTCTTGGGTGGATTTCAATTGGCGGCGGGGCTAGGGGCGGCGGAAAAAGCGGGCCTCGAGGAGGGCGCCGGCGTCGTGCGGGCCCACCGACTGGACGGGATCGGCGGCGGAGAAAGAGTAGCCGCGGCCGGTGACGGGCCCGCGCTTTCAATCGCGCCCGGGCCCAGCGGGCTGGCAGTGGCCTTGAACGGGCGGCGAAGCAGAGCAGGCTGGCGTGGATGGCACGAAATGCTATGAGTTGAGGATCCGCATGAGGCGCAACTTGACTGTTCCCGCTTTGCTTCACTTGCTCTCGATTGTCGCGCTTCTTCAGCGAGGCGGGATCGGTGCGCAAAGCGTGTCGAATGCGGTTGCTGCAGACGACGCGGAAAAAAAGATTACTGCGGTCCTGGAGAAGATGGCCCGGGAGCATCAGACCTATCTGAGCGTTCCGGTGCAAGACGGGAAGGCGCTGCGGTTGCTCACGGAGTCGGCGGCCGCGAAGAACGTGGTGGAGATCGGAACGTCCACGGGATATTCGGGATTTTGTTGTGCCTGGCGCTGCGGAAGACGAATGGGCACCTCACCACGTTCGAGATTGATCATGAAAGGGCGGCGGCAGCGCGGGAACATCTTCGGGAGGCTGGCGTGGAGGGCATGGTCACGATCGTCGAAGGAGATGCGCATGAGCAAGTCTCGAAGCTCAAGGGCCCGATCGATGTTGCGTTCATTGATGCGGATAAGGGCGGATATTCAGATTACTTAAAGAAGCTGTTGCCGCTGGTACGGCAGGGCGGTTTGATCCTTGCGCACAATGTGGAAATGGTTCCGGAATACATGCGGGAGGTGACGAGCAGGCCGGATCTGGAAACAATCATGTATATGGAAGGTGGCGGACTAGCGGTAACGCTGAAGAAGAGGTGAAGTCATCAGCCGATGAACGTTTCGCCGGGACACTCGTTCGACGGCCAAAGCGAGGATCACGTGCTTTCCAAAAACGGAGTAAGTCCGCTCTGCTCTCTCCATTGCTCAAATCACACACCTCGCGTTATCCTCAGCCGCTTAACGGGGGTTTTATGCTTCGTTCATCGCTTCGAGCTTTTGGCGCGTACGTGATCTTTTTGTGGGTTCCACTCTTCGCGCTGGCCCAGCGTCAATCTTTCTCTGTCGGTACCGCCTCTGCCGCTGTCGGTGAAAAATCCATGGGCTATCTCGAAGTCCCCGCTGGCGTGGATGCCGCTACCGATATCCCCGTCATCGTCATCAACGGCGCGAAGCCCGGTCCAGTCCTCGCTCTCATCTCCGGCGCCCACGGTACGGAATATGCATCCATTATCGCGGTCGAAAGGCTCATCACTCTACTCGATCCTGCTCAAATCTCCGGCAGGGTCATCCTCCTACCGCTCGTGAACATTCAGTCCTTCGAACAAAAAGTGCCTCACGTTAATCCCGTCGACAACAAGAGCATGAACCGCTTCTATCCCGGCAAGGCCGACGGGACGCAAACTGAGCGCGCTTCCTTCCTCATCACGCAACAAATCGTCGACCGCTGTGATTATCTTATCGATTACCATGGCGGCGATCTGGATGAAAGCCTCCGCTCCTACGCCTACTGGGCGCCCACGGGTAAAGAGGCGCAGGACCGTATCTCGAAAGAGATGATCCTCGCCTTTGGCCTCGATCACATCATCATATGGCGCGACCGTCCCACCGACCTTGGCGCCACACGCTATCTCGACAATACTTCCACGGCTCGCGGCAAGCCCTCCATCGTCGTCGAAGCAGGCTATGCCGGCACCGTCGACGAGGGCGACGTCGGCCTGCTCGTCAACGGCACCCTCAGTACCATGCGTGCCCTCAAAATGCTTCCGGGCGATCCCCGACCCATCGAAAATCCTGTCTGGTTTGAAAAGACCGTCGATATAATCTCCGAGGGCCCGGGCATTTGGTACCCGCTCGTCAAGCAAGGCACCTATGTCCAAGAGGGCATGAAGCTCGGCTATGTTACGGACTATTTCGGCAAACGTATCACCGAAGTCCGCGCTCCCGTATCCGGCGTTATCCTCCACATCAACGCGGTTCCCTCGCTGAAAAAAGGCGACAACTTTGCAGACATCGGTGTCGTAGCCTCCCACGCACCTTAGTTTGCGCTCGGTGGCCGCAGGAACCTCGAATTTCTCCCTGGCGCGGCAGGATTCCATGGTGCTGCGGGCAGAATCACACGTTGCAGCCCGTAATCCGGTTTCCGGTGGCAACCGGTGTTTGGTACAAGCCGCGACGATGCTTTTGCCATCGATAACAACTGAGATTGTTCGATTCGTTTTGAAGATAAGAGTTCCGCAGCGGGAATTTTCGGGAGGGACAGATACTTGCGGCGGCTACTTGACGGAGTATTCGTCGCGGAGGCGGGTTTGGCGGCTGGTCATGGGGACTTCGTTGCCATTGATGAAAACCATTTTGACGTCGGTCTTTATGTCTAGGGGATCGCCGTTCGAGACGACCACGTTGGCGGTCTTGCCTGGGTCGAGGGAGCCAAGCTTATCGGCGAGGCCCCAGATCTCGGCTGGGTTGAGGGTGATGGCTTTGAGGGCTTCGTCGTAGGGGAGCCCGAAGCCGGTGGCGAAACCGGCGGCGTAGGGTAGATTGCGCGCGTTGTGGGAATCGTAGGAAGCGATAACGATCTTGACGCCGCGCTTGTAGAGTTGCGCGGGAAGGCTGTAGACGGCGTCGAAGCGCTCTCCGGCCTTGGGCTGTTCGTAGATGGGGCCGACGATGACGGGGACTTTGAGACCAGCGACGTAATCGAGGATGGACTGCGAGTGGCTGATGTGGTTGAGGACGAACTTGAGATTGAATTCGCGGGCAAGGTTGACGGCGGCCTGGAGGTCGCTGGCCTCCTCGGCGGCGAGAACGACAGGTTTTTTGCCCTGGAGGTAGGGAAGGAGGGCTTCGAGTTTGAGATCGCGTTTGGGAGGAGTGGGAGGCTGCTTTTTGTCCTTGTCCTTATCGGCGGGCTTGGCGGAGGAATCGGAGGCGGAATCGGCCTTAGGTTTGTCGTAGTCGGCCTTTTTCTTTTCGTATTCGGACCATTTCTGCGCGTAGTCCTGGGCATCGAGAAACGCCTGGCGCATCTGCGCGGCGAGTCCCATGCGGGTGGAAGGGAACTTCCGGCCTTCCCCGCGCTCGTTGCGGCGCTGCTCACCGGTGAAGTTGAGCGGCATGGCGATGTCGCGAACGAGGAGGAATTCGTCCTGGGATTTGCCGGCGAGCTGGATGAAGGAGTCTTGTCCCGGAAGAGTGTCGCGGCTTGCGGGCGCAACAATGGCGTTGGTGATGCCGTTCAGGCGGGTGACGGTTATCAGTTCGGATTCCGCGTGGAAAGCGTCGTAGACGTGCATGTGAGGCATGATTTCGTCGCTGGGTTCGACGAGGTCATTGGTCATGTCGACGGCGGAAATTTCGGTGAGGCCGAGGGCGGTTTCCGAATCGATGAGGCCGGGATAGACGGTCATGCCGGCGACGTCGATGACGCGAGCGCCTTTGGGGATTTGCACGGAACCCGCGGGGCCGACGGCAGCGATCTGTCCGTTTTCGAACAGGACGACGCCATTTTCGATGGAGCCGTGGGAAACCGTGAGGACTTTGCCGCCGCCGAGGGCGACGGGTTTTTGCTGGGCGCTCGCGAGAGAAACCACGAAGATCAAGGCTGCAACGAACGAAAAAAGGCGAAAGCCAGTGCCAGGAAAGGATGTGCAATCGTGCGACCATAAGGCGCAGGAGCCGCGCACCCCTACAGGGAAAAGGGGATGAAATGGGCGCATCACATGCCCTCCTTGTAGTAGGGCATACCGAAGCCGGGAAGCGAGCGATCGAAATAGACGGCGCCGTCGATGAAGACTCGGCTCGGAACGGCGCTGCTCGAGAGGGGATAGCCGTCCCAGATGACGAGATCGGCATCTTTGCCCACGTCGATCGAGCCGACCTTGTCGTCGACACCGATGATCCAAGCGGCGTTCAAGGTGATCATCTGGAGGGCTTCCTGCTCGGTGGCGCCGCCATAGCGCATGGTTTTGGCGGCTTCCTGGTTGAGACGGCGAGCGAAATCTTCGGAGTCGCTCTTGATGGCGACACGAACGCCCTTGCGCATACAGAGGACGGCGTTCCAGGGAATCGCGTCCCATGCTTCCTCTTTGTAGCCCCACCAGTCCGCGAAAGTGGCGATGCCGATGTTTGCGGCCGCGAGTTGGTCGGCGACCTTGTAAGCTTCGAGGGCGTGGTGGAAGGCGCGGAGCTTGTAGCCGAATTCTTTGGCCATGGCAATTTCGGTGAGAAGTTCGTCGGAACGGTAGCAATGAATCTGGACAAGTAGATTGCCGCGCAGAACATCGGCCAGCGCCTCGAGCTTC